>ERZ777011.59-NODE-59-length-164998-cov-48.912861_pt1 | contig 164998 bp, 122 predicted proteins | sample MGYA00374964_ERZ777011 | MGnify/ENA primary metagenome ERZ777011 (study PRJEB29310, sample SAMD00008975) | mouse gut metagenome | study: EMG produced TPA metagenomics assembly of the Metagenome analysis of fecal microbiota from mouse which was promoted... | reverse complement strand
TAACACTTTACTCCTGAAGCCACTGCTTACCAACCGGAAAAATCCGCTGACCCAATATTCGCCTCTGAAACCTATGCCCGGGACATGCTTGTGGGGAGGTCAACCGGCAAAGGGGCATATGAGGCGCAGCAGTTCTCAACCCTCGCGATGAAAGGAAGAGTGACCGTTCAGGCAACCATCGTCGCCATAAAAGAGATAACCGGCAACACGGTCATCATGATTCTGGTCACCGCCGTCATCGCTTTCCTCCTCCCGTATCACCGTGAGGAGACCACCTGACGGGAATGTCGGCGCTGATAGAGGTAATACCCGATTATCGACATAGAGGTCAATATCTCGGACACAGTCAGCGAGAGCCAGATACCATTGTCGCCCAGCAGCAACGGCATGACGATGAATGAAGGCACCAGGAAGACACATCCTCTCAGCAAGGCGAAAACCACCGAAGGAATCGCATTCTCGATACTCTGGAAATATCCGATGGCCGTCAGGTTGAAGATATAAAAGACAAACGCTGTTGAGAAAACCGGGAATCCGGCTGTCGCTATCCCTGCGGCCGGAGATGTCCCGTCAAGAAACAAGCCGACCATCGATGCCGGGAAGAGGGTGAATGCCGCTGTCACCACTACTCCGCAAGCGATGGCACAGAGAATCGCAAGACGTTCCGTGGCCGCCACCCTGAGGCGGTCGCCGAGTCCGTAGTTATAGCTGATGATAGGCTGGGCGGACTGAGCTATCGCGTTGCCGATCATAAACACAAAGGGGCAGTAATAACAGGCGATGCTGAAAGCTCCCACTCCGTCTTCCCCCATATACCGCATGAACATCAGGTTGCCCATCAGCATCAGCACTCCCATAGTGGCCTCCCCGAGCAGAGCGGAGATGCCAATCTTACACTGGTATCCGATGTTGCGCAGGGTCAGCCGCAGGCTTTTGACGCTGAGTTTTATCCTGATGAGGCGTAAAGTCGCCGCCAACACCCCGAGATAACCCAGCACCATCATTCCTCCCACGAAACAACTGATGCAAGTGGCCAGGGCAGCTCCTTTCAGCCCCATGTCGAGAGGGAAGATGAAAAGGTAATCGAGCAGGATGTTCATTATCCCGGGAATGACGTTACACCCCATGGCATAGCCCGGCGACCCGTCGAGACGCACCACAAATAGTCCGATCGCACACCATATCTGAAAAAGGCATGTCACGAATATCCACGGCATATATTCCCTGACCAATGGCATAAGCTGCTCCGAACTCCCAAGCAGACGCCCTGTGGTGTCAGGGAACGAGAGGGTCGAGGCGATGAACAACAGCACGACAATGGTGGCCACCCCCATCGCCTGGGTGATGTTGAGCCGGGCAGCCTTCACGTTGTCGTTGGCCAGATGTATCGACGCGCAGACCGATGCCCCCACACCGAGCATCAGGCCGATACCCATCATCACCATCGTCGGCGCGATACAGATGTTGACCGCAGCCAGCGCGTCACTGCCGATGCCGCGTCCGACAAATATGCCGTCAGTCGCCGTCACCGCGCACAACGACAGCATACCGAACAATGTCGGCAAAAGGTATTTCCTGAACAATACGGGGATTTCTGCCTTTCCCAAATCAATAGCGTCACGTTTCATATAGAGTAATACTAATAAGGATTGAACATAAATATCGCCGAACAGAATCGAGGTTTTACCCAGTCATCTTATCCGGCAATCAACAATGCCCTCCGATGAGGATTACAAAACGCTGCTTGGAATCGGCATACAAAATTACGTAATTCCGACGAGATTACAAAAAATCAAAGGAACGGGACTTGGCGACGGCGTATAACAAATTGCATTTAACCCAGAGTGTCAACCCGTTATACCGAGGCCTTGTCCCGTTCCCGTAATCTATGGCCGGAATATATCAATGCTCATCGTGACACCACTTTGGAAGCCCTGCCGTCACAGAGACGGATGCAGACCTCCCCGGCCACGGGGGATTCGATTCTCATTCCCTGAAGATTGTAATACAGGGTCTCTCCCTCTGCCCGGTCTGTATCAATCGCCACAATGGCGGCTGTGTTGTCGGGAGCGACAGACATCGCGGGGGAATCCTCTCCGAGGTATGTGCCGGTCAGCACTTCGGTACGGATATCGAGTTCGAGCCTGTAAAATCCATCCTTGGAGATGGTCCATTTCAGGTCATCACCCCCTGAGATGCGTGCGTCGCTCTCCCCGACGGCGGGAGCGTCGGCGGTGTAGGGATGGAATGTGTCGCGGAACCAATCGCGGGCGGTTAGAATCTTGAACTTGGCAGGCTCGTCAGGCATCGTCACCGACCCGTCGGCATTGGTCTTCCTGTCCCAGCCTATTCTCAGCTCACCTTCCCAGACCATCACGAAGGGGTCATTTTCGTCCGGGAGGAAACGGCAGTTGCTTTCATCCCAGTAGTTCCATGAACGCTCACAGCATCCTCCGACCAGAATCAGTTCGGTGTAAGGGGTCAGCCTGCGGGCCTGATAGCTCTTGCTGTTCTTGTCGAGATAGACCGCGTAGTCCCCCTCTACCATCACGCTCCAGCCCTTCGCGCTGTTGTCCGTCGAGGGGAAAAGCGGTGAGAGATATTCTCCTCCGAAAGTCAGGTCAACCTCGGGATAGCGGGGGAGCCAGCTGGTGGTGTTTTCCCCCACCGTGGGGGTATCGACCAGTTTAAGGAATCCGGGGAGGAGATGGAACGTACCCTTGAATTCCACACCCATATCACGCAAAGCCTCGACATTTCCGCCGTTGGCACTTCCTGTGACATAGAACGCCGAGGGCCACCGGCTATCCTGGACGGGATGTGACAGCGACATCCTCATTGAATTCAAGTCCACGGTCAGGGTGTATATGCCGCTCTGTGCCACACGCATCTTGCAGTCCTTCGACCCGTCGAGCGCCCAGTCGGCGTAAAAAGCCAACGGCACTGTCGCTCCTGTGGTGACCTCCACACCGCCGGAGGTGGCGACAATATGCTTGTGCCACGCCTCGCGGGTGTTCATGAACTTGAATTCCTTTCCGGCCTCAAGCTGACCGGTCCACTCGAAGACTCCGTAACCGATTCGGGAAAATTCCTCGGCCTTCCCCATATCCCACGACGCGGGTGTGGCGTCTCCAATGAGGTAAAGCTGGGTGTATTCTATCGAGTTTGACATATCGCCACCCTTTGCCCCCGTAACACAGAGGAGCAGGAGGAGACAGCCTGTTATTTTTCTGATGTTCATAAGGCTTATTTTCTGAATTTCTTTACTGTGGTGTCTCCGTCAGCCTTCACCAGGCAAAGATACATGGCCGGAGCGAGGGCCGCGAGGTTCTCCGAGAAACCGGCCACATCGTCGTAACTCTTGCTGACAAACTCCATGCCGGCCATATCGCATACCGACAGGCTCACCTTCCTGCGGACATTCCCCAAAGAGGCGGTAAGGGTATCGTTTGCGCGGTCATAATCTATGGAGCAACCGGGAACCGTAACATTCTCCAGGGCTGTGACCTCACCGCTATAAGTCACCTCCACACGGTTGGCCTGCGAGCATGCGCTCTTTGGCAGTGTCACTGTCAGGCATCGCTTTCCGGCATCATAGCTCCAGGAGTTGGCCCTGTTCTCGACCCCGTTGATTTTCACCGACTTGGGAAGTGTGGCGTTATGGATGCGGAGAGTCCACTGGCGGTCGGCGACCGCGCCGGGATAACTCCCCTCACGCGGAGAAATCATATAAGTCTCTGTCGCACCCGATACAGTGTGGCTGAAAGGTGTGGTGGCATAGACCGTCGCGTAGTCGCTGTTGTCGCCGGCATCCTCATAAAGTGAACCTGCGCCCTCCGCTCCGGCCACCACATTGAGAATCATCTCGGCCGGTCGTTCGGTGACATTCTTCACTGTCGGAGGATTGTAGGGAATCATGGCTCCCTCACGGAAGAAATAGGGAATCTGTCCGGAGGTGAAAGCCATACGCTTCACACATGGACCCTCAATCAGCTCGTTGGTCGAGACGCTCCACCAGTTCCCCTTCGGGAACCAGATTTCCTTGACAGCTGTCTTGCCGTCGGCGGCAGACTCGGTCACAGGGGCCACAAGTATGTCGTCGCCGAAGAAATATTCCCCCTCATAGGTGTAAGCCTCCTCCTGGTCGGGATACTCGTAATAAAGGGGACGACACATACCCAGACCGGTGTCATAGGTCTTGCGGGCCATCGTGTAGAGATAGGGGAAGAGAGCGTAGCGCAACTTGACGGCATCAAGCATCTCGGGGAAGTTGGCGAACTTCCATATGCGGCGCTCTATGCGGTCATCCTTCGTGGCGTGGGTGCGGAAAATCGGGGTGAACACGCCGAACTGAATCCATCGCAGCACAAGTTCCGGGTCGTTGACCGTCTGCTCGTCGGTGAACGCGTGCCCTCCCAGGTCATGACCCCAGAAAGCATATCCGACATTCGAGGCTGTCGCTGTGAAGTATGGCTGGAAAGCGAGAGTCGGGAAGTTGATGAGCGCATCCCCGGAGAAACCGAGCTGGTAGCGGTGACTGCCCAGTCCGCCCCATCTGTGGAATATCACCGGACGGCGGTCAGGACGGTTCTTGGCCATATCGTTGAAGAACACATAGTTGCACCAGAAGGTCTCCCCCAGCCCCTGGGTGTAGGGACTGGTCAGATACTGCTGCCAATCAAGCCACCAGAAATCAACACCTTCGCTTTCATGGTCACGGATGACACGGTTGAAGAAGGAATTGGTGAAATCGGGGAAATCGAGGTTCCAGCCGATGGTGCCGTTATTGTCATATTTGCCGTTGAGGTCACTCTTCATGGCGTTGTAGTAGCCCGGCGATTCAACCGAGTTTATGCCGTCGGCCGGATGAAGGTTGAGGGCAATCTTGAAATTGCGGTCATGTATCTCTTTCAGCAGTTTTTTCGGCTCAGGGATAAGGTTGGTGTTCCATGACCATCCGGTCCATCCTCCGATTCCGGCTGACCCGCTGGCGGGGTCTCCGTTCCAGTGCCAGTCCATATCGAGAATCATCACGTCGGCGGGAATCCCGTTGTCGGCCAGGTCGGTCATAATCTGGCGGTAATCGTCCGCTGAATAGGAGGCATACTTGCTGTACCAGTAGCCGAAGACATAATCCGGCGGCAGAGGAATCTTCCCGGCAACCTTGGTGAAGTCATAGATGGCCTTCTTGTAATCCGAGCCGTAACCGAGGAAATATGTGTCCATGGCATGTGTGTCCTGACGCTCTCCCCACCAGGGATAGGCCGTAACACCATTCTCCTCCAGGGGGAAAGAGCGGCTTCCGTCAGCGCGGGCGGCTGTCCAGGAGTCATCGATCACAGCCCACCCGGAGCGGGAGATGATTCCATCCTCCATCTCGCTCCGCTTGTTGTCGCCGTTGCTGCCGTCGAGAGTGCGGCAAGTGCCCTTGAGGTTGAGAGGGTCAGGCTTCCCGGGATACCAGGTCACGGGCTGTCCGTTATGGTTCATCGTCACCGTCAGGTTTGCCGGAGAGGCGGGGACAGTGCGCGGGTCGGTGCCCTTACGGTATTTGAGCGAAAGACGGTCTGTGGTTATGTATAGAAATTCCCCATCCTCCGATTTCTTGAAAGCGGGTACTGACTCCAGGTCTCGGTTCTGGATGGCGAATGTGGCGCGGTCTTCAAACTTACCCTTGTCACTGTATTCGATTCGAATCATCTCCGGGGTAAGCACCGTGAAGCGTGCATTCCCCGCTACGACCACCGCCTCCGGATTGGCCACCGGTCCGGCAGCCTGTACGGCGGTCGCCACTGACAAAGAGAGAGGAACCATCGCCCCTCTCAGGACATTTTTAAGGATTTGTGATTTTTTCATCGCTGTGTTGCGTCTGTATCTGTGAATGGTGATTAGATTCGTGAAGGTCAGCGCTCTTGGCTGACTCCATTGAGTTGTGACGCAAAGTTAGGCATTCCGAAAGCCCCCAGTCAATAGCAGATACTTAAAAAGTAGCGGTTATATAGCCACTCAATCCTGATAGCCAAGTAATTGATTATCCCAATCCCTCGAATATATATAGCCGTCATAGACCTGTTTCAGCTCTACGACGGCTATATTCGGATGGTGTTGTCTCTTATTTGCCGAGGAGGAATCTCAAGGGACGCGCCACACGCGCCGCCCAGAAACGCTCCTCATGTCCCGCGCCTTCATCGACATAATTGTCGAGCGTCGATTTGCTTCCGTCATCCCCCGGACGCAGGCTGTAACCCATCGACTCCACCAGTTTTACCACTCGTTCGTTTGACGGTCCGTAAAGGCTGTCGATGGAGGTGGTGCCATGGTCGAGATACAGGCGATGACGCCCATCGCGTGGCATATTCTCCGCAAGGTAATCATACATTGCGTTGGAGAAAGTCGGGTCGCCGTCGAGGGTTCCAACCCAATGGGTCGACAGGCATGCAGCTGCGCCGAAAACCGAAGGGTATTCCGACATAGCGTAAATCGACATCAGTCCGCCCATGCTTGACCCCATAAGGAATGTGGAATCAGGATTGGCGGTCAGCCGGTATATGGAATCCATGGCCGGGCGGAGAGTCTTGACCAGGAAGGCCGCGTAGGCATTACCCCTGATTGGTGTTTCCTCAAGGAAATGACGGAGGGTGGAGTCGGGAGTACCCTTGATATAATTTTTGACATTCTCCGGCATGAGGTCACACTTACGGGTCTCGGCCACACTATGGACGCCGACAATCACCGGAGCCTCGATTTCACCCTTTTCAATCAGCGCGGAGGTCACGGAGTCCATCTCCCAGGCCTGCTTGTTCCATGTGGTGGCGGCATCAAACAGGTTCTGCCCGTCATGCATGTAAATGACCGGGTAGCGATGACCATCCTTGGCTGGGTAGCCTTCCGGTGTCCAGACATCGACAGTGATGGTGTCACCCATCTCCGGCGAATAGATATAATGTCGGTCAATGTTACCTGCCGAGGCTGTCTGCAACGCCGGGAGGTTTTCATCAACTTCCGGAACTGGAGCAGTCTTGCCGGACTGTGAACAGCCCCATATAAACATCGCCCCCGCAAGCGGGAGCAGACCAATTCTCATCGGATCTGATAATTTCATGGTGTTGTCATTTATGGTTTTATCTATCTGCAAATTTAACGAAATTCCATTTGTCCGCCAACTAAAAGGCCAACACACCAAAATATATTACTGATTATGGAATATGCGTACTATGGAAGATATATGAATGAAAAGGTCGGTGTGTCAAAATTCATCATTATTGACACACCGACCCTGATGTCAGGCGAACCCTATTATCGGTTCAGCACTTTGAATGTCTGGTGGCCGACGGTCACGAGGTAAATTCCGGGCAACACGGTCACACGGGTCTCGTTTGCGACCACGGTTGATGCCACCACCTTTCCGTCTGCCGACGAGATGGTCGCCGTCTTACCTTCCGCGCCACGGATTACAATCTGGCCGTCACGGGCGAAGACCTTGACGGAAGAACCATCCTCAACTCCGGCGAGGAAGCTGGAAAGCGCACCTTCCACCTCATCACTGCCGACTGATTCCCCGGCTGTCCCATAAAGGGCGGTCACCCTGTAACGGTAGGTCTTGTCAGGGGCCACATCGGTATCGGCATATGTGGTAGCAGCCAAAGGTTCGGCATTGAGCCGCACTCCGTCGCGGTAGATGTTGTAGCCGGTCAGTGAGAGCTGACGGGGTTCACCTCCGGCAAGAATCATCTCCACATCGTCAATCATCAGGATATACTTGTCATAAGAGTCGCCATGGATGGCCATATGGGTTGTGCCTTCGGGGAGATAGAACTCATATTTGGTCCATTGGGCCGGGACAGCGTCCACACGGCCTACCGACACGAAATCAGCAGGTTCGGTTCCGGTCGAGGAAGCGAGCACCTCGAATGTCTCAAGATACTGGGGCTGACCGGCATCCGACTTGAAGCTCGATGCCCAAAGCGAGACAGTCTGCGGTCCTCCGTAAAGTTCGGGAGAGATTGCCCAGTCGTCACTCTGCACATATGTGTTGCCGCGCATCGAGTACATCGACCACAGGCACTTATGACCGGAATGAGCCTTGAAGCGGTCTCCGTCATTGGTGTAATTCAATTCCGAATGATTGTCGTCAATGGTGAAGAATGACTGCTGTCCGCTTACCGGAAGCTGTTTCTTGCCTATGCCACCGATGGTAGCACGGTCAAGATCAAGGAATTTCCATCCGCTGACCTCCGATTTCCAGGCGGTGGCCTTCTCGAAATTCTCGGTGGATGCCTCGGGAGCAGCCTGAGACATGTCGGGAGCGCCCCAGGCGAGGGTTATCACACCGTCGCCGGAGGTGGCGGTCAGACCGCTTACGGCAGGATTACCGTTATGGCGCACCTTCACAGCCGCCCCGGGAGTCTCATCATCCGAAGCGATGAGATCGCCGGGGGCTTCTACCTTGCATACATACACAACCTCGTCGGGAGCCACCACACCGAGTTTCTCGGTGAATGTCACAGTCCGACGTGTGCCTGACTGCAGGGTTGTAAGGGATTTCTCCGCAACCGTCTCTCCGTCACGCAGCAGGAGGGCTTTCGCGCCGTCAATAGCCGCGTCGCCGGTATTGGAGACCGTGAAGCTCACGGCAAACTCCTCGTCGGGGTTCACCGAGGCGGGAGCAATGATGTCGGAGGCGGTGAGATTGCAGGGACTCGAAGTGTTGACCTCCATATTGTCGAGGTGGATATAGATGGCAGTGATGACGGTAGCCTCAAGGCGCAGTCTGACTGTCTGACCGTCATATCCGGTCAGCGGCACAATCACCTTGTTCCACTGTCTTGCAGGCCCAGTCTCACCAATCACGATTGTCTGCAACGGCATGAACTCCTCGTCATTGTCGCCCCAGATTTTGACAGCAAGCTCGTTGGCGTTGTCCTTGCCATTGTCACCGATGTAATTGTAAACCCAGAATGACAGCGCGGGAGCCGACAGGGTGGAGAGATCGATTTTACCGGTGAAGAGGGATATTGTCTCGTCGGGCACGGTGTTCTCCATACCCATCATACCGCCGTCATTGTCCTGCGGCTCAATGTCGCGACCATTGTAGCTGAAGCCGCCGACAACCATCCAGGTATCACCCACACAGTTCTGGGTGGAACCGATGAGATGGGAGGTCTCCTTGTTGGCCCATGACTCAAGCCAGGGCGCGGAGTCAGGCTTGCCGACCGGCACAAGGATGGACTTGGCAAGTTCCGACATACCCCCCTCGCTGACAGCACCAACACGGTACTGCACCCAGGACTGCGGTGAGAGAGGTTCAACCGCACGGATAGTGAAGCTTGTCTCCTGCAGACCGGCCTTGACGATTTCCCCGGAGCGGTCATACACGGTGTAAGTGACCGGGGTGTCACCTAACGGTTTGCCATCGATGTCCATTGTGGCGGGTGCCCAGCTGACATCCACTGTTCCCGGTGTGGAGGTCTCAAGCACCTTCACCCATTCGACAGGCTCGGGAACGTTGAAGCCGACCCATACCTTTACAGATACAGGGACTCCATTGCCCGCACTGTTATGGCATACGACAGTATAGATATGATAGCCCACCGAAGGCTCGGTGTCATCGACGATGAGGAGTTCCGCGCCGGGAGCCACACCTTCTGTGATGGTCTTCACGGGCTGGTTGTCGCGGAGCAGCTCGGCAGATGTCAGCTCGGCAAGCTCACCACCTTCGAGGTTGACGGTGGGAGCCTTGAAGCGGACAGTCACCTTCTTCGCGCCGGTCATATCGGCCTCGGCTCTCAGTTCTGTCACCTCACCGGGAGCACCGGCAACAACCCCTTTGCTTATGTCGAAGGATTTCATGTAAAGCATCCTACCGTCAGGGCTTGTCCCGCGCAGGGCGATATAATAAGTGCCGGAAGCAGTCGGCTGCAATGTGCCGGTGAAGGTGGTGAAGTCATCGGCCTCCAGCGGAGTAGCATCGATGATGGTGATTTCTCCCAACCCTTCGGCTGTCGGAGCAGTACCGGCCACAAGGCTGAACTCCTCGTTGTAGCGGGTGTTGCCACGCTTGAGCGCTATCGAGATGTCATATTTCGCACCGGCGGAGAGAACCATGGGAGGTGTGACCAGGAAAGCACCCTCTTCAGGGGCACCCATAGTGACAAGCCTCATACCTGAACTTACCGAATAATTGTCATCGACGTATGAGTCATTGTTGAGCCATTTCCATCCGATTGTCGAGGTCAGTGCCGGGAAATCCTCTGTGAACGGAGGCACCACGGGACCGAGCGAGAATTCCGGGGTCAAGGCGCCCTCAGACTCCAGGCCGCCCGCTACGGTCTTTATCTCATAATAGTAAGTGGTGCGGGTGGCGGGCATATCGAGCTGCTGGCTCCAGCCGGAAGCCTCAGCGGTGAACACCTCTCCGTCGGGCATACGGGTAATCTTGTAATACATCCCCGTGCGGTCGATGTTTCCGCCGTTCACACCTGTCGATCCTGCCGCAGTCCAGAAGAGCTTGACAGTACCATCCTTGTAGGTCAGACGCGGTGAAGCGGGGGACCTGGGGATGTCCGGGCCGACATACTGCGAAGCTTTCGAACGCGGTCCACGTCCGGCCTCATTCGAGAAATACAGCGAGAAGCAATATTTACCCGGTGTGTCGAGAGTGACATTGGCGTTGATGTAACCGTCGGAATAGCTGGCGCTACCTGTCGCCACCTCTTCGCCGTTGGCCTCTATGTGGTAAGTCACGGCTCCACTGAGTATATCACCTCCGACCGTCTTCTGGGGAGCGCGAAACCTCACTGTTCCGGCAAGGGCTGTCCCGTTGAAGCTCACCGACGGATTGCCCGAGGCGGCGGGAGCAGCGTTGTCATAGGTCTCGGGGAAATACATACCCCCAAGCTGTTCCCCATTCTCCAGGTCATAGACCTTGGTGGCCTCGGCGGTGGTGAGATTGACGGCATACAACGCGCTCTCCTGCGAGGTTTTAACGCTGAAATAGAATGTTCCGGTCTTGCGGTCAATCGCGCCTCCGGTAATCAGTTCGGTCGTCTTGCCGGTGTCGCCCACTAAGGTCTGTGCGCCGGTAGCCGTGTCGACGATGTTGAGCCGTCCCTGCCAGTCAATGGCATAGAGCGTGCCCTCCGCGTCAAAGTCCATCGCTGCGAAAGCGGTTTCCAGATCGGCGATTTTGTCGCAGCTGAACTGGCTCAGCCTGCATTTTCCGAAGACATACCCTGTCCCGGTCTCATTGAAGAAGCATCCGTATGCCTCATCCTTGGGGGCATAATAGGCCAGGTCGGTGGCCACATTCGTGATTTTGCAATTGGAGAAGAGGTCTTCGACGCCCCATGTGCGCAACGAGTAGCTCGCACACTCGATGACGGGGAGTCCCCCTATCATCTCATACCTCACTCCATAATAATAGTTGTCATCCGCGATACCTCCGCCGCTGGCGTAGATGTTTCGCTTGATTTGCTCGGGGGCATATTCCCCGGTACTGAACCGGTACATGCCGGCCGACTGTGGCGGGTCTGAGACACACGCGTTGAAAAACGGCACCCCGTCGGCGGCGCACAGTGACACGGCGGAAGTCGCGGCCACCATTGCGCCCGCGAGGGATGTTCTCAAAGTGAATCGCTTCATTTTGACAGATTGCCGGATTCAAAGATTTCAAGGCTGCCGGATGAATCCTTTTGCCGGAGCCGGGTGGTAGATAAAAGCATTTGAGACTGAACCACAAAGGTTAAGCCGTGTAAAATTATGAATTTGCTAGGTAAAGGGGACGCCGCAAGATGTTAATTCTTGTTAATTCAAAAGCAAAAAAAGCCCCAAACGCCCCCGGCATCACTGCCGGGAGCGGGGACATTGCGGTATAAAGACTGCTTTTATCTACCTTAATCTTTTTACTGCAATCATATCTTGTGACTCCCCTGGCAAGCCCTCGGGCGACCACAGGGAGACTGTCGAGATGACATTGCAAAGTTAATCAGCCATCAAGGGTTGACCATACCGTAGACGGGGGACAAAAGGGGGACAACCGGCGGAATATTGTGGTTTTGTGGAATTTTACTAACTTTGTTGCCATGAGATTGGTATGTATGCTTCTGCTTGCCGCGATTTTCGCGACTCTTCTCCCGGGATGTGACCGGAAAGGGGAGACTATGGAGAGAAAGACCACCTGGAGCCATGTCACTCCGGAATTCGACTCAACTGTCGTCATCCTCGAAAAAGCCTACCTGTCCCCCTCCTCCTACGAGCGGAAAAAGAGCCTGACCCTGAGCCTCGACTCAGTGGCCTCACCTCAGGCTACCGCCCAGCGGCTCTATTGGAGAGCGCGGCTCTCCCGCGCCGCCGACAACCATCCACGGGCTGCGGCGACAGTAGAGGAGGGACTGGCCACAATCGACTCCGCCCGTTTCCCTTACGAATGGGCCAGACTGACATCAATCAAAGCCTCACTCTCCACCACTCCGAGCCGTTCGGCCTACGGACTGGCAAAGGAGAATCTCGCTTACTTCGAATCAATCGAGGATTCCATGATGATCGGGGCGACACTGATGAGACTCGGCACAGTCATGTGGCTCATCAGCGACACTATCCCCGCCGCCAGATATTACCTGATGGCCGATTCTGTATTCTCCAGGTCAGGACTGGAAAGCTACCGGCTGCGCAACCTGCTCAACATAGCCAACACTCTCGACCATCCCGGGGAGTACGCCCGGCGCGACAGCCTGATGCGGTTTCTTATCGACAGCCCCGTGGCCCGGGCCGACTCGGATTTATATCATATGGTGCTTCGCAACTCATTCCTCAATACCGGAAATTTCGACCACATGCGACGCGCCTACGCCTATTTGGGGAAAGACACCATCCATGACGCGCTACGCGCCTCTTATGAAGGGGCGATGGCCGACTATTTCATCGGTAACGACTTCCCGGCGGACTCGGTAAGGAAATATGCCCGACTGGCGTATGACAACATCGACAAGGTATCAGACCCTTACGCCCGCGCCACGATATTCAACGCCATGTCATTCACGGCTTACACCGAGGGGAACCACGACGCGGCGCTCACATTCTACCGCGAATTCCTCGAAGCCCGATTGTCGCTCGAACAGGAACGGTTCTCGCTGGAGACCACCAAGGCCGACTACCGCAACAACTTCGAACGTGCGCGACATGAGGAGCAGCTACGCCACACCCGCGAGCGGGAGATATGGATAACGGCGCTCGTGCTGGCTTGCGCCCTGGCCATCGCTATCTGGGTGGTGTTCTATTTCAGGGTGGAGAGGGCGCGGGTTAACCGCCAGCGCGCTGAGGTCATGCTGCAGCAAAACCGCAATTACCTGAGCGCGTGCGCCCTGGCGATGGATGAGAAAGACCGTATCATAGAGTCGCTTGTCAAGAGTGTCGAGAAGATGCACTCCGACGGTAAAATCGCCGGTACGGAGGCGAGGGAGCTTACCTCCAATGTCAGACGCAGCCTGAACAACAGCCTTGAAAGGGAGACATTCACCGAACTACATAAGAAACTCCACCCCGAATTCATCAGGCGGCTCAAGAAAGATTACCCCATGCTCACCGAGAGCCAGCTCAAACACGCCGCCTACATAGCGATGGGACTTTCTTCCAAACAGATCGCCCAGATTATGAATATCGAATATGAGTCTGTCAAGAAAAGCCGCACGCGTCTGCGCAGCCGTATGGGGCTTCCGCCTGACAGCTCACTTGAAGACACACTCCGGGGATACGCCGCCTCGGTCTGAATACCGGCAGACGGCATCTATTCGGTGGTGAATAGTCAAAAGTCGGTATTCTCCTGTGCCTGACAGCAGCCGCGAGGGGAAGAAAATTACTCAGATTTGAGGATTGCGGGCGTTAACAAATGCCTGTAATTTTGCAACACATTTTCACAGTTGCAAAACAAATCTTATGACCAGACTTTTCGCTTCAAGCGCAATCCTCTTGCTGTCAGCGGCTTGTATGCCGACCCTATCGGCTCATTCCGAACTGCCCGACTCGACAGCCCATACCCAGAAAGCCAAGACATCCTGGACAAGCCGTCTCCACGTCGGAGGTTACGGCGAGGTTGCCATGACCCGCAACTTCTACAGCGACAGCTACCTCCGCTACATCACACCCGACAAATACCGCGACGCCAAGAGCCACGGACGTTTCGACATCCCCCACGCCGTGATTTTCATCGGATATGATTTCGGCAAAGGATGGTCGATGAGTTCGGAAATCGAATTCGAGCATGGCGGCACTGAGTCGGCGGTTGAATTCGAGAATGAGGAGGGTGGTGAATATGAGAGCGAAGTGGAGCGCGGCGGCGAGGTTGCCCTCGAACAGTTCTGGATTCAGAAATCCTTCATGCCGCAGCTTAATGTCCGTGCGGGAATGATGGTGGTGCCGGTCGGTCAGACCAACTCCCACCATATGCCGACCGAGTTCTTCGGTGTCTATCGCCCCGAAGGGGAAAATACCATAATGCCCTGCACATGGCATGAAATCGGAGTGTCGCTCTGGGGTAAGGCGGGCGACTGGCGTTATGAACTGATGTTCATGCCCGGACTCGACAGCGAACGTTTCGGCTCCCAGGGTTGGATTCACGACGGCTCGGCATCCCCCTATGAATACAAAATCGCCAATGTCTACGCCGGAGCATTCCGTGTCGACAACACTTCGGTCAAAGGTCTGCGCCTCTCACTGGCCGGATATGTGGGCAACTCATTCCGCAACACCATGGCACCGACCTCCAGCGAGAAGAATGCCGGCATCCACGGCACAGTGACCATCGGCACCTTCGATTTCCGTTACTAAGGCTACGGGTTCATCGCCCGGGGTCATTTCGACTACGGCCACCTGAGCGACGCCAAGCATATCACGGCGTTCAATATGAACATGTCGAGCAAATCCCCCTCCAAGAAACAGAAGGTCGCCTCGGATGCCCTCTCCACCGGAATCGAGGCCGGATATGACTTCTTCTCCCTCTCACCGAAACTCCGCGCCGCCAACCAGCGGCTCTATCTCTTCGGCCGCTACGACTATTACGACTCCATGTACAAGATGCAGGGGGGTGACCTCGACTACGAATGGTGCGGACGTCAGCGCGTGGCTGTCGGACTCAACTACTACCCTATTCCCCAGATTGTCATCAAGGGGGAATATGCCGTCGGACTCCTCGACAGCAAATACAACAATGAGCCGTCCATCTCCCTCGGGGTGGCATATTCAGGCTGGTTCCTCTGAAAACCAAACTCAAATAAACAACACATATGAATGTCAGAAAAACTTTCAAGCTCTTCTCTCTTCTCCTGATTGGACTCGGAGTTGCCTCCTGCTCAGACAACGACAGCCCCGAACAGTCAGAGATGTCGGCCAAAGAGACCGCTCTCAAAAACGCCACCGAGGCCTACATCAACCATACCGTGCTGCCTACATACAAGGGTATGGCCGACGCCGCCATCAAACTGTATGACAACTGCGAGACCATCAGCGACCATCATGCCGCAGGCATCCTTACCACCGCCGACATCGCCGCCGCCGCTGACGCGTGGAAGGAGTCACGCCGCTACTGGGAATTGTCTGAGGCGTTCCTCTTCGGCCCCGCCGCCGACCAGAACATCGACCCCCATATCGACTCATGGCCCCTCGACAAGGCCGCCATGGACCGTCTGCTCGCAGAAATCCGCAACGGAGCCGATTACAGCATCGACAACAACTTCGGCTACGGTCTTCTCGGTTTCCATTCCATCGAATACATGCTCTTCGAGCTTTCCGCCGACGGACAGACATCCAACTACCACTCCCTCAACTATACCCCGGAGGAAATCAAATACCTGCTGATGGTCGCCGAAGACCTCCGCAACCAGTGTGTATGCCTGGAAGCCTGCTGGGCGGGTACCCCCAATGTGTCAGCAGCCAAGCAGGATATCCTTGACGAGGCTGACCTCGACATGGGCAAACAGCACGGCTGGATGATGATCAACTCCGGACAGCCTGGCTCCATCTACAAGACCTACCAGGAGGCTGCCGAAGAGATTATCCAGGGTTGCATCGACATCGCCGACGAGGTGGGCAACACAAAAATCGGCCGTCCTCACGGCGGTAGCACACTCGACGACCGCAACTATATCGAGTCACCCTACAGCCTCAACTCCATCGAGGATTTCCAGGACAACATCCGCTCGATCCGCAATTCCTACTGCGGCGCGATAGCCGGTGACCCCTCGATTTCAGACTACATCCGCAGCGTCAACCCCGCTCTCGACACCGAAATGCGCACCGCCATCGACAACGCCATCTCGGCCATCGCCGCCATCCCTGAGCCTTTCGCCCTCAACGCCTCAGGTCAGGAAGCCGCAAACGCCGTGGAGGTTGTCGGCGACCATCTCGTCGAGACTCTCGAAAAAGTATATTCCGAACTCTCCAGACAATAATATATGAAAAAACTGTTTCTGCCCGCAGCCGCGCTGATGGTGCTTGCCACCGCATGCTCGGATGACGAGCCTATAAAAAACGAGGAACAGAAGGTAGACGAGCTTCCCCAATGGTACTATGCCGGCGGGGAACTCGGCACCGCCTTCCTCTCCACCTCCAACGCCCTCGAACAGCCCACCCCGGCTGTCGAGGAGGCCGGACTTTACCAGAGTTTCAAGAATGGCGAGGCTATTTTCGAGAAGCCTTTCATGTCAAACGCCACCGGTGTCCGCTCGGGACTCGGCCCTGTGTATATCCGTACCTCCTGCATCCATTGTCATCCCGGTTACGGCCACGGCAAACGTGTCGAGGCCGGATCATTCAAGACCGACCAGATCGGCAACGGATGTCTCCTTGTCGTCTACAATCCCCAGACCGAGGGTTATGTCAGCTGGCTCGCCGGAATGCCACAGAGCCACGCCGTCGCCCCCTTCACCGCTCCGCTGGATGAGAGCAAAATACAGGTGAAATGGATTGACCAGACCGACGAATGGGGCAACCGTTTCCCCGACGGGGAGACCTACGAGCTGCAATATCCCGAGGTGACAATGCCTGAGGACGCAATCTATGTCGTCCGCCAGGGTTACAAGCTCCCCGAGTCATACGCCGTGAAGCTTGAAAGCACCATCGGCATATACGGTACCGGACTGCTCGACGCTATCGACGACGCCGACCTGCTCGCCCAGTATCGCCAGGAGGAAGCTGACGGACTGCTCCCCAACGGACTCAACCCCGCCTTCTTCGCCGACGGCCAGTGGAAGAGCCAGTATGCCAATTCCCTCCAGGGTGACGGCACACCTTATCCCCGCCGCTTCACCTACGCCCTCTCACGCGGCCCTCTCCAGGATGCCGCCGGAGCCAACGCAATCTGGAACATCACCAATGTGACCCGCTCAGACCGCCGCTATCATTACCTTGACGGAGCCGGTACCTGGGCCTCTTATTCAGCGAAAGATCCCAAAGTGCAGGCCGGATTCGACGAATATCTGTCGAAAATCGATCCTGACCACAATCATCCCGAATGGTGGAGCGGAGATATGGAGACCCGTATCCTGACCTACCTCAACTCCAGGAATCTCGATGTCGAGATGACCGACGAGGAATACACCGACCTCATGGTATGGCACCGTGGCCTGGCAGTCCCCGCCGTCCGCGATATCGACAATCCCGCCGTGGCCCGTGGCAAGGAGGTGTTCGAGGAGATAGGCTGCGCCTACTGCCATCGTCCCTCATGGAAAACCGGAGCTGACAATGTGCGTGACCCGGCCCGTTTCTTCGCCGGTAACGAACTGCCGCGTTATCCCTACCAGACCATCTGGCCCTATACCGACATGGTGCAGCACAAGCTCCATATGACCAACGACATCCGTACCGGATGGTGCCGCACCACCCCGCTTTGGGGACGCGGACTCCATCAGCGCGTGACCGGCTCGGCAACCGCCGACCGTCTCCACGACTGTCGCGCCCGCACAACCATGGAGGCTGTCATGTGGCATGGATTCTCTCCCCGGAGCGACGCCCGCTTCTCCATCGAGAAGTTCCGCCAGCTTCCCAAGGCTGACCGTGACGCGGTCATCACCTTCCTCGACGCAATTTAATCCCCATCAATCTTGCAGGGACGCGCCCGGCGTGTCCCTGCAATTATCTTATCCCTGCATCTGATTCAATGACAAATAGCCACACCCTGCGCAATCTCGCTTTCGGTTCCTGCGGCCTGCTGACACTGGCGTTGATCGCGGCCACTCTGGTCGAGAAGACAGCCGGAAGCGAGACCGCCTTCACCGCCATATATTATTCCCCCTGGATGATTGCCCTGTGGGTGGTCACAGCCCTCTGTAGCGTGGCCTACATCGTAGTGCGCCGACACGGGATGTCTGTCCCCACCGTGGGGCTCCATCTGTCGCTGCTTGTCATACTCATCGGAGCCGCCATCACCTTTCTTACCGGAGAGCAAGGGAAATTGACCCTGACGCAAGGAGCGCCCCCCGCCGACCGCTTCACACTTGAGGAGGGGGGGAGCGGCCAACTGCCATTCTCCATCTCCCTCGACCACACCGAAATCGAGTATTACCCGGGAACACCCACACCGATGGACTACGCGTCGGTGGTCACCGTGTCTGAAGGGAATACCACCTCGACCCGTTGTCTTTCGATGAACAATATCCTCTCTCTTAAAGGCTACCGTTTCTATCAGACATCCCTCGGGGAGGGGATATGCACCCTGTCGGTCTCCCATGACCCGTGGGGAATCGGTGTCACCTATGCCGGATATCTCCTGCTTGTCGTCTCTATGGCGGGATACTTCTTCTCCCGGAAAAGCAGCTTCCACAATTTGCTCCGCAAAGGAGCGGTGGCCAGCGCTATCCTTCTACTCCCATCAGTGGCGGCGGCATCCACGTCCCCTGTGCCGCAGACCATTCCCCGTCCCCTTGCCGCACGGTTAGGGAAGGTGAATGTCTACTGGGGCGACCGCGTGATGCCGCTCCAGACAATGGCGCGAGATTTCTGCCTGAAAGTCAACGGCTCGACATCCTATCGCGGTCTGACCGCCGAACAGGTAGTGGCGGGATGGCTCTTATATTACGACTCCTGGAAAAACGAGCCGTTCATCAAAATCGAAGGGGAGGAGACCTCGCGCCTGCTCGGACTTGACGGGGCGCGTTTCGCTTCGATAAAGGATTTCTACTCCACCCGTGGCTACAAGCTCGAACACGCGGTGGCCGACGATCTCGCCGACCGCAAGCTCCGCGACACTGATGCGCGGGTGGCCCTCGTGACGATGGCCTGCACCGGTGCGGCCTTCAATGTGTTCCCCCTCCAAGGTGATGGGCCTGAGGAATCCGCCATCACCTGGCTTTCATTCGCCGACAGGCCTCCGGTGACAGTCTCGGAAGAGGATTACATCTTCATCTCCACCATCCTCGACAGGATGTCGCGAGAAATCGCAGGGCGCCAATGGAAAAATGCCGACGATGAGATTACCCGCCTGCGCGAATTCCAGGCACGAACCGCCCCCTCCGGCACGTTGCCATCCTCCTCGCGGATCGAGGCCGAACTGCTTTACAACCGCTTCGGCAGTCCGCTTTGGCCGGGCATCATCGCCCTGGTGGCCGGAGCCGCAGGATTCCTGTCGGTGACGAGACACCGCTGGATTCTCCTTGCGGCAGCTTCGTTGCTCCTCCTCTGGACCACCCTCATTTTAGGTCTAAGATGGTATATTGGAGGTCATCTTCCACTGTCAAACGGCTACGAGACAATGTTGCTTATGGGCTGGCTGTCGGTGGGTGGCGCGGTCGGATTCCTCGCCTGGAGGAAACTCCCCTCTGCGGGATATGCCGCCCTTACCGTCGGCGGACTTTCACTGATGGTGGCGATGATGGGGCGTGGGGGTGCCACGGTCTCACATCTGATGCCTGTGCTGGCCTCACCGCTGCTTTCCATCCATGTGCTGTTGGTGATGGGGGCATATGCCCTGATGGCCATTATCGCGATACTTTCAGCCGTCAACCTCTGTCGGCGCACACCCTCCGCCCGGGTCTCGCTGTTGTTGCTCTATCCCGCCGTGTTCCTGTTAGCGGCAGGAATTTTCGTGGGAGCGGTATGGGCCAACCAGTCATGGGGGCGTTATTGGGGATGGGACCCCAAGGAGACCTGGGCGCTCATAACCCTGCTTGTCTACTCCTTCCCACTCCACCGGACATCTTTTCCGGCATTCAACCGTCCCAAGCCGCTCAATCTCTACCTCCTGCTGGCTTTTATATCTGTCCTGATGACCTATTTCGGAGTCAACTATCTTCTGTCCGGACTCCATTCCTACGCCTGAGACATATTGTCGCCGCGTTTTAACACGCGTTAACACCTTGTGTGCAAAATATTAAACTGTGTAATTATCAGCTGGGTTGCAAAATCTTTTAGTAACTTGCAGGCGTTTCCAACTACGAATTAGGTACATTATGAATAGAATTAGGTAGATTATGATTGAACGTTTCACCAATAGGACTGACTTTGAGAGCTATGCCGACTTCGCTTCGGGATTCCGGCTGGTAATCCCGGAGAATTTCAATTTCGCATATGACGTGGTTGATGCCTGGGCGGCTGAGGAACCTGACCGGGAAGCCCTCCTGTGGACAAATCCCGCAGGTGAGGAACGCCGCTTCACTTTCGCCGACATGAAGGAGCTGTCAGACAAGACCGCCGCCTTCTTCCAGAGCCTCGGGGTAGGCAAAGGAACCCGCGTGATGCTCATGCTGAAACGCCACTGGGAATTCTGGCCCTCGATGATGGCCCTCCACAAGCTCGGAGCCGTCGCCATCCCGGCCACTCACCTCCTGACAGCCGAAGACATCGAATACCGTTGCCGCATGGCCGACATCAAGGTAATCGTGGCCGCCGGTGACGAGGACATGGTCAATCATATAAATGAGGCGAAACCTCATTGCAAGAGTGTGGAATGGCTGATTTCCACAGGGCCGTGTGTCCCTGAGGGATGGCTCGACTTCGGGAAGGGAATCGAGAACGCACCCGAGTTCAAGCGTCCCGCCCATGTCAACGACAATTCCGACGTGATGCTGCTTTACTTCACCTCCGGCACCTCCGGCGAACCGAAGATGGTGGCCCACGACTTCACATATCCCCTCGGCCACATCGTGACTGCCCGTTTCTGGCATAATCTCCATCCGGGCGACATCCATCTGACCCTCGCCGACACCGGCTGGGGGAAGGCGGTCTGGGGGAAACTCTACGGCCAATGGATTTGCGGGGCTGATGTCTTCGTCTACGACTTCGACAAGTTCGTTCCAAAAGACCTGCTGGCAATCATGGAGAAATACCACATCAACTCATTCTGCGCTCCTCCGACAGTATTCCGTTTCCTTATCCGCGAGGATGTCAAGTCGTTTGACCTATCGGCCCTTGACCGATGCACGATAGCCGGAGAAGCCCTCAACCCATCCGTCTTCGAGAAGTGGAAGGAACTGACCGGCATCTCCCTGCGCGAAGGTTTCGGCCAGACCGAAACAACCCTCACCGTCGGAACATTCCCCTGGGTGGAGCCGCGTCCCGGCTCGATGGGACTTCCCAACCCGCTTTACGGAATCGACATCGTGGATGAGGATGGAAACCCGGTGGATGACAACGTAAACGGCGAGATAGTAATCCGCGCCGACCGCGACGGGCAGAAACCCGCAGGCCTGTTCAAGGAATATCTCGACGACAAGGAACTGACAGACAAGGCATGGCACGACGGCCTTTATCATACCGGTGACATCGCCTGGCGCGACAAAGACGGCTACCTCTGGTTTGTCAGCCGCAAGGATGATGTCATCAAGTCGTCGGGCTACCGCATCGGGCCGTTCGAGGTGGAGAGCGCGTGCCTGACCCATCCCGCCGTGGTGGAGTGCGCCATCACCGCCGTGCCCGACGACGTGCGCGGCCAGATCGTCAAAGCCACCATCGTCCTGGCGGCAGACTATGTACAGCAGGCAGGAGCCGACCTGGTGAAGGACATCCAGAACCATGTCAAGCGTATCACCGCTCCCTATAAATATCCCCGCGTGATTGAGTTTGTCAAGGAGCTGCCCAAGACCATCTCCGGCAAAATCCGCCGTGTGGCCATCCGCGCCACCGACGCGGCCAACTCCGCCATCAAGATTCCGCAGACTCCCCCCAACAAGGGCATCATCCACGCCTGACCCTCTTCCGGTCGCTGCGCTCCCTTTAAGGTCTCACGCAGATTCCGCAGATACGCAGATTCCTCTCCGATTTAGCAGATTAAGCTGATTCAGGGAAAAGTCTCGCAGATTACACAGATTACGCAGATTGGTTCGCTGCGCTCACCGGATTCCACGGATTCAAATGTATTCCACTGATTATCTGTCACTATGGCGATTGCGGAAGAATCATTTATATAAGTATATGACATATGAATAACCGTGGGTTAGCGTCGGTGGTTAGTTCCCCCTGAGGGACTACACCAGGCGCTAACCCACGGCTGTGTTTCGTCAGATATCAATATCTCATAAGACAACCTTTGCCACAGTCGAACCGGCTTTCACGATATACACTCCGTGGTTGAGCCCATCCACCTCGCCGTCAACAGTTGTCGCGACTGCCATACCACTAATGTCATAAACGGTGGCGACAGTGCCGACAGGGAGTCCGGTGATGACGATACGACCGTTGGCCACCATGATTTCCAACCGGTCTCCTGCAATCTCATCGATACCCGAATCAGCATCCTCTATTATGTTGAGTTCACTCCATTGAGGAGCGGCGGCATATATGGACGCGCTGCCGACGGGCACATGCAGGTTGATTTGGGATTTCTCACATCCTTCAAACACACTATTGCCAAGTGTCGGCAGTGACGCGACATCATTCCATCGGACATACACATCCCGCAATTGAGTGCTGTAATTGAAAGCGGAGTTGGAGATGAATCTCAAACTTGAGGGCAGCTTAAGCTTTGTCATCGATGACGATTGAAACGCGCATGTGGCTATGGATTCAAGCCCCTCAGGCAATTCCACAACGTCGATATTGCAAGCGTTGAAGCCCCAGCCGCCTATCTCGCGCAGAGCGGAAGGCTGTTCGAAAATCAGGCTTCCAATGGTAGTGAAGTCGAATGAGCCAAAAGCTATGGTCTTGACATTCCGCCCGACCACCACGCTGCTGACCTGACTCTCCGAGAAAGAGCTTTCCCCTATCTCATCGACAACCATCGTGCGGCCCTTGTAGTCCACTTCGTCCGGAATGATGACATTGCCCGAATAGCTCGCTTTCCGGGCGTTTCGGCTGGTGACGACCGCCCTGTCTCCATCCAGCCGGTAATAAACACCGTCGATACGCACCACGCCCGGGTCCATGTCATCCTCTATGACCTCGTCGGTATATGTTTTTATCCCTCCGCTGACATTGACATCGACATAGCTGACGCGCATGTCGCCGAAGGTAGCCCGCACCCATTCGCCTCCGTCTACACGGCAAACAGCCCTTAGACGGTAATCTCCGTCGGCCATCGCGTCATCGAAAAAAAATTCCCCGATGTAAACGCCAATCATATCGGGATAGGTATGCTTTATGAGATACGACACCTCATCGGTCGCTTTGTCGCAGACCTCCAGTCCGACCTCGATTGTTGAAGGCTCGCCGCAGGCTACCTGGCAATAAATTGAACAGCTTATGCGGTCGCCATTTTCCCAAGAGAAGTCTTCCGACGAGCCGGCGGTTACAGCCGGTGGATTGCCGACATCGGGCATAATTGAATAATGTATTCCGGGAGAGGAGTCAAAACCGGTGGCAGAGGTCAGATAATAGCCGGTCGAACCGGGTCCCCACCCGAAATTGAAGTGGAAATACCCCTCGCTGTCATACCCGTCACAGACAAACGCATGTCCGCCATTCGGACTACCACCTTCATACTCTACAGGGCGTCCCGCGTCAAGTTCGGAGCGCATCGTCTCTTCGTAATACTCGCGTGTGCAGTTGTTACGGTCAAGACTTCTCACACTTTTGTCATAACCGAAATATTCGACAAGTCCAGCCAAATTCAGCGATGCGCCTGTCTCCCAAGTGCCATAGTTCGACGAATTGGCGATGCCGCAATCCCTCATAAGCAACGCTACGGCATCCTTCGACTCCTCGCTGTCGCTGCTGTAGTAAACGGGCTTCATCAAATCCCATTGGTAGACAGACTTGGAAAAATCTGCTGACAAGGTGCCTTCGCTGTACTGATAGCTATGCGATCCCCGACCGGCAGCAGGGTGACGGTGGTGATACATTATCTGGCTTATGGCGGTGTTGACACACCCTGTGACACATCTTTGGCCGTCAATGACAGGGCACATACGGTTGAACGGGTCACCCTGCGCCCAGGCAGTCTCTCCAAGAAGTGGCGCGACACTGCGGCCCGACGCACGTTTGGGGGCAATGACATACTCCCGGGTGTCGAGAGCTTCAATCTCACCTGCATAGCCGTCAAGAAGGCTCCTGACGGTTGCAGGCACATTATCTATATCGAAAGACCCGGATGGGGAGTAGGCCAGCACAGCCTGCGGCACACGATTGTCCGCAGCCACCACGGCCCATCCTCCTCTCTCGGAATTGAAAATGTAATAGCTACCGGCATCATAGCTCAGTTTGAGAAGAGAGGATGAGGGAACACGGCGCGAATCACTCTGATGGCGTGTGATAGCAGCATAAGCTTTTGACATTGCCTCGGCCTGGCTTATGGTTTCAGCTCCGGCAGGGTTAGACGACAGCAAAATCATCAATGTGACTGCGTTGGTGAGGACAGCGCGTAATTTCATAAAAATCCAGTAAGTTATTTGACTGCGACAAAATTACTTAAAAAAAGCCAGACTCACAACCGTTTACGGAAAAGTGGCGATTTATCATCTGCCGTGACGGTTTACCGAGAAATTTACGGCATAACGATGACATCGGGTAATCAACCTGGAATTTTTCAAACCAATGGGACAGGCATAAAAAAAAATTACTCGTCGTCGCGACGAATAATCTTCTTACCTTAAATCTAATACCATGAAAAACTGATGCAAAGGTAGAGATTTTATGTTATGCAACATAATTCTGAGGCAAGAAAATGCATTCGATTAACGTCATTTAACATCACACATCTCGTATCGGTTTAAATTATAGTTTTGTTAACATTTAGCGCGAAATTTCCCGGATATACTGTTTTTCTCTGATTTGATTTTACCAAAAAAATCTTTAATGGAAAATCCAATCTATCCCCCGCGGAGAGCCGCGTTTGAAGGGATTTTTGTAACTTTGCACAAAATTTGATGACTTTCACCGTATGGCGAACGAACGTTTTGAAATGGTGGCTAAGACCTTCCAGGGACTGGAAGATGTGCTTGCCGAGGAATTACGCGCATTGGGCGCGGAGAATGTGGAACCGGGCAAGCGAATGGTTTCATTCGAGGGTGACCTCGAAATGCTTTACCGTGCCAATTTGAGCTGTCGCACGGCATTGAGGATTCTCAAGCCTATATACAAATTCATAGCACGCGACACCGACGAGCTGTATGAGTTCACAAAGGAATTCGACTGGGGAAAACTGATGTCCCCCTCAAGCACGTTCGCCATCGACACTGTCGCTTACAGTGACGAGTTCACCCACTCCCGCTTCGTGACCTACCGCGTCAAGGACGCGATTGTCGACTGGTTCAAAGACCGGTATGGCGATGACGTGCGTCCCGGGGTGCGCCTCCAGGATGCCGACGTGATGATCAACGTCCATATCGCCGGTGACCGTGTGACCCTGTCGCTCGACTCATCGGGCGAATCGCTCCACAAACGCGGCTACCGTGTGGCACAGACCGAGGCTCCCATCAACGAGGTTCTCGCCGCAGGTATAATATTGAAGAGCGGATGGCGCGGCGACTGTCCGCTGGTCGACCCGATGTGCGGTTCGGGAACATTCCTCATCGAGGCCGCCCTCATCGCCGCCAACATCAACCCGGGTGTCTACCGCAAGCATTTCTCGTTCGAGAACTGGCGCGACTTCGACGCGGAGCTTTTCGACAGGCTCTATAACGACGACTCCAACGAAAAGGAATTCAACTTCAAGATATACGGCGCCGACATCTCCCCCAAGGCTGTGGAAATCGCCAACAGGAATATCAAGAGCGCCGGCGTGGGACGCATGATCGAGCTTGAGACAAAGCCGCTGTCGGCCTGGACCGAAGCGCCCGAGAATGGTGTGCTGGTAACCAATCCCCCCTACGGCGAGCGCATCTCAGCCGACGACATGGAGGGCCTTTACGAACTTATCGGCAGCAAGCTCAAGAATGTCTTCAAGGGCTACCACGCCTGGATAATCGGCTACCGCGAGGAGTATTTCCACCGTATCGGCCTGGCCGCCTCGACAAAGATGCCGATTCTCAACGGTGCCCTCGAATGCCAGCTGCGCGAATACATCATCTTCGAAGGGGACTACAAGCACTTCCGCAGCCAGGGTGGCCATCTTCGTGAAATCGAAGAGAAAAGGGAACAGCGTGTCGGCTCCCTCAAAGACCGCAAACGCAAGGATTTCAAGAAGGAGCGCGACGGACTGCGCAAGGAGTTCCGCCACAATGACGACGACCGCCGTCGCAGGCCCGATGACCGCCGCAAGCCCGGCGAGGAACGTCCTTTCCGCGAGAAGCGGGCCGAACGCCGCGAGAACCGCGCCAAGGAACCACGCAACAAACTGGAGGAACGCTACCGCCCGGGAGGAAAACGGTTCGGTGGCGACCGCGAAGATTTCGACCGCAAAGTACGCGGGTTCGACAGAGGTGAGAAACGCGGTTTCGACAAGGAGCGCAAACCGTTCGCCGAGCGTCCGCGCCCGTCGGAGAACCCGCTGGCCCTCCGCCGTAATCCGGACGCACTGAAATCAATCACCGGCAAACAACCCACCCTCCCCGTGATGCGCCCGCGCAAGAACAAAGAGGAATAAAGTCTAATCTACAACTCATATATCCCCCATCTATGAACATTCTCCTGCTCGGCTCAGGAGGCCGTGAATCGGCCCTGGCCTGGAAAATCAGTCAGAGCCCCGATTGCTCCAACCTCATAATCGCTCCCGGAAATGGCGGCACAGCCCGTTACGGGCGCAACCTCGCGCTGAAGCCCACCGACCTGCAGGCCGTGCTGGAGGCTGTCAAGGCCAACTCAATCGACATGGTGGTTGTCGGCAACGAAGACCCGCTTGTGGCCGGAATCACCGACTTCCTCGCCAAGGAAGCACCGGAAGTGCTTGTGGTCGGCCCCTCGAAGGAGGGCGCACGTCTCGAAGGGAGCAAGGATTTCGCCAAGCAGTTCATGGAGGCTGAAGGCATCCCGACAGCACGTTACCGCAGCTTCACCGCCGAGACCCTTGAGGAGGGGAAACAATTCCTGGCCACCCTCAATCCCCCCTATGTGCTGAAGGCCGACGGTCTCGCCGCAGGAAAGGGTGTGTTGATTCTCGACAGCCTTGAGGAAGCCCAGAAGGAACTCGCCGAGATGCTCGGCGGAATGTTCGGCGCATCCTCCGCCACAGTCGTCGTCGAGGAGTTCTTGAGCGGCATCGAATGCTCGGTCTTCGTCCTTACCGACGGCAACGGCGGTTACCGTGTGCTTCCCGTGGCCAAGGACTACAAGCGTATCCTCGAAGGGGACAAAGGCCCCAATACCGGCGGCATGGGGGCTGTCTCCCCCGTGGCTTTCGCCGACGAGAAATTCATGGAGAAGGTGGAGCATCGCATCATCAAGCCCACAATCGAGGGACTGCGCAAACGCTCTATCGACTACAAGGGTTTCATCTTCCTGGGACTCATCAATGTCGGTGGCGAACCGATGGTAATCGAGTACAATGTCCGTATGGGTGACCCCGAGACCGAGGCAGTGATGCTGCGCGTGGCCTCAGACCTCGTGCCACTCCTCGTGGCAGCCGCCAAGGGTGACCTCGGCGACCTCCCCCTCGACCATGATCCCCGCGCTGCCGCCACGGTGATGATTGTCTCCGGCGGTTATCCCGGCTCATATCCCAAGGGGAAAGTGATGAGCGGACTCGACGCGGCTGACGGGAATCCCGACACCATACTCTTCCATGCCGGCACAGCCATCGACCCGCAGTCGGGCGAGACCGTGACGGCCGGTGGCCGCGTGATAGCTGTCAGCAGCTACGGCAAAGACCTTCGGGAAGCCCTGTCGCGCAGCTACGCCATCGTGGATAAGGTTGACTTTGACGGAAAGACCTTCCGCCGCGACATCGGCAACGAATTTATCTGATTGCGTCTTTGACCGCCATCTTCCCTCCCCCCGCCTATGCTGTCAGAACGTGACCTCTCCGCCTTCCTCCATACCCGGGCATGCGCAATGGTGATGCTCGGAGTGGCTTGTGTGCTGGCATGGGTGGCCTATGTCAAAGGGGATGTTGTGCCCTTGGGGGGACCGCTCGGCATCGGACTTACTCCGGCGAGGGAATGGACCGGTACACCCTTCTCGTCACTCATCACCTCTATCGCCTGCACCATCTCAACCGGTGTGCTGATTATCTATGTCAACAGGGCGTTCAACGTCTTCCGAAGTTTGACATCACTGGTGGCGGGTCTGTTTTTCATAATGCAGACCGCGTTGCCATCTGTGATGGACCGTTTTTACGGCGGCGACCTGATGGGGGTGATGATGATGATATGCGTGGTGCTGCTGTTCAGTTCATGGTCAGATTCATCCTGTCAGCGGCGCATATTCCTGATATTCTTTCTGCTGGCATTGGCCGGATTCACTGACCTGTCATACCTGCTATACATTCCGGTGCTGCTGCTCGGATGCGTCCAGATGAGGGTCTTTGACCTGCGCACATTCCTGGCTGCGGGAATGGGGGTGATTACACCTCCTTGGATTCTATTCGGCTTCGGTCTGGTCAATCCCGCCGAACTGCATTGGCCGCAACTGATGGTAGCCTGGTCGATGTTCAGCAATCCTGAAGTGGTTACCGCGTTGGTTGTCACCGGCTTCACCCTGATTCTCGGTGTCGGGTTCACCATCGCCAACCTCCTGAAGATTCTGAGTTACAACTCCCGTGTCAGGGCGTTCAACGGCTTTCTTACTCTGCTGTTTTTCGCCACGGGACTCTTCTCCATTTTCAATTTCAACAACTTCGCGTTCTATATCCCATTGCTCAACGCCCTTACTGCCTACCAGATAGCCCATTTCTTCACTTATCGCCGCAACCGGCGCAGCTATATTCCGATATTGCTGATTGTCGGGGCATATATCGGCTTCTATGTGTGGGGGCTTGTGTGGGCGGCCTGACATCATAATACAAATGCTATGAAAAAAATCGTAATCGACAAGTTCATTCCCTTCGAGGGAAATCCCTTCGAGGGAATCGCAGAAATGGTCAGGCTCACCCCTGACGAGATAACCGCCGACGCGGTGAAAGACGCCGATGCCCTGATTGTCAGGACACGCACCAAATGCGGCGCTCCTCTTTTGGAAGGCTCCCGCGTGGGGATGATCGCCACCGCGACCATCGGGACAGACCACCTGGATTTCCCCTGGCTCGACTCACACGGCATCAAGACCGTCTCCGCCCCCGGATGCAACGCGCCGGCTGTAGCCCAATATGTCCTCTCCTCTATTTTCTCCCTCGGACTGGGACAACCCGGCATGCGGCTGGGAATTGTAGGCCTCGGCCATATCGGGTCACTCATCGCCTCCTGGGCCTTGAACCTCGGCATGGATGTCATCGCATGCGACCCTCCCCGCCGGGAGAAAGACGGCGGCTGGAACCCTGAAGACCCGTTCACTGCCGGTGACATTGAATTTGTCTCCATGTCGGAAATAGGCCGCAAAGCCGATGTGGTCACCGTCCACACCCCCCTCTCCCGAGGTGGGGAGTACCCGACAGTCCATCTCATCGACCGCGACTTCATTGACATCGCGCCGAAGGCACTGGTCATCAACAGTGCGCGTGGCCCCGTGGCCGACAACCGTGCCCTCCTTGAGGCTATACGCAAAGGGGCAATCTCCCATCTCGCGATGGACTGCTGGGAAGGGGAACCTGCCATCTCCACCGAACTGCTCAAGCTCGCCGAAATCTCCACTCCTCATATCGCCGGTTACTCCATCGAGGGGAAAAAACGCGCCACAGCCGTCTCTTTCAATGCCGTCCTCGAACATTTCGGTTCCGACAGGCGTATCAATCCCGGGCTGGCTATGACCGCGCCCCGCTCAGTGACTGCCCAAGCGATTGTCGACAGCTATGACCCGCTGGCCGACAGCCTGCCCCTCAAATCCTCACCCGCCGACTTCGAACGGCTCCGCAACACCTATCCGTTGCGTCACGAAGTCGGGGCATAAGCCCATATCCCCATACCCGCATTCTCAAAATCCACCTCACGCCATGACAAACTCAAAAGAGAAAAACCAAGACCGTAAATATGTGATAACCGTCGGACGCCAGTTTGGCAGCGGTGGCCGGGAGTTCGCCCGCCATATCGCCGACGCGTTCGGAATCGGATATTACGACAAGGAACTGCTGCTGGAAGCGGCCAGACACGCCGGTGTGGACGCCGGATTCTTCGAGCGGTCGGATGAGAAATTCCCCACCTTCACCGGTGGCGGTTTCTCGTTCAACATGGGTATCAGCTCAATGCCATGGTATACCCCTTCCTCCATCTCTGACGAGTCTATCTATCGCGATATGTCGGATGTCATCAAGGAAATCGCCGACCGTGGGCCATGCGTGATTGTGGGGCGTTCCGCCGACTATGTGCTGCGTGATTCCGGCATCCCTACCGTCAACCTTTTCATCCACGCCCCGATGGAGGAATGCGTGAAACGAATCCTCCGCCGTCGCGACAAGCTCAAGGAGCAGGATGCCAAATCCCTGGCCGAGAAAACCAACAAGCTCAGGGCCAACTATTACAATTTCTATACCGACAAGCGTTGGGGTATGGCGTCGTCATACGACCTCTGCCTCGACTCGTCGCTGTTACCGATGGAGGGTATGGTCGATGTGCTGGCCCGGTATATCGAAAGGCGTATGGGATTCAATCCCCTTGGCGGCAAGGAGTGACAATTACCGGCAGGTCAACTCGTAAAATGTCAGTTATCTGTGAGGATGGTTGCGGTGACGTAAACGCTGCAACCGGGCGCGTAATGCGCGGAGAATCGACGGACTCGGGGTCGGCCCGTTGCCGAGAGGATCGGCGAATGTGGTCACGGTATCGTCGGGATTGAGGTCTGACTCCCCGAACTGTGCCGGATAAATCAGCAACAGATTGTTGCGGTCGAAATAGCGTTGCAGGAAAAGCGCGATGTCGGTCATCTCCGGCGTGTAGCTGACCGAGTCGCGGCGCGAACCGATGACCACCAGCAGGTCATCGTCAAGCACCTTGTTTGCCAGGAGCATGAAGTCATCTATGCCGTCGGCCGGACGGTATTCATGGCGTATGCCCAGTCCGGTATGCCCTATCACACCCGCGATAAGGGAACGTCCCTGGGAGTTGGCGCAGAATATAAGGCGGCAACCCACCTCATGAGCCAGAGAACTCAGCGCCTCCACCCACTGGCGGAAGCCGGTCTCATACTCAGCCTTCTGGGGGACGAACACCACGATACGGGTAACGGTGTTGACGGGGATGTAGCATCTCGACAGCACCACCATCTGACGTGTCCCCTTCACCAGTTGCTCCACTTTCGAACCGAGGAATGTGTCTATCACATTAGCCTTGCGGTGCATACCCATCACAATGGCGGTGATGTCACGCTCATTGATTGTGTTGAGGATGCCGGTGACAGTGTTGAGGTCATACCTCTCTATGGCCTCCATGGCGACATCCACCCCCGAGGCCGCCCCCTGGGCGAGCGCGAGGGAATTGGCACCCATCTCTTTCGACGCGCGGGAATTGTCGTTGCGCACATGCAGGGCGAAGAAACGATCGGCCCGCGGCCCCTCCTTTCGGCGACGCATCAGCAACGCCAGTTCAGCCAGCGAAGCGGCGGTGATGGGATTGGCCACCGGGACGAGTATATTTCCGACCGCCGGGGCCGAATTGCCGTGGGCGGCTTCCGGTGCGCCAAGCATTCTGAGTTTAAGGCGTGTGGCGGCGCGTGAGGTCACTATGGGGGCGATGGCGCAGGTGACAAGTATCACCAGCACTGTACCGTTGAGTATCGTCTCATCCATCATCCTCGATCCGTCGGGCAACACCATATTGTATCCGATGGTCACCACAGCCAGGGCCACGGCGGTATGGGCGGTGGTAAGGCCGAACATCACACCACGGTCGGCGGAGTCCATCCGGTAGCTTTTCTGGGCTATGTATGCCGCCAGCCATTTGCTGGCGAGGGCCACGGCAAGCATCACCGTGGCCACCCATAGGGTGTTGCCCTTGACAATCACCCCGACATTGATCATCATCCCGACCCCAATGAGGAAGTAAGGGATGAAGAGCGCGTTGCCGACAAACTCTATCGAGTTCATCAGCGGGGAACTTGACGGGACGTAACGGTTGAGGACAAGTCCGGCGAAGAACGCCCCCAAAACAGGTTCAAGCCCCACGACTCCCGACAGCCATGCCGACAGGAAGACCATCGCCAGCACATAGACATACTGGGTGACCTTTTCCGAGTAGTTCTTGAAAAACCATCTGGTCAGGCGGGGATAGGCATACAGCACACCGGCGCAATACAGCCCTGATTTCCCCACGAGCCAGAGGAGTCCGAGCGGACTGAACTCCCCGGTCTGCTCGATATTGACGGCTGCGGCAAGCACAAGCAGCGCACCGATGACGCAGACAATCGTGGCCACCACGGAAATCAGCACCGCCGGGGATTTGGTGATGCCGAGTCTGGCCGCCACAGGATAGGCAATCAGGGTATGGGAGGCATACATCGAGGCCAACAGGAAGGCTGTCAGCCATGGAGTATGGAGGACATACACACTCGCGGCCACACCCATCACCATAGGTATCAGGAATGTGAGCGCACCGAAGACAGCCCCGCGCCTTAGATTGAGGCGCAGGTGGAACATGTCTATCTCAAGTCCCGCGAGGAACATGAGGTAAAGCAGCCCCACCTGCCCGAAGATGTTGAAGGAGCTGTCGCGGTCGAGGATGTTAAGGCCGAAAGGCCCGACAGCCACCCCGGCGACAATCATCCCGATTATGTGGGGAATCTTCAGCCTGCTCAACGCCACCGGCGCAAGGAGGATGATGACCAGCACTATCAGGAATATCGTGACAGGGTTGGTCACCAGCGGCGCGGTATGGTGGTCTATGAGCAGGGTGAGCAAACTTATGGTTATTTTTTAAGTAACCGATCGAAATTATGTTGAACAGTTACTTATGTGCGACAAGGTATTCGGCAATCTGCACGGCATTCAGCGCGGCTCCCTTACGAATCTGGTCGCTGACCGTCCAGAACGCCAGAGAGTTGTCTCCGGCCAGGTCCTGACGGATACGTCCCACATACACAGGGTCACAGCCTGCCAGCCCGAGAGGCATCGGATAGACCTTCTCGGCGGGATTGTCCATGACAACCACACCGGGCGCGGCGGCGAACGCCTCGCGGGCCTCCTCGACGGTCAGCGGCTTCTCAGTCTCCACCCATATGGCCTCGGAGTGGGCGCGCATCACGGGGACACGCACACAGGTCGCGCTGACCTTGATTTCCGGGTCGTGCATTATCTTGCGGGTCTCGTTGACCATCTTCATCTCCTCCTTGGTGTAGCCGTTGTCGGTGAACACGTCGATATGGGGGATGACATTGTAGGCGAGCTGGGCCACGAACTTCTCCACCTTGGGCTGACGGCCTGCAACGAGGTCGGCATACTGGTTGACAAGCTCATCCATAGCCGACGCGCCCGCCCCGGAAGCCGCCTGGTAGGTGGCGACACGGATACGGCGGATTTTGGCCAGACGGTCGATGGGCGCGAGGGCAACGACCATCTGTATGGTGGTGCAGTTGGGGTTGCCGATGATGCGGCGGGGAGCGTCGAGGGCATCCGCGCCGTTGACCTCCGGCACGACCAGAGGCACATCGGCATCCATACGGAACGCGCTGGAATTGTCAATCATCGTTGCCCCGAGGGCGGTGATGGTCTCGGCGTATTCGCGCGAGGTGCCTGCCCCGGCAGAGGTGAACACATAGTCTATGCCACGGAAAAGCTCCGGGTCATGGGTGAGCTCCTGTATGGTGATTTCCTTTCCACGGAAAACCACCTTGCTCCCCGCCGAACGGGAGGAACCGAACAGGCGCAGCTCATCTATGGGGAATTCACGCTGGTCAAGCACCTTGAGAAGTTCCTGACCCACGGCGCCACTGGCGCCAACGATAGCGATATTCATTGTCTGGAGTGGGATTAATCGTTCATCAGCTTGCGGTAGCGGCGACGGGGCAGTTCCTTGCCGCCGTTCTGGGCCTTCTTGTACTCCTCGTAGTCGGAGTAAGAGCCTTGGTAGAAGACAACCTTGCCGTCACCCTCGAAAGAGAGGATATGGGTGCAGATACGGTCGAGGAACCAACGGTCGTGGCTGACAACCACGGCGCATCCGGCGAAATTCTCCAGACCCTCCTCAAGGGCACGGAGAGTGTTCACGTCGATATCGTTGGTAGGCTCGTCTAGAAGCAGCACGTTACCCTCCTCTTTGAGAGCCATCGCCAGATGGAGGCGGTTACGCTCACCACCCGACAGCACGCCGATTTTCTTCTCCTGGTCTGCACCGGCGAAGTTGAACTTCGACAGGTATGCGCGGGCGTTGACATCACGGCCTCCCATACGGAAGCTCTCCACACCCTGCGAAATCACCTGATAGACGGTATGTTCGGGGACAAGGTCGTGGTGACGCTGGTCGACATAGGCGACCTTGACGGTCTCCCCTACTTCGAACAATCCCGCGTCGGGCTTCTCCTGATCCATTATCAGGCGGAAGAGGGTAGTCTTTCCCGCACCGTTGGGGCCGATGACGCCGACGATGCCGTTGGGGGGAAGGGCAAACTCCAGATCCTTGAAGAGAAGTTTCTTGCCGAAAGATTTCTCCAGCCCCTTGGCCTCGATTACCTTGTTGCCGAGGCGCGGGCCGTTGGGGATGAAAATCTCCAGCTTCTCCTCGCGTTCCTTCTGGTCCTGGTTGAGCAGGCGGTCATAGCTCGACAGACGGGCCTTACCCTTGGCCTGACGGGCTTTCGGAGCCATACGCACCCATTCCAGCTCCCTTTCGAGGGTCTTGCGGCGTTTGCTCGCCTGCTTCTCCTCCTGAGCCATACGCTTGGTCTTCTGGTCGAGCCATGACGAATAGTTTCCTTTCCAGGGTATCCCCTCGCCACGGTCGAGCTCGAGAATCCATCCGGCCACATGGTCGAGGAAGTAACGGTCGTGGGTGATGGCGATGACAGTTCCGGGATATTGCTGCAGGTGCTGTTCGAGCCAGTCGATCGACTCCGCGTCGAGGTGGTTGGTAGGCTCGTCGAGCAACAGCACGTCAGGCTGCTGGAGCAACAGACGGCAGAGGGCCACACGGCGGCGCTCACCACCAGAGAGGGTGTCCACCTTCTGGTCATCGGGGGGACACTGCAGGGCATCCATCGCCCTTTCGAGCTTGGAATCGATGTTCCAGGCGTCGCAGGCGTCGAGCGCGTCCTGCAGCTCACCCTGACGCTGGATGAGCTTGTCCATCTTGTCGGGATCCTCAAGCACGTCGGGGTCGGCAAAGGCTGCGTTCACCTCGTCGAACTCGCGCAGGAGGTCCATCACCGGCTGCACACCTTCGCGCACAACCTCGATGACTGTTTTCTCAGGGTCGAGATGGGGTTCCTGCTCAAGGTAGCCCACGGAGTAGCCGGGAGAGAACACCACCTCTCCCTGGTAATCCTTGTCGATGCCGGCAATAATCTTGAGCAACGAAGACTTACCTGAGCCGTTCAGACCGATGATGCCGATTTTGGCACCATAGAAAAAGGAGAGATATATGTTTTTGAGTACCTGTTTCTGGGGAGGGTAGGTCTTGGAAACGCCTACCATCGAGAAGATAATCTTCTTGTCGTCGGGATTGGGTGCTGCCATGGTTTACTTGCGTTTGCGGGGAGCGTACTTCGCCGGATAGTCACAGCGGGTCTTCCCCTCGATGATATTGTGGAGTTTGCCCCGGATGAACTGCTTGCGCAGCGGGGAGATGTGGTCAATATAGAGGTTGCCGTCGAGATGGTCGATCTCATGCTGCACGATGCGGGCCAGGAAGCCGGAGATTTCCTCCTCGTGGGGCTGGAAATCCTCGTCGACCCATTTCAGGCGTATATGCTCGACGCGCTTGACATCCTCGCTCAGCCCCGGGAGACTGAGACATCCCTCGGAACGGCTGATTTTCTCGCCGTCGAGAATCTCAAGCTCGGGATTGATGATGACCATCTTGCGTCCCTTGCATTCAGGAAAGGTCTCGCTGACGGGATCCGCGTCGATGACCACCATGTCGATATTGCGGCCAATCTGGGGAGCGGCCAGGCCTACCCCCTCCGAGGCATACATGGTCTCGAACATGTCGGCCACAAGTTTTTTCAGGTCGGGATAATCCTCCCCCACCGGCTCGGAGACATTCCTCAGCACCGGATGACCGTAAAGATAAACGGGTAATTTCATTATATGCGTGTAGATTTTTTACGGATTATGTCTTACAGGAATCGCTGGCTCTCGATATAGTCGTTGAGTATGATGCAGGCAGCCATCACGTCGGCCGTCCCCTTCTTGCGGCGGTCAGACCTCTTCATCCCCGACTCAAGCATGGCGCGGTGGGCGATCACGGAGGTGAACCGCTCGTCATACATCACGAAGTTCATCTCGGGGAACGCCTTGCGGAGCCTGCCGAGGGCGGGCAGCAGGTAACGCTGTGAGTCGGAAGGAGCGCCGTCAAGGTTCCTTGGCAGCCCGACCACCACCGCGTCGACCGTCTCGCGGCTGAAATATCCGCGCAGAAACTCCTCGAGCTTGGGGGTGTCGACCGTCGTAAGCCCGTTGGCCACGATTTTCAGCGGGTCGCTGACAGCGATGCCGGTCCGTGCCTTTCCGAAATCAATAGCGAGCAATCTTCCCATATCGGATGCAAAGTTACGAAATTTTCCGCAATCCGACCGTAACATCTAATGTTTGCCTGCGCGCTTTAGCTCGCGCGCGTAAAAGGGACGTGAATTGCCAAAATTGTTAACGACTGCAAATATTATGATGACCTAATGGCGACTCTGCAAAACAACGTTAAACACACGTCGAATTTTTACCTCAAAACATGTTTAATAACATAAAACCCTCTACCTTTGCATCAGTTTTTCATGGTATTAGATTTAAGGTAAGAAGATTATTCGTCGCGACGACGAGTAATTTTTTTTTGTACTTGCGAAAAAAACAGCTAACTTTGTAGACTGAATCCGCGCCAGGAGATATTTCCGGGCGGTTCGGCAATACATAAACAGAGATATAAAACACCCCCCTACCCTGAACACCCACCTGTAGATGAGAGTCAAGATCCACCGCGAAGGCACAAACATACTTATCATACTCCTGGCAGTCCTGCTGCTGGTGAATGCGCCCTTGTGGATATGGCTCATCGACTATATCTGGATTCCGATAACGATGCTGGTGGCCTCCACGATTTTCTATCTGCTGGTGGTCAACTTCTTCCGCTCTCCCCACCGCAACTTCCTCGGCAACACCGAGAATGTGGTAGTGGCCTCGGCCGACGGGAAAGTTGTCGCCCTGGAGGAGGTCTACGAGCCGGAATACCTCAAATGCAACTGCATACAGCTGTCGGTGTTCATGTCGCCGATGAATGTCCACGCCAACTGGTTCCCGGTCGACGGCGAGGTGGTCTACTACAAACATCATCCGGGCCGCTTCATGGCCGCATACCTCCCGAAGTCAAGCACCGAGAATGAGCGGTCGACCGTCGTGATACGAACAAAAGACGGGCAGCTCGTGTTGATGCGACAGGTGGCAGGCGCGATGGCCCGGCGTATCGTGACATACGCCCGTCCCGGCGACGAGGCCTCCATCGAAGACCATATGGGCTTCATCAAATTCGGCTCCAGGGTAGACCTTTACCTGCCAACCTCCACAACCATCGAGGTCAAGCTCGGCGACAAGACCATCGGAGGCATCACCGAGGTAGGCCGTCTCAATCCATAAGAGATTTCCCAGAATGTTTTTGAGAAAGATTATAACTTCCGTCCCCAATACGCTGACCCTCTGCAACCTCGTGTCGGGGTGTCTGGCGTGTATATGCGCCTTCTCGTTTGACAGCGACATCCAGGCCCTCGGAGGGCTCAACGGGCGTCAGCTCGCATGGATTCTGGTCGGGATGGCAGCCGTATTCGATTTCTTCGACGGCGCAGCCGCGCGATGGCTCCACGCCCCCTCCCCTCTGGGCAAGGAGCTCGACTCCCTGGCCGACCTGGTGAGCTTCGGCGTAGCCCCCTCCATGCTGCTCTACAATATACTGAGCGTATGGACCGGCTCATGGTGGATACCCTTCGTGGCGCTGTTCATCCCCGCGATGGGAGCCTTGCGATTGGCAAAGTTCAACCTCGACGATTCCCAGGCCACCGAGTTCAAGGGGCTGCCGATTCCCGCCAACGCCATCTTCTGGATTGGCGCGACAGCTTGGATGCAGTCACACGCCGGTGAGTGGATGCACGCCCATGTCTATTGGGGTAACCTCATCGTCAGCGCGGTAATCATCATCGTGGCCCTGCTGATGGTCTCAGACATGCGCATGTTCTCGCTAAAACTCAAGAACTTCCGCATCGGCGACAACCTGCTCCGCTACATCCTTATTGTGGCCGCCGTGGCGTTTGTGGCCATCTTCGGTGTCGAAGGGTTCGCCTACACCATAATCCTCTACTTCCTTTTGTCCGCCTTCGCCCTCACCCGCATCGGCCGGGCGGCTTGACCCTTTAACAAGACCCTCTCCTTATGTGGTTCGCCATAATCTGTTGCATAATAATTTTCTATATATTCGTCCGTCCGGCCTGGAAAGTCTGGAAAGCCGTCAACGCGGCCCGTCGCCAGGCCCGCGAGATGAATGACGCGTTCAGCCGCGCCGCCGGAATCGACCCTGAAGAGGCCCGTCGACACGCCGACAGCCGCAAACAAGCCTCCCGCAAGGGGGGATGGACAGCCCCGGTTCCCCGGCGCAAAAAGATTGACCCCGAGGTCGGCGAGTATGTCAAATTCAAGGAGATAGACTCCGAGACGACGACCATATCCGACGACGGCAGAAACACATCCCGCACCACCACTGTCGAGCAGCAGGTGGAGGATGTCAGATGGGAGGACATCGTATGACAGATAACGGTTACATACCCCGCCTCTATGACTTCCTGACCGAACTTGGACAGCGTCAGGACCGCCAGTGGTTCAAAGAGAACAAGGCCCTCTATGACGACTTCAGAGCCGCATGGATTGCCGACATGGACCGGCTAATAATGTATTGCTCCCAATGGTGGCCCGAACTCAAAGGGCAGACCGGAGCGTCGTCGGTCTACCGCATTTACCGCGACACCCGTTTCTCCCCTGACAAGTCCCCCTACAAGACCTATTTCTCGGCGACAGTCTCCCCTCGCGGCCGCTCATCATCGGCGGCCCATCTCCCCGGCTACTACATACAGGTAGGCCCGGGACGCGACGGCGGAGCCACCGACTCATACGAGGGGGAATCGAGCGGCCTCTACGGCGGCCTGTGGTGTCCCGAGAGCGCGGTGTTGAAGAAGCTCCGCAAGGCTATCGTCGACAACATCGACGAGTTCGAGGAAATCATCAACGAACCCCGCCTGAAATCGCTCTTCCCCGACTGGTACGGCCCGAGGCTGAAGACCATCCCGAAAGGTTACGACCGCGACCATCCGCAGGCCGAACTGTTGCGTCTCAAGGAGTACGGCCGCTTCATGCCGCAGGGGAAGGAGTTTTTCAGTGACCCCGCGTGGCCCGAGAAAGCTGCCGGATATTTCGAGACCCTCCACCCATTGCTGAGATTTCTCGAATATTCCATCAATGAGGAATAACCAGACACAAAATTCTTCGGCCAATCGCACTCCGACCGAAGAAAATTTGTTATCTTTGTCGGGAGATTATAAATCCGAAACCACTCATCAAGAAATATAAAAAAGGCCATGGCAGAAATCAAATGCATCGGAATACTTACCTCCGGAGGTGACGCCCCTGGAATGAACGCGGCCATCCGCGCCGTCACTCGCGCGGCCATCTTCGCCGGATTCAAGGTCAAAGGCATCTATCGCGGATACCGAGGACTGGTCACCGACGAAATCGTGGAATTCACAACCGCCAACGTGTCAAACATCATCCAGCGCGGAGGCACAATCCTGAAAACCGCGCGTTGCAAGGAATTCCAGACACCTGAAGGACGCCAGCTTGCCTACGATACCCTGCGCCGCCACGGTATCGACGCCCTCGTGGTAATCGGCGGTGACGGTTCGCTGACCGGTGCGCGCATCTTCGCCAACGAGTTCAACCTCCCGATCATCGGTCTGCCCGGCACCATCGACAACGACCTCTACGGCACCGACACCACCATCGGATATGACACTGCCCTGAACACCATCATGGAGTGTGTCGACAAAATCCGCGACACCGCGACCTCCCACGAACGCCTCTTCTTCATCGAGGTGATGGGACGCGACGCGGGCTTCCTCGCCCTCAACGGAGCAATCGCCTCCGGAGCTGAGGCCGCCATCATCCCCGAAATATCAACCGAGGCCGACCAGCTTGCCGACCTCATCTCAAACGGCTTCCGCAAGAGCAAGAACTCATCCATCGTGCTTGTGGCCGAAAGCCCCGTCACCGGCGGAGCGATGGCAATCGCCAAGCGTGTGGAGGAGGAATATCCCCAGTATGACGTGCGTGTGTCGATTCTCGGCCACCTCCAGCGAGGCGGCTCCCCCACGGCCCACGACCGCATCCTGGCCTCCCGCATGGGAGCCGCCGCCATCGACGCCCTGCTGGACGACCAGCGCAATGTCATGATCGGCGTGAAGAATGACGAAATCGTCTATGTCCCCTTCGTGAAGGCCATCAAGAACGACAAGCCCATCAACCGCGACCTGCTCAACACCCTGCGTCGCCTCTCCATCTGATCAAACGCCCATATACCTGATACAGCAAGCTATGGCCAGAAACTGGCCATAGCTTGCCGCATTTTATCCCACAATTCCCAATTTCCCCATAACTCCCATAACTCCCATAACTCCCAATTTTCCCATAACTCCCAATCTGGGAATTTTGGGAAAATTGGGAGTTATGGGAGTTATGGGAGTTATGGGAGTTTTTCGGGGGAGCGCAGCGAGCCACCTATTACTCTGCGGGGGCGAGCTTGACGGTGAAGTGGCGCATCAGCTCGGCTTCCCAGACAATGCGGAGGCCTCGGGTGATTGACTCGCGGCGGTCGTAGACATTCTTCAGGGCGACGGCGATGACATCCATGTGGTTGTCGGTGTAGACCCTGCGTGGGATGGCCAGGCGGAGCAGGTCGAGTCCGCCGAAACGGTTCTCGCGGGTCACGGGATCACGGTCGGCGAGAATATAACCTATCTCACATCCACGGATACCGGCCTCGCGGTAAAGCTCCACGGTAAGGGTCTGGGCCGGGAATTCCTCGCGGGGGACATGGGTCAGCACCTTGGATGCATCCACGAAAATGGCATGCCCACCAGCCGGACGCTGATACGGGATGCCGAACTCGTCGAGACGTTTGGCGAGGTATTCCACCTGATGGATGCGGGTATGGAGATTGTCAAACTCGGTGTTCTCCTCAAGTCCGACAGCCAGAGCATCCATGTCGCGGCCATTCATACCGCCATAGGTGAGATAGCCCTCGAAGGGGATGCAGAAACGTTTCGCCCCCTCATACCAGTCCTCGTGGCGGGTGGCGATGAAACCGCCCATATTGACAATACCATCCTTCTTGGCCGACATTGTCATGGCGTCGGCCAGCGAGAAGATATCGCGGACGATTTCCTTGATGGAGCGGTCGGCCTGCCCCTCCTCGCGTGTCTTTATGAAATAGGCGTTCTCGGCGAAGCGGGCGGAATCGAGGATGACGCGCTTGCCCCATTTGTCGGCCACGCGGCGCACATCGCGCAAGTTCTGCAACGACACGGGCTGCCCACCGGCGGTGTTGTTGGTGATGGTGACGATTATGAAGGGAATCCTGTCGTGATGCTCCTCAAGGGCCTTTTCGAGTTTGGCGATGTCGACATTACCCTTGAAAGGCACTTCAAGCTGGGTGTCACGCGCCTCGTCCACGGTGCAGTCGAGCGCGAACGCCTTGCGGCTCTCGATATGCCCCTTTGTGGTGTCGAAATGGGAATTGCCGGGCACTATGTCACCCTCCTTCACCAGATGGCTGAACAACACATTCTCGGCGGCACGTCCCTGATGGGTGGGGATGAAATAGTCAAAGCCGGTAAGACGCTCCACCGTATCTTTCAGGCGGAAGAAGGATCGCGCCCCGGCATAGCTCTCGTCGCCGGTCATCATCGCTCCCCACTGGCGGTCGCTCATCGCCCCGGTGCCGGAGTCGGTCAGCAGGTCGATGTAGACCTGGTCGGCGCGTAGCTGGAAGACATTGTAATTGGCATCGCGGAGCCATTGCTCACGTTCCTCGCGGGTCGACTTGCGTATAGGCTCGACCATCTTGATTTTCCAGGATTCTGCGAAAGGTAATTCCATGGTGTCGTGTCGTTGAAATAGGGTTGATTTAAGGTGAGGTGAAAGCCGCCGTCGGGCGGTCACGGTATATTACGGCACGCAATTTAGGAAAAAATTCCGGAGTGGGCAAGAGTATGGCAAAATAAAAAAGGTCGTTTCACAACGACCTTTCTCCTTTAAACCTTTATCTTAATCTAATACTATGAAAAACACACAGTGCAAAGTTCCGAATTTATTCTGACTTTTGCAAGTATTTTTGGAAAAATTTCACAAAAAATTTTCAACAAATCCATGACATAGTGCCATTTTTCTCTGATTGGCAAATATTTACAGCCAAAATGATTTTTAGAAAAAGGCGGTCAGCCATATCAGAATTCATATCCGGCAGATTCAATTATGGGCTTGTCATCGGCGACTTTGGAGCCGATGGTGGTCAACAGGTCGCCTACGATTCCTCCATTCATTCCAATCTGCAATGCCCGCAACTGGGTTTCGCGACTCAGCCGGGCACGGCCTCCTGCGAAACGAAGGAACACACGCGGATGCACAAACCTGAATATCGCTATCGCGTCAAGCACTTCTTGCTCGGGCAACGGGGGAGTATTTTCGAGTGGTGTGCCGGGAATCGGACAGAGTAGATTAATCGGGATTGACCTCGGCTCCACACGACGCAGTTCCAACGCGAGTTCGACCCTCTGTCGAGGCGACTCCCCCATCCCGATTATACCCCCGCTGCAGACCTCGAAACCGATTTCACGGGCAATGTCGATGGTCTTGATTTTCTCCTCGACGGTATGAGTCGAACAGAGAGTGGGGAAATATGAGGGAGCAGCCTCAAGGTTGCAATGATAACGGGTTACCCCTGAATCATAAAGTTTCTGCAACTCCTCACGCCCCAGCAATCCCATTGACGCGCAAAGCTGCATGCCCCCTTTCTCGTGTAATTCACGATAGTAGCCGCAAACCGTGTCGAGAGCTTCCCCTTTCATAGCTCGTCCACTTGTGACGAGTGAAAAACGATGTATGCCCTGCAGCCGGTTGTGCTCGGCCACAGACATACACTGTTCACGGCTTATCAAAGGATAGACCTCGATTTCAGTGTTGTGATGAGCCGACTGGGCGCACCACTTGCAGTTTTCCGGACATTTGCCGGAACGGGCATTTATAATCGAGCAGGAATCGAACACCTTGGGACAGAAGCGGCGGGTAATCTCCATCGCGCTATCCCAGAGCTCTTCATGCTGGGAGGCATCGATGTCACACAGGGAATAAGCCTCCTCGGCGGAGATTTCTCCGCCTGTAAGTATCTTGTTTTTCAGTGATTGGATATCTACCATAGCATTTTTCCAAATTATGCCACAAAATTACAAAATCTTGCCATCAATTTTAATATTTTTTTGTACTTTTGCGATATCAGTATTCGCTCAGTATTCATAAAGTATTCCAATCCGCGCTTCCGGCGCAATACATCGCTAACTATTCCCAACTGTTGTATAATTAAATTTAAGTGCTAATGATTAAAAAGTTATCCCTGTTATGCGGAGGTCTGGCCACTGCCGGACTCCTCGCAGCGATTGGACTTGCCGACCAGAAGGAACAGCTTCAGGTTCCGGCAGGAGCAGAAAAGACCGCCGAAGTAGCTCCTCGGCTTGTAAAACTCGGAAGCGCGAAAACGATTCCCAACCGCGCTCCCGAAGGAGGCTACACGGCTCCCGTGACATTCGCCCCGACAGCCGAGCAGTTTGCCGAGTGCACCATCATCGACGGCAATGAAGACGGCAAGACATGGAGTTTCGAGGATGGATATTTCAAATGCACATACAGCTACTCCCTGGCCATGGACGACTGGTGTATCCTTCCGGCTGTCAATCTCGAAGCCGGGACATACAAGGTGACATACACCTACAAGACCCGTGGCAACAAGGAGAATTTCAGGATGTGCTTCGGTAATGCCGCCACTCCGGAATCCATGACCATCACCATCATGGAGAAAACCGGCTACTCCAACTCTTCGGATGTCACCGAGTCACGCACAGTAGACGTGCCCTCTGACGGACAATGGCATATCGGGCTCTATTCATTTTCCGATGCCAATATGTTCTACACCTATTTCAAGGACATTACAATCGAAAAACTGTCTCCTGATCAGCCGACAGCGCCGGCGCTGTCGGTCGAGGCCACCGGCCTCGACTGCGCCCTGAGCGTCACCCTCCCCACACAGACCCTCGGGGGAGACCCGCTGACAGCTGAATCCATCACGGCAAAAGTATCCCTTGACGGACAGGAGCTGGACAACGGCACAGTCACCGGCGCTCCCGGTTCATCAGCCGTCATCAATTTCAATGTAGGCAAAAGCGGCAACCACACCATCTCGGCACGCGCCTATGCCGGCGACCTTTATTCGGAACCGGCAACTGTCGAGCATAAGTTCTCGAAACTGCAGCCTGTGCCTATCCCCCTGGGATATGTGTTCGAGCCTGACAATGACGAGTTCGACTGGTGCACGGTCATCAACGCCAACAATGACCAGAAGACATGGGAATACGCCACAAGCGGCTATCCCACCGGTAATGTCACTTCGGAAGGAACATTCCGATATACCTATGACTGGTCAAATCCCGGCGATGACTGGATCATACTCCCGGCGTTCGAGGGCACAACTGCAGGCGCACGCAAGCTGACCTTCAATGTGGCCACCAAATACAACAACGAGGGCCTGGAGGTCTGCATGGCGTATGAGCCTACTGTCGAGGCCCTGAGCCAGAATGTGATTTGGAAAAACGCCTCCTTCCAGTCACCGGAGAGTTTCACGACACAGGAAGCCATCTTCCCCGTGGATGGCCGCGAGTTCTACATCGCCTTCCACGCCATCTCCCCCGTCAACGCATCTTACATCTACCTCCAGAACATCTTCGTTGACGAGACTGACGGCTCCGCACCGCAGGCTTCGACCCTCTCCGACCCGACATTTGACGGGGGCGACGGCACCGTGACCCTCACATTCCCGGCCGACAACCTCGCCGGCTCACCGATGGAGCCCTCCACACTCCTCCACGCAGACATCACCCTTGACGGCGAGGACTACGGCGAGTCCATCACCGGCGCTCCCGGCGAAAGCAAGCCCATCGAGTTCACCGGTCTGGCGCTCGGCAACCATACCGTGACATCCACCACCTATATCCTCCAGGAGGATGGAAGCCGACTCGGCAAGCAGACCAGCGAGCTGAGCTTCAGATGCACCCTCTCCCCCTCATTCGCCTACTCGCTTCCTCTCGAACTGGCCCTGACCAAGGATGCCATCGATTACTTCCAGATTATAAACGCCAATGACGACGGCAGCACATGGACCGGCACCGACCAGGGATTCCAGTACAAATGGAACTCTTCCGAACCGGCCGATGACTGGTTCATCACTCCCGCCATTGAGGTGACCGAGGGTGGCAAGCTCTATGACATCGCCATCAACGCCAAATGTCAGTCCACCTCAAATCCCGAGGCGTTTGAGGTGTTCATCGGACGCGAACAGAGCGTCGAGGGGATGACAATACCTGTATTCGAACGTACCACCGTCAGCAACGACGACTGGCGTCTTTTCGAGCAGACCATCCAGCTTGAGGAGGCCGGACGCTACTTCATCGGCGTACACTGCGTTTCCGACAAAAACATGTATTATCTCTATGTCAACAAACTGACAATGAAGGAGAGCGCGGCCAACCTGCTGACTCCGGCCGCTGTCACCGACCTCGCAGGTGACGGCCTTGAGACCGGAGAGCTTTTCGCCGACGTGACCTTCAAGTTCCCCCTCATCAACAACGGCGGCGACGCTCTTGAAGCGGAAACCGCCCTTACCGCGACTGTCAAAAGTTCCACCGAGACCAAGACCGTTGAAGGGAAGCCCGGCGAGGAAGCCTCATTACGCATAGCATGCCCCGAAGGGAAATCAGTGGTTTCCGTCATTGTCTCCTCCGAACTCGGTGAAGGTCCCAGCAGCTCGATCGAAGTCAACTGCGGTCTCGACCGTCCGACCGCTCCGGTAATCACCGCCCTGACTGTCGCCGAAGACAACATGAGTGTCAAGATTGACTACCAGGCCATCACCACCGGCGCGTCAGGAGGCCATGTCAACCCCGAGGGTATCGACTACTACCTCTGGGAATGGGATGCCGATGATGAGGACTGGTATCAGGTCGATGTCACCGACGCGCTGACCATGACCTATGAGCTGGAATACGCCAACGCCCCCCTGACCATGCTGACCCTCGGCCTGCAGGCTTACAACGGTCTCAACTCCGGCTCCTCGATGACATCGTTCACCGTGGTTCTCGGCACACCTTACACCCTGCCGATGGATGAGACCTTCGAGAACGGCAGCATCCACTATCAGCCGCTTGCCCTCGGCTCCTCGCTCGGCGCGGAATACTCCCCCACATGGAGCATCACCGATCCCTCCACCATCCTTCCGACGGCTGTCTCCGAGGAAGGTGGCTTCGCCCTCTGCGGCCACACCTCCTGGAACCGTGGCGACTCGTTCATCTACCTGCCGAAATTCTCGACCGAGGGTCTGACCGATGCCGAAATCGAGTTCTCCAGCTACCATCATCCCCACGCCTGCGAGATGACCCTGATGGCTGCCGGATACGGCATGGATGAATACACCGTACTCGGCTCTGTCGAAATCCCCCAGACCACCGAAGGCTGGAAGAAGTTCAAATACACTCTTCCCGATGAGCTGCAGGGTCTCAAATGGGTCGATGCCCGCCTGCATGTCAACTTCCTGGGCGGAAGCTCCTCGGCTCCGATGATTGACTCCTATTCCGTGCGCTCAGCTTCTCAGTCGGGCGTGAACGTCGCAGCCGTAGGAAACGCCGTTTCCGTCGAGGGTAAGACCGGAGCCATCCTCTTCACCGGACTGGCAGGCCAGACCGCCCGTGTATTCGCCCCCGCCGGTCTCCAGGTGGCCAGCACTCTCCTGTCAGCCGACATCCAGTCGGTTCCCGTCGCTCCCGGCATATATGTCGTGACCGTCGGCGAGAAGACCTTCAAGGTTGCTGTCAACTGATAGGATGAACCCTTGGGGACGACCCTGATTCGTTCCCGCCAATAACCATATGCCGTATGTCGGTGGCGTGGCCCTCTCACAGGGTAGACACGTCAACGACATACGGCTTCCTTTTTAAGGAGGGGCTGCAAGGAGCCATATAACGCGCTCCATCTTTCGGGATATGGATTCAACAGATTCGTAAGTCCGGTGTTAATCAATATAGGAAGCTTCCCTGACAAGAATAAGGGGGGCTTCCCGTCTCGACTTCACAATTGATTATAATATGAACAGCAAGATATCTTCCCTCCCGGTCAATACCGCCGGCGGTCCTGTAAAAGGGATACGCGGCGCGATGCTTACTTTCCGCCATGACCCGTTGGTCAGCAACGGGTCTGACTGCTACGACTATTATCCCGATGGTCTGGCCGTGATCCAGGATGGACGCATCCTGGCCATCGGGGCATACAAGGATGTGGTCGCGGCATATCCTTCACTTGACGATATAGACCGATATGAGGATTCGCTGATAATGCCGGGGTTCATCGACTGCCATATCCATTATGTGCAGTCGCCGATGATCGGTTCATACGGCGACACGCTTATCAACTGGCTCAACCGATACACATTCCCGACCGAAGCGAAATTCCGCGACAAGGATTTTGCCGACGAAGTGGCCCGCATGTTTTTCAGGCAGACCTTATCAAACGGCACCACCACCGCCAATGTCTTCTCCACCACCTTCGAGGCTTCGGTCAACGCTCTATTCGAGGAGTCGGAGCGGTACAACGCCCGAACCATAACGGGGAAGGTCCTCCAGGACCGCAACCTGCCTGATTCGCTCAAAGACCCGTCGACAGAAGGCTCCATACTGCTGACCGAGAAACTGCTGACCAAATGGCATCGCCGTGGCCGCCAGCTCTACGCGATAATTCCGCGCTTCGCCCCGACCAGCACCCCGCTCCAGCTCAAACTCGCCGGGGAGCTTTACCACCGCCATATTGACGAAGGGGTCTACCTCCACTCCCATATCGATGAAGCCAAGCCTGAAATCGACTGGGCGTTGTCGTTGTTTCCTGAGGCGGTCAACTACACTGACATCTATGACCGGTTCGGACTGATTGACCACCACACGGTAATGGCCCATTGCTGCATCGTCAGGCCCGAGGAATGGAAAAGGCTCTCCGAGGCGGGATGCGGGGTTGCCCACTGCCCGTCATCAAACCTTTTCCTGGGTGACGGGGAATTCAGATTCAGGGAGGCGACTGATCCTGCACACCGATGCGATGTCGGAATCGGCACTGATGTCGGTGGCGGCACAAGTTTCTCAATCCTTCGCCAGCTCGGAGAGGCATACAAGGTAGCAATGCTCGATGACAATCCCCTCCAGGTGTTGCGCAGCTTCTATATGGCCACGCGGGGAGGAGCGGAAGTGTTGCGTCTTGCCGACATCATCGGTTCCCTCCGCCCGGGATATGAGGCCGACATGGCTGTAATCGATTTCAAGGCAACCGAATTCCTTGAATGGAGACTTCAGTTTGCCCGTTCACTTACCGACAAACTGTTTGTTTTGCAGACTCTCGCACCTGACAATGTAATCCGCGCCACCTATGTGGCGGGCAAAAAAGTCTTTGATCGTCGGCGCGACCATTCACTGCTGTATTCCTCGGAATTGCCCAAATAATTTGCATTTTAGTCGAAAATTTAGTAACTTTGTCGCGAGTGCTATTCCATTTAAGGACATCACCAGACAAATTACTAAATTCTTATTGCATGAAAAAAATCTACATCCTCTCCCTTTGCGCCCTCCTGGGAGCATCAGCCACATATGCCGGCAACCGTTTCAAAACAAAACGTGGAGCCGCAACAAAACTTGCTGTCCTGAAGAAGGCCGGAACCGACAATCCCATATGGCGTCCTGTATCACAGACTGACTATAGCTATATGGACGGCGAATGGGAACTGCTCGGCTCTATGACTTTCGGATATGACTCCAAAGGAAACACCATCAGGACTGATATTGAGTCAGAGGATGGAATCCTCCGTGAGGAAACATCCTACGATGAATTCAACAACCCTGTATTCCTCCTGACAACCCAGCAGGATGGGGAGGCTTGGGTGAATGTCTCAAAACGCACCTATATCTACGACCCCGTCGTGCATGACTTTTACACCGAGCGCCTCGGTTACGACTGGACAGATGGCGAATGGGTGGAGAATTTCTACTGCGAGACCAATGTGATCACCCGCAACGCCGAAGACAATATCATCGAGATTGTCAAGTCGCTTCCCCTCATGGGAAATATGATACCTGCCTACAAATCGGTATGGAACTATGATGAGACCACCGGCAAAGCCAACGAGTTCATGTATTTCACCAACTATGAGATGGATATTCCCGACTGGCAGCTGGATGGCGGCCTGTCATACCGCAACATCGTCTGGGCAGCCACCGATGGCCAGATGACCAATTCCTCACTGGTTGAGATGGTCGAAGGCTCCAACCGCATCGTGTCAGCCGAGGTATATGTGGAGGATGAACTTGACGGCCATATCATCGTGGAATACTCCGAAGAGAATCCCGGCGACTATCTCCTCAAGCAGACATACGCAGACCTCACTGTCGGCACCACTACCCAGAAGGAGACCATCGACGAAAACGGCAGTTACCGTCTGACCGATATGGAATATTTCGATGAGGATGGCGAACCAACCGAGGAGCCGACCTACATTTCCGTTACCGAAGTTATGTTAGACAGCCATGGCAACACCATCATGGAGACCTTGACCGAAACCTACGAAGGCCTTACCGAGATGGTTGACGGCAGCAAGGCTGACTACACATATGATGACAACGGCAACCCCACCGAAATCCTTTACAGCTATTACGACTACGACGAAGAGGACTTTGTCCTGGACTCAAAGACCGTATTCGGAGAATACGCCGATGCCTCATCCGGCATCGAGAACGTGGTGACCGGAAAGACCGACAACGGATTCAAGGTCTACAACCTGCAGGGCATCCTCATCCTCGACACCCTCAATTCGGCTGACCTTTCCAGCCTGCCCGCCGGTCTCTACATCATCAACGGCAAGAAGCATCTCCTCCGCTGATATCTTACTTCGGCAGAGTCCGACTCTGTAACATACTGAGTAACATACTGAGTAACATACTGAATTTTCATAGATACCTTTTCATAAAATGAAGCCGGCCCCGGAAATCCCACTTGATTTCCGGGGCTTATTTATTCCCGTGCGGAGCGCTCCACTTCCAGTGACCTCACACAGATAAAGCAGATTTCTCGCGGAGTCGCAGAGGCCATCCGTATTGGAAATCCTTCAACATTCCATCCGGATGGCCTCTGCGTAATCCGCGTAATCTGCGAGACTTTATAATACCGGTTTGATTGGGGACGCGCCATGGCGCGTCCCTACAAGTGAATGGAAGTCGTCCGGCAGGATTCCCCGCCGGATGGCTTTGTGTAATCGGTGTAATCTGTGAGCCCCCTGGAAGAAATTGAAATGGATGGAATGCTCGGAGAGGGAATCAATGGAGGGCGGAGGCGATGACGATGACAGCGAGGGTGAGAGCGAAGGCCGCTATCATCATGTCGGAGGCGGCGATGCGGGTGGTGGTGACGGTGCTGATTTCCCGGAGCAAAGAGGGGGTGGGGGTCAATGAGTCAAGGGTGGCTCCGGGGGTGAGCTGCTTGAGGGTCACGGAGGAGTCATTGATGTCAACACCGCCGTGGATGGTCTCTCCAAGCATCCTGGATGATATGAAACGGGCCGCATAATAGCAGGCGAAGCCGAACAGCGAGCCGACCACAGCCCCCACGAACAGGTCACCCGGGTAATGCACCCCCAGATAGAGACGCGAATAGGAGTTGAGCAGCGCCCACCCGACTATAAACAATGTGAAGCCCTTGCGGCGCACAAATAGGGCTACGAAAACCGCCAGTGCGAAGGAATTGGCGGCGTGGCAGGAGGGGAATCCGTATGAACCTCCACGATAGCCATTGACGATATACGCGTAGTCTGAAAGGGTGTTTTCAAGGTTGGAGGGTCGCAACCGCTCAACGGCGGGACGTATCACCGACGCGCAGGTCTGGTCGGTCAGGAGGATGGCACAAACCAAAGCGACGAGATAAGCCGTGGCGGTCTGCCACCGACAGCTCTTGAAAAGAATCCACAACACCATCGCGTACATCGGTATCCATATGAAGCGGCCTGTGAACATAGTCATGAAGGTGTCGAAAAACGGGCTGTGCGCACCATTTACCGCCAGGAAAATCGAAGTGTCGAGATTGTTGAGGAATTCTATCATCACAAGAGAAAGGGGTAGTGTGTAGTCAGTTTATAACGTGCTGTCTGACTTGTTTATTGCCTTTTACAGAGGTTTTAACAGAATATGTAATCAGATATGTAGACCGCTCACAATGAGCCGAGTGTCGAATACAAATCGCGCAGGAACGCCTTGGCGGCTGGCAGCAGCGGGGAGACCTCCCCGGGATAAGGCTCGCGACCACGGGCTTCCTCCACCGCGTCGGCGTCGGGATTGTAGACCAAGGTATCCGACGGGGTTATTATCCCTATCAGCGAAGGCTCGGTGAACACCGCCACCGGGGCTGTCTCCTCATCAAATATGTCGCGGGAATAGCGCAGTTCGCGGTAAGGAATCCCTATCATAGATAGCAGTGTGGCCCCGAGGTCGGTCTGCGACGCGAGTTTGTCGACACGCCGACCGCCCGCGGCGACTGCCCCTCCGGCCAGCACCAGCGGGATATGATGACGCTCCGGCGCGGATGCGATGTTCTCAGGCCAGCAGCCGTAATGGTCGGGGAGAATCACCAGGAGGGTCTTGTGCCAGTTGGGAAGTGTCCGTAGGGAGTCGACAAACACCGTCAGGCAGGAGTCGGTGTAGGCGAACGCGTTTTTGCGCGATTCCCCCGCGAAACGGGGATTGTCGTAGGGAACGGCAAACGGCTCATGGGAACTGGAGGTCTGCACCACCGAGAGCCTCGGCACACCGCGCCGTCTCCCTGTCGCCGCCTCCTTTATCCCCTCGAAAGCACGGGCAAACACCTTCTCGTCGTGCGCCCCCCATTTCGATGTGCGGTCGGCCACCGGGAAATCCTTGTCAGAGACTATCGTGTTGAAGCCCGAGGAAACCAGATATGCCTGCATGTTGGTGAAGTTGGCATCCCCCCCGTAATAATACGCAGCGTCATATCCCTCTTGTCGCAACAGCGAGGGGAATGAAGGGAGCTTCTCGAACTTGTCGACATATTTGAGAAGACTGGTCGACGGAGGAGCGGGGAATGAACTGAGAATCGCCGCCAGTCCGCGGTCGGTGCGGAACGAGGAGGCATAGAAGTTTGTGAACAACACCCCCTCACGGGCGAGGGAGTCAAGCCCGGGAGCGACATTCTCCCCACCCAGCGACGGGAGCAGATGGACCGAGAAACTTTCGAGGATTACCATCACCACGTCGGGTCGCTCGACTGCCAGCAGTTTTCCTGACACGGAATCTGGCTCAATGGACCCGTCTTCCCCGGAGATGGAGTCATTACCGCCCTTGGCATACAACAGCCCCTCGACAATGCGGGCAGCCTCGTCGTCAGACATAAAATCATATTCATCATCGAAATGCCCCTGATGGGTGGCCGAATAAAGCAGGCTGAACACAGGATTGACCGCCGCGTGGTTGAGCCGCTGGTTGGTCGAGAAATATGCCCGGCTGAGGTTCATCGTCGAGACAGTGACACTGCCGCGTATCGGGATGAACAGCAACCCCGTCACGAGCAGCATCACAACCGGCTGCCATACACGCCCCTTTCCCGAGGCCGGTGTGACAGTCACCTCACCGGCCGTATAGCGGTAAAGCGTCCACATGCCGCAGCATATCGCCCCCATGCCAATCGCCCCGGCGAACCAGTGCCACCACTCAACGCTGGCCATCGCCGCCGTCGGGGAGGTGGTGAAATAAAACACCGGGGTCATATCGAGCCGGAATCCCCAGCTGCCATACAACCCCAGGTCAAGGCAGTATATCACGGCCACAAGGCCCGTGGCGACAGCCATGTAGACATCGAGAGCCATTCTTATCCATCGCGCCCGTGAAACCAGTTCACCTATCAGCAGCAGCCCCGGTATGACCGTCAGGTAACCCGCCACACACAGATCCATCGAGAACCCATGACGCACCACCGCCAGCCAGTCGGCCGCCGAAGCCCCGATGACCGACGCGTAAACCGTCAGGAACACAGGCTTCATCAGCATGAACACCACCACAAACAGCAGGTATATCCAAAGAAATTTCAGAAGGGCTTTTTTCATCGGCGGAATCGGGATAAACTCGCGCAGGAGAGAAAACAATATATTTTTTGAAAAAAATCAGCCGGGCGATTAAACCTTCGGCCTCAGGAGGGGTCAAAGAGGCATAAAGATAATAAAGCAATTGTCTACATAGCGCCGTGAGCGCCACCCTAACAGCTTCAATAAACAAAATCCGCCGGGCTCTGCCGAGAGAGACCGGCGGCATTTTTTATGCAGGCTGACGCATCAGGCCTCGTTGCCCGAGAACTCCATGAGGTAAGCCTTGATGAAGCCGTCGAGGTCGCCGTCCATCACCCCGTTCACGTCGGAGGTCTGGAAATTGGTGCGGTGGTCCTTCACGCGACGGTCGTCGAAGACATAGCTGCGAATCTGCGAGCCCCACTCGATTTTCATCTTGCCCGCCTCGACCTTGGCCTGCTCCTCCATACGGTGGGCAAGCTCCTTCTCGTAGAGAATCGAGCGCAGATGGCGCAGGGCGTTCTCGCGGTTCTTGGGCTGGTCACGGGTCTCGGTGTTCTCGATGAGGATTTCCTCCTTCTCACCGGTGTAAGGGTCAGTATACTGATAGCGCAGGCGCACACCCGACTCAACCTTGTTGACGTTCTGGCCACCGGCACCACCCGAACGGAATGTGTCCCATGACATCAGCGCAGGCTCGACCTTCACCTCGATCGCGTCGTCGACAAGCGGGGTCACGAACACGGAGGCGAACGAGGTCATACGCTTTCCCTGGGCGTTGTATGGGGAGACGCGCACCAGACGATGCACGCCGTTCTCGCTCTTTAGGTAGCCATAGGCGAAGTCCCCCTCGACATTGATGGTGCAGGACTTGATTCCCGCCTCATCCCCTTCGAGAAGGTTGGCGATGGAGGTCTTGTAGCCATGTTTCTCGCAATAACGGAGATACATGCGCATCAGCATCTGCGCCCAGTCCTGGCTCTCGGTGCCTCCGGCTCCGGAATTGATTTTCAGAACCACACCCATATGGTCCTCCTCGCGGCGGAGCATGTTGCGCAGCTCAAGCGCCTCGATTTTCTCCAGGGCGGCAGCATGCATCGCGTCAAGCTCCTCTTCGCTGACCAGTTCCTCCTTGTAGAAGTCCCAGCCATTCTGAAGCTCGTCGACGGCGGTCTCCACCTCGTGGTAACCGTTTACCCAGGCCTGAAGGTCCTTGATTTTCTTCATCTGCGCCTGCGCCTCCTTGGGATGCTCCCAGAAGTCAGGCACATGGGTACGGAGTTCCTCCTCCTCGATCTGTATCTTCTTATTGTCGACATCGAGATACCGTTTGAGCGCGTCCTTGCGCTCGACGGCCTCTTTAAGCTGTTCCTGCGTAATCATCGATGATATATTTTTCTGCAAAGTTACGCAAAATCCGCGTAATAGTCAATAGCGCAGGAAAGCATCGTCACAGCATACGCTTGTAATCGCGCATCATCCTCAGATAGAGGGTAAGCCCCACACCAAGGCCGAAAATCAGCCCCACGGTAAGCCCCCATTTCATGGCCTCCTCCCCGAAAGACAGATAATATATGGTCACAATCCCCGCCGCGTAAGGTATCAGCAGCAGCTGGAACAGATGGTGGCGGCGACGGTAGAAACGGGCCTTGCGGGCCACCTCCTCCACCCCGTCGGCCCATAGGTCAATCGAGCGGATGCCCCGGTAAAGATAGACATCCATCATTGCCGCGATGACAAAGAACAGCATTATAAGCGACACCGCCCACCAAGGCAGAAGCCGGAAAAGGGGCATCGCTGTCAGGATGCCCACCGGGGCCACCACGGCGAACATCTTGCGGTAATTGGCCATAAGGCGGTCACGGGCCGAGATGACCCGTCCGGAGGTCACCTTGTCAACCATCGGGTCACGATAGAACGGAGGTTCGGACGACCCTCCGGAACGCATTCCGCGTTTTGTGTCATCGTCAAGGCTATGCCATTTCTCTTTCAATTCTTCAGGTGTCATATTTCTGGAGTCAGGGAGGTCAGTTTCTCTTTTGCTCGTCTCAGGCGTGAGGCGACAGTGTTTCGGGGTTGCCCCATGATGGAGGCGATTTCGTCGTATGAATGTTCGTCGAGCCACAGCAGAATCAACGCCTTGTCTGCAGCCGGGAGACGGTTGATCATCCGGTACATCTCCCGGAGCATCGCCCCCTTCTCGTCATCCTCGGCAATCAGCTCGGGATGCTCGTCGACCGGGACGGTATTTCCTCTCCGGCGGTGTTTCCGGAAAAAGGACACACAGCTGTTGAGCGTGACGCGGTAAATCCAGGTCGACATGCTCGCGTCGCCACGGAAGCGGGGGAAGCCGCGCCAGAGGTTGACGAGTGCCTCCTGGCGGAGGTCGTCGAAATCATCGACATCGGTGGCATAGAAGTAACACACCTTGCGGATAACCCCGTCATACTGGCGCACGGTCTCTTCAAAGGCCTGTTTCAGCCCCTGGTCATCCCGGCGGTTGTCTTTGTCTTGAGATCTCATCTATCCCATTTGACGCACGATTACCCGGAAAGTTTCATCCCCCCTGAAAAAAATCACAAACCTACCTGTCAGCCGTTACACAACCGCGATTTCAGATTTTTTAAACATTCGGGGAGAAGTTTTCGGGCTGATATGTTGGTGGTCTTGAAACAAGTATGTAACTTTGCATGGAGAATCGGAAACACAATTGTTCATCATACCACCTAAACACAGAGCCAACGTGGAAGCCAGAAGCGAATCCGTGGTCATCATACCGATGTACAATGAGAAGGAAAACGCCGCTGCGATCATCGACGCGGTGATTGGCCTCCCCAGACGATTCGACGTGCTTGTGGTGGATGACAATTCCCCTGACGGCACCGCCGCCATCGTCAAGGAGAAGATGGCCCAGTATCCGGGCCGCGTCGATATCCTTGAACGCAAGGGGAAACTCGGGCTGGGTACAGCCTACATCGCCGGTTTCCGCCGCGCCCTCGACAACGGCTACCGTTATATCTTCGAGATGGACGCCGATTTCTCCCACAATCCCCAGGACCTGCTGAAACTCCACGACGCGTGCGCATCCGGCAAGATGGATGTAGCCGTAGGCTCGCGCTACCTCACCGGTGTCAATGTGGTCAACTGGCCGATGGGGCGTGTGCTGATGAGCTACTTCGCCTCCAAGTATGTCAGGGCGGTAACCGGCCTGAAAGTGGCCGACACCACTGCAGGCTTCTGCTGCTACCGCCGCGAGGTGCTGGAGACAATGGAGCTTGACAAAATCCGGTTCAAAGGCTACGCCTTCCAGATAGAGATGAAATTCACCGCCTCCAAATGCGGATTCAAGGTCGGTGAAGTCCCCATAGTATTCGTCAACCGCGTCCTCGGGACGAGCAAGATGTCGTCAGGCATCTTCAGCGAGGCATTCTTCGGAGTGATAAAGCTGAAAGTCTCCTCCTGGTCACGCAAATATCCCCAGCCGCCCGTAACGGCTTCCCGTCAGGGATAATCCAATCCGCTTCCTCTGCCATGAAACCGACATTATTCGCCAACGGACTGATATTCAACGATGGATTCCGATTCATCGGCAGTATCGTCGTGTCAGGCGGCATGATACAGCGTGTCGACAATGGCCGCATAGACCTGCGCACCGTAGACCGCGAGGCCTACGACATCGTAGACTGCGAGGGGAAGATGGTGTTTCCCGGAGTAATCGACGGGCATGTCCATTTCCGTGACCCGGGCCTGACCGAAAAGGGTGACCTGGAGACGGAAAGCCGCGCGGCAATCGCCGGAGGTGTCACCTCATTCTTCGATATGCCCAACACCAACCCGGCCACCACCACCCTGGAGGCCTGGGAGGAGAAGACACGCCGCGCAGCCGGGGTCTCGGCAGCCAACTACGCCTTCTTCCTGGGGGCCACCAACAACAACCTCGACCAGATACTCGGAGCCGACCCCACCCGCATACCGGGTGTGAAGCTCTTCCTCGGCTCCTCGACAGGCAACATGCTGGTCGACGACGATGACACCATCAGTGCCCTATTCCGCTCATTCAAAGGGGTCATCGCCTGCCACGCCGAGAGCGAGCGGATAATCGCCGCGGCGCGCGAAGCCCTGAGAAAGGAATATCCCGCCGGAATCCCGGTCGGGCTCCACCATATGGTGCGCTCCCGAGAGGCTTGCGTGGAGGCCACCGACCACGCCATACAGCTGGCCCGCAAGACCAACGCCCGGCTCCACCTGCTCCATGTCACCACTGCTGACGAACTGGCATTTCTCGCGCCAGCACCCTTGTCCAACAAGAGGATAACGGCCGAGACATGCCCCCACTACCTGCTGTTTGACCATACCTCCGTCGAGACCACCGGCGGACTGACCAAATGCAACCCTGCGATTAAAACCGCGGCAGACCGCAAGGAGCTGCTGCGGGCGATAAATGACAGCCGTATCGATGTCATAGCCACAGACCATGCCCCCCATCTGCTCGCCCAGAAGCAAGGCGACGCCCTCACAGCCGCCTCGGGGATGCCCTCCGTGCAGTTCTCATTACCCCTCATCCTGCAACTGGCCCGCAAAGGCTACTTCACCTATGAGAAGGTAGTCGAGAAGATGTGTAACAACCCTGCCCTGCTCTACAACGTCGACCGCCGGGGATTCATCAGGCTCCACTACTGGGCCGACCTGGTGATAATCGACCCCGACGTTGACCACACCATCAGCAATGATGATGTCATAAGCTCTTGTGGCTGGACACCTTACGCAGGCCAGACAGTGAACTTCAAAGTCGAACAGACATGGGTCAACGGACGGCTCGCCTACGACAGCCGCCGCCAGAATCCCTTCACCGGGGAACAGACCGCGCTGCCAATCCGTTTCAGCCCATTCTGACAATGTTCACCAGTTAAAATTTGATTCGTTTGCCCGTTCAAGGGAAAATGCATACCTTTGCAGCGGCTAACTAATACCAGCTTTATTCTTACTATTACATTCATTATCTTTCAACCATCATTTTTCATTTTTTACCGACTATCATGAAACATATGAACCGGTACCTGCTTGGTGGCCTGATGGGTCTGACAGCAGCGACGGCCTCCTCGGCCACTTTCGTCGGTTCGCGCGACGACTTCCGCGACGAGACCATCTATTTCGCCATGACAACACGTTTCTATGACGGCGATCCCGACAACAACGTCTACTGCTGGGACGGTGTCAAGAACATCAATGACCCCGAATGGCGAGGCGACTTCAAAGGACTCATCCAGAAACTTGATTACATCAAGGCCTTGGGATTCACCGCCGTATGGATCACTCCCGTCGTGGAGAACGCCTCCGGTCTTGACTACCACGGATACCACGCGATGGACTTCTCAAAGGTTGACCACCGCTATGTGTCGAAAGACGCCACCGCGGCCGATGCCGATGTCGCCTTCCAGGAACTCATCGACGAGGTCCACAAACGCGGAATGAAGCTCATCCTCGACATCGTGCTCCAGCATACCGGCAACTTCGGCGAGACCAACCTCTGCCCGATGTTCGAGAAGGACTATACCAAGAACCTCGCTGACATCAACGCCTCGATGAAGCCCCTCACCGTCAGCAACGGCGGACTTCTTCCCGACAACTACCTCTCGCTCCCGGCAAAAGACCAGTACGGCTCCCGCCTGGCGCTGATGAAAAACTCCGACTTCACCAACAAGGATGTCCACAACCTCTACCACCACAAGGCCTGGTTTGACTGGGACGACCCCTCCCGCTGGTGGGGACAGATCGCAGGCGACTGCGTTGACCTCAACACCGAGAATCCCCGCGTGACCAACTACCTGGTGGAATGCTACTCCCGCTTCATCAAGATGGGTGTCGACGGTTTCCGTATCGACACCGCCGGCCATATTCCACGCCTGGCCTTCAACAAGATGTTCATTCCCCAGCTCCACGCCGCTGCTGAAAGCCCCGAGGCAAAGGCAAAGCGTGGCAACACCCCCTTCTTCATGTACGGCGAGGTCTGCGCCCGCTCCATGGAGGTAATCTACCGTGGCGACAACTACAACTGCTCCCCCTGCTACTACACCTGGAAGGAGAACAAGAATTACGACTGGGACATGAACGCCGCTTCATGGGACAATGTGGTGGCCATCCCCACCGAGACCGAAGGCTCTCAGGATTTCTTCACCGTTTCGGGCCACACCAACTGGGAGTCCGTCCACCAGTCAGCTGCTGATGACAAGGGCCATGCAGACGCCATTCTCCGTCGCAGCGACAATGCCACTCTCAACGGCAACGAATACCACACCCCCGACTACTCCGATGCTTCCGGCCTGAATGTCATCGACTTCGCCATGCACTGGAACTTCAACTCGGCCACCGGAGCCTACGGTGTGCGCAGCCAGGACTGGCTCTACAACGACGCCACCTACAATGTGGTATATGTAGACTCACACGACTACGCTCCCGACAGCAACTACCGTTTCACCGGCACACAGGACACCTGGGCCGAGAACCTCTCACTGATGTTCACCTTCCGTGGAATCCCCTGTATCTACTACGGTTCGGAGGTTGAGTTCCAGAAAGGAAAAGACATCGACAAGGGTGCGGTAATCGCCCTCAAGGAATCAGGCCGCGCTTACTTCGGCGGTTATATCGAGGGTAACGTCAACGTCACCGACTTCGCCGAATACAACGGCGCGACCGGCAACATGGCCTCCACCCTCTCCTACCCCCTGGCCCTCCACATCCAGCGTCTCAACAAGATTCGTGCGGCTGTCCCCGCCCTCCGCAAGGGTCAGTACAGCAACGAAGGCTGCTCCGGCAAGATGGCTTTCAAACGCCGCTTCACCGACGCCAACACCGACTCATACGTTCTGGTCACCATCAGCGGTGACGCCACCTTCACCGGTGTGCTCAACGGACGCTATGTCGACGCAATCACCGGCGACGTGCAGAATGTCACCGACGGCACCCTGACCGCTTCCTGCTCAGGCAAGGGTAACCTCCGCGTCTATGTCCTCGACACCGACAAGACCAAGGCTCCCGGCAAGGTGGGCGTTGACGGCAAATACCTCTACGGCTCCGCGCCCGTCGAAGGCCAGTGGACCGAGTGGCCCGACGAGACAATGCCCGATGAGACCTGGACCGAGAAACCTGCCGGAGGCGGCAATGTCGGCGGCGACCGCGAGGAACCCGAAGTTGTCACCGAACCTGCCATGGCCGAGGGTGAGCAGGCTATCTTCTTCGAGCATGACACATGGAACCCCGCCACCGTATGGATCTGGGACGATAACACCAACTACACCGGTGGCACATGGCCCGGCCAGAACATGACCTACCTTGGCAACAATGTCTACAAATGGACATACACCGGCACCGGCAAGATTGCCGACGGCTCGAAGATTATCTTCAGCAACACCGGTAACAACCAGTCTGACAAGAACGGCTTCAAGTTTGTCAACGGCGGTTACTATACCCTCAACGGCTATGTGAAGACCATCGAAGGCGCAGGTGAGATTCCCGATGACCCCCAGCCCCCGGTAGGAGACCCCAACACTTATGTCTACTATTTCGATAACTCCACTGCCAACTGGTCCAAGGTTTACGCATACTTCTGGGATGCCGGCAACGGCGACAAGACCTACCTCGGCGGATGGCCCGGAACAGAGGCTACCCGCGAAGGTGACCTCTACAAGGTATCTTTCACCACCACCGACAACCTTGTCAAGCCGATGATCATCTTCAACAACGGCAGCGGCACACAGACAAGCGACTTCACCGCCCAGAACTACGGAATCTACAATCAGAACGGTTTCGTGCATTCAGGTGTCGCAGATGTGACAGCAGCTCCCGGCATGAAGATTTACACCCGTGGCGGTTCAATCATCGTTGAGGCTCCAGTGGCAGGCACAGTGACCGTCACCTCCATCGACGGCCGTTCGCTCGTGCGTGAAGTCTCCGAAGGCACTAACGTGCTGACCGACTTCGCTCCCGGCTTCTACATCGTCAACACCACCAAGCTTTACCTCCGCTAATCAGCCGAGGAAATTGCTCCTCACCCCCAAGGAGTAAAGCTCCCTATAACCCCAAAAAGATGGCCATCCGGATTTCCGCCGGATGGCCATCTTTGCATTATCTATAATCCCTTATTTGGAATCATCTATCAACCTATTTAAATTATCTACTAACCCTATTTTGGATTATTTGCAACCCTATTTGGATTATCTATCGGCCGCGTATCGCCCCACGATTCCGAAGGAATCGTGGGGCGATATCGTGGAGAATCTTACCTGGGAATTATGGGGGATTTGGGGGAATCCCGGGAATTTTTGGGAAGATTGGGAGAGATGGGGATTATGGGAACTTTGGGAATTATGGAATGGGGTTGGAGGAGGGGGATTACTTGGTGGGGAGGGAGTCGCAGCGGGAAACCATATCGAGGGTAGCGGCATCGAGGGGAGGGACTATCTCGGGGATGCGCCACTCGATTTCGGGGGCGGTCTTTTTCAGCTCCTGGCTCTCCTCGGGGGTGATGAAGGTGCAGTCAACGGGGTAAATCTCCATCAGGGAATAGATATCGAACGGTTCGGAGGTCCCCAATACCCATTTCAGCATCTTTCCTTTGGCCTTCCCGCCAAATGCGACGCTCCGCATGGCAAGGTCATATATGCGGTATTTCCCGGAGGGATTGACAGGATATGTGTCGTTTATCTCCATCTCATAGATGTCGATTGTCATTCCCAGAAGTTTCAATACGTTCGGCGACCAGATATGGTCTTTATGGTCACGGAGAGGGTCGTTGTTAAAGGTAAGGTTACCGCCACCCTTGAAGACCCGCTGCACATACTTGCTGAGTTTTACAGAGTCTTCTCCGTAGGATACATCCCGGAGGGATTCCGGCTCTTCCAGCACATCCATCGAATCGTAAAGATGTCCCGGCAGAACCCACGCGTAGTCCGACTCCCGGATTTTGCGGCTCACGCTGTCGGTGCCATCCTTGCATTTGAACCGGGAGCTGAACCGGTATCTCAGTTGCCGGGGGGATTCCATCTTCTTGAATCCCTTGGACTTCCTCAGCGGGAGGAGATAGTCGACCATTCTCTCGCTGAAGATAGTCACGGTGTCCCCTTCGACCAGATCGGAAACGAAGGTGCGGATATAGCAGACAAGATGTATCCCCGCCATGTTGTCGGTCACCTCCACCTCCGAGAGGGGGAGCGACACGGCGCTTAGCCGTAACGTGTCGGAGATTTCGGGAAAGGAAGCGGCCTCATAGCCGAGATAACGTATGGTCAGCGGGTAATCCGACGGTGTCGCGCGGTCAAACGACCCGTCATCCTCGGTGATTCCGAGCATCGCGCCACCTTTGCTGAACACTGACGCGGCGGCCAGCGGTGAAGAGCTGTCGGCATCGACAATCACAACCTTGGTCGTGGCAGCCTTGACCGCGAAACAGCCCAAAAGACCACACAGAAACGACACTCCGAGTTTCAGCACACTGTTCTTGTTCATAATGAGATGTGATATGATGATGTTATGGTCTGTAAAGGTAGTGAATTTCAAGAGGATCACCACGATAAAGATGATTTTTTAAGATTTATTCGCAAACCAACCGCCCCTGCCGGAGGTTTATACTCCAGATTTGAAATATGAAATAACCACAACCTAACAACTACCACTATGACACTGACCAACGAACAGAAAGCCCAGGCTGCCGCCGATGTATCGAAGACCGCCGCACAGATAAGTGCTGAAGCCGCAAAAGCCGCCGTCAAGGACAAAGCCGCCGATTTGAAGGACAAGGCTGCCGACCTCAAGGAGCAGGCTGCTGAAAAGGCTGCCGATCTCAAGGAAGCCGCCGCAGAGAAGGCCGCATGCCTGAAAGACAAGGCCGGCGACCTCAAGGACAAGGCCGTCGAGAAGGGAGCTTCCATCCTCGACAAGGTAAAGGATTTCACAGCCAACACCCTCGACAAGGGTGCCGACCTGGCCGGGAACCTCGCCGACAAGCTCCGCGACTAATCCCTGTAACGGGGTCGCTACGCTCCCCCGGGGCCTCACGCAGATTCCGCAGATTTCGCAGATTCCCCGCGGATTTCTCATAGATTTAAGAAGAGGTCTCACGGATTACACAGATGCCATCCGGGTGGAATGTTAGTAGATTTCCATCCGGATGGCATCTGTGTAATCCGTGTAATCTGTGAGACCTCTTCTTCAAATCCGTTTTATCCCCTTCTATCTGCGGGGAATCTGCGAAATCCGCGGAATCTGCGTGAGGCCCCTGACGAGCGGAGCGAGTTGGTAAATGTCACTTGATGACGACTTTCTTCACGGAGGTGCCCTTCACGGCGACATAGATGCCGGGGAGGGAGGGGCGTGAGGAGAGAGCCACACCTCCGATGGTGTAGTATCTCTCGGCCTCATCCGTCACTGACCGGTCGGCGTTGATTCCGTCGATTGAGCTGATGGTGCGGCCACCGAACTCGATAGAGGCATCCTTGCTGGTGCGCAAGGTCATCAACGAGAGTCCGGCGGGGATAGCGGCGGTCTCTTCACCCTCCTTTGCCATCACACGGCGGGGAGCCGCAGCGGGAGTCTCCTCCGTTGCAACGAGGAAGGGATAAACGGCGTGGAGCTTGAGACCGGCAGTGGAGCTTGAGACCGGCAGTGGAGCTGACAGTGGTCTCAAAGCTGTCGACAGTGGTAAGCGCGTTGATAAAGAGGGGAAGATGGCCCTCGGATGCCACATATTTCGACCAGTTGTTGCTGTCGCCGTACTCCATGTCATCGCTGACGGGAATCCAGGGGGTGTCGGAGTATTTGCCCAGGTGATTGGCAAACGGCTCCCGGGAAGCCATCCAGTGGCCGGAGTAGACGAGGATGTTGTCGGTCAGAGCATCCACACCGTCAGTGTTGACCTCCTCAACCGAATAATCGGGATAGTAGACATACGGGGTCTCTTCCTCCAACTGATAAGGCACCGTGGCCGCACCGCCGACTGTCATGGTGAGTGACTCCTCATCCTGCCTGGAAGCGAAATAGAGGTGCATACTGCCATCCACAGACGCAGTCTGTGGGGAGGGAAGCACAGGCATCGGGGCGGTCAGCTCCTTGTGTTTTTTGCGGGAACAGAATGAACGCCTGGTGTCGGTGTAATGCGCCCTTACAGACACGTCGGCAAGCTCTCCGGGAGCCATATATGGAATCTCCATCACACCCGATTCGAAGTCGCCATCCTCCGGGATGTCAAGAGTGGCAACAGCCACATCCCCGACATACGCGGTGTAAGCGACCGTGAAATCACGCTCTTTCAGGAAATCGGCGGAGCGGCCGGTGACCTCGGCATTGGCTGACAGCACGTTCACTCGGTCGAAGCCCAACTTGCCATTGGCGCCCTCACCTTTGTGAGGATCGGTGTTGTCGAGGCTCAACGCGTAATCATATCCGACTTCAGCCACACTGAACCCCTTGTTGGCGATTTCGGAGGTCGGATTGGGGTCAAAATCCAGCAATGTCAGCGAATGATCCTCATCATAGAGGTCTATGACGAGCCAATAGTCACCCTCAGTCACCCCGTTCTCTCCGTCGCCAAGTCGCCACGGATACTGGGTGGAGCTGTTGAAATCAACCGACTCGTTGAGCCACAGACGCACCTGGCGGCTCTGACCGTTGCCGGGAGCATAGATATATTTGTCATACCAGTCGGCATCCCCTGGGTCGTTCTGGAATCCGATGATTCCGAGGTTGAATGTGGCCCATCCGCGCTGTTTCTCATAAGTCTTGTCCTCAGTGGAGAAGCCGTGGCGCAAGGCTACACCCCGGGCATCGAAACGAGACAGCTTGAATGTCGCTATATCCCCCTCAGAGATTGTGAACTTATGTATGTAAACATCGTCATCCGACTCAATCAGGACACTGTTGGCGGGGTCATCGACAGCCATACCCATCACCAACTCGTTACCGGTTAGGAACAATGCCTCAGGTGACTCTTCCCAGCCGGCATTATACTCCTGAGGAGTGAGGTATGACTGATGTACGCAGTCGATACCTATGTCATAGATGAATGTTGCCCATGTCGACGGGTCGTTGTATGCCCCGCGTGAAGCGGGGAACGCGAGGTCCTGATAGGTATGCTCTCCCTGGGCATTGATTCTCGAATAATAGAAAATAACATCATTGCAGGCGGTGATGTCATCGATGTCTATGCGGTAAAAACCGTCGCGGATTTTGGTCATCACCTCGGCCTGGTATGCCTCGCTGCCATATTCGGGAAGAAGGCTCTCATAATCCGTGGCCGAATCCTCACGGCGGTAGGCATGGGCGCAAGGTTCATCCCAAAGCCCTGTCTGCATCATCTGGTTGGCGCCCAGGTTGACATACAGAGATACGGGACGCGGGGTGTCATGAGGAATGGCATCCATAAGAACGGGAGCGGTCTCCACCGGGGCACTCTTCTTGTTGCCGGCATAGGCATACATAGCGCCATCCATCTCCTTGTAGTCGGCTGTCGAGAAGTTGTTGCCTTTGAGATGGAACATCACACCCTCCACGACTCCGTCATACAGATAAGTGTACTGATACACCCTCGCCCAGACATCATTGACCAAGGCGTATTTGCCGGTGTCGGTCATCGTGGGGTCGGAGAGGAAGGGGGTAAAATCTCCTGCGCTCCCCCAGATATGAATCTGGGTGTTGTCAGGTCCCCAGTTGCCGGTGTCGGCGAAATAAACCACGGTCTGGGGGAGTTCGGCCTTGTCGATAATCACCGGATCGGTGACAAGAGCGGTCGAGGGGTCTCCACCTTTAGCCACGAAAAGATATAAGCCGCCCTCGACAAAACCATAATCCGCCGTCTGGGACTTGGTTCCGGTGACTGTATGGAAAATCACTCCGAAAGGCTGCATGTCCCAGTCGAATTCATAGGAATACACGGGAATATAACGCCCGTCGAGGCTCAGGTATTTGTCGGTGACGGTCATAGACTCATTGGCGTCCCATTCTTTGTAAGGTGTGTCCATCCCCTGCTCAGACCTGCTCCACACATGCACCCTTGTATTCTGCCCTGCCATCCTTGCTGGTCGGCGTAATAGACCTTGTATGTGGCTGCCGACAGGGTCAACCCGGTCTGGGGAAGCAATGTCGAGGCTCCCAGAACCATCAATCCTGCAATCTTCTTTCTTAATAGCATATAAATATCGGTTAAAGATTATTTCTTGTGATTGTGAATAACATTCAAAACAGATCACCGGAAATATTCCCGGCGATCTGTCCGACCTATCTTACTAATCTTACTTTTCTCTCAACTTCTTCTTTCATAAATTCAGTACTGGTTTTACAACTCAACGGATCACAGTCTTTGTCACCCTCTCACCCTCGCGGATGATGTAGACACCCGGCGCAGGAGTTCCCTTGACCGCTTTGCCGGAGAGATCATAGACCTGGCGGACAATATCCTCACGCGGATGGTCAGCCGCCACAGACTCGACTCCCGACACCACCGTGTTCTCTATCTTGACCTCGACCGGAGTGGAGCTTGTCACCCTTGACATGGCGTAGCCCGACAGGTCGGCGGGAAGGGTCTCCGCCGGAGAAGCGGAGATGACAGCGGCTGCCGCCGTATTCACCAATAAGGCAGCCTACAGGGCCGACAGTAACCGGCCACTGCTTTTTCTTAGTTTTTCAAACATTGAATATGGTATTAAGGGGTTGTCGTCGTTGAAAAGCAGATGAGATGTTCGGCAAAGTTACGTTTTCTTTTAACTTTTTACAAGTCTTCAATTTACCCCTCCCATTTTTAAAATAATTCAACACTTATTTCTCATATTCTGCGAGAAAATGCCACTTTCCACTCGTCGTAACGGGTCTCACGCAGATTCCGCAGATACGCAGATTTATCGCGGATTGATGAGGAGAATTTCGGAAAAGGTCTCGCAGATTACGCGGATTACGCAGATTGCCATCCGGGCGGTATTCCCCTGGATTAGGGGTCGCTACGCTCCCAAGGCTCTCACAGATTACACAGATTTCACAGATTAAATTCACTGTGTTCACTTAATTCATTGTGTTCATCGAATTCCGCAAATTAAAGCAGATTAAAGTTGATTACACTTAAATTTGATTCCACATATTCCCGCCGGATGGCAATCTGCGTAATCCGCGTAATCTGCGAGACCTTTTCCGAAATTCTCCCCATCAATCCGCGATAAATCTGCGTATCTGCGAAATCTGCGTGAGACTTTTTTCATCTGAAGGTTGATGCGGACGCGCCGCGGCGCGTCCCTACAGTAGACGTGGTAAAAGTCAAATAGATGGTAATATAGTAATATAGTAAGAGGGAGAAACGCAAAGACAAAAAGACAAAAAGACAAAAAGGCAAAAAGGGAAAAGAGAAAAGGGAAAAATAGAGATGGGATTGTGGAACAAAGATTGTAGCCGGATGGAGGGCGCATTGTGAAAATCGGGAGGGGGCGGTGGCGGGAGCGCGGCACAGTACCGGGGTGTCTGAACCCGGAGGGCGAGTTCCCGGTGCGCCGCGCGGAGCCGCCTGGCCCCCTCCCATGGATTTTCACGCGCCCTTGGCCTTTTGGTTCTTTTGGGCCTGCCAAAAGAACGGGAAAATACAATTCGAAAAAGAACAAAAAAAATCGCTTCGCAATTCCAAGCCAAGAAAACCGGCCTGAAATAGCGAAGCGATATTTATGTCAGGAGTGAGGTAACGCCTCACACTTTATCGGGGATTATTCCACGATGGCGGGGGGTTCAACACCCCACTGGCTCTGCGACAGACGCAGGTAGTTGTTGTAACGCCAGCGTGCGTTGGCCTTGGCAGCGTTGAACAGCTCGGCTGCCTCAGCGGGATACTGCTTCTGAACCGAAGCGTAGCGAACCTCGCCCTTGAGGAAGTCCTCGAACTTGTCCCAATCGGGAGCCTTCGAGTCGAGCGAGAAGGGATTCTTGCCCTCCTCTTCGAGAACGGGGTTGTAACGCCAGAGATGCCAGTAACCGCATTCAACGGCCTTTTGCTCCTCAGCCTGCGACTTGCCCATACCTGAACGGAGACCGTGGTTGATACAGGGGCTGTAAGCGATGATGATTGAAGGACCGTCGTAAGCCTCGGCCTCGCGGATAGCCTTGAGGGTCTGGGCCTGGTCGGCACCCATAGCCACCTGGGCAGCGTAGACATAACCGTAGGTGGTGGCAATCAGACCGAGGTCTTTCTTGCGGATGCGTTTTCCGGCAGCGGCGAACTTGGCGATGGCACCGATAGGAGTAGCCTTCGAAGCCTGACCGCCGGTGTTGGAGTAAACCTCGGTGTCGAGGACAAGGATGTTGACATTCTTGCCGGAAGCGAGTACATGGTCGAGACCGCCGAAACCGATATCGTATGCGGCACCGTCACCGGCGATAATCCACTGGCTGCGCTTAACGATGAAGCCCTTGAGGGCAACGATACCCTTGCAGATGTCGCAGTCGCATGCAGCGCAGAGAGGAACGATTGTCTCGTAAACCTCGCGGGTGGCGACAGCGTCGTTGCGGTTGTCGAGCCACTTCTGAGCCTGCTCCTTGATTTCGGCAGAGCAGCAGTCGCAAGTCAGAGCCTGCTCCATCAGGGAGGCAAGACGCAGCTGCATCTTCTCGTTGGCGATGGTCATACCCAGACCGAACTCGGCGAAGTCCTCGAACAGGGAGTTGGCCCATGCGGGACCGTGACCACGGAAGTTGGTGGTGTAGGGAGTCGAGGGCACCGAACCGGAGTAGATAGAGGAGCAACCGGTAGCGTTGGCAACCATCTCATGGTCACCGTAGAGCTGGGAGATGAGCTTGACATAGGGGGTCTCGCCGCAACCCGAGCATGCGCCGGAGAATTCAAACAGCGGAGTGGCGAACTGGGAGTTCTTCACATTGGCTGTGATGTCGATGAGATCCTGCTTTGAGGAGACAGACTTCACGCAGTAGTCCCATTCAGCCTGCTTGTCGAGCTGAGTCTCCAGAGGTTTCATCTCCAGAGCCTTCACACCCTTCTTGCCGGGGCAGACATCCACGCAGTTGCCACAACCGAGACAGTCGAGCACGTCGACAGACTGGATGAAGCGCATGCCGGCAAACTGCTTGCCGATTGCGGGGAGAGTCTTGTCCTCAGCCACGGGAGCGTTCTTCATCTCCTCGGCGTCGAGCAGGAAGGGACGGATGGCGGCGTGGGGGCAGACATAGGCACACTTGTTACACTGGATACAGTTCTCCTCTTTCCATTCGGGAACGAAGGCGGCCACACCACGCTTCTCATAAGCGGCGGTGCCGTTCTCCCATGTTCCGTCGGGGATGTTGGCGAAGTCGGAAACCTTCAACAGGTCGCCGTCCTGGGCGTTGATCGGGCGGACAATCTTGTTGATGAACTCGGGATCATCGTTGGGAGCGGGAGCCTCTACCTCGAGGTTGCTCCATGCGGGATCAACGTCGAGCTTCTTGTACTCTCCACCACGGTCAACGGCAGCGTAGTTCTTGTCAACCACATCCTGACCCTTCTTGCCATAGCTCTTGACGATGAACTTCTTCATCTGCTCAACGGCCAGGTCGACGGGGATAACCTCGGTGATGCGGAAGAACGCGCTCTGGAGGATGGTGTTGGTGCGGTTGCCCAGACCGATTTCCTGAGCGATCTTGGTGGCGTTGATATAGTAAACCGAGATGTTGTGGTCGGCGAAATATTTCTTCACCTTTGCAGGGAGGTTCTTGGCAAGCTCCTCACCTTCCCAGATGGTGTTGAGAAGGAAAGTACCGTTGTCACGCAGACCGCGGGTCACATCATACATGTGGAGGTAGGCCTGGACATGGCAAGCGACGAAGTTGGGGGTGTTGACCAGATAGGTCGAACGGATGGGAGCGTCGCCGAAACGGAGGTGGGAGCAGGTGAAACCACCCGACTTCTTGGAGTCGTATGCGAAGTAAGCCTGGCAGTACTTGTTGGTGTTGTCACCGATAATCTTCACCGAGTTCTTGTTGGCACCGACAGTACCATCAGCACCCAGACCGAAGAACTTGGCCTCGTAGGTCGACTTGTCGCCCAGGGCAACCTCCTCGGGGAGAGGAAGCGAAGTGAAAGTCACGTCATCGACGATACCGACGGTGAAGTGGTCTTTGGGCATCGGCAGGGCGAGGTTCTCGAACACACCGATAATCTGGGCGGGAGTGGTATCCTTAGACGCCAGACCGTAACGGCCACCGACGATGAGGGGAGCATTCTCCTGACCGTAGAAACATTCCTTGACATCGAGGAAGAGAGGTTCGCCGGTAGCGCCGGGTTCCTTGGTGCGATCAAGCACGGCGATACGCTTGGCGGTCTTGGGGACAGCGGCGAGGAAGTGCTTGGCTGAGAAAGGACGGTAGAGATGAACCGACACCAGACCGACCTTCTCGCCCTTTTCGAGCAGGAAGTCGATAGCCTCCTGAGCGGCCTGGGTAACCGAACCCATGGCGATGATCACACGGTCGGCATCCTCGGCACCGTAGTAGTTGAACAGACCATATTTGCGGCCGGTGATTTCGGAAATCTTGTTCATGTATTCCTCAACCACGTCAGCGACGTTGTTGTAGGCAGGGTTGCAGGCCTCACGATGCTGGAAGAACACGTCACCGTTCTCGGCCATACCGCGCGACACGGGAGCCTGGGGGGTCAGCGCGCGCTGACGGAAGCGGTCAAGAGCCTCGCGGTCGAGAAGCGGAGCCAGGTCATCCTGCTCAATCATCTCGATTTTCTGAATCTCATGGCTGGTGCGGAATCCGTCGAAGAAGTTTACGAAGGGGATGGAAGACTTGATGGTTGCCAGATGGGCGACACCGGCGAGGTCCATGACCTCCTGAACCGAACCCTCGCAGAGCATGGCGAAACCGGTCTGGCGCACCGACATGACATCCTGATGGTCGCCGAAGATGCTCAGTGCATGGCTGGCAAGAGTACGGGCCGACACATGGAAGACGCAGGGGAGCTGTTCGCCGGCAATCTTGTACATGTTGGGGATCATCAGCAGCAGACCCTGCGAAGCGGTATAAGTGGAGGTGAGGGCACCGGCCTGGAGCGAACCGTGGACAGCGCCGGCGGCGCCACCCTCCGACTGCATCTCCTGGACAAGAACGGTCTCACCGAAAATGTTCTTTCGGCCTGCGGCAGCCCATTCGTCGACATATTCAGCCATAGTCGATGAGGGGGTGATGGGGTAGATGGCGGCTACCTCCGAGAACATGTAGGAGACATGAGCCGCTGCCTGGTTACCATCACAGGTCAGGAATTTTTTTTCTTTACTCATAATGGTTTAGAAAAACAGTTTATGTTGAATTTGACGTATTACCATAATTCGTCAATAACCGGAGGCCCTATCAGCCCCGATTGGAGGTCGTATCGCCCCCGATTATCCCGCAAAGTTACAAAATTTCCTCGAAAACCCTCTTTTCCCGCCCTCTTAAAATACGCAAAACTTCATTAATTCAAACCGTTTATTTTAAGATTTCCCACCCACTCCTATCCTCCCGCCCTTCCCCTCCCCCCAAAACTGCTTCCAACGCCCTCGGGCTACCCCTCTCAACCTCCTAATGTTTTTTTGGATTTTCAATTCAAAACAGAGGATGATATAAATAATTTGTTTAACTTTGCAATCGTATTCCTCCCTGTCGGATTTTTGTCCAGCACGGACGGATTGCAGACATATCTTCTTAAAATAAAAGCGTTTACTGGCGCTCTTTCTTGACTCGTTGAAATCTGGAAAATTTCTTTTGGTATAGTCAAGAATGAGGCAAGCAGTAGATGCCTTATGAATATGCTTTGTCCATCAACTAAAAGCACTATTGTGCACGGTTGATGCCATTATCATATTCCGCGTGAGGCTTCTGCATGTTTGCTCGTTCAACTATACCGGGCAATTCCAGAGCCTCAACGAGTGTGACGAGCAACAAGTATGGCTCTCACGCTTTTTATTTCCAACTAAAAAGAAGTCCAGAGAGCGGATTTCTTCGGAAATATTATGCCAAACAGAATTCTGCTGGTTATAATCAGCTTGTTGTGTGCCATCACAGCATACTCCAATGTGAGTAGCGGATATGACTTTATGGTGGATGACATTTATTACAAAATCACGTCTCCCACTACTTGCAAGGTTCACTTTGAGAGTTATCGAATTGTGACCGGAGGTTACTATGATCCGGTCAGCAACTATTCCGGCAATATGGTAATTCCTGAAAAGGTCTCTTTCAACGGCACGGAATATTCTGTGAATGAAATAGACTCCAACGCCTTTTACTATTGTAAAAAACTGGTATCAGTTGTCATCCCATCAAGCATAACAACTGGAACAATCACTTTCAAGGTGCCAGACCGTTACTCTGGTTGCATGCTTGATGACATAATCTCTTTCTCCCCCTGCAAGATAACCATCTCGAACAGTGACAAGTATGGGCGTAAATTCAATCTATACGCCTCGGAAGAAGTACTTTCTGGTGTCTACAATTCTCTGGTAACAGAAATTCCTTTATTCAAAACAGTCAAAAGCTCAAAGCTAAAGACAGTCTCCATTAAGGTTACAGATATCTGCAATCTTATTTCATTCAACGGATTCAACCTTGACAACCACGAGGTTACATATGACAACGAGCTGTACACTTTCAGCGGACTTAAATGGGACACTGAGTACAAACCTAAGGCAATCTGCTCATATAACGGTAAAGATTATGAGGTCACGGTGAGTGTCAAGACCAACAAAATATATTGTTATATCCAAGGCTATACAAATCAGACATCCTTTAATGGACACATTCTATACGCCAGCGATAATACCCTTACGCCGGATGAGGTCGGCCTGACATCTGGTGAACCCGTCGACAACAATGGCAACTTCAACCTTTCAGGGCTTACTCCCAACTCAAAGTATTCGTTACGTCCTTACGGGATTTATGACGGAGAACGCATTTTAGGAGACACCTATGAGCTTAACACCAGAGGTTTTTCTCCAAAAATTGAATTAATAAGTAGCGCTCCTAATGAAATTTCCCTAAAAGCAAAAATCAGCATTTATGACGCTACTGTGGGGGATGAATATTTCTCTGTGACAGACACTGATTATCCTGGACGTGAACTCACTCTCTCAAAAACCGAGCCAAGCACAGATTATACAATAACTTACACAATAAAAGCACAAGAAGGCGGAATGCCTGAAACCGCAATATTGAAAGTCCATACACCCGATGTCGTTTTTGACAACAATTCCCCCAAAATTGTAAGTGAAACAGAGGCCATTGTAAGTTCGACCACCAATCTGGCAGACGAAGAATCAGGAGCCGGCTTTGAATGGAGAAAAATAGACGCTCCAGATGTCGTGCCCTCAAAAGAAGGTAATGCACGTATCTATCAAAATGTTATGGAGGGACGAATTATTAGCCTGAACCCAAATACTTATTACAAGGTTCGTCCTTTCTATAAATCCAAATTGGGAAATATTTCCTATGGGGAATGGATTGGTTTTGACACAGGAGATTTCAGCTATTATGAACCGATAATTCACACTTACCCTATTGAGCCCTCTTTTATTTCCGGGACATCAGTCATTCTCAAAGGATATGTTGTCCAGGGCACAGATATCATCATACGCCAAGGGTTCGAATTCTATCCAGAGAATAGCGATGCAGCAAAAGCAAAAAGAATCGAAGCCAAGAACAACTCAAACCCATCAATCATTCTGGCAACCGGCCAAGTAATGACAGCAACTTTGGAAGACCTACTTCCTGACACGAATTATAACGTACGGGCTTTTGTGGAGACATCTTCTGGAACATTCTTCGGAGAAGAGCAAACTTTCAGAACAGAAACGACCACCGGCATAAATGCCGTAACAGCCGATATGATGTATGAAGAAATAGAATGTTATTATGACATACATGGAATTCGTCACGCTTATCCCCTTCCCGGTTTGAATTTTATTCGATATACCAGTGGAAGAATAGAAAAGGTTTATCTCAGATAATTCGTTTAAACCCCTTGTCATTCACAAATCAGGCACCCCAAAAAACGGGGTGCCTGATTTGTGAATGACAAGTGCGTATAACTAATCAAGCCTTGTATATTGTGTGTGAGAGTATGGTCGTAACGTAACGACAAAGGAAGGCTCTTGGGACGAAGAATTACCTTCTTCCATATCCTTTTATGTTATTGTTATATTATTGCTTATATTTGACTATGATTCCATTTTTTATTTGTAACTTTGCGTATTACGTCAACGCAAAAAATCATTTAATCGTAAGCAATACTGCATAGCCATGGACAAGAAAGAAATATTTAATAGGATTGAATATGTAGTGGCGTGTGTCGGAGCTTTCGCTCAGCGATATAATCTCTCCAATATGCAGGCCTACGCATATCTGCGCCGTTTCACCGGCATAGATTTCCTTCTCGACTGTTATGCTGCTGAACACACCCTCTCCATCGATGATGCCGTATCCGACCTCCAAGTCATTTGTCAACGGGAAGGAGGCAAGATATGATACGACTCTATCACGGCTCAAACGTTGCAATTGAGCACATTGACCTTTCGCGCAGTAAGTGTGGCAAAGATTTCGGACAAGGATTCTATCTCAACGCCAATCCTGACCAAGCTATGGAGATGGCAGTTAGAAAAACTCGATTCCTCAACGAAGGAAGCCTCACACTGTCTTGCTTTGAATTTGACAAAGACGAGGCGACAAAGAACGGACTGAACATAAAGGTTTTTCCTGACTACTCGGAGGAATGGGCAGAATTTGTCGTGATGAACCGAAAGAACAATACCGATGTTCCGGTTCATCCATACGATATTGTCATAGGCCCTATTGCCGATGACACGGTCGGCGTTCAGATTCGCAGGTTCATAATGGGCTATCTGTCTGCCTCCGCATTGGTTGAAGAACTGAGATTCAAAGGCGACCATGCTGTCCAATTCTTCTTCGGCACCCCAAAAGCCGTGGAACTCTTAAAACGCATCGAATTATGACACAAGACATCCAATTTCAAATAGAATGCCTTGCGGCTGAACTTGCTGAAATGCTTATGACAGAATATCATTGGGATATACGCCGCGCCCTTGACGAGCTGTATTCCTCAACTACCTTCGCCAAGCTCAATGACCCCGAATGCGGCCTTTACTATCAGGGAGCTGTCTATATCTTCCAGTTCCTCAAATCCGAAATCGAGACCGGCAAAATAGCATAATAATAGGGATTTTCTAAAAGAAATATTTATTCAAGTAATACAATAGTGCCGCGAGCCGATTGAAATTCATTACAGACAGGCTGACGGGAGGATGCGGATTTTATGTGAGATACGAAATGAGTAAGAAATCTATACGATTTTTCAATGACCGCGAGGTTCGGGCGGTTTGGGATGACGAGAACAGCTGCTGGTGGTTTTCGGCTACGGATGTCGTGCGGGCCATCAATGACGAACCGGACTATACAAAGGCCGGTAATTATTGGCGTTGGCTTAAACGAAAGCTAAGACAGGAGGGCATAGAACTTGTGAGCGCCACTCACGGGTTCAAGTTTGAGGCTCCTGACGGGAAGCAGCGTATCGCAGACGTATTAAACAGCGAAGGTGTCATTCTTATTGCCAAGCATTATCCCAACAATCGGGCGAGCAAGTTTCTTGACTGGTTTACTTACAGCGAGGACACTATTGACGGACAAAGCCGCAAGAAGGCTTACACCCTTTTTGAAAGCGGACTGCTGAACTCTCTTGAACCGGGGAGCATTAAATGTCTGCAACAGATTCACGCATATCTGTTTGGTGGGTTGCATGAGTTTGCCGGGCAAATAAGAACCAAGAACATTTCAAAGGGTGGCTTCACGTTCGCAAACTGCCTGCATTTCCCAACCATTCTTCCAACGATTGAGCGGATGCCGGAAACTACTCTCGATGAAATCACCGACAAGTATGTTGAGATGAACGTCGTGCATCCTTTTATGGAGGGTAATGGCCGAAGCACACGCATATGGCTTGACTTGATGCTCAGACGTTCACTGAAACGATGCGTGGATTGGAGTCGGATTGACAAGAATGAATACTTAGGTGCGATGCGTGAAAGCGTAGTTGACTCCACATATATCAAAGCGTTGTTGAGAGGAGCTTTGACCGACAGAATCAACAACCGCGAGATGTTTATGAAAGGGATTGACTACTCATATTACTATGAGGAGGAATAACTGGCTGGCGCTTGTGGATTTTTGAGTGAAAAACACAACTTTTTTTGCTAATTTTGCAATTCCGTCTTAATTGAGTATTGATATGTCCGAATCTGTGACAGCTTCCTCCGCGGAGGGGGTGTGCCGGCTGGAAACGCTGGCGAAGGGATTTTTGTCACCGGCCAGGGAAAAGGCCATGGCCCGTGCGCTTGAAATCGCACGCGGGGGTAGCGTCGTGACCCTCGGTGGGCTTGCGGGTTCCTCAGTGGCTATGCTATTCGGGGGAATGGCCCTCGCTGCCAATGGAAAGGCCAATGGGAAAGCCACCGGGAAACAGAAGGGGACACCGGAGAATGTGCCGGCGTTGCTTGTCGCCGACTCGATGGATGACGCGGGATATCTCTACAACGACCTTGTCAAGATACTGGGTGACAGTGCGGTGATGATTTTTCCGTCGGGTTACCGCCGCGACATCAAGTATGGCCAGGTAGACCCTCCCCAGCAGATTCTGCGCACCGAGGCCCTGAGCCACTGGACCACTGACCCTGAGCTGCGTTTCGTGGTCTCTTATCCTGAGGCGATGGCCGAGAAGGTGGCGTCGCGTCAGGTAATCACCGACAAGACGGCGACTTTCTCCGTCGGTCAGGAAATCGACCTGGAGAAGACGCGCCGATGGCTTCTCGACAATGGCTTCCTCCCGGTCGACTATGTGTATGAACCGGGACATTTCGCCATCCGTGGCTCAATCATCGATATTTTCGGATATTCGGGGGAACTCCCTTACCGTATCGACCTGTTCGGCGACGAAATCGAGTCGATACGCACTTTCAACATCGAGACACAGCTGTCGGAACAGAAGGTAGACTCGGTTGCCGTGACCGCCAATGTCTCTTCCGATGGTGACGCGGGGGAGAGCCTGCTTGACTTCATCCCCCCCTCCACCGTCATAGCCACCGCAGACTCCTCCCGGCTTCTCGGACGAATCGAGGCCATCGCCAACGACAGTTTCTCATCCTCGGCGGTGATTGCCGGGGAGGGGGACGCCCAGGCTATGAAGCAGCTTGTCGACCCGGCGAAATTCGCCCGGAAATTCGCAGGCTTCACCCGTCTGGAATACACCGCCGCCACCCCGGCCAAGGAGTCGGAGACCTCCCTCGATTTCAGCTGTTCCCCGCAGGGACTTTACCATAAGAATTTCGACCTCATATCAGCCTCTTTCCTGAAATTCCTCGGTGAGGGCTACAAGATTTATATCCTGACCGATTCCCAGAAACAGGCCCAGCGTCTCCACGCCATCTTCGAGGAACGTGCCGACGAGATTCCTTTCACCCCCGCGTCGGCCACCCTCCATGAGGGGTTCGTCGACCACCGGCTGAAACGCTGTCTCTTCACCGACCACCAGATTTTCGACCGTTTCCACAAATACTCCCTCAAGAGCGACCGCGCCCGTTCGGGAAAGCTCGCCCTGTCGCTCAAGGAGCTGTCGGCCATCGAGACCGGAGACTACATCGTCCATGTCGACCATGGTGTCGGTAAATTCGGGGGGCTGCTGCGCACCCAGGTCAACGGCACCACCCAGGAGATGATCAAGCTCATCTACAAGAACAACGACTGCATCTTCGTCTCAATCCACGCCCTACACAAGCTCGCCAAATACCGGGGGAAGGAGGGTGTCGAGCCTACCATCAACAAGCTCGGTTCCGGGGCCTGGAACCGGATGAAAGAGAAGACCAAGAAGAAACTCAAGGACATCGCCCGCGACCTCATCAAGCTCTACGCCGACCGCAAGGAGGAGAAGGGTTTCAGCTTCTCTCCCGACAGCTACCTGCAACATGAACTTGAGGCGTCGTTCATATATGAGGACACCCCCGACCAGCTGACGGCCACCCGCGATGTCAAGGCCGACATGGAGAGCGACCGCCCGATGGACCGCCTGATATGCGGGGATGTCGGTTTCGGCAAGACAGAAATCGCCATCCGCGCGGCGTTCAAGGCAGCCACCGACGGCAAGCAGGTGGCGGTGCTGGTGCCTACCACAGTGCTGGCCTACCAGCATTTCAACACATTCCGCGACCGCCTGAAAGATTTCCCCGTCAGGGTCGACTATCTTTCCCGCGCCCGCACCCCCAAACAAATAAAGGATATCCTCAAAGACCTCGCCGAGGGGAAGATAGACATCCTGGTCGGCACCCACCGCCTTGTCGGGAAGGATGTGAAGTTCAAAGACCTCGGGCTTCTCGTCATCGACGAGGAGCAAAAATTCGGTGTGGCCGTAAAGGAGAAGCTCAAACAGATGAAGGTCAGCGTCGACACCCTCACGATGTCGGCCACCCCCATCCCCCGCACCCTCCAGTTCTCCCTGATGGGTGCCCGCGACCTGTCGTCGATAACCACCCCGCCGCCGAACCGCTACCCCATCCTGACCTCGGTCAACACCCTGACCGACGACCTCCTGGCCGAGGCCGTCAACTTCGAGATGTCGCGCAACGGCCAGGTGTTCATCATCAACAACCGTATCGAGGGATTGATGCAGCTCGAGCAGATGGTCAAGCGGGTCGTCCCCGACGCGCGTACCATCGTGGCCCACGGCCAGATGCCCCCCGAGAAACTCGAACAGGCCATCATCGACTTCACCAACCACGACTACGACGTGATGCTGGCGACAACCATCGTGGAGAGCGGCATAGATATGCCCAACGTCAACACCATGATTGTCAACAACGCCCAGAACTTCGGCCTGTCGGAGCTACACCAGCTCCGCGGACGTGTCGGGCGCAGCAACCGCAAGGCGTTCTGCTACCTGATGGTTCCTCCCGGCAATCCCCTTACCCCGGTCGCCCGTCGCCGCCTCCAGGCCATCGAAGGGTTCTCCGACCTGGGGTCGGGCATCCACATCGCCATGCAGGACCTCGACATCCGTGGAGCCGGCAACCTCCTCGGAGCGGAGCAGAGCGGCTTCATCGCCGACCTCGGCTACGAAACCTACCAGAAAATCCTCAAGGAAGCGGTCACCGAGCTTCGAACCGAAGAGTTCGCCGGAACGTTTACCAAAGAGGAGCATGGCAACTCCCCGGAGGAGGAGACCGAATATGTCGCAGACTGCGTCATCGAGAGCGACCTGGAGCTGCTGCTACCCGCCTGGTATGTCCCGCAGGAGAGCGAGAGAATCTCCCTCTACCGCGAACTCGACTCGATGGAGCGAGAGATGGATATCCGCGAGTTCCGCTCCCGCCTGGTCGACCGTTTCGGCAAGATACCCCCCGAGGCGGCAGAGCTTACCCGGGTGCCGCGACTGCGCCGTCTGGCCCGTCAGCTCGGCATCGAGAAGGTGGCCCTCAAGCAGGGGACGATGTATACCTATTTCGTCGACTCCCAGAATGTCGCCTACTACCAGTCGCCGATGTTCGGCCGTATGATAGCCTATCTCCAGAGCCATCTCTCCACGGTCAAAATCCGCGAGAACGGCCAGAAGCGGTCGTTCGCCTTCTCAAATGTCCCCAGCGTCGAGACCGCCGTCTCGATTCTCTCAGAAATCCTCAACCTGGAAACAACCAACTAAAAATATATACAACATCATGGAAAAAATCCAACCCGGCAAATATGTCGAACTCGGCTACGACCTCTACGCTGTCGAGCCTGACGGCACCGAGAAACTCGTCCACCAGACCGATGCCGAAGACCCTGAGAAGATTGTCTTCGGTGTGACCCGTGGGGTTATCGCCCCTCTTGAAAAGGCCATCGAAGGTCTCGAGAAGGACGGGAAGTTCAATGTCACCGCCACCGCCGACGAGGCATTCGGCCCCTACGACCCCGATCAGGTGGTCACCCTCGACAAGGACCTCTTCCTCATCGACGACAAGTTTGACGACGAGGCCATCAAGCCCGGCGCACTCGTGCCGATGATGACCGCCGACGGTTTCCGCATCAACGGTCTCGTAAAGGAGGTGACCGCCGACAAGGTGAAGATGGACTTCAACCATCCCCTGGCAGGAAAGGCCGTGCGTTTCGACGGCAAAATCCTCGCCGTCCGCGACGCCACGCCCGAAGAACTCAAACCCGCCCACGGCTGCGGTTGCGGATGCGACCACGACCATTGTGGCGAAGATCACGACGGCGGATGCTCCGACGGATGCTGCGGCGGAGGCCACTGCCACTGATTCATTGGGAAATAATTTAACTTAATTTGTGGCAATCCTTTTGCCGGATTGCCACAAATTATCGTAACTTCGCGTGTCAAACACAGACGTCTGCAACCGATGAGAAAACTCCCCATACTGCTGCTTGGGGCTTCCGCCGCCGCAATCGTGGCCGGGGCCGCCACCCGCAGCCCGAAGAATGACATATCCCGCAACCTTGACATCTTCACGGCTGTCTACAAGAACCTCCAGACAAGCTACGTCGACTCCATCGACGCGGACAAGTCTATCAACACCGCCATCTCGGCCATGCTCAACGAAATCGACCCCTACACGGAATACATTCCCGAGAGCGAGCAGGAGGAGTTCATGACCATCTCCACGGGCGAATACGGCGGCATCGGCTCATTCATCGGCACCCGTGACGGCAAGACCTTCGTCTCCGAACCCCGCGAGGGAAGTCCGGCCGAACGTGTCGGGCTGAAACCGGGCGATGTCTTCATCACCATCGACGGCGACTCTGTGACAACCCTCTCCTCCGACCTCATATCCAAGAAACTGCGCGGCCAGGCGGGTACCAAGGTGAACGTAACAGTCAACCGTCCCTACGGCTCGGCAGCCCTGTCTGACACCACTCTGGCATTTGAGATTACCCGCGAGAAGATAGATGTCAACCCCGTGCCGTATTACGGTGTCGTGCGCGACGACATCGGCTACATCCAGCTCTCCACCTTCAATGAGAAGAGCTTCCAGGCAGTCAAGGATGCCCTGATTGACCTGAAAAAAGACCCCAGGGTTAAATCGATAGTCCTCGACCTGCGCAACAATGGCGGTGGCCTGCTTGAGAGCGCCGTCCAGATTGTCGGACTGTTTGTCCCCAAGGGCACCGAAGTGTTGCGCACCCGTGGCAAAGGATTGATAAACGAGAAAATCTACAAGACCACCCACAAGCCTGTCGACACCGAGATACCCCTCGCCATACTGGTCAATAGCTCATCGGCCTCCTCCTCGGAGATTGTCACCGGAGCGATACAGGACCTCGACCGTGGTATCATCGTCGGTGAACGCTCCTTCGGCAAAGGGCTTGTGCAGTCTACCCGCGCCCTCCCCTACAACGGCCTGATGAAGGTGACCATCGCCAAATATTACATCCCCTCGGGACGTCTAATCCAGGCCATCGATTACAGCCACCGCAACCCTGACGGCTCGGTGGCCCGCATCCCCGACTCCCTCACCACCGTATGGCACACCCGCGCCGGACGCGAGGTGCGCGACGGCGGCGGCATCACCCCCGACATCAAGGGGGAATACCCCGAAGGGAACCGTCTGGTCTACAACATAGTCCGCGACGGATGGAGCTTCGACTTCGCCAACAAATATGCCGCCCACCATCCCGAAGGTGTTCCGGCTGAGGAGTTCGAGGTTACCGACACCATCTTCTCGGAGTTCAAGAAATTCATCGACCCGGAAAAATTCAAATATGACCGCGCATGCGAGATGGTGCTTGACCAGCTTGAGAAGTCAGCCAAGACCGAGGGTTACCTCAACGACTCCGTACAGGCCCGCATCGACGGGCTGCGCTCGCTGCTCCAGCATGACCTCGAACATGACCTCAATCTCAACCGCGCCCTTATCGCCTCATATCTCGGCCCGGAGATGGTGATGCGCTGGCATGGCACCCGGGGATCAATCATACAGACCCTGAAGACCGACCAGGATGTCGACTCCGCCGCCAATGTCCTCCACGACCAGGCGCGCTACCGCCGGATTCTCGGGAAGAAATAGGGCTAACACAACTCAATAAACCAATCTGAATGAACACAAACAAAGACTTCAAAGCCGACTTCATGCGCCGCGTAAAGGAAAACAAGCCCACACGGTGGGTGCGCTTCGGCATCGTCTTCCTGATATTCATCCTCTGGGTCATCTGGATGGGCAACCCCTGGCTGCTGCTGGGAGGTGTCCTGCTGTTTGACATCTACATCACCGGCTACATACCTTTCACATGGTGGAAACGGTCAAAGAACCCCGCCGTGAAGAGCGTCATGTCATGGGTCGACGCGATTGTCTACGCCCTGGTGCTTGTCTATTTCGTCTTCGCCTTCGTGGGGCAGAACTACCAGATACCCTCCTCTTCGCTCGAGAAGACCCTGCTGACCGGCGACTACCTCTTCGTCGACAAGACAGTCTACGGGCCGCGTGTTCCCATGACCCCGGTATATTTCCCGCTCGTCCACAACGAGCTCCCCTTCGGCCTTGGCAAGAGCTATCTCGACTCCCCCTCCAACAGCTACAAACGTCTCAAGGGGCGCCGCGACATAGAGGCGGGTGACATCGTGGTATTCAACTTCCCCGCCGGTGACACCGTTATGTCGAAGGTCTCCAACCCTGACTACTACACTCTGAAGAAATGGAAGGGTGAGGCGGTGCTCAACACCGAGACCGCCGAGTTCGGCAAGAAGATATGGCGACCGGTAGACCGCCGCGAGAATTATGTGAAACGCTGCGTGGGGCTCCCCGGACAGCGCATCAAGATTGTCGACGGAGTAATCCACATTGACGGCCAGCCGTTTGAGATTGTGCCTGAGAATGTGCAGTTCAACTATTTCTACCAGGTCAACGGTTCCCCGCTTACCGAAGAGGAATTCGAACAGATGGGCATTCCGATGCTTGACCGTGGCATCGCCGAGCTTGACCAGATTACTCCCCAGCAGCTCGTCATGCTCGGTTATAAGGTCAACGATGACGGGTCGGTGCCCCCGATTTATATCTCCCCGATGACCGACGCCATGGTAGAAGCCGCCGAGGCCAACCCGCGCATCGGCAAAATCGAACGTCAGGAGCCTGCTCCGGAAACCCTCTACTCCCTCTATCCTGAAGCATTGTCCGCCGACTGGACCCGTGCGAACTATGGCGGCGACAAGGGCCTGCTGATTCCCAAGAAGGGGATGGTGATGGAGATGAGCCAGACCGCCTGGGATATCTATGGGCGCGTCATCCGCGTGTATGAGGGGAATCCGACAGCCGAGTTCCGCGACGGGAAGCTGTATATCGACGGGAAGCCGCAGGACTATTACACCTTCAAGATGGACTACTACTTCATGATGGGTGACAACCGCGACAACTCCCTCGACTCCCGTTACTGGGGATTCGTGCCTGAAGACCATATCGTAGGCACCCCCCTGCGTGTCCTCATATCCTTCGACCAGGACAAGAGCCTGTTTGACGGCAAGATACGCTGGAACCGCATACTCAAGGATGCCAATCCCGACAAGTGATTCATCCCCAATGACCAACAGACCGTCGGATTATGGAAGGTGAACTGCCGAGATATTTCGGATCCGTTGATTACTGGCTTAGACGCGCGGCCGGAATGCCTGTGGTAACCGACGCCCTGTTTGACAAACGGCGCAAGGAAATCCACCGCTACGACATAGCCGATGTCAACGGCCACCTGACCCTCACCCTCCCCATCGTCAAGCCCCACGGCATACCCAACGCCACCTGGAAGGATGTCCGCGTCAGCGACCACGGCCAGTGGTGGCATGTCCACCGCGTCTCCCTTGAGTCGGCCTACGGGCGTACACCCTTCTTCGAATTCTACATCGACCGCTTCCTCCCCTTCATCTCGCGGGAGACGGTCGACCGCTACCCCTCGGTCATCGACCTCAACCTCGCCATCGACCGGGAGATAGAGAGCCTGCTGCTCCTCCCTCCCAATCCCCCCAAAACTCCCAATCCTCCCATTAATCCCAATCCCCCTCTCCCCTACTGGCAACCCCGCCAGGCCCGTTTCGGCTTCCTGCCGGGTCTCTCCATCCTCGACCTCCTCTTCTGTCTCGGCCCGGAAGCCGCCCTCTGGATTCGCCAATAACCCCATCCCGTATGTTGCCCCTGAGAATCGCCCTGCGCTACCTGCTGTCCCGCAAAAGCCACGGAGCCGTCAATATAATATCGGCGGTATCGATGGCCGGGGTCGCTGTGGCCGCCGCCGCGATGATAGTGGTGCTGTCGGTGTTCAACGGGTTCTCACAGCTTGTCGAGAGGAAGACATCCAATTTCAATCCTCCGCTGCTGGCAAAGATGGTCGACGGTTCGGTAATTGCCAACGCCGACTCCATCGCCTCACTGTTGCAGGGATCGCCATCCGTGGTGCTGGCCTCACCGATGATAGATGAGCAGGCATTCGCCATATCACAGCAGGGACAGATGCCAGTCAATATCCGGGCTATGGAGCCTGCGGCCATGGATGCCTCCGGACTGGACGGGATTCTGATAGATGGGGAAATCGACCATGACCAAGCAACCCTCTCGGTTGGGGTGGCCGTGAACCTCAATGTCAGGCCGCTTGCCGAAGAACGGCAGCTTGTGGATGGCCCCGTGACCGGCTGGATTCAGGTGTTCGAACCGACCCGCACCGGGCGCGTCAATCCCGCCAATCTGACCAGCGCGTTCCGTGGAGACTCCTTACGGGTCACCGGAGTCTACCAAGTGGAGCAGGAAGAACAAGACCGCGACATGCTCGTCATTCCCCTCTCGGTCGGGCGTGACCTCCTCGACTACACAACAGAGGCCACATCGGTGGCCGTCTATCCCCTCTCGGCCAAAAATGACGGAGATATCCGCAAGACGCGGGAAGCCATCACCCCGTTGCTCCCCGCCAGAATGGTCATACTCGACCGGATGGAACAGGAGGCTGATGCCTACCGTATGATTGCCGTGGAAAAATGGATTACCTTCCTGATGCTGCTCTTCATCCTGGCTGTCGCGTCGTTCAACATCATCTCCACCCTCTCGCTTATGGTGGTGGAAAAGGAAAAGAACATGGCGGTGTTTTCAGCTATGGGAGCATCTTCAGGACTGATAAAAGGGATTTTCGCCAACCAGGGATGGCTGATAACCTTTATAGGAGGCTGTGTCGGTCTCGTGATAGGTTCATTGCTGACCCTCGGGCAGGAGCATTTCGGCTGGATCAAGCTCAACTCCTCCAACCCTGCGATGATGGCTGTCGACTATTATCCCGTTTCCCTCCGGCTCTCCGACCTCCTGGCCGTCACCGCCGCCATCCTCCTGACCTCCCTCATCATCGCCGCCGTCGGCGCGTGGCTTGCCCGCCCCGCCCGCGACACAAAATCATAATATCACAATTCCAGCATATACTGGTCGTACACGATACTCCTGCCCCCGAATTCCTCCTTGTGTCTGACCATCCCCTCGTTTAGAAAACGGCCCGCATCCTCATTGGATGTACCGAAATCAAACCAGCGGGCATCCCTCAGCCGCTCGAAAATCAAGTTGTTATAAATGACATCAACCGCATACAATTCCTTTCCAAGTTCGGTTGCGGCAGCATATTGCAGATGCAAAACCCCTCCCGCACGATATATAACCGCACCGGCAAGTATTTCTCCCCCCGCCTCAGCCACAAAAAACAGTATCTCGTCAGGGAATTTGTCGCGGAGCGACTGCATCTCATCCAAGGTATGAACCGGGGTCGTGTTATGACGTACCCTCCTGTCATCGACTATAATCTGCCAGAATTCATTCGCATCAGCGGTCTGCCTCACAGTAATTCCTGCCGAATCACGCCGTTTTATGGCTCTTTTACCCAACCGAGAGGAGTGCATGGGATTTGCCACATCTATGACCGTGGCCATATTACGGCAACATATCTTCCCTCCCATATGCCATAAGGCATACAGGTCTTCCTCGGCCGGATAACGGTGATATATATGTGGGACAGGTTTATAAATCATCCTTGAAATCCCCTCATTCTTCAATACCGGAGTCAACGCCTCAAGCCATATGGAGGGAGAGACACCTGATGAATGACTTCCCAATATGAAACCGCCGTAGGTCAACCCACCGTGGGAACGCAGTTCATCGCCATGGAGAGAACCGGGCAATAATGTCTCCACCTTACCCTTATTGTCAAGAAACACATATGAGCAGTCTGTGAAGCGATCGGAATGGTATTCCATATAGTCACGGGTAAGCAGGAACGTCGCATTGCGCGACTCCCTCACAAACCTGTCCCACATCGGCTTCATTTCCGGGTTGTAACGGCGTATTTCCATCTCTTGACTATTTAATCCGGTCGCAAAGTTAACCGTTTTTTTGGACAATTGGCGGGAAAAGGGTAATTTTGCGGTAACAAAATGACTGTCACCGATGACTAAGGAATATGACTACCTTGTTATAGGCAGCGGCATCGCCGGAATGAGCTTTGCCCTGAAAGTGGCCTCCCCGCAACATAGGGTCGCCTTGGTTTGCAAATCGAAGCTTGAAGAAGCCAACACTGCCCTGGCCCAGGGGGGTGTGGCCTCGGTGACCGACCTGGAGGTTGACAACTTCGACAAACATATCCATGACACGATGGTGGCCGGCGACTGGATCAGCGATCCGGCGGCTGTCGAGAAGGTTGTCAAGGAGGCTCCCGGACAAATCAGGCAGCTGATACAGTGGGGGGTGGACTTCGACAAGAAGGATGACGGCTCGTTCGACCTCCACCGCGAGGGGGGGCACTCCGAGTTCCGCATCCTCCACCACGCCGACAACACCGGTTTCGAGATTCAGGAGAGCCTGATCAAGGCTGTCCGCGAAAATCCATATATCGACATCCTCGAAGACCATTTCGCCGTCGAGATAATAACCCAGCACCATCTGGGGAAATTCGTCACCCGACGCACTCCCGACATCACCTGCTACGGGGCGTATGTGCTGACCCCGGAGGGGAATGTGGACACCTTCCTGGCCAAAGTGACCCTGATGGCCACCGGCGGCACAGGTGCCGTCTACCAGACCACCACCAACCCGCTTGTAGCCACCGGTGACGGCATAGCCATGGTCTACCGCGCCAAAGGGACGGTCAAGGACATGGAGTTCATCCAGTTCCACCCCACCGCCCTCTTCCACCCCGGCGACCGCCCCTCGTTCCTCATCACCGAGGCGATGCGCGGCTACGGCGCGATACTGCGCAACCTCAAGGGTGAGCGCTTCATGGAGCGTTACGACAGTCGTCTCGAGCTTGCCCCGCGCGACGTTGTGGCCCGAGCAATCGACTCCGAGATGAAGCTCCACGGCGATGACCATGTATTCCTCGATGTCACCCATAAAGACCCCGAGGAGACCCGCCGCCATTTCCCCAACATCTACAAGAAATGTCTCTCGTTAGGCATCGACATAACCAAGGACTACATCCCCGTCGCACCCGCCGCCCACTATCTCTGCGGAGGTATCAAAGTTGACCTCAACGGTGAGTCAAGCATCAAGCGTCTCTATGCCGTAGGGGAATGTTCCTGCACCGGACTGCACGGCGGCAACCGCTTGGCCTCCAACTCCCTTATAGAGGCTGTCGTCTATGCCGACGCCGCCGCCCGCCACGCTTCGGAGCAGATTTCCGACTACACATTCCGCCACGATGTGCCGGAATGGAACGACGAGGGCACCCGCCACCCCGAGGAGATGGTGCTGATTACCCAGAGCATCCGCGAGGTGAACCAGATAATGGGAAGCTACGTCGGCATTGTCCGCTCCAACCTCCGCCTCGACCGCGCCTGGAACCGTCTCGACATCCTCTACGAGGAGACCGAACGGCTATTCAAATGCTCAAAGGTGTCACGCGAGATTTGCGAGCTCCGCAACATCATCAATGTCGGCTACCTTATAATGCGCCAGGCCAAGGAGCGCAAAGAGTCGCGCGGCTTGCATTACACCCTCGACTACCCCCCTGTAAACCACAACTCCTAATCCATAATCGACCATTGCAGATTCCTCTCTCAATTTCAAGGCTCCTCTTAACCGTTCTCCTGCTGATTTCCGGCGGGATGACCATCTATGCCCTCCCGCAAAAGAAACTCAACGACTTCAAACCGGCCCTCGCCACCGCCGCCGCGAGGGTGATTCTCCCCTCCCAGGCTGTCGCCTCTGACAACAGCGACCTTGTCGACGCGCCCACCTCGGCCCGCGACATCAATAATCCCGGAAGCGGCATGCAGAAGGTGTTCCGGGGGAAATACCATACCGTCACCCCCGAGGGGGACACTGTGCTGGTGGTGATTTTCAATGAGATCACCGTCTTCCCCCCGATGAAGTTCAAGAACAAGAAGCAGGAGGAGTTCTACTGGCGCACAGTGCGCGACGTGAAAAAGACACTCCCCTACGCCAAACTCATATGCGAGACCCTCGTGGAGACCTATGAGTACATCGAGACCTTTCCCGACCAGAAGGAGCGCGAGCGCTACCTGAAAGAGATGGAGGGGGCGGTATTCGAGCAATACAAGCCGGTACTCAAGAAATTCTCCAGGAACCAGGCCAGAATGCTTGTCAAGCTTATCCAGAGGGAGACCAACCAGAGCGGCTACGACATCCTAAAGGCATTCCTCGGCTCGTTCCGCGCCACCTTCTGGCAAGGATTCGGACGACTGTTCGGGGTCAACCTCAAAGGTAAATACTCCCCTGAGACCGACGACAACGATGCCATCATAGAGCGGGTATGCACGATGGTCGAGCAGGGTCAGCTTTGAGAATTGGGGGGAAATTCGTAACTTTGTGGGTTAAACATCCGATTTTTCATTATGTCAGACAATATAAAGGACAACACCCAGGATACACCCCGTAAACCGACCGTGCTCGATGCCGAGGATATCGGCAAGATGGTGCCGTTTCTCGGCCGCCATCCCCGCCTGCTCAACCGGCTTATCAAGCTGCTGCAGATGGACAAGGTCAACAAGCTCCACGCCGACAACTGCAAGACCCCCGGCCCGGGCTTCGTGCGCGGCTGTCTCCATGACCTCGACATAACCGTGGTGGCCGAGAACGGCGAGGTGCTGCGCAACCTCCCCGAAGGAGCCTTCATCACCGTCAGCAACCACCATTTCGGCGCACTCGACGGTATCATCCTCATAGACCTCATCGCCCGGCGCAGGCCGAAGTACAAGGTGATGGTCAACATGTTCCTCAACTACATCTGGGCGATGCGTCCCAACTTCATCGCCGTAGACCAGAGCGCGTCGGCCGACCCCAAGAAAAAGGCGGTATCGATGGCCGGAATCAAGGAGGCCATCAAGCTTGTCCGTTCCGGGGAGCCTGTCGGCTTCTTCCCCGCCGGTGCCGTCGCCAAGACCAACTGGCGGTGTCGCCTGAAAGACCGCGAATGGCAGGAGTCGATCATCCGCCTGGCCCAGCAGCTGAAAGTGCCGGTGGTTCCGATTTTCTTCCACGGCAGCCAGTCATGGTTCTTCAACTTCATGGGAGTGGTATGCTGGCAGCTGCGCACCATCCTCCATCCCCGCGAGGTGTTCCGCAAACACCACAAGACCTTCACAGTGACCGTCGGCGACCCGATTTCGGTCGAGGAACAGCAGGCCCATATGGGGTCGCTCAAGGAGTTTGGCGACTTCCTCCGCGCCCAGACCTACGGGCTGCGCGACGACAAGGAGTTCCGGTCACGCGCCAAACTTGTGATTACCCCTGACAACCAGGAGCGCATAGTACCCTGACCATGGATGATTCGCGAATACAGCAGGCAAAAGCCCGGCTTGGCATAATCGGCAACGCCCCCGCCCTGACAAAGGCGGTGGGAAGGGCTTTGCGTGTCGCGCCCATCGACCTGTCGGTGCTGGTCTGCGGTGAAAGCGGCGCGGGAAAGGAGTTTTTCCCCGCCATCATCCACCAGTATTCCCCCCGCAAACACGCCAAATACATAGCCGTCAACTGCGGCGCGATTCCGGAAGGCACCATCGACTCGGAGCTGTTCGGCCATGAGAAAGGGGCATTCACCGGGGCAGTCACCTCCCGCAAAGGATATTTCGAGGAGGCAAACGGCGGCACCATCTTCCTCGACGAAGTGGCCGAACTGCCGCTGACCACCCAGGCGCGGTTGCTGCGCGTGCTGGAGACCGGCGAATACCTCAAGGTCGGTTCCTCCGAGGTGCAGAAGACCAACATCCGGGTCGTCGCGGCCACCAACGTCGACATGGCCCGCGCCGTGGCCGAGGGTCGTTTCCGCGAAGACCTCTACTACCGTCTGGCGACAGTTCAGATTGTCGTGCCGCCGTTGCGCGAACGCGGCAACGACATCCTGCTGCTGGCGCGGAAGTTCGCCTCCGACTTCTCGGAGAAGAACCGCACCCCCCAGATAACATTCGCCGACGCAGCCCGTGACCGGCTCCTAGCCTACCGCTGGCCGGGAAATGTCCGTCAGCTGAAAAATGTGGTCGAGCAGATGGCACTCTTCGAAGCCGGTTCTGAAATCTCAGCCGAGACTTTGTCCGAATACCTGCCGGAAGCCTCCGCGACCATGATGCCGGTGTTGAGCCAGAACCGCAACCTCCCGGTTTCGACCGGGCGCGGCGAGAGCGACCACACCTATGAGCGCGAACGCGAGATGCTTTTCTCCCTGATTTTCAAGATGAGGAAAGAAATCGAGCAATTGCGGACCGATGTCGACCAGCTGCGTGACAACGGCGTGAAAGGGATTGCCGACAACCCGCTATCGACCTCGCTGGTCAAGATACATCCCCCGATTATCGACGCGCCTGCCGAGATTTTCGACACCGCCGAGGAGATGCCTGCCGCCGCTCCCGCCGTGTCGGAGAAGGAGGCCATAAGGCTCTCCCTGGAACGGAACTCAGGGCGACGCAAGGCGGCCGCCCAGGAGCTGAATATCTCGGAGCGCACCCTATACCGCAAAATCAAGGAGTACGGGCTGGAATAATCCAGGCGTGATAACAGAGAGACCACCCCATTTATGAAGAAACTGATATTACTGCTGATGATGATTGTCGCCCTGGGAGTCAACCAGGGATGCCGGATAAGCTACAAGTTCAACGGCGCGGCCCTCGACTACAACCTCTACAAGACGGTGCATATCGGGGAGTTCCCGATACGCGCCGCGCTGGTCTACGCCCCCCTGCAACAGACCTTCGAGAATGAGCTTACCGACTATGTGACCCGCAACACACGCCTGCGCGTGGTCGAGGGGGCCTCAGACCTCGAGATCGAAGGGGAAATCACCGGCTACACCCTGACACCGCAGGCGGTCACCGAGGACGCTTACGCCTCGATGACTCGACTGACCATCACCGTCCGCGTCAAATATACCGACACCAAGAAGGACAACAACGACATCGACCAGAGCTTCTCGGCCTACCGCGACTTCGATGCCTCCCAGATGCTGATGGATGTCCAGGAGGAACTCTGCAACCAGATTTCAAAGGAACTTGTCGAACTGATTTTCAACGCCACCCTCGGAAACTGGTGACAACTGAAAAACGGAGGACGCAACCCCAAACCGCCTTATGAACAACGACCAGGAAAAACTCGACTCCCTGCTTAAACGGCTCGCAGATCCTGCGGCCTCACCTCTGACACCCGAAGAGAACCGGTGGCTTGAGGATTTCAGGCGGCGTTACCCGTTCTTCACCATTCCGGCGGCTACACGGCAAGGGGAACCGCCCCTGCGCGACATACTCACCTCCCCCTCCCCCGAGGCCTTCGCCCGTATGCAGGGCAACCGGGAGGCATCCCGTTTCGATGACTTCTATCCCGAAAAGAAGAGTACGCCGACCCCCTCGACCTCTGCCGCCATCGATGACTTCCTCAACACCTACGGCCACCAGTCGGAAGAGGAGAACGAGCTGCTCGAACGGCTGATTTTCAATCCGGTAGCCGACTATTCCCAGCAACTCGCCCGCGAGGTGGAAGCGTCGCTCCCCTCCGAGGAGGAGACCGCTTCCGACCCCCAGTCGCCCGAATCGCGCCTTAACCGCTTCATTCTCTCCCACCGCGCCGGTTCCCCGACACCCCTGCCGGACAACACCACGCAGGCTCCCTCCAAGGAGTCCCCGGCCATCCCGGAGGAATCGAAACCGTCCCCCACAAAAAACTCCGCTCACCCCAAAAAGGAGAAAACCGAACCGAAAAAAACCGCCGCTCCCGACGGACTTTTATCGGAGTCGCTGGCAAAAATCTACATAAAAACACGCCGTTATGAGCAAGCATATGAAATTCTTAACGGTTTAAGCTTGCGTTTTCCGGAAAAAAGTCGTTACTTTGCAGACCAATTGCGGTTTCTCCGGAAGCTCATCCTCAACGAGCGGAGACACCGGATTGAAAACGAAAGCAAAAACAATCCCAATCCATAATTTTCGTTTGCGAAAACAGTAATTTACGCGATATGTATATCTTAACCATCGTATTGACCGTACTTATCTCAATCCTCCTCATCATCGTGGTGCTGGTTCAGAAATCCAAAGGTGGAGGTCTCTCCTCATCTTTCGCAGGTTCGAACCAGATTATGGGCGTGCGCCGCACCAACGATTTCATCGAGAAGGCAACCTGGACCCTGGCCGGCATCATCTGCCTGCTTTCCATCCTCTCGGTGTTCGTAATGCCCAGCGTGGTCACCGGAGCCCGTGTGAAGCCCACCACTGAGATGCAGGTAATCAAAGGCACCGAGACCTCTGCTCCCGCGCCCGCAGCCGCTCCCGTGGCAGCCGAGACAGAAGCACCCGCCCAGGAAGAGGCTCCGGCTCCTGCCGCAGAATAACAGATTACGACTCACAACGACATACAGGGAGCGCTCAAAAGGCGCTCCCTTGATTGCGTGAATGCCATACTGCCACCCCGACCCGTGATGAAACCCGAATTTGAAAAGATGCTCGCCTCGATGGGCGACCCCCGTTTCTCAACCCTCGCCGAAACTCTGGAGACCACCTCTCCGGAGGTGTCTGTGCGTCTCAACCCTTACAAAGCGGGCGACCAGACCGCAATCGCTAAAGCGGCAGACGGCAATGTCGGATGGTGGGAAAAGGGGCGTTACCTCCCCACACGTCCGCGCTTCACGTCAGACCCGGCGTTGCATCAGGGACGCTACTATGTCCAGGACGCGTCATCGATGATCACCGCCGCGGTTTCCTCCCGGATAGCCGCAATCATCGCCGGGGAAGAGGGTGCGGAGGTTCCTCTCCTATGGCTCGACGCTTGTGCCGCCCCCGGCGGGAAGACCACAGCCGCTCTCGACGGGCTTCCGGAGGGTTCACTCGTGGTTGCCAACGAATATGATTATTCCCGGGCTGAGATTCTGAAGGAGAATGTGGCCAAGTGGGGCAACCCCGCCACCGTCATCACCCGTGGCGACACCTCGCAATACCGTAAGCTCCGGGAGATCTTCGACGTGATTGCCGTCGATGCCCCATGCTCCGGCGAGGGTATGATGCGCAAAGACCGGACGGCCCGCGAACAATGGTCGCCTGCGTTGGTGGAGGAGTGCCGCGAACGTCAATGGGAGATTCTCACCAATCTCTGGGAGGCGTTGCGTCCGGGAGGTTTCCTGGTCTATTCCACCTGCACATTCAATACCGCCGAGAATGAGCTTACCGCCGACCGCTTGCGCCGCGAATTGGGAGCAATCCCGGTCGATACCGGACTTACAGCCATCGATGGAATCGACATCGAGGTGACGGTTCCCGGGGTGGAACCGCTCCACTCCCTGCGATTCATTCCGGGACGCGCGAGAGGGGAAGGGCTGTTCATGACCCTGCTGAGAAAGCCCGGCAATCTGACCCCGGCCATCCGCGACATCCCGGACGGCTCTTCCAGACAGAAGAAAGGGAAGCAGAAGGGACAATCATCCGACAAGCAGAAACTCCCTGCCGAAATGATGAAGACCTGCCGGGAATGGTTGTCAGCCGAGGGGATGGATTCTTACACGCTGACCGCGACTGAAGATGGCGTGAGGGCATTCCCCACCAGCTGGAGCCAACTGCTCCCCGCGATGCTCAAAAACCTCCAGGTAATATCAGCCGGAACCGAGATGGCGGTCATCAAGGGGAGGGACATAATCCCGACCCAACAGCTCGCCCTCAGCCAGATTCTCTCCCCCGGGGCATTCCCGACAGTGGAGACCAGCGAAAAGGATGCTGTTGATTTCCTCGCCCGGGAGGCGGTGACCCTCCCTGACGGGACACCACGGGGAATAGTGCTTCTGACTTTCGGCGGCTGGCCCCTCGGCTTCGTCAAGAATCTCGGCAACCGGTCAAACAACCTTTATCCCAAGGAGTGGCGAATCCGCAACAATATCTGAATCTGACAACCGCCCCATTATCCACAAAACACTCTAACAGACACTGTTATGTCATACCTGAACGATTGTGCAAAAATATTCCGGCTTGGCCTCCCCGTGCTTGTATCCCAGATAGGGATGATCGTGGTCGGATTCGCCGACAATATAATGGTAGGCCATTACAGCACCGACGCGTTGGCCTCCGCCTCGTTTGTCAACAACCTCTTCAACCTCCCGATTTTCGCCGCGTTGGGCTTCTCTTACGGCCTGACACCGCTTGTCGGCGCACTGTTCACCAACGGCCGGCCTGACAAGATAGGACAGGTATTGCGGGCCGGCGTCCTGGTCAACATCGTGGTCAGCCTGCTGCTGATTGCGGTGATGGGTGGTGTCTACCTGAACCTGCCGCGGCTGGGACAGCCCGACCATCTTCTCCCCATCATCCGTCCCTACTTCCTGATATACATGTGCGGGATGCTCCCGATTTGTATTTTCAACGCGTTCGCCCAATGGAGCTACGGCATCCGCAACACAGCCATGCCGATGTGGATAATGCTCGGGGCCAACCTCCTCAACATCCTCGGGAACTACATTCTCATCTACGGAAATTTCGGTGCGCCCGAACTCGGGCTAACCGGCGCAGGGCTGTCCACATTCACAGCCCGAGTGCTGACGGCTGTCATCATCTGCGGAGTATTCTTCCGTTCCCCACGCTACAAGGGATATGCCGACGGCTACCGCAAGCTCAGACCCGAGAAAGGGACCTACGGCAATGTGATAAGGATGTCATGGCCCGTCAGCCTGCAGATGTCATTCGAGACAGCGGCATTCTCGGGATGCGCCGTCATGTGTGGATGGCTGGGGGCAATCGAGATGGCCGCGTTCCAGATTGTTGTCGTGGTCGGCACCCTCGGATTCTGTATCTACTACGCCATGGCCACCGCCGTCACCGTGCTCGTGGCCAACGAGGCGGGACGCAACGACGCGCGTGGAATGCGCCGGAAAGCCTTGGCGGGGTATGGAGTGATACTTGCCGCATGCATAATGTCGAGCCTATTTTTCGGACTCGGCTCAAGCCACGTCATGAAAATCTTCACCGATGACGCAGCCGTGCTGGCCGCAGCCGTCGGGGTCATCATCCCCCTGGTGTTGTATCAGGTGGGTGACGCCACCCAGATAAACTTCGCGAGTGCACTGCGAGGCACCGGCAATGTGCGCCCGATGATGTGGATTGCCTTCATCAGCTATATCCTGGTAGGACTGCCGGCTTCCTATCTGCTGGCCTTCACCTTCGGAATGGGGCTTTATGGCATCGTCCTGAGCTTCTCTTGCTCCCTCTTCCTGGCGGCCGCCCTCTTCCTTTACTACTTCCTCCGCACCGTCAACCGGGCAGCGCGCGTGTCACAGCTTTGACGGCCCGGCTGCTCCATCTTACGACCGGTTCTTCCAGGAAACTCGAACGCACCAGTTCAATCAGGGCGCAGATGATGAATATAGACACCACGCAAGCAGGCGCGTAAAGCCACAGCCAGGGATCGGAGAAATGTCCCGCGCAGTCAACCACCTCGTTCCAGAGCCACTGGCGCATGGCGTTGGAATTGGCGTGAATCAACAATACCCCGAAGGTGGCTCCTCCAAGGAGGTTGATTGTCTTACTGTAGCCTATTTTAAGTTCTTTGAACCACATAAAGGCACAGAAGGCTGTCGTCATGGCGAAAATCTTGTTTGAGTCGGCAACCCAATAGAATGCGCTGAAAGGCGCATCACTTCCCATACGGGAGAAACGCCATAACATCACCAGCACCGAGGCCGCGCATAAACCCAAAGAGAGCAACGTAGCCCATCCCCACTGGCGATGACTGATGCCGACCGGGAATCCGTAAAACCTCACATACGAGGCGATGACAAACAGGTTGCTGAAATGTATCACATAATTGACACTGACGCTTATCCCTGTGAATGAAGGCATCGAGCCGCCGACGGTGAAAGTCAACAGTATCAGCCCCACCAATATCAGATGCTGGCGTTGCGTGAGATTCTTTACAAGGATGGTAAGGAAGGGTATTAAGAGGTAAAACATAATGAACCCGCTGGTGAAACCGTCATTCATGTTTTTCACCAACAGAAATTTGTTAATCAACGCCTTTACTCCAAACTCCTCGATTCCTGCCATGATGAAAACAGCGTATATCACCAGATTGTAAAACAAAATCTGCGTCACCAGCTTCAGGAATTTATGCAGGGATATACTCGCCTTGCACATGAAATAACCGGTAATCAACATAAAACAGTTTATCCCGGTCTTTCCCCACGCACCGAAAACAGTCAGGAACATCGAGGCATCCGCGGCAGGATTCTCTTTTATCATCCCCATCACATTGGAATTCACCACATAGTGATGGGCTATGATGAGCAACATGGTCACAATCCTGAACAATTCCAGGTTGGAATCTCTTTTCTTCTTTACATATCCCTGATTATCAGTAACTTGAATTGGGGGGGGTAATTTGGAACCATTGTCAGATAAAGATTTATTTATTTCGCCTGCAAAGTTACGAAATTCCGGCGAAACCTACCAATCTCCATCCCTTAATCACCCCAAATGTCCAACCTACCAATTTTGTCGACATTCCAACTTTCCCACAAACCCAATAATAGCATAAAGTCATAATAATATAACATCATAATAAAATAATATCATAGTGTAATGTCAGACTGCCCTCAGACGATTCCGAAGGAATCCTTTATCTGAATAGCCGTGGGGTGGCGCGAGGTGAGGCCGACAGGCCGAACCGATGCGGTAACCCACGGTAACGGCATCAGCCGGGCGATTCCGGAGGAATCTTTCTTGATATTACCCTTTCTGTCAGATATCAGAAAAGATTCCTCCGGAATCCATTTGAGGGCGGAACACAACCGTGGGTTACCGCTCGTGGTCGCCCTCAAGGGGCTTCTCACTCGCGCCACCCCACGGCTATTCAGATAAAGGATTCCTTCGGAATCATCGGGTAACATCGTCAGGTAATTAGGATGTCACAGAACTCCTGAAATTAGAATCCGGTAAGCCGCCAAAATTTTGGCGGCTTGTATGGATTATCGCGTATGGATTATGATGGCTTAAAAAATCACGCGGAGGGGGGTGGAGAGAGTGGGAGCGGAGATGACATACGCGCCCGGGGCGAGGGGGAGGATGTAGCCGTTGGTGACTTCGGGGAGGGTCAGCACGAGACGTCCCTGGAGGTCATACACCTGCACGGCGGTGACCGTTGAGCCATCGGGCATCGTGAGCATCAGGCCGTCGCCGGTGACGCGCCAACCCATCGGCACCCTGCTGTCTTCACCGACACCGTCGATTCCGGCAAGCAGGTCGACATAGACCTCATTGGATGGTGCGGAGTAGTAGCCCAGACGGCAGGAACGGACATTGTAGCTCTCTCGGCTGCCGGGTTGGCAGTCCTCAAAGGTGAAATGCGCCTCCTCGGCCACCTGTTCCTCCCAATAGGTCTCGGCGTTGGCGGGATATACCGTGCGGGTGACCACATAATAGTCGATGACATCATCCTCGGGGACATCCCAGAGGGCGGTGTAGGAGGTGGCGGTCACTCCGGCGGCAGGGAGGGCGTGGATGTCGTGAAGCACAGGCTTCTCCACCGCCTGTCCCAACAGGGCGATACCACGGGATTTCGCTCCGTCGTAGCTCGACACAATCAGTCGGGCGGAATGCTCCCCGATGGCGGTTGGTTTGTAAGTGACTCTCACCCATGTCCCTTCCGGTTTGTTGACATCGGCGGCTGTCACGCTGTTGACCTCCAGCGAGAACATCCCCCGGTCTATGCCGGAGAGTGTCAGCTCGGGATTGGTCTTTATATTCTCGCCGCGCACCTGGAGGGAAACCGTGTTCGCGTCATTGACAACGGTCTCGCCGAATTCCAGAGCCATATCCTGGACAGGGGTAATCAGCACGGGATCACCTATAGTTTCACCGCCGGGGACGAACGCTTCGCCGCGCTTGTCGCCCCAGAGGTATTCGGCCAGCTCGGGGTAGTCAATGAATGGGTTGCGGTTGGCCTGCACCTTGTATACCTCATCATTGCGGTCAAGTTCCTTCTGGCTGACCGGGTCTTCGCGGTGCCACTTGAGCAGCAAATTTACTGCCCAGGTGTTGAGGGTCGGATAAAGGTTGTTGCTGACCATCCATGTGTATTTCCAGGTGAGATTCTGATAACAGGTCACCATGTAGAAGTATGTGCGGGCGAAGTCACCCTTATACTCGTCGGCAGGCTCGAACACCATACGCGCTCCGCCACCCTGCCCTGAGACAGGAGAGCCGACGGTTGTGATGCCATTCTCAAACGAAGGCTTGCCTGTGACTTCCCCGAGGGGATAGTTTGACTTGGCCATGTTGGCGGCCGCCTCCGATGGGTAAAGATGGTTCAGGTCGATATAGGCCGGGGTGGTGGTTGAGCCTCCCCACCAGCTTTTCGGGAAAGAATGCTCGCGGTTCAATCCACGGAACGAGTTGGAATACAGCGGTATGTCGGAATACATATCCCACCACTGGCCGTAACGTTCATTACCGGGAGGATAGACATCGGTCTTGCGGAAATAATTCGGGAGGTTGTTGTATGAGGATATCAGCGTATGATTGTAGAGCAGGTTATGGAGGGCGGTTTTAAGCTCCCCATCGCGTTTGCCGCTGACCGACGAATAATAACCGGCCGGAATTTCCGCCGATATGGTGAGAATCCCTGCGAATATGCCCAAAAGGCACAACAGTCTCTTATAGTTGAAACGAGTCTTTTCCATGATACAAATTCAACAAACAAAGTTGAATAAAAGTTAAGGCGTCACAGATGTTTTTCGACGCGGGCGATAATCGACTGCGGAGCTATCCCGCGCAGGCACAGGTAATCGCCACGGTAGCAGGGCTTGTTGCCGAACACCGAGCAAGGGCGGCAGGTCATCGGCAACTGTATGATGTCCTCCTCTTTCTGTCGCCAGCCCTTGAAGCCGCAGTAGGGATGGGTGGCTCCCCAGACACTCACCACAGGGGTGGAGACAAGCGAAGCCAGATGCATGTTGGCAGAGTCCATCGAGACCATCACGTCGAGCCAGCTCGCCAAGGCGAGTTCCACCGGGAAGCCGAGCCGTTTAGCGGCGAGGGAGATGACTCCGGGATAGCGTTCCGCCCATGAGTCGAGTATCTTCCGCTCCTCCTCACCTCCGCCGAAGAGGAAAATACAGGTGTCAGAACGTGACGAAAGCGCGGCCACGACCTGCTCCATCATCTCGGGAGGATATATCTTGCCTTCATGCTTGGCGAAAGGGGCTATCCCTATCCATTTCTCGCCGGGCAGCTTGGGAGCGGCCACTTTGGCGAAATCGGCGGGGTCTGCCTTCCGGTCAGGAAGCCCGGCGAACAGCCCTTCAAAACGTTGGTCGACAGGCAGACCGATCTGGTGGAAAGCCTGGCGATAGCGGGCGCGGGAGGAAATCAGGGGGAGCAGCACCTTGTTGTTGGCGCGGGTCAGCGCCCGTTTCCCTTTGCGTCCCTTGTTGATGACGGAGACAGGGATACGCGCCATGCGACACTGCAAGGCGAGGATTTTGGTGCGCAACACATCGTGCAGGTCGATGAAACCGTCGAAACCGATGTCGCGCCGCAACTGTCGGAACAGCCTGCGCAATCCCCCGAGACCTTCATACTCCTCAAGATTGACTCCCATCACCTTCAGGTTGGCCGGAGGATTGAGGAACACCGAAGTCATCGACTTGCGGGTCAGCATCGTGAACTCCACATCGGGGTAACACAGGCAGGCACTGTAAAGCACCGGCACAGTCATGGCCACATCCCCCAGAGCGGAGAAGCGGGCCACAAGCACCCGCCTCAGACGGCGGGGATTATTGACAGCTATGTCGAGGCTGCGACTCATTTCTTGGCGTACAGGACCGGATTGGTGTCAACGTCGTTGTACATCTTCATCTGGCGGTAGACCTTCATGTATTTGCGGCCCGACGCGATATCCTCCAGGAGGGTGTCGATGGCCGAGGAGAGGTCGGCACGTTGCTCCAGCAGCACGGCCAGCTTGCCGCGACATTTGGCGAGATGTTCCTCCGAAGCGTCTGTACGCTCGGTCTCGGCTTTCATATGGAAAATCTTGACGGCAAGAATCGACAGACGGTCGAGCGCCCAGGCGGGGCTTTCGGTGTTGATTTGCGCGTCGGCGTGGGGAGTGACCCCCTTGTATAGCTCTCGGAAATAAGTGTCGAGATCCTCCACGCGGTCAGTGCGGTCCTGATTCGACGCGTCGATGCGGTGTTTTAGCTTCATACCCTCCGCCGGGTCAATCTGCGGGTCGCGTATGAGGTCTTCCATATGCCACTGCGCCACATCGATCCAGTTCTTGGCGTAAAGCAACGCCTCGATGCTCCCGGCGGGGAAAGGCGCGGGAACGGCAGCGTCAATCGAGTCGGTGATATGATAGTCGGCGGTAGCGCGGTCGAAGACCACATTACAGCGCCCTGCGAATCCCTTGGCAGCCTCGGGAGCCGCCAGATTCTCTTTATCCTGATCCATCTGTTCCTTGTTTTGAAGTCAAATTGGGTATCGGCCACAAACCGCCGGGACACACATCCCGCGCCGGTTCCTAACCGATTGCAAATATATGAATATTTATCCACACAGCCAAAATCCCGCCAATCCGACCCCTCCCCCATCCCGATAATCCCCGAAAAATTACTACCTTTGCGTAGTTAAGACAGCATATGAAACGTATTGACAAGGTGACCCAGCGGAAATTGTATTGGCTGTTCATACCGATGGCCATGGTGGTGGTGTGGGAAATGGCATATCTCTGGTTCGGGATGAATCTGCTTGAAACGTGGTTCGGAGTGGAGGTGGATGTCCTGGCCTGGTGTCAGCCTGCGTTGCTCGGGGCATTGCTTATCGTCTTTGTCGGGTATGCCGTCGCGGCAATCAGACAAAAATGTTGGGGAGAACTGGCCATAGCCCTCATTATCGTCACAGTCACCCTCCTGAACATGAGCAATTTCTTCGTCGAGCTACTACTTCAATAATTCGTCGAGCTACTCATCAATAAAAGACATCCATTATTCCCTGCCATTTACCGTCGCGTTCCCCGCGACATCCACCCTCTGAAAAACACAGACAGACTTAGACACAGGCTTAAATTATCTGAAATATTTGGGGGGATGGAGGGGTTTTGCTAATTTTGCAGGTTGTTAGCGGGTTATGCCCGTGATGCCCCGGGGCCGGGAGCCTCGGACGACGCAATCGATTCATCGAGAAAATGAAGAAATACAGACTTTACAATGATGTGCTTGGCTGGCTCTGCTTCGTGGTGGCGGCCTTCACTTACCTGATGACCGTAGAGCCTACGGCAAGTTTCTGGGACTGCCCGGAGTTCATTTCGCAGGGTGTCAAGCTCGAAGTTGGCCACCCGCCGGGCAACCCTATCTTCATGCTCGCGGCCCGCTTTTTCGTGAACTTCGCCGGTGGCGACATGACAAAGGCGGCGCTGATGGTCAACTCCATGTCGGCATTGCTGTCGGCAGGCACCATACTGTTGCTCTTCTGGACTATCACCCACCTGGTCAAACGTCTGATTGTCAAGGATGACGCGACAGAGATAAGCCTTACCAAGATGCTTGTCATCTTCGGTTCGGGCCTGTGTGGCGCGTTGGTCTACACCTGGAGCGACACCTTCTGGTTCTCAGCCGTCGAGGGTGAGGTCTACGCCTTCTCGTCGTTCTGCACGGCGTTGGTTTTCTGGCTGATTCTCAAATGGGAAAACCGTGCCGACCAGCCCCACAGCGACCGTTACCTGATTCTGATAGCCTATATCATCGGTGTGTCAATCGCCGTCCACCTGCTCAACCTGCTCTGTATCCCGGCAATCGTGCTGGTGATATATTACCGCAAGTTCAAGGAGACCACAGCGACCGGCTCACTCATCGCTCTGGCGATAGCCGGGGCAATCGTGGCCCTGATACTCTTCGGCCTTGTGCCGGGCTTCATAGAGGTGGCCCAGTATTTCGAGCTGTTCTTCGTCAACACCCTCGGAATGAGCTACAACATCGGTGTGCTTGTCTACACGATACTCTTCATCGCCGTGATGATATGGTCGGTCAGCGCCCTTTACAAGCAGAAATCGGCCAACGCCATCCGCTGGTCGTTCCTGGCCGCCATCCTCCTGTCTGGCATCCCCTTCATCGGCAGCTCCCTATGGATTCCGGTGGTGCTGCTGGGAGCGCTTGCCGCATGGCTCTGGGGCGCGAAGAAGCTTCCGGTGAGAATCCTGACCATCGCGTCGCTCAGTGTGCTGGTGATTTTCGTCGGCTATTCGAGCTACGCGCTGCTTCTCATCCGTTCCCACGCCAATCCCCCGATGAACCAGAACGCACCCGACAATGTGTTCTCCCTCGGTTCATACCTCAGCCGCGAGCAATACGGCGAGACCCCGCTGCTCTACGGCCACACCTTCAAGTCATCGGTGATGTACCAGCTGCAGCCCGACGGCTACAACTATGACATCCTGCGCCGTCCCGGCAAGACCGTCTACAAGAAGGGGGTGAAGACCTCCCCAGACCAGGCCGACAGCTATGTGGCCAAGCAGGAGGAATTCAAATACGAGATGACCCCCAAGATGCTCTTCCCGCGCATGTATTCCACCGCCGGCGCCCATCCCCAGGCATACCTGGAATGGATCAACGCCACCGAGGATGACCTCCCCTCGGTGGAGACCCCGGTGGTTGTCGACGCTGACGGCAACACCGTGCAGTCCATGGCGATGAAGCGTCCGTCATACCTCCAGAACCTGCGTTATTTCTTCAACTACCAGGTCAACTACATGTACTGGCGTTATTTCATGTGGAACTTCGCGGGCCGTCAGAACGACCTGGCCGGAGAGGGACAGGCCAACCGTGGCAACTGGATTTCAGGCATACCTGTCATCGACAACTACCGTCTGGGAGACCAGAGCCTCCTGCCCGACGAGTACGGCAAGGGGAACAAGGGTCACAATGTCTTCTATATGCTCCCGCTGCTGATGGGTATCATCGGCCTCTGCTGGCAGGCGTTCCGCTCCAAGAGGGGAATCGAACAGTTCTGGGTGATTTTCTTCTTCTTCTTCATGACCGGACTGGCCATCGTGCTTTACCTCAACCAGCCCCCGTTGCAGCCGCGTGAGCGCGACTACGCCTTCGCCGGGTCATTCTATGCCTTCGCCATCTGGGTCGGCATGGGTGTGGCCGGACTCTGGACACTTGTCAACTGGCTTATGGGCAATCCCGAGGCTGTCCGAGACGGGGAAAGCCTTCCCAAAAAAGGCAAGGCTGACCCTGCCAAGAGCCATAAGACAGCACTGGCCATGGCCTGTGTCACACTGGCTGTGGGGCTGCTTGTCCCCTTCCAGATGGTGTCGCAGACATGGGACGACCATGACCGCTCGGGCCGTTACACCACACGTGACTTCGGTATGAACTACCTTTCGAGCATCGCTCCCAACGGCATAATCTTCACCAACGGCGACAACGACACCTTCCCCCTCTGGTACGCCCAGGAGGTGGAGGGCTACCGCACCGATGTCCGCGTGGTCAACCTCTCATACCTGACCACCGACTGGTATGCCAACCAGATGAAGGTGGCCACCGACGGAGCGGCCGGACTCAAGTTCTCGGCTCAGCCGGCCGATTACGCCTACGACCGCCTGCAGTTCAGCTACTACGATCCGGAGAATATGGTGAACGACACGGTGAATGTCTTCACCTCGCTCGACGATCTCTACCACAACCCCGATGCCACCTGGAAAGGGGCGCGTGTAATGAGGATGCCTTACATGTATATCCCCTCCAACGCAGCGGCCGCCGTCAAAGCGGGTGTGATTTCCGAGCGTGAGCTTCCCGCCGCCGAGGAGACCATCGACATCGCCCTCTACCGCGACCCGAAGAACCCTGTCGGTGGCGCGACACTCAGCCAGGCCCTCTCAATCGACATGATTGCCACCCAGGCCAAGGAGGGGTGGAACCGTCCGGCATACTTCGCGATGACCGTTCCCGACGAATATTACCTGTCGCTCTCACCCTACATGCGCAACACCGGTCTGGCCTACCAGGTTTCACCGCTGCTCAACCCCGACGGGAGCAACGAGACCTGGATCGACACCGACAAGATGTATGCCAACGTCACCGAGAAATTCCGCTGGGGAGGTCTCGACAAGTTAGGCAAGGATGGCGACATCTACCTTGACGAGACAGTGCGCCGCATGGTGACCACCCACCGCACAGCGATGGCCGACCTCGCCATGGCCCTCTACACCGAGGGTATAGAGGCGCTTGACTCGGTAGGTGGCCGCAAGCCCGACGCCGTATATGCCGCCGACCGCTTCACCAAGGCAGCCCGCATCCTCGACATGATCGAGGAGAAGCTCCCCGTCAGCGCGTCACCCTACTCCATCCAGACCGGCTACCAGATTGCCGATGTCTACCTGCGTCTTGCCGCCGAGACCGGCGACCAGAAACTGTATGACAAGGGTATGAAGATTGTCCTCGGGGAAATCGAGCGATACGCCGCTTACCTCCCCTACTTCAACGAGCTTCGCCGCACCCTCCCGGGCAGCGGGTTCTCAGGGCTTTCCCCCGCCGACCGGTATGTGCCGACCTACCTCTACCTCCTCCTCCAGCTCTACGCCGAGGAGGGTGGCGACCTGAAGGTGGTCAGCGACTCTCTGGCCAAGAAGGGGGTCAACCTCGACGACCTGGAGGCCTACCTCCCCAACCGCTGAGCCATCCCCGGCAGTCCCCAATCCCTAAACACCGCGTAGCGTTATGCTTATAGAGCGTCCGCCGCTGTTCTACCGCCTCCTCTTCCCCGAGGCGATATGGCGAATAAAGAAAAACCGCCAGAAGGTTGTTTTCCTGACCTTTGACGACGGTCCGATACCGGAGGTGACGCCGTGGGTGCTCGACACCCTCGACCGCTACGGCATCAAGGCCACATTCTTCATGGTGGGCGACAATGTCGCCCGCCATCCCGAGCTGTATGAGGAAGTGAAACGGCGCGGCCACAGTGTCGGCAACCACACGATGCACCATCTCCAGGGGATGAAAGTGACCTCATACCGCTACATGCACGACATCACCGAGGCCAACGACCTGATTGACAGCCCCCTGTTCCGTCCCCCCCACGGGTTGCTGCGATGGAAACAGGCCCGCGCCATCAAAGACCGCTACAACATAGTCATGTATGACCTGGTGACCCGCGACTATTCCAAGAAGCTCACCCCCGAGAAGGTTTTCCAGAATGTCAGGCGGTTTGCCCGCAACGGCTCAATCATCGTCTTCCATGACTCCCTCAAGGCGGAGAAAAACATGAAAGCCGTGTTGCCGCAGGCCATCGAGTGGTTGCGCTCGCGAGGCTACACCTTCGAGCGGATTCCGATGTGATGCCCTCATCTGCCGACATACTGAAAGGGAAACTGCGCCAGGCCGGAGCCTTCACCGTCGGTTTCGCCCCCTTGCGGGAGGTTCCGCCGGAAGTGATGGATGCCTACACCGCCTGGATTGCCGCCGGACATCACGGCGGTATGGATTACCTCGCCAACCATATCGACATCCGCCGCAATCCCGCGTTGCTGCTCGACGGAGGTGAAGACCCGCGTCCCGGCGGAACGGTAATCTCTGTGGCGTTTCCCTATTGTTCCGGCGACCCATACCACCCCGGGCGGCTCAGGATTGCCCGCTACGCGCTTGGCGACGACTACCATGAAGTGCTTCGTCAGCGGCTCCGCCCCATAGCCGCCTGGATTACCGCCGAGACCGGGAAAGAAGCCCGCATATGTGTCGACACAGCCCCCATTCTCGAACGCCACTGGGCACGCGAGGCCGGCCTGGGTTTCATCGGGCGCAATCGCCAGCTCATCATCCCCGGCCACGGGCCATGTTTCTTTCTCGCCGAGATTGTCACCCGCGCGGTATTCCCTCCTGACGCGCCCTGCACCCTTACCTGCGGCGACTGCGACGCCTGTATCAGAAGCTGTCCCGGCCACGCCCTCGGTGCTGACAACTTCGACGGACGCCGCTGCCATTCCTACCTCACCATCGAGCATCGCGGGGAATTCCCCCCGGGGTTCATCCCCCGCAAGGACAGCCTCTACGGATGCGACATCTGCATAGAGGCCTGCCCCCATTATCGTCGCGCCGACTCTCCCACACCTCTGCCGGAATTCCTCCCCCGCGAATCACTGCTCGACCTCACCGTGAAGGATGTCACGTCCCTCACCCCCGGTACCTTCTCCACCCTCCTCCGCCACTCCCCCATCAAACGTGCCAAACTCGCCGGACTGCTGCGCAACGCCAGTCATCTCTCATCAACCTATCCCCATACTGACAGGAAAGACTGACCCGGGCTTTTCACTCCGAATTTGCATTTTTTAAAACAATTCCCTAACTTTGCGAATACCTCAGCCAAAACACCATACAGGTTTTACACATACTTAATCAAATTTTACCCCCATAAACCAATCATGTTATGAAGAAAGCATTTATTGCACTTTGCATCGCAGCCGCCGGCATCTCGGCAGCCAACGCGCAGGAAGGCCAGATGGCCGCAGGCATCAACCTCGGAGTGGCACCCTGTCTCGAAGGTGACGGCGCTCCCACCAACTTCGGTCTCGGAGCCAAATTCCAGTACAACATCACCGACCCCATCCGCGTGGAAGCCGACCTCGAATACTGGTTCAAGGCCAAGAGCATCAGCGTCTTCGACATCTCGGCCAACATCCATTACCTCTTCGACATCACCGACAAGCTCAAAATCTATCCCCTGGCCGGTATCGGCTATGCCAACCTCCACGCCTCCGCTCCCAAAGTGGAAATCATCGTCCCCAATATCCCCGGAATGCCCGACATGAGCGAATACCTTGAAGCACTCGAAGACGCTTCCGGTTCCTCCAACGCCAGCCGCTTCCTCTTCAACATCGGCGTCGGCGCGGACTACGACATCACCGACAACCTGACCGCCAACTTCGAAATCAAATACCAATACCTCAAGGACTTCAACCGCATGCCCATCTCCATCGGCATCGCCTACAAGTTCTGACACGGTCGCTCCGCTCCCGGGGGCCTCACGCAGATTCCGCAGATACGCAGATTTCTCGCGGATATATTTAAGATTCAGCGAGGAGGCTCGCGGATATTATAATAGGAAAGTCTCACAGATTACACAGATTACGCAGAGGCCATCCGGATGGAAATCCAATAACCTTTCGTCCCGATGGCCTCTGCGTAATCTGTGTAATCTGTGAGACCCCTCCTGTAATCTGCGGGAAATCTGCGTATCTGCGGAATCTGCGTGAGACTTTTGGGAGAAATGGGAATTGTGGGAGAGGGGGGAATTATGGGAGGAGAGGGGGGAGGGGAGAGAAGGGGTAATTCCGCGGAATCGGGGGTCAGTTTTCTTCGACGGATTTGAGCCACTGCTCGGGGGTGATTTCCTCGGCAAGCTCGGTGGTTACTTCTGTGGAGTATTCCTCGTCATGCTGGGAGCGGTCGAGACCGATTTGCTCGCTGCGGCGTGACACACGCATCGGTATCATCTTGTCGGTCAGCCAGTAAAGTCCGTAAGACATCACGAAGGTATAGGCCATCACTATCAGGATGGCGAGGATATGGTTCCAGAAGAATTCCGTATGGCTGATGAAGTCGGGTTCATCCTTGGCGAAGTAGCCGTAGGCAAAGATTCCGGTGAAAACCGTGCCGATGATTCCGCCGAGTCCGTGGGTGGGGAACACGTCGAGGGCGTCGTCGAAGCTCTGGCGGGAGTTCTTCCAGGTGACGGCGGTGTAGCAGCATAGGGTGGTGACGAAGGCGATGAACATGCTCTGCCCGACTGTCACCCATCCGGCGCATGGGGTGATGGCCACAAGGCCGACAACAGCCCCGATGGCTGCTCCGAGAGCCGATGGCTTATGGCCGCGCAGGCAGTCGAAAACCACCCAGGAGACCATGGCGATGGCAGCTGCGGTGTTGGTGTTGAGGAACGCGAGGATGGCCACTCCGTCGGCTGCCAATGAGCTACCGCCGTTGAATCCGAACCATCCGAGCCAGAGCATCGCGGCACCCAACAGCACGAAGGGGACATTGGCGGGTTTGGAGCCTTCGGTGGCCGAACGTCGGCCGAGGAAGAGTGCTCCGGCGAGAGCGGCGACACCCGACGCGGCATGGACCACGATGCCTCCGGCGAAGTCATGGACATGCATCATCGCGAAGAGCCCTTTGGGGTGCCATGTGCAGTGAGCCAGGGGGCAATAGACAAGTATCACCCAGAAAATCATAAAGAAGAGGTAACCCGAGAACCTTACACGCTCGGCGAACGAGCCGGTAATCAGCGAGGGGGTGATGATGGCGAACTTCATCTGGAAGAGCGCGAAAAGCGCGAGGGGGATGGTGGTGGTGGCGAAGCCGATTTCATTCAGCTGCTCCATGGCCACACGCTCACTCTCGGATGCTGTGACGTTGGTCATACCGACATTGTCGAACATAAAAAAATCGGCTGGATTGCCGATTATGTGGAGGACATCGTTGCCGAAGGCGAGGCCGAAGCCGAATACCACCCATATCACACTGACCACTCCCATGACGATGAAACTCTGCAACATCGTCGAGATGACGTTCTTGGCCCTGACCATTCCGCCATAAAAAAATGACAACCCGGGGGTCATCATCAGCACAAAAATCGTCGCGGTAATCATCCAGGCCACGTTGGCCCACAGACTTTCGTTGGTCATCTCGAAGAGTCCTTCCCGGGGGGATGCCCCCAGCCCTAAGCCACAGATAGTGGCCAGGGCGGCAAAAAGCACAATCCAGCGCTTTTTCACCTCTCGTCCTTTCACTTTAAACATACCTTTTTTACCTGTTATATAGAAACTGTTTTTACATTCATCCTTGAAAAACAGCGGCAAAATTACATAACTTTCTCTAATCGACAAAGCATTTTGCCACAATTTTTCCATTTAACCCCGCAAAAAGTTTTTCCACACAAAGTCTCACGCAGATTCCGCAGATACGCAGATTTCTCGCAGATTAAATTTAGATTGAGAGGATTGAACGGATTTTGAAAAAGGTCTCACAGATTACACAGATTCCACAGATGCCATCCGGATGGTTTCTGTGGAATCTGTGTAATCTGTGAGACCCCTCCTGTAATCTGCGGGAAATCTGCGTATCTGCGGAATCTGCGTGAGACTTTTGGGAGAAATGGGAATTGTGGGAGAGGTGGGAATTATGGGAGGAGGGGGAGGGAGGGGATATCTGCGGAATCCTGAAGGCGGAATCTTAAACGAGGAAGCTTCAAAAAAATTTTCGGTGGAAATAAATTCGGCCAATCTGTTGTTTATCAAGTTTTTTCTGTATATTTGCAGGACTATTCCTTACTTAGATATATTTCAAACAACTCCAAGAAATGAAAAAACTGGTTTATCCGCTGGTGGCGGCGCTATGCGCGTTGTCCTGCCAGGCGAGAGAGATTGTGTTGCTCCAAGGGCCGTTTGAGGCTGACTGGAGCGACAAGCATTGTGTCGACCCGATGCAGATGGTCGGGGTTGCCGCTGGGGATGTGATTCACGTCCACACGAGCAATGTCAAGGACTACGCCGTGGCTTATATCCGCACGAAGAGCAACGGATGGGCGGCAATCAGCAGCGAGTATGACAATTTCAGGATAGCGGGTGATTTCGAGTGTCCGCTCGACCAGAAGCTGATTGAGGTGATCGACAACGAGACACTGATGTTCGGCGGGAGCGGCTACACCATCGAGAAGGTGACCTTGCTGACCGACCGTCCCGAAGACACCCGCGTTGGTTATGACGACCTTTCCAACCCCGATGCCTCTGAACGGACAAAGCTGATTTACAACCTCCTGCGCGACTGCTACGGCCAGAAGAGCATTTCATGCTCGATGGCCGAGGTCAACTGGAACTACAAGGAGGCGGGATATGTCAAGGGATGGACTGGGAAATACCCGGCCATGAACGGCTACGACTATATCCACCTCACCTATGACTGGGAACCATACACCGACATCTCCCCGGTAAAGGAATGGTGGGACATGGGTGGACTTGTCACCATCTGCTGGCACTGGCGTGCGCCTGACAGCGAGGCTGCATGGGAGGCGTACAAGCAGGACAACAACGACAACACCGTGTTCGAGGGTTTCTATGCCCCCGGCGGTGGCTCTCCCAGCACCACCTTCAGCGCGGCCAACGCCGTCAGGGAGGGGACATGGGAGAATGAGTTTGTCAAGTCAGACATCGCGAAAGTGGCGGAACGCCTGAAACTCCTCCAGGATGAGGGAATCGTGGTTATCTGGCGACCCTTCCACGAAGCCGCCGGCAATTCCACCATATACAGCGACGGCAAAGCCTGGTTCTGGTGGGGCGCAGACGGCGCTGCCCCCTGCGTGACCCTCTGGAAGATGATGTATGACTATTTCAGCGAGGAGGGAATCAACAACCTGATATGGGTCTGGACCTCCCAGACCAAGGACGCGGCGTGGTATCCCGGCGACGACTATGTGGACATGATCGGGCGCGACCTCTACAACTACAAGACCGAGGATGCGGCCTACAACTTCAATTACCTGACCGCATATTATCCCCACAAGATGATAGCCTTGTCGGAATGCGGGTATTCCGGCGGCACCAGCCCCTATGTCAGTGAACAGTGGGACGCAGGAGCGAAATGGAGCTTCGCGATGCCCTGGTATCACTACCAGTACACCCCCGGGGGCAACCACCAGTATGCCAACAGCGACTGGTGGCAGGACTGGTTCGCCCAGGATTACGCCATCACAATGGATGAGATGAAGCAGCTAAAGGAGGAATACCTTTCAAGCTCCTCTGTCGCCCCTGTCGTCATCCCCACTCCTGCAAAAGAAAGCGAATGGTATAACCTCCAAGGCATCAGAATCGCCGAACCCACCAGCCCCGGCATATATATCAGGGATGGCAAGAAGGTGGCAATCCGGCCTTGATATCCCCGTTTCCGGGACGCTATCAAAGACGATTTTAGGTGCGTTTCCGAAACGATTCCGAAGGAATCGTTGGGGATAACTTCTTGAGGCATTATCAAGAAGCATCTATACGCAATGAAGATGTTATTATCAAATCATAAATACCCTTTGGAGAAGACATGAAAAAGTCGGTGTGTCAACTAAATGAATGTTGACACACCGACAAATTGTAATCAATATACCCGGATTGGAGAGAAGGGAGGGATTTCCTATTTCATATCATCGGGTCAGCGGGCGATTTCGGCCTGCTCGGAATTGAGTGAACGGTCGCCCTGGGCTGAATCCTTGATGCAGAGATACCAGTTGCCGAGGTAACGCACAGGCTTGAAATACCAGTTGGTGGTGAACTTGTCGTTGACGGTCACCTTACACCTTACCTCATTTGAGTCAGCCGTGTTGAAAACGTATTCGACGATTTCATAATCTGTGACAGGCATGGAAAGCATCGCGTCCAGGTTGGCAATCTGCTCATCCGACAGAGGATACGGCTCTTTGTCGAAATCATCCAAATCAACAGTGTAAAGCATCGAAGCAGCCGACTTTGTGTCACGTTCGACAAGACGCGACATGAAGTCATTGACAAGTCCGAGAGTGGTTGTGGTATCCTGTGCGGAGAGAGACATTCTATTCTCAACGGGAGCCGCAGTCTCAGTTTTCTCTTTTGAGCCGCATGCCGACAGAGAGGCCAAAGCAATCAGCCCCGCCGCCAATGTAATTGAAAATAAAGATTTCATAACTGCATAAAGTAAGGACAGGGACGTATCAGATACGCCCCTGCCCCATTGATTTATTGAATTAACAAGGGGATGTCATTCATTACTGACCGATGGTAGGATCGATCTTGATGGTAAGGAAGCATTCTACGAAGCCCCACTTGTACTGAACCACGAAGGGAACGCGGATATTGAAAGCGTAACCAAGCACGTTACCTGCATTGTAGTAGGTCAGAGTACCGATGTTGGTCAGAGAAATCGGGCTGGCGGGAGTGTAGGTCAGCTTGATGTCGGGAAGGATGCTGCTCAGCTTGGTGCTATTGATGTTGCCGCCATTGAGGTCGGTGGTAACATAAGTAGTGATGTCAGAAGCAGTAGCCACCTGTACAGTACCATTGATAGGATCGAGTTCACCGACTACGACACCATCAACACCGTAATAGGTTAGATATTTGTTGGCATCGGTGAAGGCGATGTTACGCCAATCCTTGAAGCTCAGGTAGTTTGCAACCTGCATCGAGGAACCGTCATCAACACCGTCACGGAGAACGGGGTTGCCCTTCATTTCGGTGGTCACAGGACGGAGGAAGCGAACGTTGTACTTCTCATTGCTGAGGGCAATCTTCTTATCGCACTCGTTGGTGGCAGAGATACCGATGGTAGCTGAAAGAGTCTCACCCTCGGAGAGCTGCTGGGCACCACGATAGTTAAGAATATCCTTGGCAAATACACTTTCCTGGAAGGTAACGTTGGGGTTGTTCACACCGTTAACCTTGTTGTTGTTGTCGATAATGGCGATAGTCTCAACCTTGACACCGAGTTTAGCCTTAAGTTCTGAACCTTCAGCCAAGAGGGTGTACTGTGCGCCAGACATACCTTTGACAGTTTTGGGAGCGTTTTCAACGGGGATGAACGCGAAGGTAGTCTTGGTGTTCACATAAGCGGGATAAGTGGTGGCATCGAGACCTGTCATACCAACCTTGTTACCAACGAAGGGATAGAGAAGGCTGTTGGTGAAGGTACACTTGGAATCGTCAGTGATTGTTCCGACAGGAACAGCGACGTTGAGGTGAGTTTCCTGCTTGAGGCCACCGTTTGCAGCAGATGTGGGTGAGTTGTAGGTGAACCACAGCTCGGCAATCTTGCTCTCATCATTAACGGAAGCGGTAGGATTGACATTCAGAGGTGAGGGAGTCCACTTCAGGGTGATGGCCACATGGTTCTTGGCATAAGCGGTGCCGGGCTTACCATCGTAAACAATCACTACGCTGATGTCTTTGGGCTTGGTTGTACCGGTGAAGTACTCGTAAACGAAGTTTGCGGGGAGAGACCAGGAGATAACCTCAGTACCCTGGGGCAGAGTGGGATCCGGCTTCTTGGTCACGATACCACGCTCCTGACCTGCAGGAACTTCAACGATAGCATTGTTAGATGCGATGGTCACCTGCTGTGCGTCATCAGGCTCGGAAGCAGTCTTGGTGTCAAGACGAAGCTCATAGTTCTTCTCGAATGTAGCCTTGGACATATTGAGGGCGGCAAGAACCTTAGCCTCAATCTGAGCCCAGGTAAGAGTGAACACTTCGGGAGCGGTAGAGCAGCTTACGGTGTAAGCGCGTCCGAAGTCGAAGTTCACGGGTGTGATAGCATCTTCGGGAGCTACAGCACCGGGTTCAACGATTTCGAGTTTCACATAAGCGACAGCAGCAACGGGACGGCTGGCGGTAACGGTGTCAACGAGGCAGACACGAACCAGCGGCATACGACCGAGGCTGGCCTTGTTCTGGGCAGCGCCCCAAGGCTGAGCCAGACCGCGCTCGGTCGGCATCTGAGCGCGAACGATAGCGTTGTTGGCGGGGTTGAGGGCAGCGTGGGCAGACTGGGAAGTGTTGTTGTTACCGTCTACATAACCTACGAGAGCATACTCATACTTGAAGCCATAATCCTTGACAGGCTTGGCCCATGCGAGATGAACACCCTTTGAGTTGGTATAGTCAGCCTGGATGTACTTGGAGATATCAAGGCCCTCGTCATTGTTCCATGCAATCTGCAGGGCAGCGGGAGCGTTGATGGCCTCCTCGGCGGTTGTCCACCAGTGGTTGGGCTTGGCGGGGTTGTCAAGAGTAACACCAACGGCGGTGGCGGGAACAGCCAGGTCGATGTCGGTGTAGTAAGAAGCCTTGACAGCGGCGAAGTCAGAAGTGATCACGGTGTCAGTGGCAGCAGCGTTCTCGTTGAGACGAGCCTGGAGAGCCAGAACGGTGACCATTTCATCCTCGGCGATAGCCTTGATATCACCCTGGAGGTTGGCCTTGACGGTCAGGATGCCATCCTTCGCCTCACGATGGAAAATATTTGCAGTAACAGAAGATGCACTGCGGACATATTCGAGATCCTCGGTGATGAAGCTGAGGTCGAAGATGTTGTCGATGTTAGCGCTAGAGGGGTTGAGGTAGTAGTTGGCGACCAGAGCGGGGGTCATGCTTACCTCATTTCCCACGGTGGGCTTGTCGCCGGCGAAGTTACCGTCAGCGTTGACAGCCTTAACCGAGAGGGCGGGGAACTTGAAGGTAGCCGCGTCCATGGCCTCGATACCCTGATAGTAGAAGTCAGGCTTGAAGACGAGGCTGCGGAGAGCGCCGGTCTTGGCGAGGACAATCACGCCCTCAGAGCCCTCGATACCATAGAGGAACACGTCGTTTGCGGTCTCAACAGCGGTGACGTGGTCGTTGGCGGTAGCGTAGGAGATGGCGTTCTTCTGCTTGAGGATGTATTCACCCTTGGCAGCATCCCAGGTATAGAGGTCGAAGTAACCTTCGGCGTTGGGCTTGTAGTAGTCGCCGGGGTTGCCGGTAGCACCGGGTTTGCCGTCTTCGCCGGGCTTGCCGTTTTCACCGGGCTTGCCCTGCTCGCCTACAGCCTTGTAGTTGGTGCGGACACCGTTCTCACACCAGTAGCCATCAGCGTCGATGGTCCAGATGGTAGCGTCCTTACCGTTCTCGCCGTTCTTGATAGTATAGTTTTCGGTCTTGCCGTTAACCTCCACGGTGATGACAATGCCTTTGCCATCGGAAGTAGGAGCGACAGACTTAATCACACCACCCTGAGAAACCTGCTGCGAAATGTTGTCAATCGCAGACTTGTTCTCTGCAACTTCTTTATTGAGGCGGTCGATATCGTCGTCGTAGTCCTTACAGGAAGTGAACGCGACAGGTATCGAGCCACACACAACGGAAAGAAGTGCGATTTTCAATAAACCTTTGTTCATAAAACTTTTTATAAAATTATTAATGTGGATTGATGTTTTTTTGTGACGTTTCCGGCCTGATACAGACCGGCGAATTTATATCAGGACAAAGTTACGGCAAATGTTTTTCACCCAAGCGGCTGATATGTAGCATTGTTGACACGCTACTGTTGCGAACTTTGCTTCTTGTGCATATTGTCTGACAGCATCAGGAAAAAATCTTTGTTAAGCACCAGGGAAATGCGCGTGAGCAACGAAGTGTCGATACTGTTTTTCTGGAAAAGGCGATAGACATTCGAACGGTCGATACACAGTTTGCGGGCAAACCATGATACTGAACGTTCCTGGGCTGTGAGTTCCTCCTTGATGAGCTGTCCGATAGGTTCCATTAAATGATGGTTTATAGGTTTTGAATAAGAAGAAATTTGATTATTTGAATTAAGAATACGTGTGTAAGGATGTTGTCGGTTTGGCGTTGCAAAGTTACAACATAATCATTTGATTTAAAGCACCTAACCGATGCGACAAGCGCACCTAAACCGTTGCTTATGATACACACCGGCTATGGCCGGGCGTGAAAACCGACAATAATACAGGCGGATTACGGGTTTTAGGGAGCTTTTTAATGGGAAAGAGAACTTTTGGATTGAGGGAGGAGTGAAGCCCGGAATCGGGGCTACCTCAGGCCCCAGGAAGCGCGGTCGAGGTTGCGGTAGGAGACAGCTTCGCGCATATGAAGGGCGGTTATCGAGGGGGAAGCGTCAAGATCGGCGATGGTGCGCGCCACCTTTAATATGCGGTCATAGGCGCGTGCCGACATGTCGAAGCGGGTCATGGTATGTTCGAGGATTCTCATCGCCTCAGGGTCGGGAACGGCCCAGCGGGAAATCAAGCGCGAGTCCATCTGGGCGTTGCAGTGGATGGCGGGGAAATCCTTGTATCGCTCCTGCTGGATGGCGCGGGCGGCGATTACCCTGCGGCGTATGTCGGCTGAGCTTTCCCCCTGTGACGCGCTTTGCAGCTCACTGAACGGTACGGGCTGTATCTCTACCTGCAGGTCTATACGGTCGAGCAACGGGCCTGATATGCGGCCGAGATAGCGCTGCACCTGGGAGGGGGTGCAGGTGCATTCCTTGGTGGGATGTGTGTAATAACCGCAAGGACAGGGGTTCATCGAGGCCACCAGCATGAAGCTCGCGGGATACTGGAGGGTGTATTTCGCGCGGGAGACGGTGATGCTGCGGTCTTCAAGAGGCTGACGCATCACCTCAAGGGCGGTGCGGCTGAATTCAGGAAATTCGTCGAGGAAAAGGATGCCGTTATGGGCAAGGGAGATTTCTCCCGGCATTGGGTTCGCACCTCCCCCGACAAGGGCGACATTGGAGATTGTGTGGTGTGGGGCGCGGAAGGGGCGATGGCTCATCAGACGGGAACCACCTTTGAGATTTCCGGCCACGGAATGGATTTTGGTTGTCTCCAGAGCCTCGTGCAGGGTGAGGGGAGGAAGTATGGAGGGAAGCCGTTTGGCCATCATTGACTTGCCGGAACCGGGAGGGCCCACCAGGAGGATGTTGTGGCCTCCGGCACAGGCCACCTCGAAGGCACGTTTCACACTCTCCTGCCCCTTGACGTCGGAGAAGTCAAAGGGGAATTCCTCGACAGCCTTGCCGAACTCCCCACGGGTGTCTACCTCGGTGGGAGGAATGGGGGATTGGCCGGTCAGATGATCCATCACCTCGCGCAGGGTGTTGGCGCCGTAGACCCGCAGGTTGTTGACAACCGCCGCCTCGGTGGCATTCGGAGCCGGGAGGATGAATCCCTTCAGCCCCATCTTTCGGGCGAGGATGGCCATCGGCAACACACCCTTTATGGGGAGCAGTGAACCGTCAAGCGACAGTTCACCCATTATCATATACCCGTCGAGGATTGCCGCCGGGAGCTTCCGGTCGGCGGCGAGGATGCCGACAGCCAGCGGCAGGTCATATGCCGCCCCCTCCTTTCTGACCTCAGCGGGAGCCATGTTGACCAGTATCTTGCGGCGAGGGAAGTCGAGTCCGCTATGGCTGATGGCAGACTCCACCCTCTGTATGCTCTCCTTGACAGCTTTGTCGGGCATACCTACGAGAGTAATCGAGAAGCCCGGCTCCACCAGGGCCTCGATTGATATTTTGATGGCGTCAATCCCTTGCAGGGCCGCGCCGCAGACTTTCGCGAGCATTGTGTGTAACGGTGATTTGTGAGGGTAATGGGGGAATCAGAGCCTTCAGGAGGCGGGGAGGGTCTTGCGCAACCGGCCATAGGCGGCGCGGGTCGCCGACACCGACGGGCTGCGGTAGAGCAGGCGGCCTGTGGAGTCGGTCAGTATGAAGTATGGGATGGTGGTCGGCGCGGTCTGGGAAATCCCCTCGGTGGCCATCCCGGCGTTGAGCCACAGGCGGGTGATTCCGGCGGGATAGTCGTCGGGCAGAGAGCGCAGGGTGGCTTTCCATTGCATCGTGTCGCGGTCACACCCGAAATCGACAATCCGCAGGGTCTCCTCGCGGGGTGAACCGGCACGGAGGGCCGAGAGCATGGTCTTTATTGAGTCGGCCGCACGGGTGTCGTTGTCGGTAATCATTATCAGGTTGACGCACGCCCCGGCGGGGGTGAACACCATCGCGCTGTCACCTGTCGAGAAACCTCTCACCTCCCCCAAAGAGAGGGTATCGGAGGAGAGGGAGGCGTTGAGCAGCTGTTCGAACCCCTCTGTGAACCTGTCGCGGCGGTATTTGTCAGGAATCAGTCGGGTAAGTTCCAGGGCGGTGTTCTCATATCCCTCCACGGTGAAATATCGGGTGAGCAGGACTGTCGCCACAAACCGCTCCGGGTCTTTCCTGACAAACTCCTCGATGGCGCGGTTAAGGCCGTCGATGTCGTTACCCTCCACCAGCGGACGGTTATCCTTTAGGAAATCGGCGAGCTGTTCGGCATCCTTGTTGCCCTTTATCGATATGTTTTCGGGGTTAATGGCCGAGAAACGGGCCTCGATATGGTCGCCACCCTCGACGATGAACTCCCCGAGCAACGAGCCGCCTGAGGTGTAGACCTCGACGAATGTGGGGGCCGAGACATTGGCGGTGAGGGAGAACTGCCCGTCGATTGCGGGGACGCTCTCAACGCGGTATGCACCGTCGGTGTAGTAAATCAGGGTGACGTTCTGTGTGCCGATGTCGTCGGAAGCCGCGTCAAGGCGGAACTCCTTCGAGCCGGAACATCCCACGGCGAGAATCGCCGGGAGCAGGATTGCCAACATGTTTCTGAGGATGGTTTTCATCTTGTGTCGGGGATGATGAATCGTAGGGGTAATACAAAAAAAGAAGGAGCAAAGGAATCCGAAGATTCACTCTACTCCTTCTCCTCTCTCTCCAGCGGTGCGGACGAGACTCGAACTCGCGACCCCCTGCGTGACAGGCAGGTATTCTAACCAGCTGAACTACCGCACCAAATTTGAGGTAATAGACCTTTGAGAGAATTTCAGGGAACTATTTTCTTGCAAGTCTCAAGGTTGTTGTTCCTTGTCGTTTGCGAGTGCAAAGTTACGACGAGTTTTTGAATCCACCAAATTTTTCGACAAAAAAATTCGATTTTTTTCAAATTTTCCGGAATTTTCCGGTCATAGCCCCTCGGAAGGGGTCTCAAGCAGGAGAAGGATGCTTCTCAAACCGCCCCGGAAAATATCAACACGGCGGTGGAGCATCGCCAGGAAACGCTGTGCCGACAAATCCCCCCTTACCCTCGCGAAGTCCTGGAGGATTTCCTCGCGGCGGTCTCCGGCATCTATCCCGAAACCGAGTGAAGCTCTCTCCGGATCATATTCCTTGGCTGCATCCTTTATGAAAAGATCCTCCAGTTGCCCGGCGGCCTCATCACCCCATGACAATATACGGCGCAGGTCGTCGACAGTGAGGGCGGAGAAATCAGCTTCGGCCACACCCTGCATGTTATGCCAGGTCCAGTTCCAGGAATATGAGGAGTAGCGGTCATGGATTTCCGCAAGTCTGGCGTTGGCCTCACCTATGGTCATCTCCGTATCCGAAATCATATCCCCGGCGAGATCCTCGATGGCCTCGCGGGGAGCGAGAAGGCCGGAAAGGTCAACCCACAGACCCGCTCCCTCGGTGGAGGGGGCTTCCCGCAGCCGGTCAATCAACGCCGCCGGTGTGATTTCAGGATTCGTGGCCGCCACCGCGAGGATTTTCCTGCGGAACACCCCGGCGAGGAACAATCTTAAAAGCATCGTGTAGCGGTCAATACCCTTCGCGATGCCACGGCGGGGAATCACCACACCATCCAATTCAATCAGGGGAGTTTCTCCACACTCTCCCAGTTCCCGCAGTTTGGCGACACCTGCGAGGAGATTCCCTACGGTGTATGGCGACAGCCAATTGAAGTTCACAGGGTCATTCTCGGCGGCTTCTCCGATTCTCGACGGCCATTTCTCCACATCCCGCGCGAGACCCACCGAACCGACAGCCGCACCGGGAATCAGCACCGACGCGCTTCCGGCTTTCACCGAGGGGTCGTTGATAAGGTATGAGAATGGGAAGATACGGGTGTCGGGGTGGGAATAATGCCGTCCGGTGACGGTGGTGAACGCTCCGACAGCCGCCGGCCACATCATGTAGCTGTCGCTCCCGGTCTTGCATCCCCGGGCGAGAATACCCTGATGCATCGGCCCGAGCTTGTAGAGATGGTTGCTCTGGTTGGTGCCTGACCCGGCGTTGAAGAATGAGAACAGGCCGCCTATGAGGAGGGTGGACTTGTGCATGGTCGTGGTGAAGGAGCCGCAGAAGGCCGCGGCCGATTCCCCGTTTTCCAGGCGGCCATTGGTGAACACCAAGGTGTCGTGGGCGGTGAAACCTGATGACACCTCGGCGCAATGCCCTACCAGGCATCCCTGGAGACGTGCGCCGGTGTCTGCCGTAGCCCCGTTCTGGATGATGAAATCGCGGGCGATGACCCCGGTGCCGACAAACGCCCGGCCTACCGAACCGTTGGTCAACGAGGCAGCTCCCCGGATGACAGCCCCCTCCCCTATCCTGACATCAGTGATTTCGCCGCAATTGACAATCCGTGCGTCGCGACCGATATGGCCACGGGGGGAACGGGCGGCGGCAGCATGTCTTACCGCCATCGCGTCAATGGCTTTCGACAAGGAGGCGCTGTGGCGGTAAAACGCCATCATGTAAGCCAGCGGAGCCGACAGCTCGGATGAAATGGTCACTTCGCGTCCTCCGGTCTCGCTCAGCACATTGACGCGGACATCATTGCCGAAGCAGCTCTTGCCGGTGGAGATTATGGAATATACCGAGTCGACAACCGCACCATCCTCGATGTCGAGGTTGAGCAGTACCCCCCTGACATTGTTGATGAACACACCCCTTCCGACATTGCAGCCGGTGACCACAGCGTCATATATGCCGCATCGGCGTGGAATCCCCCCGACACCTTCTGCGGTCATTCCTCCGGCGCATCCCAATGTGATGTCGCCAGAGAACTCCACCTCGCGGTAGCATCCGCAGTCGAACGGCTCTTCCACCCTCACCCTGCTCCAGTCGGAGCAACGGCAACCTTGGCTCTCAAGCCGGGAAATCTCCTCCGGGGAGAGATTGCGGAAAACAGTGGGGGTCTTCTCCTGCATGTCGGGAATGGTATGGCTCATAATGCAATTGTTTTTGCAAAATTACGACAAAACAGGGAAAGATTCGCGAAACACAAACAAAAAGTCGATTGGGCTGATGTTTGTCGGGGGCATCGCCGTCACCCCGGCGATGATAAAAAGCCGGGGTGGCAACAAATGAATGTTGACACCTCGGCAAGAATGATTGGCAAATGCCTGACGCGTGGAGGGCAGACACCGCCGGATTCATCGGCGTGGTTTACTTTTTCTTCTTCAGGCGCAGATAGTAGCCTCGGAAGTCACCCTTCTTACCTTTGAACTGTGTGTAGCCATAGCTTAGCGCGGCCTTGTCAGCCTCGGAAGCCTTCGGGTCGCTGTTGATTTCCTCCTCAGCTCCGTAGGCGTTGTTCCAGATGGTTCCGGGGACAGCCTTGACGGTGCCGACAGATTTGTAGGTGCGTTTCCCTTTCTCATCTTCCTGTGCTTCGAGAATCTCATACTCATCTTTCTCGGTGAGCCCCTCCTTTGTGCCGATGGCGGCGTAGAGGTTCTCGCCGTCACCACCGATGATTGGGAGAACGGTACGGAACTCCTCGTGGCTGTTCTGAAGCTTAATGATGGCCTCGTCGATGGCGCGGGCGGTGGCGCGTTTCACCAGCGAGCTCATAGGTGCGCTTGACAGAAGGCTCTGACGTATGTTGCTGGAGGCCTTTTCAGTACCCACGAATTCAAGTTCGCAGATACCGGCGTTGATGAGGTCCTCGACAGTGGCGTTTTTGCCGAAAATGTCGACGGCGAACTGCTGATTGATGTCATCGTTCCATTTCAGACGGTAGAGATGACTGACAGCCTGGACTGTGTAGCCGTCACCGGCAGCGGCGGATGCTGCGGTCGAAGCGGCCTGGGCGGCAAGCGCGCCGATGCCACCGAACTGCGAGCCGACACCCTTGGCCAGCGCGGCAGCCTCAGCCACCACAGCCTGGTAAGAGCGGAAACGCAGGTTGACAGCCATTACATATGTGTTGCTGATCATGTCAAACGCTGTCTGCTCGATTTTAGCGCGGAGGTTGAAATCCTCGGCGGCCTTCTGCAGATCATCGGGAGTGAAGTTGTAGTTGCCACGATCGGTGAGGGTGGCCATCCCCCAGTGCTGCTCCCCGTCGGGAGTGTAGTCATACCATTTCGCGATGAGCGAGGGGGCGACGTTGTTGCTGGTGAAGAACTTGTTGATGACGGCGGGGGCATACTTGTCGAAGGCGGCATTGTTGTCGTCACCCTTGGTCTCCATGCCGGCCATGCTCTTGGCGAATTTGCCGAATCCACCCTTTTTCTTGGCGGGAGCATACTTGGCCAGCTCCTCCTCGGTCACAGTGGCCTTGATGGAGTCGAAATCCACCACACGCCAGGCGAGGTTGTGGTCATTGAACTGGTTGGGTATCTCGATGGTCGGGAACACCTGGGCGGGCAATGCGAAGAGGGAGCCTTCAACGGAGTCATTGGCGGCCTTCTTCTCATCGGTCTTGGCGAAGCCTTTCACCATCGACATGAGTTCATCGGCGTTTTCACCCTTCTTGGTCTCCTCTTCGTAAAACTGATTCATAGTATCAGAGTTGAGGATGATGGTGTAGAGGGAGCTGCGCATGTACTTCTGGACAAGCGAGTCAGCAACCTCCTCCTTCGCGCTTGCGGAGGGAGCGCAGACAGCGGCCATGAGAGCCAACGCGCATGTGGTCTTGAATTTGTTCATCAGATTGAATTAAATTTAAATAAGGTTGATGATAGGTTTGGAATCAATAATAGCGGGGACGGATGAAGACATATCGGTTGACTGTCTTCGGACGGCTCTTGGCCCAGGCGACAGCGACCTCTTTGGCGGCGTTGATGCGCCGCTTCTCGAGTTCGACCTCGTTCTGGTACTTGGTTATGTTCTCAAACTCCCACTGTTTCTTGGTGGTCTGGCTTATTTGCTTGCTGAGAGCCTGCGCCTCGGCGTAGCATGACGCCTGCGGGTCGATCTGGCTGAGGAAAGAGTGGGCCTCCGCTGCTCCTGTGGCTGTCGGATCGGCCGCCCATGCGGCACGGGCCTGGGCCAGGAGCTGCTGGCTCGAATAGTTCATGCTCTTGGAATAGATGTCCAGGGCCATACGGCTGGCCTCGGCGTAACCCTTGCAGCATGAGGGGATGGCTGTGACATAATAAAGAGCCTCGTCATAGTTGCGGGCCGCCATGGCCTGCTGAGCCTTGTTGATATAGCTCTGGTAGTTGGCATCGAAATAGTTGATGATTTTGTCGCGGCCGCTCTCAAGGAAGTTGACCAGCTGGGAATTGGAGGCGTTGAGCTTGTTGAGGGCGCGGGTATAGGCCTGGGCATCGCTGCCACCGACTCCACTCAGCTCGAATGACTCGGAAGCGAAAATCTTCTGCTCCTCGGCATCGCCGATATAGATGGTCAGGGTTGTCTTGACATACACCTTCTGGGAGGGGCCTCCGGTGATGTCGTTATAGGCGTCGTCAAACCGTCCGGCCACGAAGAAGCGACTCTCGTAGGGGGCGGAGACAAGACCGGCCTTGCTGATGGCCTGGGAGAGCTTGGCCTGCAGACGCTGGTTCACGGATTCCGGCACCACTTCACCTTTGGTGATATCGGCCACGGAGACATCGATGCTGCATTCCCCCTGCGCGAAAGCCATCAACGGGATGAAGATGACGGCGGCGAGAATGGATTTGAATATGCTGTTCATGATTGGTCTGTTGTAATATCAATATATCAGATGACGTTTACTCGCAGATGTCATAAAGGCGCCCCGAACCGAGACCCTTGGTGGTGTTCTCCGATTTGAGGTTGCAGGTGTTACGGAGATGGTGTTTGAGCTGGTCTACAAACTCCTTGGCCTGCATCACCCTGCCTCCTGCATCCTTGAAGGGTATGCGCACCTGCTCGAAATTGATTCGGTTGCGGCTTGAGCTGCGGGTGCTGTAGACATGGTTGACGGTGTTGTCGTTGAGCCAGTCGCTGATGATGGTCGACAGCTCCTTGCCATTGAACTCGCTGTTGAAGTTCACACCGCTGCCGTTGTTTCCGATGCGGCATGCGACGGTGATCTCACGTCCGTTTTCCTGGAGGTCGTCGAAATGCTCCTGGAGGCGGGAGATGAACGCAGGCATGTACTCGGTGGCGGAATGTTTCAGGGCGGCGGCGATAGGAATAGTGGTTTTTAGGGAGGGTGTTTCGGCGGTCACCTGGGCGACGCTCTTTCCGGAATATGAGTCAATCGCTTCGAGACGATAGGAAAGCGTGTAGTTGAATCCGACCTTGTTGACATCCCAGCCGACTTTGATGATGATGTCGGGGCGGAGTTTGCTTATCATCATCTCGTAGTCAGTGGCATCCATAGAGCCGCCAGACTGGGTGTCGTTGTTGTATGCGTCCTCCTCCATCTCCTCCTCGTCGTCGAGTTCGGAGGTGGTGCCGTAATCCTTTGCGGGGAGTCCGTTGTCTTTCATGAGTCCGTTGAGCTGAACCACGACATTCTTGAGGTCAGAGTTGAGGAATGCCTCGTCATATTTTTCGGTCACACGGGTCTTGCCGTTGCGTTCCGAGCGCTCGACATAATTGTTGGCGTTACACCAGGTCTTGTCGGGGAGGAACATGACCGTCGGGGGAGCGCCCGCATTGAGGGTGAGAGTGGCGGCGATTGCCGCTGTGGCTGACAGGAGAAATTTCTTGAGTGTCATATCTGGTATGGTGGATTTATCAATGGTTGATTACATTGTCGGCACGGAGCTGCCTGAGCAGGGCGGGACGGTCGATGGTCACGGTCACGCCGAAATTCTCGCGGCCATCGCTCTTCGACTTGGTCCGCGACTTGTCGCTGCCCGATGTCTCCTTCACGAAATTCTTGTATTCACCTCCGTCGGCGAAGAAGCGGTCGAAATAGTCGGCATACCTCTCGCGGGCGTTGACCTCGGTGACTATCGGCTGGCAAAGATACCCTTTGCCCCCTTTGATGCCTTTGAATATCACATCATTGACGGCGTTTTTCATTGCCGCCTCGATAGCGGCGGCCTTGTCGGGGCCGCTCCCCCACGAGCGGACGGTAAGCTCGCCGGAAGGTGAGGCGTTGACATAAGAGGTGCCGAACTCATAGTTTGACCACGCGCCGCTGACCTCTTTCTGGCCACGGCAACCGGCCACCAGCATCAATATCACGAAGCAAGCGGCTGACAGGTATAATTTCAGATTTTTCATGCTCTGGAGGATTGGGGTATCAGAATTCGTATCCTAATTTGAGGGTGATGAACGAGACAAATTTGCGTGTGTCCCTGAAACTGTCGCGGGAGTAGGTGGTGAGATCCTGACCCACATAACCCAGCCCGACGAGGAAGGCCGAACGTTCACGCCCTACGCGCAATCCTACGGTGGGACGTATCAGGAAGCCGTCGCGGGCAGTCCCGCCGATGTCGAGCGAATAGTAGGGCACAACGCTGCGATACTGGGTCGGCATGAAATTGCCCCTGAAGTTGGCGAAAATCGGGAATGCCCATTCCGACGCGGAGGTGCGTACCTTGTTGTTGTCGAAATAGCATCTTCCGCCGAAACCGACACCCACACGGATATATTCATTGAAGCGGTAACCCAGCACGACATCAAGCTCGGTGTAACCGAAGTTAGAGTTGAACAGACGGCAGGAATAGGCCGCGCTTGCCTCGGCGGCCATCCAGAATCCGGTCTGGTTCTCGGTGTAGTCTTTCTGGGTAGATTCAGTGCTTCCGACCTCCGGAAGCCTGTTGACCTGATTGATCTGGGCGGAAGCGGCCACGGAGCATACAGCAGCCATGACACCCGCGATAAAATGCTTGATTACCATCCTGCGCCGAGATTTTTAATCATACCTTGTTTCTTGAGGTCTTTCTTGAGGGTGTTGGTGTTGACCCTCACGATGGCCGACACCTTCCACTCCTTGCCGGCCTTGACAACCTGACGGCTGTCACCCACCAGCTGGCAATATGACTCATAGTCGCCGTTGGTGAAGAAAGGCTTGAAGAAATCGACATATTCAGCCTCGGCCGAGGGGGAACCCATAATGGCCTTGTAGGAGGCCACCGATCCATATCCGGCGCTGGAAGCGTCATCATAATCGCGGAACAGCACCCCGTGGACGGCGGCTTTCTGGAGGTCACGGTCGGTGACATTCTCCTTTTTCTTGGTGACAATGGTAATTCTCACCTGCTGGGCGCTCTGGGAGGTGACCCCAGCTCCTTCTATCTGATACTGGGGTATCTCCCCGGCATCAGTCTTTTTTGCCAATGCTGTCACGGGCAAAAGGAACACCAATGCAAGGAACAATGCGGTTAACTTTTTCATCGAAATCTGAATGTATTGGTTTATGTGATTTTGGCAACGGATGTGTCTGTCATCCCCTTGAGGGATATTGACAAATCATGGTGGTTAAGGTCGTATGTCGATAATATCGCTGACGTGCATCGGAGTGATTTTTATGCCAGAAAAGAAATCAAACACCCGCAAAAGTACTAAAAATTGCATAAATTACCCCCCCCATTTGTTAAAATACGTTAATTCCTATTTTTTGATGCCAAATTTACAAAAATTCTATCTCTTTATAACCATCCCCATGGGTATAAGAAAATCAGCCATTTAGTCTGTGACCAAATGGCTGACAGGTATTTTCGTCGGGAGACAACTCCCTGATTTCCAACCGGCGGGGCTTGGGCGCGGGTTAATGCCACACCCGGAACAATCCACCCCGTGTAATGGTTAATCTTTTCAAAGAAGAGCGCGCACCTCGGCCAATGAGAGACCCTTGAGGTCTTTCTCGGAGAGGTTAAGCTCGGAGGCAGGCAGAGGCCAGTCTATCCCAAGCTCGGGATCATCGAAACGAAGGGTCGCTTCGGCCTGGGGAGCGTAGATGTTGTCTACCATATACTGGAACTGTGCGGTATCCGAGATGACGATGAATCCATGGGCGAAATGGCGCGGTATGTAGAGCATCCGGGCATTCTCGGCCGACAGCTCGACAGCCACATAGCGGCCGAATGTCGGAGAACCTTTGCGGATGTCAACGGCCACGTCGATTACCGTACCCTGCGACACACGGACAAGTTTCCCCTGGGAGAATTCCCCTTTCTGGAAATGAAGCCCGCGAAGCACCCCACGCGTGGACATGGACTCGTTACACTGCACAAACTCTACCTCCGGGTCAACGTTGGCCCGGAACTCGGCGAGCTTGAAAGTCTCCATAAAGTAACCTCTGGCGTCGCCAAACCGTTTGGGTTCAATGATATACACTCCTTCGATGGAGGTAGGCAGGTAATTCATCGGTTTAAAATTTGTTTTTCTTTTGCAAAAGTAATACTTTTGCTCCAAATATAAAACAGAACCTCACACCATACATAATCAGTCATGACAACGCGTAGGATAATTCTCCGGGACATCCCCGAGACCCATATCAACCTTCTTCCGCTGACCTACACCAGGCCGGTGGCCGACCTGCTTGTCGGCATAAACACCATCCGACAGAAATGGGAGATGTATCTCCCCGGAGAGTATCATTACCTTACCGAGGAATATCTGCGCGAGAAGTTCCCCGCCCCGGAAATCATGGCTGGCGATATCATCGTCACCTCCAGTGTGGTGCCCGAGGAGCAGCTGGCCAAGGCGGTCGGCGAACTTCAACCCGGAGAGACCCTGACAGCGACCACGTCACGCGGCAACGAAGTGACGGTGGCGGTCTGTGCCGGCGGCTCTAACTCCGAGGTTGTCAGGAAATATGATTCCAAGGTAGACACGGTGGAATTTCTGTATGACATCTTCCAGCTCAATGGTCGCAAAATCGAGGATGACTTCGAGTTCCTCACCCGTGGCCGCGAAGGGCAGGCGATTCCGCGCAGCAACACGGTGATCGGCGACCCCGAACTGGTATATATCGAGAGTGGCGCGATTGTCGAGGGTGTGGTGCTGAATGTCTCACACGGCCCGATTTATGTAGGCCGCGATGTCGAAATCATGGAAGGCTCATGTCTGCGCGGCCCAATCGCGTTGGGTGAGCATTCAACCGTCAATATGGGGTCGAAGATATATCCCGGCACAACCCTGGGTCCATGGTGCAAGGTTGGTGGAGAGCTTAACAATGTGGTCATGCTCGGCTATTCCAACAAGGCTCATGACGGATTCCTCGGAAACGCCGTCATCGGTGAATGGTGTAACCTCGGGGCAGGCTGTGTGGCTTCCAACCTCAAGAACGACTACACCGAAATCAAACTCTGGAATTATCCTCGCCACCGCTTCCTGAAGACAGGCCTGCAGTTCTGCGGCCTTATCATGGGTGACCATTCAAAGGCAGGCATCAACACGATGTTCAACACCGCCACAGTGGTAGGGGTGGGTGTCAACATCCACGGTTCCGGCTTCCCCCGCAACTTCATCGCATCCTTCAGCGAAGGGGGGGCGCAGGGCTTCACCGACCTCCCGATGGAGAAATTTCTCGACATCGCGTCGCGTATGATGGCCCGTCGCCACCGCGCCCTTACCGACGTGGACGTGCGCCTCTTCGAGGCCATCCGTCAGCAGGCGGAGAATTACAAGTAATCCCCGCCCGGACAGCAACAGCCATTTGACGTCAATAAATCATTTGACATCACGCCCGTCTGTCAAAATTAATCCCCGACGGAATCATCGATGGAATTTTTGACAGAATTTCCAACAGAACATTCGCGATTTTCCGGACGATTCCGAAGGAATCCTTTATCTGAATAGCCGTGGGTTGGCGCGAGGTGAGGCCGGAGGCCGAACCGAAGCGGTAACCCACGGTAACGGTATTAAGTGAGCGATTCCGGAGGAATCTTTTTTGATATTACCCACGTTTGTCGGATATCAAAAAAGATTCCTCCGGAATCCCATTTCGGGAGGGGTTATCGGGGTTCCTGGTAGGCTCCGATTGTCGGGCGCGGGAGGCGTCCGGCACCTAACATGTCGGTCTCGGCAAGGGGGTAACGCCGGTCGGTGTCCCCTGCTTCGAGAGCGGGGGAGTCAGCAGCCACGCGATAATCGAAGATGTAATTGTCTCGCTCCACGCCAAAGAGGGGGTCGGTGTCCCAGAGACAGTTGATGAAGTTCTGGTCATCCGAACCTGCCGATTTGAGCAGGCAGTTGACGATGGCCACGGGGAGGCCTTCGAGATCACCGTGAGAGAGGTCCGGGCCGAGACCGTAGATGATGGTGTTGTGGATTTCGGTAGCTGTCATCCAGGGAAGCTGCGCGTCGTCGGGATTCTCCGGTTCAGGCTCATTCTCGTCGTCAGGGTCGAGATGCTCAAGACGAAGAGCAGGCCCACCGATGGCAGTGAAGAGGTAATAGTTGCCGAGGGTGCATTGCGAGACAAGATGCTCCGATCCGACCAGACGGAGAATGCCGAGTGAGGCATCCGAAAATTCGCATCCGACGGCAGTCAGTGAGGAATGGATGGCCTCCACGACATAATTCTTGGTGTTGCGTACAACGGAGTTATGGAGGGTCATCGCAGGCTCGTTACGCGAACCTCCGCAATGGTCGAGGATTATGCCCCATTCTGAATTGCGGATTGACGCGTGATGGATTTCATTGGCCGAGGAGGTCGGGGTGAAGCGTATGCCGCCCCACTGTCCTGACATCACTTCATAGGGAATCGATGCGGCCACGAAACCTGAGCGGTCGCCGGTTATCTCCACAGGCTTCTCGACGGTGCCGAAAACGCGCAGTGTGCCGTGGACGATGATTTCCGCCTTGTCATGCATCAGCAGGCGGGTACCGGCGGGGAGGGTCAGTATCGCCCCCTCCTCGACAACAAGTGAATCATTGACCAGGTAAGGTTTGCCCGGAGTGAGGGAGGTCTCCCCGGAGAAACGGGTGTCGCCGCTCACACGGGTGACATCCTGCCCCTGTGCTTTCACGGGAACAGAAGAGGTGACCCCGTTGACGCGGAAATCTATATGGGCAAGAACATCGACAGGGACATCACGGCCATTCTCCGAAAGGGTTGCCTCGACAAAGACGAATATGGAGTCGTTGGGACGGATTTCAACATTGCTGAAACGGCGTCCGCTCATACCGTCAACATTGATGCGGAACTGACCCGCGTCATCGTCGCGGAAGGCGATGTCGCTGATGTTCATAATCTTGTCGTGACGGTTGTAGACTATGAAGCGGCTTGTCGGGGACGGCCCGAGGGTAAGGAGCGAACCCATCCTCACGGTGTCGGTGGAGAACACCGGCTGGTCGGAGGCGGAGGTGGAGACCCCGTCTTCGATACAGGAGGTGAGAACCGCAGGTAGCCCCAGCAGCCCGGCGAGCAGAGAGAAAAATATCTTGAGACTTTTCATAGGGAAATCTGTGTTGGCTGACGGCATGCCGCCGGACTTTCCGCCCGTGGTTATCGGCTTTCCGCTAATTATTAACGGAATAACTTTCCCCTTATTGCTCACTGTGTTGCTAAATCCCGTTAAAGGGAACTGACCGCCGGAGTTTATTCGGAAGGAGCGGAAGGAGCGGAGGGAGCGCCCGGCCCGGCGAAATGGGCGCGTATCACACGCGCCTTGGCGGGACCCACGACGGCAGCGAGGGAGTCGAGAGTAGCCTCGGATATGCGGTGCACACTCTTGAAATGGCTCAGGAGGGTCTGCTCAGTGGCCGGACCAACCCCCGGGATGGTTGACAATTCACTGACAATCTGGGTCTTGGAGCGGCGGTTGCGGTGATGGGTGATGCCGAAACGGTGAGCCTCATCGCGCAGATGCTGGACAACCTTCAGCGATTCGGAATTCTTGTCGATGTAGAGTGGCACCGAGTCGCCGGGGAAATAGATTTCCTCCAGACGTTTGGCGATGCCCACCAAGGCTATCTTGCCGCGCAAGCCGATTTCATCAAGAGCCTCGACAGCCGAGGAGAGCTGCCCCTTACCGCCATCGACCACGATAAGCTGTGGCAGGTCGTCGGGTGCTTCGGCCATCAGGCGGGTGTAACGGCGGGTCAGCACCTCCTTCATCGACGCGAAGTCGTCGGGCCCTTCGACGGTCTTGATGTTGAAGTGGCGGTAATCCTTCTTGGAGGGTTTGGCGTTGCGGAACACCACACAGGAAGCCACCGGGTTGGTGCCCTGGATGTTGGAGTTGTCAAAACACTCGATATGGCGCGGCAGTTCGGTGAGACGGAAGTCAGCCTTGATACGTTCGAGGGTCTTGAGGGTGCGTTTCTCGGGGTCGGTCTTCTCGAGATGCTTGAGCGCGTCGAGACGTTGCTGACGGGCATTGCGCACCGACACGTCGAGCAGTTTGAATTTGTCGCCACGCTGGGGGATGGTGACGGTCATCGAGGGGAATTCCATATCGGGAGCCTCGGCCACAATCACCTCATCGAAGCTCACCCCGAACCGTTCGCGTATCTCCTGCATGGCGTAGGTGAGCAACTGGGGACGCGTCTCATCAAGGCGCCGTTTGTATTGCAGGGTCAGCGAACGGGCAACCGCCCCGCGACGCACATGCATGTAATTGATATAGACATCGTTTGAACCGTCATCGTCGATACCGAAGACATCCACGCTGTCGAGCGAGGGATTGACGATGACGCTCTTCGCCTGGTAACGCTCGACCTTCTGGTACTGCTCCTTTAGTTCCTGAGCCTCCTCAAAACGCAGTTCGGAGGCAAGACGTTCCATCTCGGCGCGCAGATGGGCCAGCAGCTCCCCGGTCTCCCCCCGTAGAATCTGCCTGACATTGTTGATGTATTCCCCATATTCCTCCTCGGAAATCTTCCCCACACAGCATCCCGAACAACGCTGCAGATGGTATTCGAGACAGAGACGGCCTTTCCCCCGCGCGAGGGTGGTAGGGGTGATGGGGATGCGGCATCCGCGTATCGGGTGAAGTTCATGGATAAGCGACAGAACCACCCGGGCGGCTCCAGCGTCGGTGTAGGGCCCGAAATATTTGGAGCCGTCGCGCAGACGCTGACGGGTCATGAATACCCTGGGATACATCTCCTTTGTCACACATATCCATGGATATGACTTGTCATCCTTGAGCAGCACATTGTAGCGGGGCTTGTACTCCTTGATCATGGAGTTCTCGAGGTTGAGCGCGTCGGCCTCGGTGGGGACGACGATATAGCTCATGTCGGCTATCGCCCTGACAAGGAGGTTGGTGCGCAAGACATCGTGTGTGCGGTTGAAGTAACTCGACACGCGGCGTTTGAGGTTCTTTGCCTTCCCCACATATATGACGGTGCCCTCGGAGTCGTAATACATGTAGACACCGGGGGTTTCCGGGAGCAGCGAGATTTTCTCGCGCAGTTCCGGCGACTTGTCTTTGCTATGCTTGCCCAAATCAGATCAGTTGTTTATTGTAAGGAGGAAAGAGGGATGACGGTATTCAAAGCCGATGATACCCATCGAAGCCATACGGACAATTATATCCTCGGCGGCGGCGCGGGAGAGGTGGGTGTCAACCATCAGCTGCTCCACGGAGGCGAGTCCACGGCTTTCAAGTGCCGACAGCAGGCTTCCCTCGGAGGCGGAATAGGAGATGCCTCCCACGCCGGAGTTCTCGGCCATTAGCTTCCACGACCTGACCATCAGGGGGTGGGCCACGATGTTCTCGTCGGCGACACGGAAATAGGCGCGCCAGCGGCCATCAGCCTCCTTGCATTCCACAGGACGACGCACCGCCTTGGGGATGGAGGCGCGGAGGACAACCGCCCCCTCCTCACAAAGAAACGCCTGCATCTCGACCTCAACCGCCGGACGGCAGAAGACCGTCGCTGCGGCCTCGATGACATGCAGGTCCTCTTCGGAACGGATTCCGGCGACCACGCCGTTGTCTTTCACCCCCACAAGCAGCCGTCCTCCGTCATTGTTGGCGAAGGCTGATATGGAATGGGCGATTTTACGCGCGTCGGAAATCTTGAACTTGAAGTCCTGATGCTCGTGTTCTCCTTCGTCGATGAGCCGGTGGATATAGTATTTACCGTGTATGGCCTGAAGGTCTTTATACATCGCTGAGAAGGTTTCGGGTTACTCTTTCTTCAAGAGAGTAACGCCTTGACTACTTCAAAGGTTGAACGGGGAGCGATGGTGAAGAACTCGCTGTATTGCGCGTGGTGGTTCTCCACTCCGGGGGTGTCTGAGACCACACGGATGGCCAGGAAGGGGACATCACGAAGGCAGCACACCTGGGCGATGGCTCCCGACTCCATATCGACAGCGATGGCCTCGGGCTGCACCGCCAGTACGGCTTTCAGCTCCTCGGGAGTGGAAACGAAGAGGTCGCCCGAGGCAATCAGACCACGCTTGACGGCGGGATTGCCGCTGACAGCCCCGAGGTTGACAAGCTTGTCGCCAAGGCAGGGGAAAAGTTCGGGCAATCCCTGTACCTGTCCGCGGGCGTTTCCGGGGCCGCAGTAGACATCATGGTAGCCGATACGGTCGGCAATCACGACATCAAGGATGTCGGCTCCCTGCCCCGTTCCCCCGGCGATGCCGGTGTTTACCACCAGGTCAGGCCCGAAACTGTCAATCAGGGAAATCGCGCCGACAGCGGCATTGACCTTGCCGATGCCGGTCTGCATTATGGCGACTTCATTGTCACCCATCCGTCCCCGGCGTATCAGATAGCCGTTGACGGTGGTTTCCTTCATATCTTCTACGAGCGGGAGGAGCATTTGAAGCTCACTCTCCATGGCTACGATTATTCCGGTCTTCATAAACAAGAATTACACATTTATTCGGGTGGCCTTCTGGATGCCGGGTATCTTCCTTACTTTCGCGCAGAGGTCGTTGACCCCTTCGACATCCGACACAAGCAGCGACAGGTCACAGGTGAACACCTCTTTCTCGGCCCTGATGTCGAGCGCCCTGATATTGAGCGAGAGGTGGGTTGAAATCAGGGATATGAGTTCGTGGAGGATGCCCTGGCGGTCGATACCCTCGATATGTATGTGGGCCAGGAATCGGCCACCGTTCACCTCCCAGCGGGCGGCCACGATGCGCGGCCCGTAGGATGCTTTCAGCACCGACGCGCGGGGGCAGTCGAGGTTGTGGACCACCACCTCCCCGTCATCGTCGATATAACCCAGCACATCATCACCTGGGATAGGGCTGCAGCAGTCGGCGAAACGGAAGTTGGTGGCTCCGCTCTCGTCGTAGCGCAGGATATAGGTCTCCTTGGTGTTGATTTTCGGTTTCTGTGAGGTGGATGGGGTCTCCTTCGGCTCCTCCTTGTCACCCATACCGATGAGTTTGAGCAGGAGACGTTTGGTCTTGGAGCTTTCCTTGCGGAGGGTCTTGACCACATATTCGTTCAGGGCGATTTCCTCGTTGCCGAGGAGGTAGTAGAACTCCTCGCGGGTCTGCGCCTTGTAAAGCCCCATGACCTTGGTGATGGCCACGTTGTCATCCTTGATGGAGTTGTCATGGAGGAACTGCTCGAATATCAGGCGCCCTTTGGCGACGGCGGGCTGCTGGAGGCGGCGCAACGCCTGGCGCAGGCGGGTCTTCCCCTTGGCTGTGGCGAGGAAGTCCACCCATTCGGGCTTTGGCTGCTGTGACTGGGAGGTCAGCACCTCCACCTGGTCGCCGGAGTTGAGCCGCTGGCTGAGCGGGACGAGCTTGTGGTTGACCTTCCCGGCGATACAGTGGCAACCGATCTGGGAATGGAGATGGAACGCCACATCGAGGACAGTGGCGTTATTGGGGAGGGTTATCAGCTCACCCTTGGGGGTGAAAACCACTATCTCAGAGGAGAAGAGGTTGAGTTTCAGCGTGTCAAGGAAGTCGAGGGCGTTGGGCTCGGGATCGGCAAGGATATCCTTGATGGTATGGAGCCAGGCGTTAAGCTCCGACTCCTCATCACCCTCGCCGACCTTGTATTTCCAGTGGGCGGCGAAACCTTTCTCGGCAATCTCATCCATACGGCGCGAACGTATCTGCACCTCGACCCAGTTGCCGTCGGGGCCCATCACGGTAAGGTGGAGAGCCTGGTAGCCGTTGGCCTTGGGATTGGAAATCCAGTCGCGGGTACGGTCGGGGTGCAACCGGTAGATGTCGGTGATGGCCGAGTAAATCTGCCAGCATATGCTTTTCTCCTTGGCGGGGTCGTCACATTCGAAGATGATACGGGCGGCATAGAGGTCGTAGACCTCCTCGAAGGGGATATGTTTGGTCTCCATCTTGTTCCAGATGGAATAGACCGACTTGACCCTGGCCTTGGCGCTGTATTTCAGCCCCATCGCGTCGAGACGCTCGCGTATCGGGGCGGCGAAGTCGTTGTAGATGTCGGTGCGGTGTTTCTCGCTCTCGGCTATCTGGCGCGAGATACGCTCGAAAGCCTCGGGATGCTCATACTTGAAGCTGAGGTTCTCAAGCTCGGTCTTTATCTGGAAGAGTCCGAGACGATGGGCCAGCGGGGCATAGATGTAGAGGGTCTCCCCGGCGATCTTGTATTGCTTGTTGGGGGCCATCGACCCGAGGGTGCGCATGTTATGGAGACGGTCGGCCATTTTTATCAGCACCACCCGTATGTCCTCGCTCATGGTGAGGAGGAGCTTGCGGAAGTTCTCGGCCTGCACCGATGCCTTGTCGCCGAATATTCCTCCCGAGATTTTGGTCAGGCCCGCCACGAGCTGGGCTATCTTCTTGCCGAAATTCTGCTCGATGTCCTCGACGGTGTAGTCGGTGTCCTCCACCACGTCATGGAGCAGGGCCGCGCAGATTGAGGTCGAGCCGAGGCCGATTTCCTGGCTGGCGATTTTCGCCACCGCGATGGGATGGAGGATATATGGCTCTCCCGAACGGCGGCGGATGCCGCTGTGGGCTTCCTTGGCGAAGCGGTAGGCGCGTTCGATGATTTCGACCTTCTTGCGGTGGTTTGACGCGAGATAGCCGTCGCGCACCTCCTGGAAGGCGGCTTCGATCATACGGTCCTCTTCAGGAGTGGTGAAACTGTTGCGTGGCGATTGTGGAGCCGGCACAGGAGGGATGGTATTTTCGTGCGACATGGTTTCAGAAATTTGTGAACCCGTCCGGAGACGCACTCGTGCGGGGTGTTTTTGGAGGATTTTCCACAAAAATAGTAAATTTCCTCGGAAAAATCGCTAACTTTGAGTTCGTAAACACAAAAACCACCATGAAAGTTATAAATTTTGCCGAGACACCCTCGCTGGTGAGCCAGTATATGACCGAACTCAGGGCCATTGACATCCAGGGAGATATGCTCAGGTTCCGCCGCAATCTCGAACGTATCGGCGAGATCATGGCCTACGAGATATCAAAGACCCTCGAATACCGCGAGCGCGAGATTCAGACACCACTTGCCAAGACCGCCAGCCTTGAGCTGGCCACACCGCTGGTGCTGGCCACCATATTCCGTGCGGGCGTCCCCTTCCATCAGGGCTTCCTCAACTTCTTCGACCATTCTGAGAACGCCTTCGTGTCGGCCTACCGCCGCTACAAGGAGAAGACCTACAAGGACCATGACGATTTCGATGTCTGCATCGAGTATCTCGCTTCCCCATCAATCGAGGGGAAGACACTGGTGCTGGCCGACCCGATGCTCGCCACCGGCTCATCAATGGAGCTGAGCTACCGCGCGTTGCTGACAAAAGGGAATCCCGCACATATCCATGTGGCATCGGTCATCGCCTCGCAGCAGGCGGTGGACTTCATCCGCAGTCGTTTCCCCGAGGAGAAGACCACCATCTGGATCGGGGCCATCGACCCGGAAATCAACTCCCACTCCTACATCGTCCCGGGACTCGGAGACGCCGGCGACCTCGCCTACGGAACCAAGGACTGACCCTCACGACATGATAAGATTTGTCAAAAGAGAGGGCAATTTGTTTTTTTTTGCTAATTTTGCGTTTCTAAGGCAGCGGTTACACGGGCATTATGAGCCGCGTGGCTGTTACTTACTGAGTAAAGAATCATTCCCAACCCGATAATTGAAAATGGCAAAAGTTATTATCATTGGCGTCGGAGGTGTCGGCACAGTGGCCGCCCACAAGTGCGCCCAGAACCCCGAGGTGTTCACCGAGATAGTCCTCGCCTCGCGCCGCCGCGAGAAATGCGACGCGGTGAAGGAGGCCATCCTCCGCGAGGCCGCCAAGCATGGCCGCAAGGCCCCGGTGATCGAGACCGACCGTGTCGACGCCGACTCGGTGGAGGAGCTTTGCGCCCTGCTGCGCCGTCATAACCCCGACCTGGTGATGAACCTGGCCCTCCCCTACCAGGACCTGACGATAATGGATGCCTGCCTGGAATGCGGGGTCAGCTATCTCGACACGGCCAACTACGAGCCGCGCGACGTGGCCCACTTCGAGTACTCCTGGCAATGGGCATACCGCGAGAAGTTCGAGAAGGCGGGGCTTACCGCCATCCTCGGATGCGGCTTCGACCCGGGTGTGTCAGGTGTGTTCACCGCCTACGCCGCCAAGCATTATTTCTCGGAGATGGAGACCCTCGACATCGTGGACTGCAACGCCGGAAACCATGGCAAGGCTTTCGCCACCAATTTCAATCCTGAAATCAATATCCGCGAGATTACCCAGAACGGCCGTTACTGGCAGGAGGGACAGTGGGTGACCACCGGCCCCCTCGAAATCCACGCTCCGCTGACCTATCCGCGAATCGGAGAGCGGGAGAGCTACCTGCTCTACCATGAGGAGCTGGAGTCGCTGGTGCAGAATTTCCCGACAATCCGCCGCGCCCGTTTCTGGATGACTTTCGGTCAGGAATACCTGACCCACCTGCGTGTCATCCAGGACATCGGCATGGCCCGCATCGACGAAATCGACTACAACGGCCAGAAAATCGTCCCGCTGCAGTTCCTCAAGGCTGTGCTTCCCAATCCCCAGGACCTGGGAGAGAACTACACCGGTGAGACTTCAATCGGATGCCGCATCTCAGGAAAGGGGAAGGATGGCAAGGAGGTGACATATTACATCTTCAACAACTGCTCCCACTCCGAGGCTTACAAGGAGACCGGCATGCAGGCTGTCAGCTACACAACAGGTGTGCCCGCCATGATCGGCGCGATGATGTTCCTGACCGGCAAATGGAACAAACCGGGGGTTCACAACGTTGAAGAGTTTGACCCCGATCCTTTCATGGAGCAGCTTCCCCTCCAGGGTCTCCCCTGGGAGGAAATCGTGAACGCACCCCTGGAGGTCGACAAATACTAACATATAACTAACCTTGAAACAAGCTATGGCTGAAGACAAATACCGCGAGGCCATCAACCGCTCCGCAGTGACTGTTGACGACGCTTTCGTCACCGCCGAGGTGAAGCGCATCCTTGACGAGAACCTCGAGAAGAACTCAAACGAGGAGGTCTACAAGTTCCTCTTCAACTGCATCGACCTCACCACCCTGCAGGCGACCGACTCCCCCCGTTCGGTGGCCGACTTCACCGAGAAGGTCAACCAGTTCGAGACAGAGCATCCCGAGATGCCCAATGTGGCCGCCATCTGTGTCTACCCCAACTTCGCCCAGGTGGTGAGAGCCGTCCTGGAGGTCTCAGAGGTAGAAATCGCCTGTGTGTCAGGTGGCTTCCCCTCGTCACAGACTTTCCCCGAGGTGAAGGTGGCCGAGACAGCGCTGGCCGTTGACGGCGGAGCTGACGAAATCGACATCGTGCTCAATGTCGGCAACTATCTCGACGGCGACTACCAGGAGGTGTGCGACGAAATCGCAGAGCTGAAGGAGGCCTGCCGCGAAGCCCGTCTGAAGGTCATCCTCGAGACCGGCGCACTGAAGACCGCCGAGAATATCCGCAACGCGTCGATTCTCTCGATGTACTCGGGGGCTGACTTCATCAAGACTTCCACCGGCAAGGAGTACCCCGGCGCAAGCCATTTCGCGGCCTATGTGATGATGCACGCCATCAAGGAATATTACGAGCAGACAGGCCGTATGGTGGGCTTCAAGCCTGCCGGAGGTGTGCGCACTCCCCAGGATGCTGTCGGCTATTACTGCCTGGCCAAGGAAATCCTCGGCGAGAAATGGCTCACCAACGAGTATTTCCGTATCGGCGCTTCCGGTCTGGCCAACAACCTGCTGACCGCAATCTTCGGCACCGAGACAAAATTCTTCTGAAACCAACAGCCTGTGGTGGCGGATTGACTTGACCCGCCACCACGGGCATATCTTCCACCCCAATCGTTACTCACCGCAAAATGGAATACTGGACCATAATCGACGACCGTCACGCCGGCCCCTACTCAGCCGACGAGTTAATCGGAATGGGCATCAAGCCTGATTCACCCGTCTGGACTTCGGGCTTGCCCGACTGGGTGGAAGCTTCTGAAATCGAGGAACTGAGAATCGCGATGGAGATGCGCGACCGTCAGGCGCAAGCTCCGGTGGCGGCTCCCGAAGAACCGGCAATCGCGCCGGAGCCTATCCCCGAACCTGTGCAGGAGTATCCTCCCCGCCAGCCCGAGCCTCAGCCGATGAGCGGCAACCCCTGCCCGCAGGAGGCCCCTCGCTGGGAATGGCAGCAGGAGGCGACAGTACCCGACGAACCTTGTCCGCCGGCTTATCTGGCGTGGTCGATAATCGTGACCATACTGTGTTGCCAGGTGCTTGGCATCGCCGCCATCATCTGCTCGGCGCAGACCAAGCAGGCCTACGGACGCGGCAATCTCGCCAAGGCAAAGAAGATGTCGGAATGGGCGCAATGGCTGATTATCCTGTCGATTGTCTTCGGACTCATGGGACTGCCGTTACAGCTCGCGCTGATGAGCATCTGACGTGTCGTCACGGGGGATTGGAAAACGGGATGTGGCGATGCTCGCAGGCGCGGTGGGCGTCATGGCGGTTTATCTGCTGTTTTGCGTCTATGGAGGGATGATGCCGCGTTGCCCGTTCAAATGGGTGACAGGGTTTGACTGTCCGGGATGCGGGTCGCAGCGTGCGCTCAGGGCGTTGTTACAGGGCCATCCGATGGAGGCCTGGAGCTACAACCTGATGCTTCCGCCGGTGGTGGCCTATCTGCTGCTGATTCTGACGCTCCCGTTGTGCAAGGGGGAAAGGGCCGCGAGGATTCACGCGCGGCTCACATCCGCCCCCGCGATATGGACATTGCTGGGTGTGGTCATCCTCTGGTGGATTGTCCGTAACCTGCCGTTCTGGCGGGATTTTAATTTCTGAAAATTATGAGAATCGCAGTATATTGTTCGGCACGTCCCGCCATCCCCTCGCAGTATCATGAAGACGCCAAAGCTTTCGGCAAATGGATCGGAGACAACGGCCACACACTGGTCTACGGTGGGTTGCGTTACAGCATGATGCGCGATGTGGCCCAGGCCGCCGCCGAGGCGGGCGCGAAGGTGATGGGGATTGTCCCGGAATCGAGAATCGCCGACCAGCATCCGGCCAACACTGTCAGCCTGCTTGTCCCCAACCTCCACGAACGTAAACAGATGATGGAGGAGAATGCCGATGTCTTCGTGGCTCTCGAAGGGGGAATCGGCACTCTCGACGAGGTGTTTTCCGCGCTGGCCTCCTCAACATTCTTCAAGCAGCCCAAGGAGGTGCATCTGCTCGACCGCGACGGACTGTATGAACCTTTGCGGCAGCTCATGGTTACAATGGAAGAGAGGGGTCTCGCGACACCTCCCGCCACTGAGATGCTCCGCTTCCATCCCGATGTGGAGTCACTGACCTCAGCCTTGGACCAACTTTCAAAAAACCTGGAACTATGAAAATCTATACACGCACCGGAGATGCCGGACAGACCTCACTCGTGGGGGGCAAACGCGTCAGCAAGTCATCAGTCAGACTCGACTCATACGGCACGGTAGACGAGCTGAATTCCCAGCTTGGGATGCTCGCCTGCATTGTCACACCCATCGATGCCGACTCCGCCGTTTTCGTCAGGAAGATTCAGAACCGGCTGTTCAACCTCGGGGCATACCTCGCCACCGACAACACTGACATATCCGTGGCCCCTGCGGGCATAACCGAGTCAGAAATCGAGGGGATAGAGAGAGAGATTGACCGCATTGAGGCCACCCTCCCACCTCTGACCTCCTTCATCCTTCCCGGAGGATGCCAGGCTGCATGCCAGGCCAACATCGCCCGCACCGTCTGCCGCCGCGCCGAACGCCGGGTAATCGCCCTGTCACAGACCACCCCGGTCAATCCCCTCGCCATCGGCTACCTTAACCGCCTGAGCGACTATCTCTTCGACCTCGGCCGACACCTCAACCATCTCACCTCCACCCCCGAAGAATCCTGGCGTCCCTGAGCAATCAAAACAAAAATATCTCCCTCACCATAATAAAAAAAGAATAATCGCGTTTAACGAAAACAAACGCGGCTGTCACAGCGTCCTCCTCCGCGCCCTACGCCCTGTCAACAGACACCCAGCCGCCTGACCCACAAGAATTAACTTAACCAAACCCTCATAGATTCAAACAGCTATGTATTGGACACTTGAACTCGCATCAAAACTCGAAGACGCCCCCTGGCCCGCCACCCGCGAAGAGTTAATCGACTACGCCCAGCGCAGCGGTGCCCCCCTCGAAGTCATCGAGAACCTCCAGGAAATCGAAGACGAAGGTGAACCCTACGAATCCATCGAAGACATCTGGCCCGACTACCCCTCCAAAGAAGACTTCTTCTTCAACGAGGACGAGTATTAATTGAAAACCAGCTCGATTTTAAGAGATAAACAGCTAATATACAGGCGATTGACAAGCGATAAAATAAACTTGTCAATCGCTTTTCGTATCCTTTTACCGCAAAATAAACTTGTCTATTTTCAAGCATTTAGCTCGGCTGAAATTTGTTAACTTGTCTATTTTTCATTAAATTTGCACCATATTCCAACCTTGGTGAGTATTAAAACAAGAAAGATATGGGCAGACAAAAGAAACCGTTCCCCTTGGGGCATTTCAGACTTCGTTATCCGAAGAATTACGATAAGACAAAGGTATATCCGGTGGAGATAGAATACATCTTCAGCGGGAAACCGCTCCGCCGGAGCATGAATATTTCGGTGAAAGTCGAAGACTGGAATCCGAATGGTAATAATGGCCGTGGCGAGATTCGTGCTTCCATGCCGGACAGTGTCAGGTTCAACAATCTTCTTTTGATGAAAGTCAATAAGGTTGATGCCGCACTCAACGAGTATCATCAGGCACATCCCGGCGAAGTATCTGAGGAAATCATATCAGCATTTCTTGATGACAAACCCATTACCCGAAAGGATAAAGGGGAAGACTTTATTACATTCGTATTGAAACGTCTTGACTCGGAATACAGCCGCAACAAAATTGGCTACAGCCGTTATAAGAACGGTCAAAGTTGCATGAATATATTTCAGCAGTTCTTGCGAGCCACCAATAATGGAACTTATAAGCCGGACGGATTATATATAGGTGAAGTCACACCGGAACTAATTGACAAGTACATCAAATGGCGCCGGGATTTCAAGAATAACTCAGATGCCACAATCAACCACTCACTGACACCAATATTGAAAGGATGCGAGGCAGCATGTAAGATGGGATTGATTGACCGAGAAGTCAATGCGGCGATTCAGGATATGCGTATTCAAGAAAAGGCATCGCTTGAAGCTGAGGGCGAGAAAGAGTTTGACGATCATAATCTCAGCAAGGAGCAACTTGCCAAACTCGTGGAGTTTTATCAGAACGATACCGAGCCTCGCCGTAAAGAGTTTATCGAAATGTTCCTCTTCGCCTTTCATGCGTGCGGTCTCCGTATTGTAGATGTGATGACTTTGCAATGGGCGCACATTGATTTTGAGAAGAAAGAACTGAGTAAAGTTTTGATTAAGACCAACAAACGCCACAAAATTCCACTTACAGAACCTGCTTTGAGAATCCTCCACAAGTGGCAGGGCATGGCTCGCCGGAAGAAATATGTGTTCGACCTCATGAAAGATTCACTCAGTCTTAACGATGCGGACGCACTCTACCGCGCGAGAAATACAGCGACAAAGAATATCAACCAATCGCTGCGAGTGGTCGGCGAACGGTTGGAATTTCCTTTTCCCCTTTCATTTCACACAGCGCGCCATACCTTTGCCGTGTTTGCCATCAATGACGGACTGTCCATGACCGTTGTAAGCCGTCTTCTCGGACACAGTTCCACCGACATCACCGAAAAGGTCTATGCCAGACTGCTGCCCCAGACGCTGACAGCCGAAGTCGAGAAACTGAACTATTCTTTTGTCCCCGACGAACTATCTAACTGACATACCAATCGAAGTGTGCCAGAGGCGTTGAAATGGATCCCCGACTTCGGAGGGAATCTTCATCCATGAGCAAGGGTTGGGAGGCACTATTTCCATTTTGAGTGCCTTCCAACATACCTTATCTAATTTTATTATTCGTAACCATGCTGAAATACAAACTATTATAAAATTGACGGTGTACTCGTGGTGTACTAATTAGTTGGAGAAATCAAAAACCGGATGTCCGATTTTGGGATTTTTAAGGGGCGTTAGTTATATTTAATTCGATTCTTTTTCTCTTAGTCGCAGTAGATTGGAGGCTCTAAACTGCGTTTCATTGAGAAGAAATCGCTAATTTTGTAATTGCGATGGCTATCTTTAATTTATATGACAGGGACTGTGACCTCTCGGCAATAAAGAAATTTTGCAGAGAGAATGGTCGCGCTGCCCATTATTCTAAAGACGATGTTTTTGTCCAACAAGGGTGCGTAGGCAAATATCTCGGAGTCGTGGAATCGGGATATTTCAAATACACTACCCTGACATCTTCGGGCAATGAAGCAGTCGTAGGATTCGCTTTTGAGGGAGAAATTGTAGCCGACTACTATAATTCGTTCAATAGGCTTCCATCTGAGGTTACGATAAAAGCCGGAGCTGACTCTTTGGTATCTCAAATAAGAACTCCAGAGGCGCGAAACGTGTTTTATGCATCGTTTGACGGCAATCTTTCTGCTGTGAATGGCGCGCTGTTCAGTGAGATTTATTCCCGCCAACTTGAGCTATACAGAAAGACACCCACAGAAAGATACCTTAACCTGATAACTTCATATCCTCAAATCTAGACATCGTTTCGTTGCGCGACATAGCCTCGTATCTGCTCGTCACACCGGTATATCTTAGCCGAATCCGAAAAAATATCGCAAAAAAATCCGGCGAATAAAACTTGTTTTATTCCAAAGTCATTTTTTCTGCCGAACTTTGCCAATAAAAATTGGCAAATGAAAAATAGGATACTCATATCAATCTTATGCCTGATGGTTGCTGTACCTTTTATGGCATTAGCTGAGATAAACATCACTGAGGGATATGGTGCGGATGGTATTGTTCCAATATCGGATTCGGGTGGAGAACTAATTTCTTCAGCAGTCCCTATTGACCTTTTTCCAGACGTAAATTTATCGGTAAACAGAATGAGTCTCAACACATTCCTGACTTCTGGAGAAAAGATTGTCCCTCAACGGCTTGAATCTGAATCCACGACAATCCTTGATGTGGTGACCTCGGATTACGGACAGCTCAAAACTCTTTTGGCTGAGAATGGTGCGGATTCCGCAACTTCCATCACTGTGTCAGGACCGATTGACGCTTCTGACTTCAATGCTATCTGGGAATGCGCCACCATAGGAAATCTACGGATTCTTGACCTCAGTCATTCTCAATTAAAGGACAACATAGTACCCGACTACGCTCTTTATCATACCATACAATTTGAAACAGGGCATTGGCTGGGCATAAGAAAAATTATATTGCCTGAAGAAATTGTCCGGATAGGAAAAGCGGCCTTCGCTTTCATGCATCTTGAAGAAATAAATATCCCCTCCAAGTTGAAAGAATTGGGCTCAACGGCATTTGGGTATGATTATTGGCTTGACTGCGATATTATGATTCCCGATGGAGTAGAAGAAATAAAATACCAGACCTTCATTGATTGTAGAAGTCTGAGCAGATCGCCGATTCTGCCGAACACCTTAAGATTGATTGGCGAACATGCTTTTGCCAATACTCCTTTTGAGAATATCGAATTAAACGATGGACTTGAGACTATAAGAGAGGGCGCTTTTCAATCATGTGGAATCATACAAATTGAATTTCCTAACTCTATAATTGATTTAGGTCCAATGGCTTTTCAGCTTTGCCCTAAATTGAAACACATATCTTTCCCCGATGTCATTGAGGAAATACCAATGGGTCTGTTCTCTATGTGTAATGCCTTGGAAGAGGTGAATATTCCCGATGGTGTCAGACGCATTGCGGATAATGCGTTTATGTTGTGTACGAATCTAAAAGATATCTCACTTCCCGAGACCTTGGAATCTATTGGAAAAGACGCATTCTGTTATTGTATCGTAGAAAAAATAGTTTTGCCCGGCAATTTAAAATCATTGGGAGACGGAAGTTTCGTTATTAAGGATCTTAAAACAGTATATTGCGCATCTGAAATACCTCCTTTCTGCGAAAGAGGTCAGTATGGTCCATTTGCCGAAGAATGGATTTCAGAAGCTGTTCTATATGTACCCGTCGGCACCAAAGTAAGATATCAAAGCCAATGGCCGTGGAACCTTTTCAAAGAAATAATTGAGACAGATGATTTCCCATCTTCGGGTATAGACAGTGTAGTAATTGATGGAAAAGAAGATAATGGTGATTACTACGATTTGTTCGGAAGAAAGGTTAATACGCTAATTCCGGGGAATATCTATATATCAAATGGTAAAAAATTTATACATCATTAAATAAGTTATATGTAGAACGCTCGAGTCATTACCACTTTGTGTATTGCTGTTGTTGCTTTTAAAGCTTAAGGTTTCGTATTAACTCTCCAGTCCGGTATATCTGAGCCGCATTCGAGAAAATCTTGTTTTATTCCGAAGCCGATATTTCTGCTGAACTTTATGGAATATAAAATTTTGACAAATGAAACATCTGATAACATTTATACTATCACTGTTGCTGCTATGTTCCTGCAACAACAATGACGAGCCGCCAACTGAAACAGCTCTGCCAATTTCCAAATATTATCAGCCATGTACCTCAGAATTCAACATCACGGACACAGAATGGTTAGATAAGATTAAGGGGTGGGCCGATAAAAAATTTGTTGTAAATGATTTATCTGAACTTCCCGATGATCCTTTAGGATTTTCTGAAGCTTATACAAGTGTCGATTTCAAGGAGTATACTTTATTTATTACGTATAATCTTCATAATTGGAATATTGATACATATCGTAATCGATATTACTTTGATAACATAGGAAAAATCTATGAATGGGCTATCTGTATAGAAACCTCCACTATTCCGGATGACAATACGGAAACATGGTATTTTACTCGATATGCTATATTAGTCAAGAAGTTGCCACGAGATGCCAAAATTCAAATGTGGTTCTCACTTGGTGTAATAAATTGGGATTGGAAATAATACACAGCACATCATTCGTGTATCTATGCTTAATCTCATGTCTGTAAGAAATAAATACATTTCAAGAAAAAGCGAGCCACAAGTTTTTTTGCCTGTGGCTCGCTTTTTGCATTATTTGATTCCGAAGCCTCGTTTCACCGTCTGTGTAAGCCGTTGCCATTGGTCTTTGAGCCATTGGAATATCCGGGTGCCATTGACATGGAGATGGAATTTGTTATCCGCAGGGTCTCGCTTGATTTGTACCTTTGCCCCCGAAGCGTCCACCTCTCTCCGCTGGAACGGATAATAGAGTGTTGTGCCGGACTTTAAGACATATTCATTCATCGAGAGAAGCCCCTTTATGGAGTTGTCATTCAATCCCACGTCCTGACATTCCTCTATCGCCGGAAGCATGGCAACCGCATCGGGAAAGAACTTGACGAAGTTACCAATCTTCCATTCATAGCTGCGGACGGTGTCTGCCTCATGTTCTTTCTGCCGTCTCAGGCTGTCCGAAAGATTGGATATCTCACGGTGTAAATCCCGCTCCCGAGCCTCTGCACGGTCTTTCATCTCGCGGATTTCATTATCCTTTTTGACAATCTCGGCTTCAAGCCTCTTGGTCTTGCTCCCGGTGAATATATTGACGATGTTGCTGCCGAGTTCCTTGCGTTGAGCATCCCGCTCGGCTTTTGCCTCGTCACGCTCACGGATGGCGTTTCGGGCTTCTTTTCTCGCCTCGTCAGTCTGTGCCTCGTATGCCTTTTTCTCGGCGGTCAGCCTGTCGGTATCCTCTGCAAGTCCCCTCCGTTGCTCCGCAAGTCTGACGGATTCCTCCGACAGTCCTGCGTTGGTGTCGGCAAGCGATTTGTTTTCGGCGGCGAGAGAAGAATTAGCCTCGGTCAACCGGGAATTTTCGGAATAGAGTTCATTGTTTTGCTGCCGTATCTCCTCGTTAACTTGCGTGAGCATTTTCTTCCGGGTGTCGAGGGCGGTTGTCCGGCACTCAAGGTTCTCCACCTTGCTCTCCAAAGATTTTTTCTCTTTGTCGAGTTTCCTTTTCTCAATGGAGAGATTGCCGATGTCTTCTTCAAGACCTTTCTTCTTCACCATGCAGTCGCGGTAATATTCGTGCTGCCCGATGTGGCGCGCCTCGGAACCACGGATGCCACGTTCCAGACCGTATTTCGCCATAGCCTCGGCATAGATGTCCTGATAGCGGCTCATCTTTCCGCGCTCCATTATGTCGTCGGCGCACAGCCTCGGACGGTTGGCGGCTTTGGTGCGGTAACGCTTCTTTGCTGTCGCCTCCCTCGCTTTCTTCTTTCTCTCGGCGGTCACTATCGGAACGACGGCGATGTGAAGATGCGGAGTGCGCTCGTCCATGTGCAGTGCGGCCCCGACAACATTGTCGCTGCCGAATGTGTCGCGCGCCCATTTTATGTTGTCGGAAATCCACTCGTCGAGTTTTCCGCTGTCGATGATTTTCTGCATACCCTCGTTGTCGGAGGTCATTACCAAGTTGAGACACCGGACCTGCCTGTCGGAGATTTTGCGGGTAATTCCGGCATTGGCTATGCGGTGTTCGACTGCCGCTGCAAGCCCTGTTATCCCGTCGGGATATTCGACCAGATTGTAGCGGTTGAGATGCGTCCTCGCCGGGTCCGCGTTTTCGGGATGGGCGGTGCGCTCGATATGCTTGGCTATCGAGTTCAGTGACGAGTTCGCCTTGATGATGTGTAACACTGCGTAGCTCATAGGCGGACGAGTTTAAGTTGCGGAGCAATCGGAGTGTACGGCTTTCTGTTAAGCCGTTCCGGGGTTTCCAAAGGGAGGTCACCCTTTGGCATATTGGGGATATTTTCAGCGTATCGGAACGATATGCGGCTCGGAAAATTCCCTAATATGCTAAGGAATTTCCGGATGGCGTAATTTCCGTGCCGCCACTGCACGGATGGTACTGCACTGCCATAGCAGTGATGCACCGCTATAACCACTGCACTGATTGCAATGGTTTCTTCAATGAAAAAAGAATGTTTCACGGGATTTCAGTTTGAGATTTACCCCCTGGCACTTTCGTCATTTTGGCACAGACAGGATGCGTCGGCATCTCCGTCAGAAATGCCAAAGTGACAATAATGCCAAGGGTGAATGTTTATAATTTGGTGTAGTTTCCGTGGGAGGAATGGGCGAATAGAACGCCCTTTCTGTCTCGGAGAAACCGCTTGAAGCTACGCTCCGACATACCGCATTTCCCGGCAATCGCCACGCCCTCGGCAGTGGTAAAACTGTCGGGGAGCTCAGAGAGAACGGAGAGCTGCAACTCGGTCAGCGCGTCCTCGCTGATGATACCCTGCACCTTTGAGGCGGTCATGCGAAAATACTCCGTCAGGCATATCGCCCTCCCCACCGTATCCACATCTATCTGTTTCTTCTCACTGCCACACGCCCAGTCGGCGAGAGCCAGCAAGAGAGAAAAACGGATAGCGTAGATTTCGAGTTTGCTTGCGATGGAGGTTAGGGTATCGCTCCCGTCGGCGTTGCAACGGTCGGTCTGCTCATTCTGCCACTGATAGAGGCGGTCAAGAGCGTCCGATGAGAAAGGAACATCTTCCGATATTATCTCACCGTCAGCGTCTACCTTGGGTACAATGTCGATGAGCAGGGAAAGGATGCCGCGCCACTCTGCCGCGATGTCGAAAGAGGGCATCCGGCGGCTCCGGTTCCATTTGGGCTTCGTCTGGTCAGACGGGAATACATAGAGTATGCGCTCCATGAATCCGTTGTTGTTGCGGTTACCTGCGGCAAGGTCGGTCAAAACCTTCGGCTGGATAGTACCGATGACGCAAAGGAACGGATTACGGATGAACACACCGCTCTGACTGCCCTTACGGTCGGACATGGCAACCTTGTGGTTGAACACCGACATCCAGAACTCCGATTCAGAGCCGTTGTTGTAGCGGTTGAAGTTCTTGACCCATCCGGCAAGCTCGTCATACATCAGGATCAGTCCACGGGGATTCTCCGAGAGAATGCGGTGGACGGCCTCGTTGGTGACATCCTGCATCATGAAGCGCACTCGTCGAGGTTCGACAGGGTTGATTTCGTATCCGTTTGCAATCCTTTCTTTCGGTTGCAGCTCCATTGCCGCATTGTAGCGTTTCAACGCCTCGGCAAACTGAGCCGCTTTCTCCGCGTCGTGGTCGATAAGCGGTTGCATGACATAGCTCAACGGATGGCTCTTGCACACTCCGGGGCATCCGACAAGGGCAACGAAAAGAATGGCATACTCTTTCCATCCTGACATTGCCTCGGCAGAATGGGTGTTGCCGATTACCGCCGCCATTGCCGAGAGCATCGCTCCAGCCATGTAGTCCACAGGGAAACCGAGAGTGGCGTTTGCCTCTCTTATGATTTCCTGCAACCTTGACGGCAAAGCGCTAATCGGGAAGTTACTGGCAGTCTGAGGTTTTGCAACCTCTGCAATCAAGCCGTCCGACGGTACCGGCGGTACTGACTGATTGGTCAGTTGGTCAGGCACATGATTAGTCATCTGCTCACTTGTCTGACAAGTCACTTCCGCACCTGTGATTGCAGGTGTCTCAGGGTGGCTGTCAGGTTTCTTTTTGGCAGATGCCTTTTTCTCATTGCCCTTCGGCTTTGAGGGAGTCTTTGCTGATGACGTTTCCTTTTTCATCGGCAACCTCCTTTCTTCTTCGTTATGCCTTCCGCTTTAAGCACGCCTACGGCTTTGCCGTTGACAAGTCTGCTTTCTGCCCAGTTCAGCAGCTCGGTCTCCTTGAAATGAAGCTTGTTGTTGAATTTCCAGTGCGGGATGGTGCCTTGGCTCGTTTCCTTGTATAGCTGTCCGATTTTCATGGGATAGCCGTTTTCGTTCAGGAATTCGAGGGCTTCGGTCACGTTCAGCCCTTCCGGATCTCTCTTTTTAGATTTTGCGGAAGCGCTGGCGATAGTTGCCAGCACTCCCGATTCGGTAAGGTAGTCCTTGACCGCGTCTTTCAGGAGGTGCTTCAGAACCTCGATGAAAGGAAGATTCAGGTAATCTGTAATTGTGTTCATGTTAACGGATGGATTAGTGGTTTTCGAAATCTGTTTGTTCTCACGCATCAGTTTTCAGATGATAAGTGATATGCTGTATGCTCAACATACGGGAGGTGGGTGTCGTCAGGTCATAGTTATTGCGTCGAGTCAGCCCGATGACTACACCCGGAGGATTAAAGGCTGACGGACACTGTGAAATTAATATCGGACTTTCGTCCATGAGTGGCGCGAAAAAGCGAATATCATAGAATTTTCACCGTTACTGTCCTTCCGGACGGACAATAAAAAGCGGGGCCTTGCCGATACGTCTGTGCGGACGTGCCTTTGGCGAGGTCTCGTTACGGGTATTCAATTCATATATATCGCCCTTTCGCAAGGGGGTGTGGCAGGGATGCGACAATCGTCACCGGCCCATAAGGGCAGGTGCTTCGCATTGCCGCGAGGGGTTAGGGCTACTGCCACCTAACCGCTTTGATGTTTTTCTAACAAGAGTGAAAACGGAATTGTTCAGCGATGTCCGGCTTTGACCGATGCTGGCTGACGTGTGTCTTTCTTTTCTCGGTGGGTTATATTCCTTCTTGGGCTGCGAAGTTACAAAACAGTTACGATATATGCAAGCTTTTTGAGCCACCGGGAGCCAATCTGCGTTATGAAGCCGTTTTGAGAGCCTCAATGACAGCTATATCCCAGAAATTAAATGGCATTTATTCGGTTGCAGACTTGCTGCACATGGTCAAGTCCGTAAAGCAAAGAATGACTGTCGATGCCCATCCACATAAACAGCTTATGAAGATTCTGATAAGCGTTGAGGATGTATGCTGTTCCGATTTGAGGCTGTCTTCTCGCAAAACAGATAGGCTCATGGTGCGCTATTCTGTTTCGGAGGATATTGATGCCGTCAAGTTCATTGAACATATAGGCATTGTTGTATTGAACCTCTGCCGATGATCGGGGCTTGTTCGGGAATATTCGGAGAAGAATCTGCCCGGTGGCACGATACTGAGGATTGGCGAACATATATTTCCACACTCCGAACTCCATTTCTGCAAGCAGTTTATGATGGGTGTACTCACCATTTCTGTTCAGACGGTTGAAAGCCTTGGTTATTATTCGCGCACTATCCCGACAACTGGCAATATCGAATATGCCTCCCGCCAATACTGAATCACGGAGCCAGTTCTCTCCGAACCGAGATGTAAGCTCGCGGTCAATGGCATTTCTTAACGCTACCTCGAAACAACTCAACAAAGTAAATACTTCCTGTGAAAGATGAAGATTCAACCGATAAAGCGACATGGCTTTTCGGGTGTCATTATCGCAGGCAGCAACATATCTGTTGAGCCTTTCAGGGGACAATATGTTCTGAAAATCGGCGAATTTCACTTGCTTTACAATCTTTTATGAGCCAAAATTTGTTTTAATCAAAAGAAAGCACTACTTTTGCAGTGTTGATTCCCGGTAGCCCCTGACTCGTCAAGCTATCGGGTTTAGTTTTTTATACCTGCAAAGATAATCATTTTCATCGGATTGGGCAACAGTAAGGAAAAGGACACCGGGTATCCCTCCCGATGTCCAACCACTAATCCGCGTCAGGATGAAACAATTACATTATGACTGCGAATCTTATGCAAAGATAGTGCTTTTAAGCCCTATGCACAACTCTATAACAACTGAAAGAGCCAAAGCGCCGGAAATGCCAGTGGCAATTATGCCGTTTCCGTGTCAAACGCGACTTTGCCGAGTTTGTTGATTGCTTTCTGCTTCCGTTGGTCAATCACGTGCAGATATTTCTCCGTCATCTTTATACTGGCGTGTCCGAGAAGAGAGGAGACTGTCTTTATGTCGGTTCCGGCATTCAGAAGATTTACGGCGAAACTGTGTCTCGCGCAGTGCCACGTGATGCTCTTCTTGATTCCTGCGTTCTTCACCCATCGGGCGAGATGCTTTCTCGCCGTACCCTTGTGAGGCAGGTCAAATATTCTCTCCCTCGGGTTATCATCATCCTTAGGCTGTCCAATCAGCTTTATAAGCTCATCGTTGAGCGGCGTCACGACAGCGGCGTGTGCGCTGCGTCCCGCGCTTTTCTTCTGGTTGAACCTCATCACCATGCTCTCGTAATCGACATTGGCGAATGTCAGTTCCGACACATCGCAGTACCGCAGTCCGGTGAAACAGCAGAAGATGAATGCCCGCTGCACCTCACGGTGTTCGCCGTCATATCGGAACGCCGCGAGGGTGTTAATCTCTTTCGGTGTGAGAATCTCCTTCAGCATAATGTTTGTGTCGTACACTATGCGGATTCCACGGCAGGGATTCTTTTTTATCAGTTCTTCATCAACCGCATCGGCAAGCACCTTCTTGAACCAGTGGTAATTCTTTCGCGGCCCCTCTCCGGTGCATTTCTTCCGGAGATAGTTGGTGAATCCGAGAACCATGTCCGGAGTGACGGCATCCATCGGCAGGACATCCTTGTATTTTGAAAACTGCGGAGTTAGCTCAAGATACTCGATGAAGCGTGTCAGAGAATATTTGTAGGACCTGCGGACTGGCAGTGTGAACGCTTCATTGTCCCGGTGTTGCCGGAAGTACCTGAGGAAATTACTCTCCTTTTCCCTTTTCAGGCGGTAGCCCTTTCGGTCTTCAAGCATCTCCTGTTCTTTCTCGAACCGTATCTTCTCGGCAAGGGCGATGGTGTTCTTGTTCTGCTGCCGTTCCTGAGCCGAGCGGGGATGAACCCACACATACAGATTAAGAACCTCCTTCTTGCGAAGGTGCTGCACCTTGTATTTAAGTTTTCCTTTCATCGCCCCGGATTCATATACGACATGGTTGCCGTCATCATCATAGACGGGAGATTCGCTACGGCCGAGATAATACTCCAGCCAGAGGCTCGCGCGTCCATCTGACATCTCCCTTTGGATGAGCTTGGGATTTTGTTTCTGTTTATTTGGCAGTCTGCCCATAATGAAATTAATTTTGTGTTTGTGGAGCAAAGGTAATAACGGGTTGTGAGACACGAAAATCACCCACAACATCTATTAACAATCGAAATGGGCAAATGGTGTACTTATGGTGTACTAAATGCGAAAAAAGATACAATCCGAAGAAACTGAATAGAAAACCTTATTTATCTAATATGCTGATATTCACCAATAATAGTTATAACGGATTATATCGGTTTTCCCTATGGAAAAACATACCTTGCTCATCCGTGTGGATGCATCCTGAAGCCACGAAGTAAGTTACAGGTGAAAGATTATTTATAGATCTGGTTATGCGTGCTGCTTCCTATGCTACGATTCGTAAACTTACATATCTATTTATGCAAGTACATAAGTACATTTGGATATGAGGCTTCGCAACCACGACATATAGATTTCAAACAGAGGAATTCTCAGGCAATCCGAGGCAACCGAGTACAGTATCACTTCAAGATTTGGACGTATTGCCGTCCTCTTGTTAATTTTGCCATACCGAAAGGCAAGCATACGTGGGAATGACCGTGATGACATTGGTTTGAGAGCCTATCTGGCCAACCATTATAACAATCGTAAACCCAGACAAACGCAACTTCAAACAGCCAGCCGTCTGTAGCGACGTAGGCGTCTATCCGTCTACATATCCCCATTGTGCCGGACTGTACATTTTCAAGGACAAACTTGCTTTCGGACCTCCGTCACTGGCAAGAGTGCCGTGACGCATACATTATATTATCCCATGACCGATAATGAAAAAGAGATCAACGAAACCCTAACCCGAATCCTGTTCTTGCTGCAAAGTCAAGAGGAAAGAATTGCCGCACTCTCCTCCTCTCCCCTTTACGACAACAAAGCCCTGATGGCACTCCTTGGTGTAAAAGACCGCTATCTGAAACGCCTCCGTGACAACGGTCTTCTCGGCTACTCCCGCCACGGCGACAAATACTGGTACACCCAAGCCGACGTCGACCGCTTCCTCGCCCGCTGCCACGTCGCTCCATTCGGCACGAATCTCCGTGAATAGGCTGAGCTGGTGGCTAATAGGCCGTTAGCCGCCCATCAATCCACTGATTAACCAATAAATTTTAACAAAACAAATTGGCCAAAAAACCGCTTTATGTCGGATTTTTTTATTAACTTTGCAGACTGCTGCGGAGTAGTCTGACAAAGACCGATATGAACTGACAACATAACACCAACATATAAAGAAACTTCCTTATAGTCGCGGATGGCTTGGTCGCCTGTCAGAACTTTAAGGAAGTTTTTTTAGTTTAGCCATGACAAGAAGCCGTGAGCAAGAAGACAAAGACATACGACATACCGGAAGAGGTTGCCGCCGCCATTGTCGCAGAGAAGAAATCGCTCTACGGCATCAAAACTTATGTGAGCCTGTTTAGCAGTGCCGGCATCGGATGTTATGGATTTAAGGAAGCTGGGTTTAGTTGTATTGCAACAGTCGAGTTATTAGAACGACGATTAAAAATTCAGGAGTTTAATAATAAGTGTATGCTGTCTTCGGGGTATATCTGCGGAGATATGACTCTTAGCGAAACCAAGGATAAAATATTTCGGGAACTTGATGTTTGGAAAGACTGTTTCGGTGTAAATGATTTAGATGTTCTGATTGCAACTCCCCCATGTCAGGGCATGTCTGTTGCAAACCACAAGAAAGGGGATGAACTAAAACGAAATTCACTCGTTGTCGAGTCCATCAAAATAACTAAAGAGGTAAAACCTAAATTTTTCATATTTGAGAATGTTCGCGCTTTCCTCAATTCAATTTGCACAGACATTGATGGTAAAGACAAGTCAATCCAAGAAGCAATAACCATGAATCTCGGAGGGATATATAATATACTTTTCCGAGTGGTTAACTTTAAGGATTATGGCTGCCCCTCAAGTAGAACACGAACACTAGTTTTAGGTGTACGCAAGGATCTTGCAGATATCACCCCCAATGACATTTTTCCGGATAAATCACCGGAAAAAACTTTACGTGAGACTATAGGCCATCTTCCGTCATTAACCGTAATGGGTGAAATATCGGCCGATGACATATATCACAATTTCCGCAGATATGCTCCCCACATGGAAGCGTGGATTTCTGAAATCAAAGAGGGTCAATCCGCTTTCGACAATGATGATATTTCCAGGATACCACATACTGTCAAGAATGGGGTTGTTGTTTATAACGCCCAGAAAAACGGAGATAAGTATACGCGCCAATACTGGGACAAGGTAGCGCCATGCATTCATACTCGGAATGATATCATGGCAAGTCAAAATACCGTACATCCTACAGATAACCGCGTATTCAGCATACGCGAGGTGATGCTCATGATGTCCGTTCCGGCTTCTTTTCAATGGTCTGACATACCGTATAAGGAGTTAAACTCGCTCCCCCTAAAAGACAAACAGGATTTTCTTAAAAAAGAGGAAATGAACATTCGCCAAAATCTTGGCGAAGCGGTACCGACTGTCATATTTCGGCAAATAGCCACTAAGATTAGAAAAAATCTGGAGCGTCCATCTTTCTCAAATGCCGATGCTTGCCTCATTGTAAAAGAAAACAATCTGAATAGTCAGGACAGAATCATAAGTTATGTAAAGCGAAGCACTGCTTCTTTCTCACGGTTATCAAGAATTGTAGAGATGGCAAATGCTGACAGGGACAACACTGCGGCATACTACACACGTCAAGACATTTGTTTCGGAATAGTAAGCAATTTACCTGACGCTAAGAATTACACCACTCTTTCGATACTTGAACCGTCGATAGGAGTTGGGAATTTCTTGCCATCATTGATTGAAAAATATTCGACGGTCACCAACGTCACAATTGATGTCGTTGACATTAATCCCTCATCAATTGAGTTGCTTAAAGAGATGCTCAAGCATATTGACATTCCTAAAAATATCCAAATCAATTTTATTGAGGGGGATTTTCTTCTTCTTGATTTTGAAAGAAAATATGATATTGTCATAGGAAATCCACCCTATATGAAGTTGACCAAGGATAAGGCATTGGCATCTCAGTATAAGTCACAAGCCATAAATAAGGATACCAACAATATCTTCGCATTCTTTGTAGAGAAAACGTTACAATTGGGCAATCATGTTTCATTAATAGTCCCCAAAAGCTTAATTAATGCACCGGAGTTTAATAAGACTCGTGAGATAATGAATTCATATTCAATCTCCCATTTGATAGATTTCGGTGAAAAAGCTTTTAAGGGGGTAAAGATTGAGACAATATCATTTACTGTCAATACTCGAAAGAAACCCGGAAGCACATTGGTGTATTCCTACATCAATAACAGTGTCCGGGCACTTCCCCAAGAATACATCACAGACTCAACATTTCCTTACTGGCTTCTTTACAGAGACGATAGTTTTGATAAAATCGCAGATTCCATGACTTTTGGGATTTTCAAAGCTTATAGGGATAGGGTGATTACTAAATCTGTCACTAAACCCTCTGGACGAATAAGAGTGCTGAAGTCTCGGAATATCGGAAACAACGAGATTATAGATATCCCTAATTACGATTGCTATATAGATGATGCATCTTCTTTCGACGTTTCTAAATTTTTAGGACATACCGAATGTGTGTTGCTTCCGAATTTGACTTACAATCCAAGGGCTTGTTTCTTGCCTGAAAATTGTATAGCAGATGGTTCTGTGGCAATCCTAACATTATCAAACTCTGAAGAAACAATCTCGAAAGTCGATCTCGAATTTTACGCTACTGAAGAATTTGCAAGATTCTATTCTGTTGCGAGAAATTTAGGAACTCGTTCTTTAAACATAGACAACAATTCAGTTTTTTTCTTTGGAAAACAAATTTTGGCTGAGCAATGAGAGACTCTATAAATACATATTTGAATCAATTTGATTTCGACATCCGTAAATCTCACGATGCGCGGTATGTCGATCAGAAGTGTACACCCGATATCGTATGCTTTTTAGCTGACTGCATCTTGAATACTGCCGCATCTCATCAGACGTTCACCGCTAATGATATTTGGCAGAGCCAATACTTTAAGCACAATTGTAGAGTGGTGTACAATAAGCCGTACGCAGACGATGACCGAGCAAAGAACGAGTATAACAAATGGTTCTCTCAGCCTTTGAAACTGTTTCATACCGCGGGCATATTGAATGCAGATTCCTCGACGCGACCAACATCTTACTCTATCAGGAATGAGGAGTTGTTGGATTATATTTCCAGAAGAGACCGGAATGCATACAATTTCCTTTATTGCTTTTTCTCAAAAGTATTGAAGGATAGCGGTTTTTGGCGATACTTTGAGCAGTATTTGAAAGATGTAGGAACCAACAGAAAGGCTGCTAAGACGGAGTTGTATGAAAAATATCATAGACTTATCAGTGGCAACACACCGTCCCAATCAAAACTGGATGTAGACCGTATGTTCCATAAAGTTCTTAATGTTCTTGCAGCAGAACATAATGTTCCCGGAAGTAGTGGGAAAGAGGCACGTATGTTCTCTGACCTGATGTATAATAAGAAAAACTGGAGAGATCTTAATAAGGAGAAATCCGTGACTCGTCAAGAAGCGGAAGAAAACAAACATATTGACGAACAGCAAGAAGCCTATAACTCCTATTACGTACATAAAGCGATTGCGCTCATACGGAAGATTCAATCAGAGAGTGAAGTCCATGACGCTTGGTCAAATGGGCCTGCGACACAGGTTCATCACATCTTCCCGAAATCTCAATTCCCTGAGATTGCTCACTATGTTGAGAATCTGATTCTTCTCACCGCTACGCAACATAACACAAAGGCACATCCGAACAATAATACTCAGATAGTCGATAAGGACTACCAGTTGGTATGCCTTTTAGCCAAGTCCGACACGATAGAACAATCTCTGCGTCAGGTTGGTGAAAAATACTATCGGAAAGAATCATTCGTTTATGTCATAAACACTGGATTGTCTTGCGATCTCAGCATGCAGCTCTCGTTTCCTGAGATTAAAAACAATCTTATAAAAATGTATAACTGCGCATAAATCAAAAATATGAGGACGTTTGGAAAACAAAATCAAATGCGATTTGCAGATGACCATGAATTTTTCCAATTTCTTGGTTATCTTGCGAAATCAGATGGAAGTTCATCTCTAGTATGGGAACATAATGAGAATCAAGGAGCATGGGGTAGCGAGGGGCGTATCCACCTTTATAGTCCTCTTCCAGTGGCATGGAATGTTAGAATGACGGCAGGTAATACCGGTATTTATAGACGAATCAATTGTAACGATTTCATTGAATGTATATGCAATTCATTTGGGTTCGTTCATGGTAATACTCAAAATATAGATGCAATCCGAATGACAATTCCCGCGGGATATCTATCTGATTTTGATAACGGACTGAGTCTATAATTAGTCTGAGAATATTTCCTGGAGTAAGAATCTATCCTATAAAAATGAGAATGAATAACGGAGCTGTATTCTATAAAGCAGATTTGCACATACATTCCTATGGCGATGGAATGGGATCATTTGATGTTACAGATGTTTCTAACACACCAAGTGCGATAGTTGATACTTCAATTCGAAAAGGACTAAAGATAATAAGTATAACAGATCACAATGAAATAATGAATAGCATTTTTGCTGTTCAGTATTCAGCAGATAAGGAATTGCTGGTAATCCCCGGCATTGAAATCAGTACCACACAAGGGCATTTACTACTATATTTTGAGACGGTCGAACAACTCCGACAATTTTATGGCAAATTGTCCTTTAATGAGGACAAGTCTGTATGTCATCAAGGGATTGCTGAATGTCTCAAATATGCTGATGGTTTTGGAGGATTAGGAGTGTTGGCTCATATTACTTTAGAATCTGGTTTTGAGAAGATGATTAATCGATTTGGTCCACACATGGATCAGATCTTTAAATGCTCTAATTTACTCGGATTGGAAATATCTCATAAATCTGAGGTAGATTTATATACTGATGCGGATTTAAATGCAGATCATAAACGATTGTTATCTATTTGGAGAGAGGCTAATCAAACTAAGTTAAATAAGGACTTTGTTAAGCTGATGTCTTCGGATTCACACGAATTGGCTCGCCTTGGCAATAATGCTGAGGGGAAAAACCGTTTGACTCGATTGAAAATGCCAGATCTCTCTTTCCGTGCTTTTAGAAATGCTCTATTAAGCAGTGAATCCAGAGTCAGGTTAGAAGAGGATATTCCAGAGCAACGCCCAATTATCAGTCACATCAAAATTGATGGCGCTCTTCTTGATGGTATTGATATTGAATTGAGTCCTAATCTCACTTGTATTATCGGTAGCCGTGGTGCTGGGAAATCCACCTTACTTGAAGCAATAAGAGAAACCACAGGCAATAAGTCAACTTCTAGGATTTGTGACTCAGAAGTTTGGCCTCAAACTATTGTGCTTGACTACATAGACGAAGTAGGTCAAGTGGTAACGTTTCAACGAGAAAAGAATGGCTGTGTTGAAAATCGTACGGACAATATTAATGGCATAACCCAAATTCCTATAGAAAGTTATGGACAAGGGGATACCGCTAATACAATTCAGCATAGTGAGGAGAATCCGCAAGTTATCATTGATTTTTTGGATTCATTTCTTTCATTAGATGCTCTTAAGCAACAAGACGAGAATTATAGAGAGCGATTAAGAGAGAATCAAAGTGAGATGCGCAAATTGCGTATTAATCTTGCTTCATTACCAGAGGCTCAAAAAGCACTGGAAAATGAAAAGAAAAAAATGAAAATTCAAGAGGAATCAAAAGCTGCAGAGGTTGTCAAATATCATAATGCTTTATTAAAAGAGCGTGCTTTCCGCTCAGATCTTATTAATGAGTTGAATCATTTAGCAAAGATTTATAAAGACATTCTTGGAGATAAGACGCTGTTTAATAAAGTCGCTGCAATGACTGATGAGAAGATCATTGTAGGGAAAGAGTATTTTTCTTCCGTAAAAAGAATTGTTGAAGAGTTCGGTAAACTGGTTAATACTAAATCAGTAGAATTGAACACATCATTAACTGCAAAAATTAATGCGTTGAATCATCAACTGTCATTGTGGCAGCAGAAAGAATCAGAGATACAGGCCAAAATAGATGAAAAAAAGAAAGAATTAACTCTAAAAGGCATTCCGTTCGATCTTGGGAAGATTAATCAAATTGCCAAAGATATAATTGACTACGAGAAGAATGTTAAAAAGCTTTCTGATGATAAGAAAAAACTTGAAGATCTAACAAAAGAAAGGAGAGAATTAATAAAAGCTCGATGTGATAATAAGCGAGAGATTAATCGTCAACACTTGGCATTTGCACAAAAAATTAATAAAGATTTAAAGAATTCAGTTGATGATTTCTTTATTAATGTAAAGTATTTGGATAATCTGTACTCGCCTGAATTTGAGATTACAATTAAAGATTTAATGGGGTGGAGAACCTCACAAGTTTCTAAAGCAAAAATAATTGCCGCCAGTATTGGAATATATGATTTTGTTAACGCCATAAAAACAAAAAATAAGACAATTCTGCGTGATATTAAAATAAATGGGACTCGGCTATTAAGTGAGGAGGAGATCAATTCTATAATAACTAAGTTGAGTGAAAATTTTCAATACGAAGACATTGAGAGTCTTGCTTACGATGACTTACCTCAGATCTCTGTTACCAAATATATAGAAATAGCAGGGCAGCGAAAAGCGGTTGTCAAAAAGATATCTCAACTATCATTGGGGCAGCAACAGTCTGTATTGCTCGGAATCTTATTATTGTCCGATAGTAATCGACCATTATTAATCGACCAACCGGAAGATAATCTTGATAGTGAATTTATATATAAGACAATAGTTGCGACCTTGCGGAAGATTAAAGAACATCGCCAAGTGATAATAGTCACTCATAATCCCAATATTGCTGTGTTAGGGGATGCAGAACTTATTATTCCTCTTAAAAGCACAAGTAGTAAATCTATGGTGATTTCGCCTGGTTCTATCGATAAATATGATACAATAAGGTTGTGTTGTCAGATTTTAGAAGGTGGTGAGGCGGCATTTCATCAAAGAACTATGATTTATGGATTTTGATATTTATGAGCATGCAATTTTTTTGATAACGTTCCTTTTTGTCTTTTATCGCCAAATTCACTTGCCTATTATTGCTTAAAATAGTGTAAAATGCTGATTTATAATTATTAAAAATTTCTTCAACGAGGAGGAATATTGAGCCACTGAAATTCACATATAATACTGATTATCAGCCATATAAACAATTAGAATTTGTTTGTATGGCTGGTGTTTTATGGTCTCAGATGGCGAAATTTGTTTGCATAAGTGAGGGAAAAAGCACTTTTGTTTGTATATAATTCATTGCAATTATGAACATTCTCAACAGAGGAGGAATATCATCTGTCTTAAAACTTTTTAATTTCGATGTGTCGGATTCTTGCCCATATTGAATTGTATCTTTGTGTATTATTAATTTTAAGATGATGAAACATCAGACCATATCCATGCACGATGATAGCGGGGCGGAAGTTACGGCGCAGGCACCGCTGATAATATCGGCAAGCCGGGCTACTGACATTCCGGCATTTTATGCCGACTGGTTTTTCCGTCGACTTGAAAAGGGTTATGTCAGGTGGCGGAATCCTTTCTCAGGGCAGGATAGCTATGTTTCATTCGGGAATACACGTTTTATTGTTTTTTGGTCGAAGAATCCTGCTCCGCTGTTGCCATATCTGCCTATGCTTAAGGAACGAGGGATTGGCTGTTATATCCATTTTACGCTTAATGATTACGAGGCTGAAGGGTTGGAGACGAATGTCCCTCCGTTGTCACAGAGGATAGAAACATTCTGTCGTGCCGTTGAAGTTCTCGGTCGAGGAGCCGTGATATGGCGGTTCGATCCGCTCATTCTTACAGACAAAATCAACATAGACACTTTACTTGACAAAATCGCGCATATCGCCAATGTCTTGGCCGGCTATACCGAAAAACTCGTTTTCAGTTTCGCTGACATTGAATCGTATAAAAAAGTGTCGCGCAATCTCAGGCAAAGCTGCGTGGACTATCGCGAATGGGATGAGCAGACCATGCGCGAATTTGCATCGCGACTTTCAGCAATGAACCATGATGACAGGAATTTCAAACTCGCGACATGCGCCGAACGCATTGACCTTTCAGAATATGGAATAGAGCACAATCGCTGTATCGACCCTGAATTAATCAGCCATCTTGCGCCCGATGATGTCATTTTGCAAAACTTTCTTTATAACGAAAAGACGGACTCCGGGCAGCGAAAGGCGTGCGGCTGCATTCTCTCAAAAGACATCGGCGCTTACAACACCTGTCCGCATGGCTGCCTCTACTGCTATGCCAACTCCTCTTCAGCCTCGGCACTTTCCAATTATAAGAAATCAATCGCCAATCCTCTTACTGACTCAATAATCTGAATTATGAACTACACACCCAACGTTAGGAAATCTACACAAACCTTTGTAAATGTTCTGCAAAAGGCAAAGGAGTGGTTCGCTTCGCTTTCAAAAACAGAGCAACAAAACCTTATTGACGAATTAGAACACGGAGCAGGTCATCTTACCAACATTCGTCAACTAAATGCCTACATAGCCAAATATGGTGAAATTCATCAAGCCAAATTGCTTAATGCTTACGAGAAAATACCATCTAAAGTTTGGTACGAAGGCGGCATTACTGTCATTGATTATGGCTGCGGGCAAGGTATTGCCGAAATGGTACTGTCAGATTATTTGACTTCGAGGTATGTTGATAATGACTACATCAAAGATTTTATCCTTATTGAACCATCACGAACGAACCTACAGCGATGCGTCGATTATGTAAAGGCGTTCTTTCGAGAATCAAAAATATCCGCCTATTGTAAGAGAGACGACCAAATAAATGACTATGACATTAATCCGAAATCTGCAACTGTCATTCATATTTTCTCTAATGTAATAGACTTAGATGATTTTGATGGCAATAGTGTCTTGTCGTTGTTAAACGAAGATAAATCCCATAATAACATAATCGTATGTGTGAGCCCTTATTATCAGGAAGCAACACGCGGTAAGAGAATAAAAGAGTTTGGCGACAAACTTCAGGGCTATTCATTGGTATACAAATTAGAGAAGCACACTGATGATTGGGATAAACCTTATAGTTGCCAGATATATATCTTTGTCAGTTCTTATTATTGACAATCTATGCCCCGATTTGTTTGTATGGGAATATTCCGGGCTGGCGTTCTATAGCCTCAAATGGCAAAATAAGTTTGTATTTAGGTCGGTTAGTAAGGGTTATATAGCTGAAACACAACACTAAAACCATTCTTCAACGAGGACGAATATTGAACAGTCGCACAAGAGATAAAACTCTATAAATCAATGGACAAACAAG
>ERZ777011.56-NODE-56-length-167235-cov-16.954869_pt1 | contig 167235 bp, 191 predicted proteins | sample MGYA00374964_ERZ777011 | MGnify/ENA primary metagenome ERZ777011 (study PRJEB29310, sample SAMD00008975) | mouse gut metagenome | study: EMG produced TPA metagenomics assembly of the Metagenome analysis of fecal microbiota from mouse which was promoted... | reverse complement strand
AAAAGAAAAATGGCTCTGGTGCATGCGCACCAGAGCCGCTTTGTCTACAGTCTGAACCCGTTTCACTTGAAACGGGTTCCAAACTTTTATTCTTATTCTTCCGGTTCAATCAAACCGTACGTATCGCCTTTTCTCTTATACACAACATTTACCTGATTGGTTTCCGCATTGTGGAATACGTAAAAATTGTGTCCCAATAGTTCCATCTGGATACATGCGTCTTCCGGATACATGGGTTTAATATCAAACTTCTTTGTACGGACAATCTTGATTTCCTCATCATCCATATAATCGTTTTCCACAAACAGCTTGCTGAAAGAAGATGCTGCCTGATGCTTGTCCACCAGTTTTGTCTTATATTTTTTTAACTGTCTTTCAATGATTTCTTCTACTAAGTCAATTGAAACATACATGTCACTGCTTACCTGCTCAGAGCGGATGATACTTCCTTTCACCGGTATCGTCACTTCTATTTTCTGCCTGTCCTTTTCTACGCTTAAGGTAACATGCACTTCCGTATCAGGGGTGAAATATTTCTCGAGCTTGCCAATTTTATCTTCAACTGCTGACTTAAGCCCCGGAGTTACTTCAACGTTTCTGCCTACAATGATAAATTTCATGTCACTCATCCCTTTCGGTTATTTATTGTATGAACATTATACCATACTTTTCCTTTTTTGTGCAATAATTTAGTATATTATTTGGTTGTTTTTGACATTCCGAAAGTCAATACTTATTTCGACTTTTTTTTCAAAAACAGTCTTTTTATTCATTCTTTACAAAACGTCCGTTCTTTTCTATTTTTTTTCATGTACCCGCATACGCCCAAAAATTCTGTGGACATTGTGGATAACTCGGTGTATAAATAGCTTTTAAACCATTTGTCCCTGTTTTTTATGTGGATAACTCCTTTCCGATTTCTTTCATTAAAAACCGGCTTGCGATATTTTTTTTACCTCATTTGTTCACCTTGCACAAGCGGGCTTTCGTCAATGGTATTTTATTACCAAAAATATTGTCGGACAATAACCAAAAAAAGAGAACAATTTCAAACAAATTAAACAGAAAATCAGGCATCCCTTCTGTCGGGATGCCTGATTGGATTTTGCTGATACTTTTTTAGAAAATACGCCTGATTGCCAGAATCCTCTTATAATCCGCATTGGATACAATAATACCTGTATTTTTGTTGGACGCATGGACAATCTGCCCGTTGCCGATGTAGAGGGCCACATGGCCGGAATAACAAATCAAGTCGCCGGGCTGTGCGTTTTCCAGTCCGTCCACCGCATATCCCTGGCTTCTGTCCGCCTTGGAACTGTGCGGCAGGCTTACGCCAAAGTTGGCATATACGCTGAGTACAAAACCGGAACAGTCTGCTCCGTTCGTCAGGCTGGTGCCGCCCCATTTATAGGGATTGCCGACAAACTGCAATGCGTATTCCGCAACCGCCACGCCCAATTCGCTGCCTTCTCCCACGGAGTAATCTGTGTTTACCGTCTGCGACGGTGCGGAAGGGGTTTGCTGATTCTGGGATTCCTGTGCGGCGCGGCTTGCCCTTGCGGCTTCCTGCGCCTTCCTGCGTTCCTCTTCCTCTTTTGCCAGACGAAGTTCTTCTTCTTCTTTGGACTCTGCTTCTACAAACTCGGTACGGATTTCCACAAACTCCTTAGATACCCAGCCGTCGCCTTCTTCTACGTTAATCTTCACCCAGCCGTCGGTTTCATCTATCACAAGAAAATCTTCCCCGCCCGGTACCATGGCCAGCCTGCCCGATTCGGTCGTCGGCTCCATGCGCACAAAAAGCGTTTCCGTATTGACGGTTGCCAGTCTGGTACCCACCTGCTTTGCAAGTTCGATGGCTGCGTCGCCTGTCACACAATATTCGGCTTTCACATAACCTGTTACGTTGCCGGAAGTAATCTGATACCAGCCGTTCTCTTCCTTGATAAAACTTCCTACGGAATCATCATACAGCTTTCCGACTATTTCGCCCTCCTCGCTGGGAATGCTCCTGACATTGACATATCTGTTTACCTGCGCAATCACAAGGTTTTTAAAAGTTTCCTCTTCTGACTGTCCTAAATCGGCAACTGCTGTCGCTGCTGCCAAATCCGGTATATCCGCAATGGAAAGTGTGGATTCAATCTGGCTGGAAGCCAGAAGGTCATCCGGTGAAATGCTTTCCAGGGATACATCCTTCATCATGGACAGGTTCGCACCTCCGGCAGGCAGTACTGACGTAACCTTACCGGCAGCCAAAGCATCTATATGTAATCCCGAAAAAGTGATTACTGCCACAAGCGTTCCTGCGGCAAGCCTTACTTTATAACGATTCATGGGATATTCCTCCGTGTGTAAATATTACGAATTTGTTACATCTGTTTTAAAATATATCACAAGTTTTTTTCTTTGTCAACACTGTTTCTGCATGGAAAATGAAGGAATATGCCACAAAAAAAGGCGGATTTCCGGTTTCTCCGGGCTTTCCGCCTTTCTTGTAATAATTGTTACAAATCCGTTATACTATTACATAATCAGACTTCCTGCCGCCGATGCAGCATTGGCGCCGTCCGCAACTGCGGTAATAATCTGGCGCAAAGGTTTTTTTCTGATATCCCCTGCCGCAAAGATGCCGGGAATATCCGTATGGGTATCCTCCCCTGCAAGAATATAGCCGCTTTCCTCACACGCCACCAAATCCCGGCAGATTTCCGTATCAGGATGAATCCCCACTGCGATAAAGATGCCGTTTACGGGCAGCTCCTTTTCTTCCCCTGTTTTTACCTGCTTTACCGTAAGCCCCGTAACCATGTCCTCACCGTTAATGGCTGTCACGACGCTGTCCCATAGTATTTCCACATTCGACTGCTCCAGAAGGGAATCCTGCAGCACTTTAGCCGCCCTTAAGCTGTCCCGTCTGTGAATCAGATATACCTTCTCGCAGATTCTGGAAAGAAAAATGGCGTCTTCCACAGCCACGTCCCCGCCGCCTACAACCGCAACCGTTTTGTTCCTAAAAAACGCGCCGTCACAGGTGGCGCAATAGGAAACCCCCATGCCTGTCAGTTCTTCCTCACCTGGCACATTCAAGTGCGCATGCCTTGCACCCATGGCAAGAATCAGGGTTTTGGCTTCAAAATCCCCGTCCAGGGTATGAACCAGTTTAAAGCTTTCCTTATCTTCAATGCCGGTCACTTCCGTTTCCTTAAATTCCGCGCCCATCTTTTCTGCATGTTCCCTGAATCTGACTCCCATGTCGAAGCCATTCATGCCCGGCAGTCCCAGATAATTATCCACCTCATAGGTGTTTAACACCTGCCCGCCGCTCATGGGATTTTTTTCTATGACAAGCAGGTTTAACCCCGCCCTTTTTCCGTACACCGCCGCCCCGAGCCCTGCCGGGCCGGAACCGATAATGATAAGGTCATACATATTTTCGCCGCCTCCGTTGTTGATGTTATTACCTGTGGTATTAGATAGTGTACCAGTTTTCTTTATAAATTACAACTCTGCTCAGGACCGTGTGCCTTATTTTTTTACAAAAATCTTAACCTTTGTGATATAATAGCCGCAAAGGAAAGGCAAGCGGAGGAGGATTATTCTTGAAAACAGTCTTGATTACCGGTGCGTCCAGGGGAATAGGCGCCGCAATGGCACGTACTTTTGCGGCAAACGGCTGTCACACCGTCATTACATGCCAAAACAGCGAAGCTGAACTTCTTATTTTAAAGGAAGAAATAGAAACTTCTTATCACGTTCCCTGCACGGCCCATGTCTGCGATATGGGAAATTATCTTCAGGTGGAACGGCTTTTTGCGCAGATTCCGTCGGTGGACATCCTGATTAACAATGCAGGGATTTCCTACTTTGGGCTTTTGTCCGAAATGTCCGTGGAGGACTGGCAGCGCATCATGGACACCAATCTGAATGCCTGTTTTTATGCCTGCAAGCTGGCAATTCCTTCCATGGTTGCCAGAAAAGAGGGACGCATCCTGAATATTTCCTCCGTCTGGGGAAACTGCGGCTCTTCCATGGAAACCGCCTATTCCGCCACAAAGGGCGGTATCAATGCATTTACCAAAGCCCTTGCCAAAGAACTTGCCCCCTCAAACATCCAGGTCAACGCCCTTGCCCCGGGACTTATTGACACAGCCATGAACCGCTGCCTTTCGGCGGAAGACATAGAAGCCCTGAAAACAGAAATACCTGCCGACAGGCTGGGCTCTCCCGAAGAAGTTGCCCTGCTTGCATGGCAGGTAGTAAACGCCCCGGCTTACATGACCGGGCAGGTTATCGGTATTGACGGCGGATGGTTCTGATTCGCGGCGTTTGGTGACGCTGCGGGTACAGCGGAAAAGCACATTATGACGTTTCCGCGGCATCCTCCGCCTCATTTTTCAGTTTGCTGATATAGGCTTTTTCAATGCGCCTGTCCTGTATATCCTCCACATGGATATGCAGCCCGAAGCCTTCCACGTCAAAGCTGACGCCGTCTTCGGGAATCGCCTGCAGCAGGCTGATAATCAGGCCGCCCACCGTGTCATAATCCTCCTCTTCCATGTTGAGTTCGATATCCAGTTCTTTTGCCAAATCATCTATGGTGGTGTTTCCCGTCACCTTAAAGAGATTATCCTCAAGCTGCACAATCTCCGGCTCTTCCTCCGGGTCAAATTCATCGTAGATATTTCCCACGATTTCTTCCACCAAATCTTCCATGGTGACGATGCCCTCCACCGCCCCGTACTCGTCAACAATGACGGCAATGTGGATTTTTTTCTTCTGCATATCCGCAAACAGGGTATCGGCATGAATGCTTTCCGGCACAAAATAAGCGGGGCGGATTACATCCCTGATAAATACCTGTTTTCCTTTGCTCAAAGCAATCAAAAAGTCCCTGGCATAAAGAATCCCGACAATGTCATCCAAATCCTCTTCATACACCGGGTAACGGGAGCGCCCGGTTTCTTCAATGGTGCGCAGGATTTCTTCCTGGCTTTCCTCCACGGAGATGGCAACCACATCCGTCCGCTGGGTCATGACGCGCCGCACGCTTAGGTCGTCAAAATCAAAAATGTTCTGTATCCATTCTTTTTCGTTTTCATCTATATTGCCTTTTTCTTCCCCGATATCCACCATCATCCTGATTTCTTCTTCCGTGACATTTTCCGCGGCGTTCTCTGTCTTTACATGCAGGATGCGCAGCATCAGATTGGTGGAAAAAGCTAAAAACCGGATAAGCGGTTTCATGATAACTGCAATGCCGGAAATGATGCCGTAAGAAACTTTTGCCCATTCAAAAGGCTTCTGCATGGCAATCCGCTTCGGCACCAGTTCCCCGAACACAAGGGTAAAATATGCCAGTATCAGGGTGATAACCACTATGGCAATCAAAAACAATGCCTGTTCTGAAATCAGGGTAAATTCCAAATCGTTGTATACCCAGTCCACCAGATATCCCGAAAAATTTTCCGCTGCCAGGGCGCTGCCCAGATAGCCCGCCAACGTGATTCCTATCTGTATGGTGGACAGAAAATCCGAAGGCTTTGCCACAAGCTTTAAAAGCTTTGCCGCATGCTTATTTCCTTCGTCTTCCAGTTTATGAAGCTTTGTGGTATTTAGGGATACCACCGCCATCTCCGTTCCGGCAAAAAAACCGTTGATTAAAATCAGGATAATTTGTAACAATAATTGTAATACTACCGTATTCAAGACTATTTCTCCATTTCCAGATAATATTGCGGGATACCATCCGCAACACAAAAAGGCATAACCTGTCGTATGCATATACCACAGGCTACACCCAATCTTTATTATCCATTATTTGCTTTTCTGTGTTAGTTTCCGCGTCGCCTTCAGCGTCGTCCATTTTCTTTCTTTCCTCACTTCCACTTCTGTGTACTGGTGACAGTATATCATAGAATGTTATATTATGCAAGACGCACGGAATTGTCAATGCCCACGGAACAGACCACTGCCCCTGCCTCCGTCTTCAACCCATGCTTTTTGTTTACCATTTCCATTATGGCGTTCCTCTTTTCCCCTGAGGACACAATGACAATAATTTCTTTTTCAGACTGAATGGAAATACCGAAAAACTGGCTGGAATCCTCCGCTCCTGCCCACCTTGCCCTGATTACCGTACCGCCCCTTGCGCCCGCCTGTCTGGCAGTATCCATAACGGCGTCCGTATGTCCCTGGTTTACCGCAATTAAAATCAGGCTACTGTCCGTTTTTGTTTCCATCTGCAATCCTCCGTTTCCGCTCTCCTGCCCGTTTAAGAGTACTGTCGCAATCAGGCTGTTTAACCCTGTCATCGGCATATCCACTACGATGCCCTTGCCGTAAGATTCCCCGATGTCGTTTTCCAGCTTACGCAGCAGCCTGTCAGCCGTCTCCTGCGCCGCCATGCTGAGAAGAATATCTTTTTCCGCGCTTCCGACTCCCAGCACATCCAACAGTTCCGATGAAGCCGTACCCCTTCCCATGCACTGGTAGCTGCAAAACACACCCTGCTCTGCATAAAGCCTTGCCAGCGCCTTGCCCCTGCCGCGCTCCGCAACAGTCACGATGAGTTTGATTCTTTTTTTATCCGGCATAGCTTTTCCTCACTCCCATGAATCAGTCAAAATACATAATGCAATCCTCTGCCTCCTTAAGCTGGAGAATCAGTTTGCGCTTTCTCACCTTCTTGCGGATATTGTCCGCAAGGCCCATCATCTGGATGGTCAGAAGCGGCGTCATCGCCACCATTGCCACGATGCCGAACGCGTCCGTCAGGACATTTCCCCCCAATGCTTCGCAGGCTCCCATAGCTAACGGCAGCAGAAAGGTCGTCGTCATCGGTCCGCTTGCCACACCGCCGGAGTCAAACGCAATACCCGTAAAAATCTGGGGAACAAAAAAGGTCAGGAGCAGGGACAGCAGATATCCGGGAATCAGAAACCACATGATATTAAGCCCCGTGAGAATCCTGAGCATGGCAATGCCTACAGAGAAAGCAATGCCGATGGAAAGGCTTTTTCCCAAGGACTTCTGCGTTATCGAGCCGTTCGTCACATCCTCCACCTGTCTGGTGAGAACCTGCACCGCCGGCTCTGCCTTTACAATGAAATAGCCGATGAGCATCCCGATGGGAAGCAGGGCCCATGCCCTGCTGCTTCCGGCTATCGCCGAACCGATATACTGTCCTGCCGGCATAAATCCTACGTTCACGCCCGTCAGAAACAGGACCAGGCCAATATAACTGTATACAAAACCGGAAAAAATCCTGATAAGCTGTCTTTTGTGGAACCTGCGGAAAATACACTGAAATACGACAAACAAAAGCACAATCGGCACCAGCGCCACGGCAACTTCTTTTATGTAGACGGGAATGGCGCGGGCAAACTCCAGGGCCGCGTCACGTGTGCTTGCAAGTTCCCCGATGCTCACCGGTGTGTAAACCGCGTCCTCAGGATGATAACAAATCCCCAGCACCAGCACGGACAGTACCGGGCCTATGCTGCAGATAGCGGTCAGACCGAAACTGTCGCTGCTGGAATTTTTATCGCTTCTGACGGAAGCCATACCGATACCAAGCGCCATGATAAAAGGCACGGTCACAGGACCGGTGGTAACGCCTCCCGAGTCAAAGGATACCGGGATAAAATCCGCAGGCGCAAAAACGGATAGCACAAAAATCAATCCGTAAAAGAAAATCAGAATATAGGAAAGGGGAATTTTAAACAAAATGCGGAGCTGGGCAAGCACAAGGAAAAATCCCACTCCCACGGCAACCGTCAAAATCAGCGTCAGATTGGGAATGGCAGGCACCTGCTGCGCCAAAACCTGTAAATCCGGCTCCGCAACGGTTATCATAACACCCAACACAAAACAGACAATCAGCGGTATAACAATCTTTTTGGCCTTGCTGAGCTGCACGCCGATGCCCTCCCCCATGGGTATCATGGACATATCCACGCCCAGGGTAAAAAAACCCATGCCGATTACCAGAAGCATCGCCCCGAACAAAAACAGCGTCAATGTGCCCGGCGTCAGGGGCGCAATGGAAATGCTCAAAAACAGGACAATCAGCGTGATGGGCAGGACAGAGGTAATCGATTCGTATACTTTTTCCCTTAACTGTTCGTTATATCTCAAGCAGCATACTCCTTCCCTACAGGAATCACTTATTATATCAGTATGATACTATGCCGCATCCTTTTTTGTAAAGGAAATAATATTCTGAATCAGCTTCACCAGTTCCACCAGCGGGATGATAATGAGGGCAATGAGCAGGGCTGTTATATATTCTGCAAGGGAAATATGCTCAAAACCAAACGCATTTCGCAAAAACGGAACATAAATAACCGCGGTTGTACACAGGAAGGACAAAATCATGGCGCCCCATAAAAACAGATTCTGGCGTTTTATGGTAAATATAGACTTCTTTAAGGAACGCATGTTAAAGGAGTGAAAAATTTCCGCCATGGACAGCGTCAGGAATGCCATGGTCATGCCGTCCGCACTATCGGTAAATTCCCAAACGCCTGATTCCATGTAATGTCCAATCAGGTATGCGGCTACGGTGAGCAGGGTTACCGCCAGTCCCTGTAAAACCACATGCACGCCAAGCCCGCCTGCAAATATGCCTTCCCCAGCGTCCCTCGGCTTCCTTTGCATTATATCCGATTCGCCCTCCTCCATGCCCAGCGCCAGGGCAGGGAAGCAGTCCGTTATCAGGTTAATCCAGAGCAGGTGAACAGGCTTTAAAATGGTAAACCCGAGCAGGGTTGCAAAAAAGATGGCAAGCACCTCGGAAAGGTTGCTGGCAAGCAAAAACTGGATGGATTTCCTGATATTGTCGTAAATCCGCCTTCCTTCCCCCACCGCATTCACAATCGTTGCAAAATTGTCATCCGCCAGCACCATATCCGCCACATTTTTTGTGACATCCGTTCCCGTAATCCCCATTCCCACGCCGATATCCGCATTTTTGATGGAAGGCGCGTCGTTGACGCCGTCGCCTGTCATGGCAGTCACTTTTCCTTTTGCGCGCCATGCGTTGACAATGCGCACCTTATGCTCCGGCTGCACGCGGGCGTAAACGGCATATTTTTCTATGCTTTCCGCCAGTTCTTCATCCGTCATATCATCCAGCGCCGCCCCCGTAACTGCCTGCGCGGGTTCGTCTATAATCCCCAGCTCCATTGCAATGGCCGCGGCCGTATCCTTGTGGTCCCCGGTAATCATAACCGGTTTGATGCCTGCTGCCCGGCATTCCTCAATCGCCGCTTTTACCTCTGGCCGCACCGGGTCAATCATGCCCACAAGCCCGATAAATACCAGATTTTGTTCAAGAACCCCCGCATCAAAGGAATCCGGTACGCCTTCCCATTCCCTGTACGCGGCGCCCAGCACGCGAAGGGCTTTATCCGCCATGGACTTGTTTTCCTGCAATACCCTTTCCTGCAAATCCCCTGTTAATTCCACCACCCTGCCGTCCAAAAGGATATGGGAACAGCATTTTACGATTTCATCCGGCGCGCCTTTGGTATACTGTACGATGCTGCCGTCCGTTTTCCTGTGGACAGTCGTCATCCGTTTCCTCATGGAATCAAACGGCGCCTCCCCGATTCTGACGTTTTCTTCCTTCAGGTCATCCTTGGAAAAACCTGTGGACATCGCATAGTTTACCAGCGCGCACTCCGTCGGCTCCCCGACCGCTTCCTTTTTCTCATCCAGTTCCGCGTCCGAACATAATGCCATGGCGCAGGCAAGAAGTTTTTCATCCGCGCCGGTATGCTCTACCACCGTCATCCTGTTCTGGGTCAGGGTGCCCGTCTTGTCGGAACAGATAACCTGCGCACACCCCAAGGTTTCCACAGCCGTGAGTTTCCTTATAACCGCATTTCTTTTCGACATGTTGGTAACGCCGATGGACAGTACGATAGTCACCACTGCCGCAAGGCCTTCCGGAATGGCGGCAACGGCAAGGCTGACCGCCACCATAAAGGTGTCGAGCAGGGTTTCTCCTGCGATATCGGGATAGGCGCGCAGCAGGTTGATGGCAAATATTACGGCGCAGATTCCCAGCACCAGCAGACTCAAAACTTTGCTGAGCTGGTTCAGCTTTTTCTGGAGGGGCGTTTCGTTGTCCTCCGCCTTTGCCAGCGCATCTGCAATTTTACCCATTTCCGTATTCATCCCGGTAGCCGTGATAACTGCCCTGCCGCGCCCGTACACCACCGTGCTGCCCATGTATACCATATTTTTGCGGTCCCCGAGCGGCACCTTTCCGTCACTGCTGATAAGCTTCTCACTTGTCTTTGACGCAGGCACCGACTCCCCGGTCAGCGCCGCCTCTTCCACCTTCATACTGGCACATTCCACCAGCCTTGCATCCGCCGGAACCGAGTCGCCCGCTTCCAGAATAATGATATCTCCCGGCACCAGTTCTTCACTTTTGACGGTAAGCTGTCTGCCATCCCTGACCACCTTTGAGGTTGCCGCGGCGATTTCCTGCAGGGCGGCAATTGCCTTTTCCGCTTTGCTTTCCTGCACGACGCCCAGTACCGCATTAATAAGCACTACAACTAAAATAATGATGACATCCGCAAAAGACTCTCCCGCATACACCGCCGTAATGCCCGATATCACTGCCGCCGCTGCCAGTATCAGAATCATGGGGTTTAAAAGCTGCTGCCAGAACCGCTGCAAAAGGGTAATCTTTTTTCCTTCCGCCAGCTTGTTTTTGCCGTAAAGTCCGGCCCGTTCTTCCACCTGTACCGCACACAGTCCCCCTTCACCGGTCTGCTGCTCTTTCAATACCTCTTCCACACTGCACAAATACTCTTTCATTTTTTCCTCCATTTTGAAGCGCTTTTGCGCCATAAAATAAAAAACCCATATACAATGATTGTTACCACTGTATATGAGTCTCATTCTTTATAGATAAACCAGACGGCCCTGCCGCCATGCTTGTTGATTTACCGCGCATCCCCAAACCACGTCCGGTTCTGCGGAACTACTCCCTCAACTATGCAATTGTTATTTTTATCATATAAGGATTCCCAGGATTTGTCAATCAAATTTTGCCGGCGTTACCGCATGAGGCATTGTGGCAGCCACGGCATCATGCAAAAATTCAAGTTTCAATATTTCTTCTAAAAGAATTTATCCTGTGCTATAATTAACCTGATTAGCTGAATGAATAGCGAGCAGGAAGGAAAAGCAGATATGATTCGATTAAGACCTTATAAGGAAAAAGATGCGGAAACCATTTTGTCATGGTGTAAAGATGAAAAATCATTTTACCGGTGGACTGCCGGTATACTGGGGGATTACCCTCTTACCGCCGAACGGTTCCAAAAAGTAAACGACCTCATGGCCTTTACGGCTATTGATGATAACGAAATCATCGGCTTTTTCACTTTGCGCCGGCCAGGTGAGTCCTTTGATGAATTACGTATTGGTTTTGTGATTGTGGATTCCGGGAAACGCGGTAAAGGTTACGGAAAAAAGATGCTCCTGCTTGCAATGAAATATGCCCGCGAGATATACGGCGCAGGTAAGGTATCGTTAGGTGTATTTGAAAATAACGAACCTGCTTATTACTGTTATAAGGCCGCCGGACTTCAAGATATCGTACCGGATGAAACGGAAACCTATCATATATTAGACGAAGACTGGAAATGTCTGGAAATGGAAATTTTGTTATAATAAAAAGGGTTTTATGAAAACGAGGAAAATTCAAAAATATGAATTATAAAAAACAGATTCATAAGGAATTAGGGAAAATAGCGAGGAATGTTCCGTACAATAAGATGATTATCCGGTTTGCAAATGTTTTTCAGCTTATATCCTTCCGTTTAACAAGGATTCCCAAAGAAATCAGAAACAGGCATATGATTGTGGAAGGATACAGGGAGATGAAATGCGGGGTGGATATTTTTGAGCCTTCAAACATAAAAGGAAAGCTGCCCTGTCTGATTTATGTGCATGGAGGCGCATTCAGCTACAGGGCTTCCGCCCATCACAAAAAGCTTGCGTGCATCTATGCGGCAAAGGCAAAATGCAGGGTATATTTCCCGGATTATCATCTGACGCCCAAGTATCCTTACCCGGCTGCATATGAGGATGTTCTGGCGTTATACAGATACATAATGGAACATGCCGGAAACTTGGATATTGATGTTGAAAGGATTGGCATCGGCGGGGACAGCGCCGGTGCATCCATTGCCGCGCTTGTTTGCAATCGCTTTGAACAGGAAAATTTGAAACCGCCATGTCTGCAAATGCTGGTATACCCGCTGACTGATATCGGTATGCAGACGGATTCCATGAAAAGGTTTTCGGATACTCCGTTATGGAACTCCAAAAACAACAAACGGATGTGGAGTTATTATTGCGGCAATTTAGCACCCGTGGACGCCTGTGCCGCTTCTCCGATGCACCAAAACCTGCCGCAATTCATCCCGAAAACCTATATTGAAACCGCAGAATATGATTGTCTGCATGATGAGGGCATTTTATATGGAAAAAAACTGCGGGAAGCCGGGGCGGACGTTGAGATAAATGAAACAAAGGGAACCATTCACGGATATGACTTAGCCATCCATTCCCGGATTGCAGTAAACAATATTAAAAAGCGCATAACATTTTTGGAGAAAGCTTATAACTATGATTGATTAAATAAGCATAATAGATTAAAATATGGATAAAGATAAAATTGAGATAAAATATTGATAAGGAGTGGTCGCTTATGTTACAGATTAGACCTGTTTCAGATTTAAGAAATAAGTTTCCTGATATTGAAAAAATTGTAAATTCAGGTGAGCCGGTATATCTGACAAAAAACGGTTATGGAGCAATGGTGGTTCTTAGTCTTGAAGAGTATTCAAAGTTGACAGATGGCGTTGAAGCTGCCTTAGATAAAGCAGATAGGTTTGCGGCGGAAAACAACACACGAATGAGCCATAAAGAAGTCTTTGAAGAACTGCGGAGGAAGATAAATGTTCAATAAAAAGTACAGATTGAGCTATCTGCCACTTTTTTATGAGGACCTCGATGAAAAAATAACCTATCTTGTAGAAAAACTGAAAAATCCAAAAGCAGCAAATGATTTATTGGATAAGGTAGAGTCTGCTATTATGGAGCGTCTTCCGTTAGCTGAATCTTTTGAGCCATATCATTCTGTTCGAGAGCGAAGATATTCGTATTATCGTATTTATGTGGATAATTATATTATTTACTATGTAGTAATTGATGATAATCCAAATGATTTGGTTATGGAAGTTAGAAGATTCCTTTATAATGGGCAGAATCGTGGCAATATGGTTTAGTAATATATCCTTTCTATTTTTTTCTATCTATTTTCCGCCCAAAATACCGGCAGACTTTTTTCCTGTATTCCAGATAAGATTCCCCGAAAGCAGTAATTAAAAAATCCTCTTCCACATTGACAATCTGCAAATGCAGCAGAAACATGGCGAGTACGGATACGGCAAACAGAACCCAATTAAAAAACATCAGCAGGATTCCGATATATACCAAATCAAATCCCAAAAAGGCGGGATTGCGGCTGATTTGGAAAATGCCCCTTGTCACAAGTTCCGTGCTGTCTGTTTCGGGAACTCCGGCACGCCAGTTATCCTGCATCGTGATGACTGCGCATACGAACACGGTAACACCGAGAACCCCGAAAACCACACCAAGAACCCTTGCCCAGACCGGCAAAAGCGACAGCTTCCATCCGATACCGGCAAGCTCCACCAACGGAACAAGAATTGTCACTATCTTCAATGTGACTTCAACGCCTTTAACAAACCCCGTCTTCCCTTTCCCCATCTGGTCTGTCCGTATGCCCTTTTTCTTCTGGAAAATCATTTTTGCAAAATAACATCCGTAAAATGCCAGTAAAATAATAAGCGCCGCTGCCTGAAATACCATTTCCCGCTCCTTCTTTCCTGTGCTTATTCCACATTTCTGCACCTTTATAACAGCCTGTCCAATTCTTCGGCCAGTTTTATTTTTAATGTCTGCAATTCCTCTTCCGCGGGCAGGTACTTTTTGTGGTTCATCTCTGCCCCATCCAATCGCCAGACGGGGCCGGGCATGGGCGTATCGCCGTTTCTTCTCGGAAAAAGGTGCCAGTGCATGTGAACCCCTTGTCCCGTCCCCAGAAGTTCATAATTTAATTTGTCAGGCTTAAATGCGTGATAGACCGCCTCCGCCGTCAGAGACATTTCCTGCAAAAACCTGTTTCTGAATCCCTTGTCCAGAAAATGAAGTTCCGTGGCATGTTCTTTGCATAAAAACAGGGTATAGCCCTTAAATCTCTGATAATCCCCCAGCACCACATATCCTGTTTCCAGTTCCCTGACAAAATACGGGTTCTTCCCCTGCTTTGTCTGGGCAATTCTTTCACAGACCATGCAGTTGCACATTTCCTTATCCGCCATGGCTTTTCTCCTGTCCTTTGGTTTATGCCTGACCCGGCATACGCACCTGAATACCGTTCACCTCTACCTGGTCGTTTAATTCTATGACAAGGCATTTCCTGCCGTCAATCATCTTTGTCTGCACCAAATCCGTCCGGTCGGGGCTTACCCTGACAATCACATCCGGGGTTTTAATCTCAAATTGTCTGGTGTTTGCAAGATTGGACGCCATAAACTGCACATTTTCCCCGGCGGCGGCAACATACTTTTCGTCAAAGCCGGAAAGCTGCTCCTCCTCCACGCCGCTGTATTCCAACAGCCTTTTTACTTCCGCCTTGTCCAGCACGACCGGCTCCGGCTCATCCTTCTTTTCCTCTATCATTTCGTTTAATTTCTCATGGATGTTTTTTACCACTTCGTATTCACATTCATCACCTAATGTTTCCTCCACTATAGTCTGGAAGGTCTCCTTCTGTCCTCCTGCCGACATGGGAACTTCACAGCCCAGAACCGGTTCCACAAAATCAAAACGCAGCTCTTCCGGCTTTGCCGCATAGTAAAGCAGGCTGTGGATATCCGCACTCCTGTCGTTGAAGGCCGGAAAAAGGAATCCGATATCCGGCATGTCCACCACCCTGTCCAGCACACGGGTTTTAAAGCTGTTGCTTATCTCATCATAGGCAAGTCCCGGCTTCGTCAGCGTAACCGGGCAGATACAGCAGAGAATATGCTCGTAAACTTCATCGGAGGCATCGAACATCTCCGCTCCGTCCGCCGCTTTTCCGGGAACGTCATAAACGCCGTGAATCAGCAGAATCAGGTAATTTTCCACCGAGTAATAATTTTCGATGACTTTATCATAAAATTCTTCCAACAGGTTTTCATCCTTTAATGCGGAAGTCCTCAGCTGCATCAGAAAATCCTGTGTGCCTCCCGGCTCTTCCGTTTCCAGCGGAAATTCCATGTTGAGCAGGTTCCGCCCGATGCTGCCCGAAAGCGCTTTCCTGAAAATATTGAAATACTTAAACATTTCTTCCTCCGGAAGGGACAAAAAGGCCTCCTTTAACTCTGTTTTTTTGTTTTTCTCCCCATCCACATAACAGCCGCATATCCGGGTGATTGCGCATTTATCCTGTGTAAACTGCTTTTTGATTTCCGCTATTTCTTTCTTATTCATGGTTTCCTCACTTCTGCCGTTTCGGTATGTATTTTTCGTTTCCATTATATACAAAACCATCGGGAAACACAATCCAATAATTTACAGAGTTCCCATATCAGTTCCGGCTTTTTTAGAAAATTTTTAAGATATTTGTAAGATTTACCACTCTTTTTTTGTAAGAACAATACTATATAATGGCTTTTACAGGGATACTTGTGGTATGATTAAAATGTTGTCATATTATCCTGCAAAAAAGGGGGCTTTTATGGAAAAAGAATGCATTCTGGTGGTGGATGATGACAGGGATATTGTCGCCACACTGAAAATACAACTGGAAAAGGAAGGTTTTGCCGTCCTTCCCGCTTATGACGGTGAGGAAGCGCTTGCTGTTTTGAGCAGGGAAAAGGTACACCTGATTCTTCTGGATATCATGATGCCGAAGATGGACGGTTTTTCCGCCATTATGAAGATACGGGAAAAACGGAACATTCCCATTCTCGTCATGTCCGCCAAATCGGAGGACTCCGACAAGATACTGGGGCTTTCCATCGGCGCGGATGATTATATCACAAAACCCTTTAATTACAAGGAGGTCATTGCAAGGGTGCGCAGCCAGCTTCGCCGTTATATCAAGCTGGGCGGCATTTTTTCGGGAACGGACGAGGTGAAAATCGGACGGCTTTGTTACAATTTCACCGCACATACGCTTACCGTTGACGACGAACCCGTTAAACTGACTTCCATAGAAACCAAAATCATGGAACTGTTCATGCGGCATCCCGGACATATTTTCTCCGCAGAGGAAGTCTATTCCATCGTCTGGGGGGAACCGGTTGCCTACAACGGCGAGAACACCGTCATGGTGCATATCAGAAGAATACGCGAAAAAATTGAAATCAATCCGAGTGAACCGGAATACTTAAAGGTGGTGTGGGGCATTGGCTATAAAATTGAAAAAAAGTAAAAAAATAAGGGCGTTTTGTTACAGGCTGTTTGCCGTGGGGGCATTTTTCGTCACGGTGGCTTCCGGCGTTATGGGAAAGGATGCGCTTTCAGCATTCCTTGAACAGGGGCCAAAGCTTCTGTACGGCAAATTTTATTATCTGCCGGAATATGAAACATTTATGGACGGCATTTACAATCAGGCGCTGGCAGGTTACAGCACTGCATATGATGCAGACAGCTACTCCCTGACGGAGTTTGACGCTGACAAATTTGCCACCCAGAACAGGGATGCATTGTATCAGCAAATAGAAAAGGAAGGCGGCTCCATTGTCTATTCCGTAAGAAAGATAGCGGAGGATACCGGCTCAGGCAATATATCTTTTCCGATTTTTGCGGAGTCTGACGGACATCTGCTGCTGCCGGAAAATATCCGTCCGTGCTATTACTGGGACGGGCCTAACGGCGTCGAACACAATTATATCCACAACGCCACCGACAATATTACAGACGGCGCAGGATACCGGGTTCTGGCAAACGGGGAACGATTTTCTCCTGACATAGAAGCATTGGAAAATATCCGCCTGATTATCGGCGTCAGGACGGATGTTCTTTCAGGCACCCTGCTTCGGATGAGCCGGACTGCCGTAAGCTATCAGATTTTTCTGTCCGTCTTTTTTACGGGTCTGATATTGTGCTGCATATTCGGTTTGCTCAGCATTTTCAGCAGAAAAGCGGCGGAGGAGGCAAAGCGCTCCTACAGTGTATTTACCGGAAAAGTGCCTGTTGAGTTTAAACTTATCTGCATTGCGCTTGCAGGCTTCCTGTTTTACTATTATCGGAAATACCTGTTTTTTTCAGGGGGGGCTGCACAGCACGGCGCTTACGCCGCCCTGTGGATTTTCTTTCCCACAGGCTGCCTGTTTTATCTGCTTTGGATGGATTTAAAATATAATGAAGAGAAAGTATTTGTAAATTCCCTTCCTGCAAGGATGTATCGCTTCTTCAGGGAGTATGTTTTATCCCGCCCCTGGTACCGGAGAGCCATGGCCATCCAGGTCTGCACCCTGTTATCCGCATTGGTTTTTCTGATTGTCGGACTGCTTCTTTTGTACATAGAAGGAACGTCCTCAGCGGTTATTCTGGGAAATGTCCTTCATGTCCTAAAAATCAGGCAATTTCTCCGTATATCGGGTATTTTGCTGATTGTCCTGAGCGTCCTGCTGCTTTTTATGTGCTTCCGCTTAAAAAAGTTTATCCGGGACATGAAAACAATAACAGCAAGGCTTTCTGAAATGCAGGAAGGTATATGCAACGCTCCCCTTACGCTTCCGGCGCATTCCCTTTTGAAAGGCGCTGCGGAAGATTTAAACAGGTTGGAAGACGGCATTGAAAAAGCCGTGGAGACAAAGAACCGTTCCAATAAACTCAGGGTGGAACTGCTCACCAATGTATCCCACGATTTAAAAACACCGCTTACCTCCATCATCAATTATGCCGATTTGCTCTGCGAAGAAGAACTTCCGCAGACCGCAGCAGATTATGCTTTTGCACTAAAAGGCAAGGCTTACCGATTAAAAAGCATGGTGCAGGATGTCTTTGACCTTTCAAAGGCTGCCAGCGGCAATCTGCCTGTTGAAAAACACCGGCTTGATTTGGTTAAGCTGATTCGTCAGACATTGGCAGACATGGATGAACGGATACAGGCTGGGACGCTTACCTTTAAAGTAACAGCCTTCGCCGAGCCTGTGATGATTGAAGCAGACGGAGAAAAACTATACCGAATATTCCAGAATCTTTTTGTAAATGCTTTACAGTATTCCCTTGAAAATTCCAGGGTACACATCCAGGTTTCCACAGAAAACGGATACGCCTTGGCAAAGGTGAAAAATACTTCAAAATGGGAACTGGATTTTGACACACAGGAAATTTTAGAACGTTTTGTCCGTGCCGACGCTTCCCGTACCACAGAGGGCAGCGGACTGGGGCTTTCCATTGCGCAAAGCTTTGCGGAAACCTGCGGCGGCGCTTTAACCGTGGAAACTGATGCCGACATGTTCATTGCAAGCGTCCGTTTCCCTCTGGCACAGGAATCATCTGAAGCCGCAGCCGCTTTGGCTGTTCCTGTTCAGGAATTATCAGATAAAGCAACTGACAAAGACCCGGAGGCATAAGACTGCGCCTTCGGGGAGACAAGCCGGAAAGGAGAATTATGAAAAAGACAGCGAAACCGATACAAATACCATTTTTTTCCGAGTACTCCCTTGTCATTCTCGTTTCCATTGTCACGCTGCTCTTACAGTTGATTTCTTTTGCAACCACATGGGAGGGCTCCAAGGTGTATCTGGAGGGAATCTTTCCCTTTGCCTCCCTGCTGTTTGCACTTGCCATACAGGCCACCGCATACTTTTTAAGCAATTCACTGCGCACAAAGGTGAGTATCCTGAAGCTTGCAGCCCTGCTTGCCGCCATGTGCTGTTCCACATACTATTCCTATATCGGCATTTACAACTCCGTGAACTCGCCAGCCAACTATTTACAGCAGAATTACATGCAGATTTCTGACGAACTGACGCGGATTTTTGATACGGAACTGGAAAACGGCATTTCAGAGGCAAGAACTGCCGTGGGGGAAGCCGCCCTTTCCATAACGTCCAGAGTCACCTCTCTTTTCAGGGAACGGGAAAATATGGAAGCCTGCAGAAAAGCCCTTGAAAGTGTTTCCGAGTCCTACTCCTCCGGTATGCGGGCGCCAAAGCAGTCCGCCTATGAAAACTATGAAGATTATGTCGCTGCCTACAATGCTTATATTGCCGGTATCTCACAGGGAATCGGCACAGAAAATTCCGCTGCCCGGGAGCGCGTGCTTTCTTCTTACGGATTTGCTTCCATGGACGCCTTAATAGAAGCTGAATCACGAAACAGCGCAGAATTAAGCGCCCTTTCCGCTGCCCTGCGGATTCCGTCTTCCGGCACGGAGGATGAATTTACCTCTGCTGTTTCTGCCTTGCAGAATGCCCTAACGGTTTCCATAGGGGAAGCTTCCGTTGGCGCTTTCAGTATCGACACTGCCCTGCTGAACAATTTATTTCAGGCGGCAGGCATGTGCGGGTATGGCAAAACCGACTCCGCCCATATCCTCAATACCCTGCAGCAATGCGCAGGCGTAACTGCCGCTCCGTTTATTGCCGACTATGAAACCCTTGTTTCGGCCCTGCCGGACGGAAGGGTCACTTCTGCTGACATAATGGAATTAAAACTCTCCATGGATTCGGAAATTTTGTCCGCTTTTATTAAAATAAATACCCTGCTGCCCTCCGGCAAACAGCTTTCCGTGACGGATTCCCGTTTTCAACTTACGGACCTTTACCTGCTGCCCGTAAAAGCGCTTTCAGATTCTTCCACACGGCTGACCGCATTGTTCTGCCTGTTTGTGGCGGCGTTGATTGACGGCCTTTCCCTGCTTTTCGCCATATCCTTAAGGAAGCGCAAACCGCTTTGGGCAAGGCGCGTCCTTACCGGCAGCGGATTTGAAGATTTTGCCCCGCAAATCTATGCATTGCTTCCCGGTGACAGGGATACCGCGCGGGCTCTTTCAGAATTTTTATTCTGTTTCATGCCCAGCCCCGATACGGAGAGCGACGGCTACATGCTTTATGCAGATATGGAATCCCTGACCGGTTACTATACCCTGACGGCGTTTCTCTGTCAGGTCAATCTTGCCAAAATCGTACCGGCAGGATTTCTTGGCAATGAAAAAGAGGCCTTATTGCTGAAGTCTCGTTTTGTATTCTGGGCAAATGAAATCATTTTCGGGTCACAGCAGAAAGAACAGGAGGTTTTGGCATGAACGGATTGTTTTTTTCTCTATTTACCGTGGTAATCTTTTTCTTTCATTTTGCCTTGCGCCCCCTTATGCAAAAAGGCCGCGTCAAGGCGGGATTTTGCGCATTGTGGTGTATCGACGCCTTCTTTTTTGCTGGCGGCAGTTTTCTGGCATTCCATCTTTACCATTACGAATTTCTGCCCTATGTCACCTTGCGCAGCTTCATACTGCTTATCTTGTATCTGGGCGTCACAGCCCTGGTGCTTTTCCTCGCGCCTTCCGGTTTTCGCCTGTTTGCAAAAAAGAGCACTCCCTCCGATGAGGAACTGCTCCTTGCCGAATATCGCTTTAATGACACTGCAGGTCTGATGCGAAACTGCTTTTTTGTACTTCTGTTTTCCCTGCCCATCCTTTTTACCGTGCTGAAAACAGTTAAGATTGCTTTTCTTCCCACTGCTTTTAACGCCACGGAACTGTATGCCGGTTTCTGCTTTATCACATTTCTCGTCCTGCTGCCCTTAAGCCTGCGGCAGACGCTGTTCTGGCACAGACAACTGTCGGCGCCGGAATCGGAAACGGAACAGCGGCTGCAAAAACAATACAGCGCCCGGCTCCGCTATAAAAAAAGAAACCGGTTCTTATAAGCAAAGGCCTTTCGCCTCGTCGCATCCCAGCATGATGTTCAGGCACTGTATTGCCGCGCCGGAAGCTCCCTTACCCAGATTGTCAAACCGGGAGGATACCAGCAGGCGCTCTTCACAGCCTGTCACAAAAATTTCCATGCCGTCCCATCCGCTTCTTAAGTTGGCCGAAAGAAATCCCCTGCTGTCCGCCTCCGCCCCGAAAGGATTGACTGTGACAAACTTTTCGCCGGCATAATAGTCTTGAAAAAATGCATGTAATCCTTCCGGCGTCAGTTTTTTTGCCAGAAGATTTGAAAACAATGGGAGGGACACCAGCATCCCGCTGTAATAGTCGCATATAATGGGGGAAAAGAGCGGTTCCTTTACAAGGCCGGGAATCGCCTTCATTTCCTTTAAATGTTTGTGCTGCTGGCTCAAGGCGTATTCCCTGGGCGCATCCAGTTCTTTCCCACGTTCCCCCGCTTCATATTCAGCAATCGTCTTTTTGCCGGCTCCGCTGTAGCCTGACATGGCAAACGCCGTAACCGGATAATCCGCGGGCAGTATGCCTTCTTTTACCATCGGATATACAAGGGCAATCAGCCCGGAAGCATAACATCCCGGCACTGCTATCCTTTTCCCGCTCCTGATGTTTTCCCTGAAATCCGGTGAAAGCTCCGGAAACCCGTATGCCCATCCGCTTTCCGTGCGGTGGGCCGTGGAGGCGTCGATGATTCTGACCTTATCATTTTCTACAAACTCCACAGCTTCCCTTGCCGCTGCGTCCGGCAGGCAAAGGAAGGTAATGTCCGATTCATTTATCAGACGCTTTCTCTCAGCCGCGTCCTTGCGCAGGGCAGAATCTATGGAAAGCAGTTCAATATCCTCCCTGTCCTGAAAACGCTCATAAATACGCAGTCCGGTTGTTCCTTCACTGCCGTCAATAAATACTTTTGTCTTTTTTTCTTCCATCTCTTACCTCATTTCTGCGCTGCTTTTTTCAATCTTTACCTATCTTTCCTTGTATAAGTGACATAGGTATAGGGTATCTCCCCGTCCACTTCTTCGTCTATGGTTTTGGTAAAAAGACTTTCATCAAACTCCGGGAAAAAGGTATCCCCGTCTATTTCAGCCTCTACTTCCGTTATGTACATTTTTTCAACCAAACCGACTGCTTCCCCATACAGACCTGCGCCGCCGGAAATATAAATGTTTTTCCCTGGCTGCAGCTTTTCTGCCTTTTCAACGGCTTCCTGCAGGGAAGACGCCGTAGTGCAGTTTTCAGCTTCAAAACCTGCGGTTGTGGAAACCACCACAGTAAACCTGTTGGGAAGGGGACGCCCGATTTCCTCATAAGATTTGCGACCCATAATGACAACGTTTCCTGTCGTCAACTCCCGGAACCTCTTTTGCTCACCTTTGATTTTCCAGGGAATCTTCCCTTTATTCCCAATTACACGGTTCCTTGTATATGCCACAATAAGCGCCAGCATATTTTTCTCCTCCCTATCTAATAGTAAACAGGTACTTGCAAAATTCCTTTTCGCAGTTTACGAATTGTGCAATTACCGCCCTTAAACGCTTTGCGCCACATCCCTTATCCATCCCGTTACTCCCTCCGGCAGGCGTTCATCATAACAGGTATCATCGTCATACATAAGGTTGGCCTGAAACTGGTTCACCAGACAATGCTGCCCCATCTCTGTACCGAAATTAACCGATGCGACTCCTTTATCTTCGTTCCTCACCCATTCCGGGAAATAGCAGATGCAGTTTTTCATGCCAAGCAGTTCTTCTTCCCTGGGGGCAATGCACTTTTTGAAAACGGCCATTTCATCATGCCTGCCATGCGCCACTATCAGCCTGATGCCGGAATCGTCCAGTTTTTTCAGTTTCTTCGCAGAGGGCACATAACCCGATGCAATCGGTATCGCACCGTCAAAATCCTGCGTAAAAAGCTCAATCATGCGCCAGGTAAAATATCCGCCTGAGGAGGCTCCCATCACAAAACGGCTTCCGATGTTTGCGGCATGTTTTTCACACACTGCATCAAACAGCTTTTTTACAGGCATAAGGTATCTTTCATCCCATGAGCCGGAAATGGTATCGTCTGCAAGACGCTTTTCATTGGCAAGAGGCACAACGATATATGCCCCCCCGCTCATGGACTTCTGATAATCCGGGGAAGCATACTGCTCCGCGCCGCAGTAACCCACGCATTTCCTGCCGTCAATGGCGCAATTTGTCCCATGTATCCACATAAGCACAGGATACTTCCCTTCCCTGGGCGCCCCATGCTTGACAGGGTCATAGACAAAATAGGTTATGTCCCCTGTCATCGGGCTTTCAAAAACATATTCATCAAACAGTTCCCAGTATCCGCCCAGCACGTAAGATGTGCTGCAGCTTATGAAATCGCCTTCCTCCATTTCCTTTTCCCATGGCGGGCTGGGATTCATATTTCTGTTTTCCTTCGTGAATTTGGGTAGTTTCAATTTTTCTGCCTCCCTCAATATATTTTCCCCTGTGTTCCCCCTAGATGGTATCCATCAAATCACTTCCGCTTATGATGTTTAACCAGTGGCTTTCATAACAAAGCCCCCTTGCTGCCCCTTCTGCCCGATACCGGTACAAAAGGCGGGGCTCCTCCAGTTCTTCCAGCCTTTCTATCCTTCCTTCCAGATAACCGTTTATCCTTCCCGCCGCACTGCATAACCTCACGGATACGCTCCCCAGCTTAATATCCATAAGTTCATAGCCAAAGGGCTTGTTGTCCTGCATCCAAAGCTTTTCCCTAAGACTCTTTAATCTATCCAGCTTTTTGCAGCATTCCGGAATTTCACTTCCGGCAATCCTTTGCAGGGTTTCCCTGTCCTTTTCGTCATATGCCTGTTTCAGGCGTATCCCCATATCCCCTTTTTGCATCAGTACGTCTGCCAGGGACAGGTAATAAGAAAACAAATCATTATAAGCGGTATTTCTTTCCAGCGCCTCTTTCAAGGCGGCATACAGCTTTTCATAGTGTTTCTTTATGTCAAATCCTTCCAGCTGTTTGTCAAATATACCGAGCATGACATCCTGATAGAGCATATATTTGGACGGCGTGTTATCCAGCCTGTTATCCTTATTGTCCTTGTTTTCTTTGTCTATGTAGTCAAAGTCATCCAATAGCATGAAGTCTCCGTATACGCCGCCAAAACAGCGGGTAAAAGAAGCTCCAAGCGTTTCCTCCGTCAGTTCCCTGCCATATCCCGCCTCCGCATATAATGTCATAACCGGATAGGCGGCTTCCACCGGAGTTTCCGCACCGTCATCCTGCCAGCAGGTACAGATTACATGCCGGATGCCCAGTTTTTCACATGCCGAAAGCGCTTTTCGGGAAATATCCACCGCCTTGGAAAGGTTGGGGGCGACGCCGTTCCAAAGCCAGCTTCCCCCAGCAAATACCACTTCTTTTGCTATCTCACTGTGAATCCCAAGGTTTCTTAAATAGGCTGCTTCCTCATGATGGTAATAATCCCAGTAAACCAGACCCAGTCCCTTCGGCGGTTTCATCCAGCCTGACGTATCCGTCCTTTCAGGCAGTTCATAATAATTGCTTCCTGTATTGGCGGTAATATACATATCGCTCCAAATCATCGGCTCCAGACCCGCCTCTTCACAGATGGCATATACCTTTTCCAGATGTTCTTTCATGATTTCCTGCGGCGTCCGGTATCCGTTCTGTTCCAGATACTTTCCCAATCCCAGATAACATGCTTCGTCCATCCCGAGATGTATCTTATTGGAACGGAAGGGACGGCTTGCCGCTGCAATCAGTTCTTTTAACAGCCTGTACGTCTCCTCGCTGCCGGACAGGATAACATCTTTCGTGTCCTGCAGGGCATGAAACTCCGGCCACTTTAAAACGTTGTGAAGATGCGCCAGCGTCTGGATGCAGGGTATCATTTCAATACCGAACATATCAGCATAATCGTCGCATACCCGCAGTTCTTCCTGCGTATATCTGCCCCTGTAGGCGCCAAAATAAGGATGCCCTTCCACCTCGTAGGTATCCTCTGTGTATAACATCAGCCTGTTCATCCCCAGGGCTGCCATTTTCCTCAACAGCTCTTTTATTTTATCTACTTTTAAAACCGCATTCCGGGAACAATCCAGCATACAGCCGTTTGAAACAAACAGAACCTTTTCCGAAGTGTGATATTCTTCCCTGTCTGCATGGAACAGAAGCAGGGACAGGCCTCTGAAAAAACTGGCTTTTGTGTAAAAAGATATGCTGCATTCAGACTTGCTTTTGTCTATGGACAGGCAGGGAAGAACCTGCTTTATGACCGTGATTGTCATATCTGTATCTTTTTCCTGTATACCCGCTTCCTCCAGCAGTATTGAAGCGCCTTTTTCCAGACCGGCAAAATCTCCCTCAAACCGAATCATTGCATATCCTCCGTCTAACTTACAAAAATTATACTTTATTTTCCACCAAACCGCAAGGGAATACGTTCCTTACGTTCTTTTTCTTCATATATAAACCCTGTCCCTTAAAACAGATTACGCTTACTCCAAAAAGACCGGTTGGATTTTACGCCAACCGGTCTTTTCTGTTACCATTTTTTCTTTCGTTCTTCATTATACAGTCCGAAATTGCACTCGGAAGAATTGGGCTTGGGGCCTTTCCATAATTCATCAAACGCCTCAAAGATAAATGCAATTATCTGTTCCTGTTCAACCCAGGCTTCCACTTCTTCAATATAACGCTTTTCGTTAGATACGGACGCACGTCTCGGGGTTCCCGGCTCCGGAATTATCTCCCGCGTCTCATTCCCGACCACCGCAAAATAATTGGGCGTCGTATTGTCAGAACTCCAGCCAAGCTCCGTAAAGATAACCTGCTTATCCGGAAACAATGCCTTTATGTCCGCATAGTGCTTTTTATTGACTGCCACCGAGTCTGCCACGTCGTCACCGTAATGGTACGGATAACTGTGGACGCTGATGAAATCCATCTCTTTTGCCAGTTCCATGATATGCGGCCATTCGAAGTATCCTTCGCAGAACGTAACCGGCTTATCCAGCGCTTCCTTCAGGCGTCTGGCATGGGCAATCAGCCTTTCTTCGGAAACCGTATGCGCGCCCCACGGAGGCGTATTTTCATTGCCTACGGAAACTGCCGCTACCTCGTCAGGAAATTCTTTTACCAGTGCAATCAGCTTTTCAAGCTCCCCGTCGTTTCTTTTTTTATGCTGCTGCAATTCTTCCTCCGTGTAGCGCTGTTCCTCAAACGGGCAGTTCTCATTATTCACTTCCGGGTCAGAGTCAATCCCAATCAGGCACTTTAACGGAAGTTTTCTCTCCCTGATTGTTTCCAGAACTCTTCTTGCATGCAGGTTCGGGTCGTACATGCGAAGATAACGATATCCGTCCCGGACCAGAATTTCCAAGTCCTCTGCAATCTGTTCCGCCGTCGGAACCTCTCCTTTGGGGTTCTGCCCCTTTCTGTAACCGGAATAGCAAACGGCTTTCCCGTACTGTAAAATATCCATTTTATTCCTCCTTTTCCCGTTATAGTCCCACTGCTTGTATATAGCTATATTATACTATTGGGTTTTAACGGAATCAATCGGATTTTACAGCCAGTTAATTCGTTTTTCAAATACGACTCTGTTTTCTCCCTTTCCTATTTCTCCAATCTCGTAGCAGTCATAGAATCGGCCGATATGCTTCATGACAAGAGCTTTATCCTTTTGGGACACCACCAGGTTAAAGCCCACTCCGCAGTTAAACGTCCTGAGCATTTCCTCATCACTGATATTTCCGTTGTTGCGGATGTACCGGAATATCGGCAGAGGCTTTATCCGGGATAAATCAATCCTGGCGCTTAACCCGTCCGGAATCACCCTGCACAGGTTGCCTTCTATTCCGCCGCCGGTAATATGGGCCATTCCATGTACGATATTCTTGTCGAATAATCCCTTTACCGCCTTATAGTACGGCAAATGCGGTTTCATGATTTGTTCTATAAAGGTAAGCCCTTCTATTTTCTCCAGCTTTATCTGCGGCATTTTATCCATCAGAAGACGTATCAGGGAATACCCGTTGGTATGCAGTCCGTTGGAGGCAATCGCCAGAACAGCGTCCCCTTCTTCTATAGCGGAACCGTCAACCACCTTTGACTTCTCCACAATACCTGCAATACTTGAAGTAAGGACATATACCCCTGGTTCCACGACTGAAGGCTGTATGGAGGTTTCACCGCCTACAAGGGAACACTCATTTTCTCTGCAGGCCTCGGAGACGCCTTTTACCAATGCCTTAATCGTATCCTTTTCCGCATTGCCGCATACAATGGTATCCAGCACTGCCAACGGCTTTGCTCCCATCACCACAATATCATTTACCAGATGATTAATCATATCGTGGCAGATTGATTCCGTATAGCCGTATTCCATTGCCAGTTTTTGCTTTGAGCCCGGCTCCTCTGATTTCAGAACCAGCACCGGGTTTTTTATTTCGGGAAAATGAATGTCATACAGGGAGGCAAACGGTCCCAGACCGTTTAACACGCGTCCGTCACCGGTCTCCAGATGCTTTGCCATTTCCTTCTTGATGGTATCCGTGTAGGCAATATCTACCCCTGCCTTACTGTAGGACAGACCATCTTCCTCTTTTTCGCTGCCCGCAAGAATTTCATCCACCGACACATCCAATACGGCTGCCAAATCCTGCAGTATCTCTATATTCGGATATGTGGTTCCGTTCTCCCATTTCGATACTGCCTGAAAGGAAACATGCAGCTTATCTGCAAGCTGCTGCTGGGTTAAGCCGAGGGCTTTCCGCTTATCCATTATAAAATTACCGACCTTGATGCTGTCTAGCATAGGTTTTTCCTCCGTTTTTATTTTATAATAGCCGGCATTTTAGTCCTTTTACAATAACCGGGGCGGCGAATTTGGGAGGGTGGTTCAACCGGAGGTTGAGTTTGTTTCTATGCTTCTCTATTCGCTTCCGTTATGCAATCTGCTCGTTTGCAAACGTCCCCCCGATATCCCATGCCAATGTATCATTCATCACGGTACAAGCCTCTTTAAAAACAGTGATATCTTTCAATGGACGAAATACCTCGTTCTCAATCATTTGAGTCATATCATAACATACGATTTTACCATCTTCAAAGTATACATATACCGAATAAGATTGATTCGATTCATCGGTTTTCCATCCTTTGACAATTCCCAATTCTGCATCAGTTCATCCTAATGTAACACACACCATGCCAAAATCAATTTGAGTTGCCGTGATGGCAATGCATCTTTTATCATTTCATTCTATAGCATATATACTTGACAATATAAGTTTACCACAGTTATCACCTAAAAAAACCCACAAACAACATCTGTCTGTGGGTTTCCATATCTTTCTGTTTGAAAATACTGTCTATCTCTTGGAAAACTGCGGTGCCCTGCGGGCTGCTTTGAGACCGTATTTCTTACGTTCTTTCATACGAGGGTCACGAGTCAAAAAGCCTTCTTTTTTCAGGACGGGCCTATAATCGGTATCTGCCTGGCAGAGCGCTCTTGCAACACCGTGACGGATGGCTCCTGCCTGTCCGGTGGTGCCGCCGCCGCGTACATTCACCAGTACATCAAACTTATCTGCTGTCTCTGTTGCTGTCAGGGGCTGACGAACGATAACCTTAAGGGTTTCCATTCCGAAATACTCGTCAATATCTCTTTTATTTATAGTCACTTTACCGGTTCCCGGCATTAAATATACTCTTGCAATGGATTTTTTTCTTCTACCTGTTCCGTAGTATCTTGCTGCTTTAGCCATTTTTATTTCCTCCTTTCCGTCCCATTAGAATGTCAATACTTCAGGCTTCTGTGCTTCATGTTTGTGCTCAGGTCCTGCGTATACATGCAGCTTTTTGTACATCTGTCTGCCTAACGGTCCTTTGGGAAGCATGCCCTTAACTGCAAGTTCAATTACCTGCTCAGGCTTCTTTGCCAGTTTCTCTTTCAGTGTAGCCTGCTTCAAGCCGCCTACATAGTCAGAGTGGCTGTAATATATTTTCTGGTCTAACTTCTTTCCGGTTACCTTTATCTTTTCTGCGTTGATGACAATCACATTGTCACCTGTATCCATGTGAGGTGTAAAAATCGGCTTGTTCTTGCCTCTCAAAATCTTGGCAACCTCAGATGCCAGACGGCCCAGAGTCATGTTTTCAGCGTCTACTACATACCATTTTCTATCGATTGTAGCTGGACTAGCCATAAATGTTTTCATGATATTTCCTCCATACATAGTAAAAAACCATTTTTGCTTCTCTGGAATCTTACTTGGCAGATGTCCGGCCACCTCATAAAACCCTTCAAAACAGCTTTACTTTTACGATTTCTTCCTGTGTCACCGGGGCTTTGGTTCCACATTACGATACATCGTCACAGTGATATATTATATTATATATCGTTATGCCTGTCAACCCATAAATTCGAGTTTCCGCATTTTGCATTGCGGCGTCCCCGGCGTCCTGTTGGAACAAATGCACGCCGGGGACGCCGCAATGCAAAATGCAGGAACTTTATAAAAATTCATATTTCATCAGCGTCAGCCCGCAAGCCGGCGCTGTCGGCCCTGCGGCTTTTCTGTCTCTTTCCTCCAGAATCTCCCGCATCTTTTCCGGCGGCCATTTGCCCCTGCCTGCTTCCATCAGGGTTCCGGCAATTATCCTCACCATGTTGTATAGAAATCCGTTTCCGCAGACGCGGATGACAATTTCTTCCTCCTGCCTTTCCACTGACACAAAATAGATGGTACGCACGGTGCTGTCTACCACCGCTGCCGCTGCACAGAAACTTTTAAAGTCATGTTTTCCCTCCAAATATGCGGCTGCTTCCTGCATTCTGCCCATATCCAGGGAATAGTAACAATGAGCGGAATACAGCCTTCTCGTCGGTATCGGAAATTCCCCGGTTGTAATCCGGTATTCGTACGTTTTCCTGCTCTCACAACGTCTGGGATGAAAATCCTCCGGCACCTGCTCCGACTTCTGTATCCTGATATCCTCCGGCAGCCGCTGATTTAACGCATACGCCAGCTTACCGGCAGGAATGGCTGTTTCGGAATCAAAGACTGCCTTATTGCATATTGCATGGACTCCGGCATCCGTCCTGCTGGCGCCGATTACATGGATATCTTCTCCCAGAAGTGAGGAAAGACACCTGTTTAATTCTCCTTCTATGGTTCTGCAGCTTTTTTGTACCTGAAAGCCTGAATAGGCTGTTCCGTCATAAGCTACCGTCAGCATAAACCGTTTCATCTTTTTCTCCATTCCGAAGCGCTTTTGCGCTGAGGAGGCGAGCGAAATGTCAGATTTCGCTCTGCCATCATAGAATTTGTGACGCTTCGGCACAAATTCTTGGTTGAACAAATTGCTATCAAGCAATTTATTCAACCTTATTCCCCCTGCAAAAAATCGTCAGAACAAAAACCTTCCGATAGCAATGCTTCCTGCCAGATACGCAAGCAAAACGACATAAGCGGCCGCATCCCGTTTTTTATAGACAAGGGGTTTCATCTTGGTTCTGCCTTCGCCGCCCCTGTAACAGCGGGCCTCCATAGCCATGGCCAAATCGTTTGCGCGCCGGAATGCAGAGATAAAAAGAGGCACCAACAGGGGCACCAGGGCTTTTGCCCGCTTTAGCAGGTTGCCGTTTTCAAAATCAGCCCCCCTTGCAATCTGCGCTTTCATAATTTTATCCGTTTCCTCAAGCAGTATGGGAATAAAGCGCAGGGCAATGGACATCATCATCGCGATTTCATGAACAGGAAAACGCAGCGCTTTCAACGGACGCATCGCCTTTTCCAACCCATCCGTCAGATGATTGGGCGTTGTGGTCAGGGTCATGACGGACGAACCGATTATCAGCATTGACAGCCTGATTGCCATAAAGGAGGCCGTTCGGATGCCCTCTTTTGTTATCTTTAACTTCCATACCGCCACAACCGTTTCTCCGGGTGTGAGAAACAGATTGAATATGACCGTGATAAGCAGGAGAAATATAATAGAGCGCATACCCTTTATCATAAATTTGAACGGTACTTTTGACAAACGGATTACCACTGCCAGAAATAAGGCGGCACATAAATATCCCCAGATGTTTTTGAAACAAAACAAGGATATGATATAAATAACCGTACCTGCCAGCTTGACACGCGAATCCAGCCTGTGAATGACGGACTCCGCCTGATAATATTGTCCTAATGTAATATCTCTCAGCATAATACTCCTCGTTTATCCTCTCAGCGCGCGGGCTATCATATCCGCCGCCTCTTTAATGGTTGTGGCATTCTCATCCACATCCAGTCCTTTTGCCTTTAACTTATGCATAATATAGGTTACCTGCGGCGCTGCAAGCCCCATCTCTTCCAAATTTTTGTAATGCTTAAACACTTCCCCCGGGACATCGTCATATACTATTTTCCCATGGTTCATCACCAGTATGCGTTCCACATATTCCGCCACATCTTCCATGCTGTGGGAAACCAGGATAATGGTTATCTGACTTTCCTCCTTCAGTTTCACTATCTGGCTCAGTATTTCTTCCCTGCCCTTTGGGTCCAGCCCTGCAGTCGGTTCATCCAGTATCAGCACTTCCGGCTTCATGGCAAGCACTCCCGCAATGGCTGCCCTTCGCTTCTGTCCGCCTGACAAATCAAAAGGAGACTGATAAAAGCATTCATCCGGCAGTCCTACTTTTTTTAAGGCCTCGTATGCCCGAAGCTCTGTTTCCTGTCTGGACAGGCCAAGGTTTTTGGGGCCGAAACAGACGTCTTTAAATACATCTTCTTCAAAAAGCTGATGCTCCGGATACTGAAACACCAGTCCCACTTTGCTTCTTAACTTGCGCTTATCAAAATCCTTATCATCAATATCCTGCCCGTTAAAATAAATATGCCCGTCAGTAGCCTTTATCAGTCCGTTTAAGTGCTGCACAAAGGTCGACTTGCCGGAACCGGTATGCCCAATCAGACCTATAAACTGTCCGTCGGGAATCACCAGGCTCACATCATCCAGCGCTTTCACCGCAAGCGTCGTATCATTCCCGTATACATGGCTGACATGGTCCAATATTATTGACATGGCTTACTCCTTTTCATAATCTCATTGACAAGTTCTTCTATGCTGAGAATCCCGTCCGGCATATCGATACCCCTTTTTTGCAGTTCATGGGCAAGCAAGGTAACCTGCGGCACATCCAGCCTAAGTTCCTTTATCCTTTCCACATCGGAAAAGATTTCCCTCGGCGTACCCTGCATGGCAATCCTGCCGCCATCCATGACAAATACTTTATCCGCATGGATAATTTCTTCCATATAATGTGTAATCAGAATAACCGTAACATTTTCCACATCATTGAGGGCCCTGACGGCACGAATCACTTCCCTGCGGCCATTGGGGTCCAGCATCGCAGTCGGTTCATCCAGCACAATGCATTTGGGGTGCATCGCCAGTACACCGGCAATGGAAACGCGCTGTTTCTGCCCTCCCGAAAGCTTATTGGGGGAGTATTTCCTAAATTCATACATACCGACTGCTTTTAAGCTCTCCTTCACACGCTCCCAAATCTCTTTTGTTGGCACTCCCATGTTTTCAGGTCCGAAACCCACATCTTCTTCCACGACCTGTCCGATAATCTGGTTATCAGGATTTTGAAACACCATGCCTGCCGTCTGCCTGATTTCCCAGACTTCCTCTTCCTCCCTCGTATCTCGCCCATCCACCCAGATAACGCCTTCCGTTGGAGTCAGAATGGCATTCATATGCTTGGCCAGCGTGGACTTTCCGGAACCATTGTGTCCCAGAATGGCAATGAAATCTCCCTGGCTGATATCCAAATCCACCTCGTCCACTGCCCGGGTAATGCCTTCCACATTGCCGTCCTCGTCCCGCCTGATATATTCAAAAGTTAATTTATCCGTTTCGATAATTCCCATGCCATATCCTGCCTTTCGTGCTGCATGGCTTTTATTGTACTAGAATTTAGGGGAAAATACAACTATAAATGGGAATCGGAGGACGCATTTTATACGGGCGGCAGTGGGCAGGCGCATTTGTTCCAACAGGACGCGTTCTCACTCGGGTAACAGCGTGAAAAGAAGTTCTAACTGCCTTTGGCAGTTTTCGCTCACAGCAAAGGCTGTTTCGCGGAGAACTTCTAAATTTCACGCCTGAGAAATGCCTGAAATACGGCATTTCTCATCGAAGTAACATCATTTTAGTGTTTTTACACGGTCCTTTATGGAATCAAATGCGCCTGCCCACTGCCGCCCGTATAAAATGCTGCTTACCGAACAAGTGTGAGTAAAGGGGGTGGTTTTCCTTAGGTGCGTATGCTATACTCTTTTTGAGTACGGATGATTGATAATGCTTTTTAATAAAAGGAGAATGTCAGCATGGAATTGTGGGATGCTTATTATGGGGATGGTACGTTGGCAGGGAGGGATTTGGTTCGGGGGGAAAGGATTCCGGATGGGTTGCGGCACGCGGTGGCGGAGGTTTTTGTCGTGCATAGGGACAAGTCCATACTGCTGATGCAGAGGGATTATGGCAAACCGAATTATCCGGGGCTCTGGGAAAACGGGGCAAGCGGTTCCGTATTAAAGGGAGAATCGCCTTTGGAGGGCGCTAAGAGGGAGCTCTTGGAGGAGACCGGCATTGTCGCGAAAGACGGCCTGCAAAGTCTTTACCATATCGTTTCAGAGACCACCATATATTGGGGATATCTGTGTGTGACGGATATTCCAAAGGAGAAGGTACGGCTTCAAAAGGGAGAAACCATTGCCTTCAAGTGGGTTCACGAACAGGAATTTAAGGAGATTTTTTATTCAGACCAGTATGTGAATACCGTTAGGGAAAGACTTAAGGATTTTGTGGAGAAAGGAAGCTATTTATGCGGCATATAAAAAATAATTTTAATCTTTCCCCGGAAACACAGAATAAACTCATAAAAGCGGCAGTGATTCTGGCCCTCGTTATTGTATTTTTTTCTTTTATTTCAAAGAATTTTTCCAAAGGAGGGCAGACACTTTCCCAGTATGCGGAAGAAAATCCTGAACTGGCCTACGGAAGCAGCTCCGGGCAGGATACCCCTGCGGTTTCCGATAACGCTTCCGCCGGGGAAGAAGTGCAGCTTCCCGAAACTGTCGGTAACGATTCTTCTTCGGTTTCAGGTTCTGACGTTGCGGATGTAAATCCTGAGCGCGTTACTTATAAGCAGGATTTTTACTATGAGCCTCTATCCGATGAGCTGATTGCTTATATCACAGGAATTTCTTATCCTGCCGAAGGAACAGAGGATATTTCCTACGAAGATTTGTCTTATGTCCATGTCCTGCACTATAATTTTGACGGGGAAAGCGCCGAGGGCGAACTAATCTGCAACAAAGCCATATCCCAGGACTTGGTGGAAATATTTTATGAACTGTATGTGGCGGAATACCAGATAGAAAAGATAACCCTGATTGAAAACTATGACGGGGACGATACTGCCTCCATGACTGACAACAATACCTCCTGCTTCAACTACAGGACAGTGGACGGCACGGACAGACTTTCCAGGCATGCTCTCGGCCTGGCTATCGATATCAATCCTTTTTACAACCCTTACGTCCGTTTCATCAAAGATGGCTCCCCGGTTATCTCACCAGAGGGAAGTGAGGATTATGCTGACCGCACGCTAAGCTTTCCATACAAAATTGACGATACCGATTTGTGTTACCGCCTGTTTACGGAACATGGCTTTACCTGGGGCGGCAACTGGAACTCCAGCAAGGATTACCAGCATTTCCAAAAGGCGCTTCCTTAATCCCTGCTTGTCAATATTTCCCGCAAGCTGCTTAAACAGCCCACTCACTTTCATAAAAAAAACGCTGCATCAACGGTATCACTCCTGATGCAGCGGTTCTTTTATGTGTTTTTATACTAACTCAAGCACTACTTCCAGCGCTCCGTCGCCTTTACGCTGGCCAATCTTGATGATTCTAGTGTAACCACCGTTACGGCTTACATATTTCGGTGCAATTTCATCAAACAATTTTGCAACCAAATCCACCTGCTTGGTATTTTTCTTTCTGCCGGCATTGGAAGTAGGAACTTCTTTCACCGGATATAATACTCTCAGCATCTGACGGCGTGCATGCAGTCTGGAGGGCAGGTCTTTCTTAATCTCTTTTTCTACGATGTCAAACTTTGTAACCTTCTTGCCATCTACTACTTCCTTTACCCTCTTACCGTCTTTATCCCTTAAAGGAACCTTTGCGGAAACCTTTACCATCTCAAAATTGTCTTTCTCCCTGACTGCCATGGCAATCAGACCTTCTGCAATCTTTCTGACTTCTTTTGCTTTTGCTTCCGTGGTAATGATTTTACCGTTGTGTAACAGCGCTGTTACCTGATTTCTTAACAATGCTTTTCTCTGGCTGCTTGTTCTGCCGAGTTTTCTGTACTTTGCCATTTTTTAAATCCTCTCTTTTCATGGTACATCCGGCCACGCCCTTTGGTCTTACTTACCGAATGCCGTTTATGTTGCCATTTCCAAACCGGCCTGCGCACTCTTTGGATTTACCGCAAGCCAAGCGCTTATTATTTATTCGTCACTGGGATTTAAGCGCAGTCCCAGTTCTTTTAACTTGGCAAGTACCTCTTCCAATGACTTGCGGCCCAGGTTACGAACCTTCATCATATCTTCAGAGGTCTTGTTGGTAAGCTCTTCAACGGTATTGATACCTGCCCTCTTTAAGCAGTTATAAGAACGAACCGACAATTCCAGTTCATCAATACTCATTTCCAGCACCTTTTCTTTTTCATCGTCTTCTTTCTCTACCATAACTTCCGCAGTCTTGGCATTTTCCGACAAGTCAATGAAAAGGCTTAAGTGTTCGCTGAGTACTTTTGCAGCCAGGCTTACCGCTTCGTCCGGAACCAGGGTTCCATTGGTATACACATCCAGCGTAAGCTTGTCAAAATCTGTAATCTGACCTACACGTGTATTTTCTACCGTAACATTCACTCTCTCCACCGGTGTGTAAATGGAATCAACCGCAATCACACCGATAGGCAAATCTTCATTCTTGTTTTTATCAGCGCTGATGTAGCCTCTGCCCTTTGTAATGGTGAGTTCCATGTATAACTTTGTGTCCTTGCCGCCGCTTAAAGTGGCAATCACCAAATCCGGATTCAAAATTTCAATATCCTGGTCAGCCTGAATATCCGCAGCCCTCACCACGCCTTCCCCGTCATACTCGATATAAGCAATCTTCGGTTCATTCGTTTCACTGGTATTTCTGATGGCGAGACTCTTGATATTCATGATAATCTCGGTTACATCTTCCTTTACGCCGGGTATGGAACTGAACTCATGCAGCACACCTTCGATTTTAACCTGGCTTACCGCCGCACCGGGTAAAGAAGAAAGCATGATTCTTCTAAGAGAATTACCAAGTGTGATGCCGTATCCTCTTTCCAAAGGCTCTACCACAAATCTGCCGTACTTTTTGTCTTCAGAAATCTCAGCAACCTCAATATTGGGTCTTTCAAAATCAAACACTGCAAATACCCTCCTTTACGAACAATTTATATTACGGCTTATTTGGAATATAATTCGACAATAAGCATCTCATTTACGGGAACATCAATCTGTTCTCTGGTAGGAAGCGCTTTTACAGTTCCTTTAAGACCTTCGATATCTACGTCCATCCATTCAGGAAACAGTCTTCCTGCGGTTACTTCCACGATATCTTTATATCTCTGTAAGGATTTGGATTTCTCCCTGATTTCGATTACATCACCGGCTTTTATTAAATAGGAAGGTATGGTTACTCTCTTGCCGTTCACAAGCACATGTTTATGTCCTACAATCTGTCTTGCTTCTCTTCTGGTTCTTGCAAATCCCATTCTGAAAACAATGTTATCCAGTCTGCGTTCCAGTAAAACCATCAGGTTTTCACCTGTCATGCCTTTCATACGGTCAGCTTTCTCATAGTAATTTCTGAAGGGTTTCTCCAAAACGCCATAAATAAATTTAGCTTTCTGTTTCTCCCTCATCTGAAGACCATATTCACTCATTTTCTTGCCTGCCCTTGCGGAAGTCCTGTTGGACTTTTTGTCATATCCCAGATATGCAGGCTCCAATCCTAAATTTCTACATCTTTTCAGTACGGGTACTCTATTTACTGCCATGTCAATAAATTCCTTTCTACAGGGCCCATGCCCCAGACTATTGTTTACAGCCTCACACTACGCAGGCTTTCTTCCAACTTGTTATAAAGTTCCGACGGAGAATGCACGGTTTTTGGGCATTCTCCCGCGTGAAACTTAGTACTTCTTAGCGAAATGCCCTCTGGCATGAGCTATTAGAAGTACTTTTCACGCTACACGCGGCGTCTCTTAGGAGGACGGCAGCCGTTGTGGGGAACCGGGGTTACGTCACGGATACTTGTCACTTCAAGGCCGCATGCCTGAAGCGCACGAATTGCTGCTTCACGGCCTGAACCGGGACCCTTCACAAATACGTCCACTGTCTTTAATCCATGGATTAAAGCGGCTTTTGTAGCAGTTTCTGCTGCCATCTGTGCTGCATACGGAGTAGATTTCCTTGAACCTCTAAATCCAAGACCACCGGCGCTTGCCCAGCTAAGGGCATTTCCTTCAGTATCTGTCAATGTAACAATGGTATTGTTAAAAGAAGACTGAATATGTGCCTGTCCACGTTCAACGTTTTTCTTTACGCGCTTTTTAGCGACTTTTCTATTAGCTGTTACTTTCTTAGCCATTTAAACTAACCTACTTTCTCAAAATTGTTTGCAGTTCCTATTTTTTCTTGTTCGCAACAGTCCTCTTAGGACCTTTTCTGGTTCTTGCGTTGGTCTTCGTCTTCTGTCCGCGAACCGGAAGTCCCTTACGGTGGCGAACGCCACGATAGCATCCGATTTCCTGTAATCTCTTAATGTTTAAGGCGATTTCTCTTCTCAAATCACCTTCCACCATGACATCCAGTTTCTCGATTGCTTCACTGATTTTCTTAACTTCCTCATCTGTCAGTTCCCTTACACGGGTATCAGGACTTACACCTGCTTCTGTCAAAATCTTGTTTGAAGTTGTCCTGCCGATACCATAAATATACGTCAGGCCAATTTCGACACGCTTTTCCCTAGGTAAATCAACACCTGCGATACGAGCCATTTACGTTTCCTCCATCTTTCTTTGCGTTGCTGCTTTGCGCACACAAATAATAGTTACTAAGTTGATTGGGGCATCCGCCCAATCGGACGTTTCCTGTTCAATCCGACCTTTCCAGACGAAACTTAGAATTTGTCAGGCTCCGTACTTTGAAGCTTTAAATTCTTTTCGTCATGGTATCAACAAGTAATCTCCCGTAAGCCCTTCCATTATATATAAATTACAGTTCTCTTTTGTCCACCACGGGTTAAACCGGCGCCGGACAAACGAAAAATGTACTTTCAGCCGCATACAATAATGGGACAAGAACTCACACACCTGATTCTCAGGCCGGTGATTATCCTTGTCTCTGTTTGTGTTTCGGATTTTCACAGATTACTCTGATACGCCCTTTTCTTTTAATGATTTTGCACTTTTCGCAAATCGGTTTTACTGATGATCTAACCTTCACGTTAAACCCTCCTTTCAAAAAAGACCGTTTTACATTATAGCATGTAGATACTTCAATTACAAGGGTTTTTTTGCTATTTGTGGATTTTTTTGACCGGCCGCATTATTTGTCACGCCATATAATACGGCCCTTTGTCAGGTCATACGGGGAAAGTTCCAAAGTAACTTTATCACCCGGCAGGATACGGATAAAATTCTGCCTCAGCTTACCGCTGATATGCGCCAGAACTTTGTGGCCGTTTTCCAGTTCCACCTGAAACATGGTATTGGGCAGTTTTTCAATTACCGTTCCTTCAATTTCAATTACATCTGCTTTAGACATCTGATGCCTCCTTCTTCCTGATAAAATCCTTAATTACTTTCTTTACTTCTTCATTGCGCACGGGAATTTGCTGTTTCAGTTTTTCTGTGATGGCTTCATCCATCCCCTGCTTTATGGGCTGTATATGCTTTTTGTTCTTTTTTTTGGGACGCTCCACGGTCTTTAGCCTGCCGTCGCTAAGATATACATATTCCGCATCCTCTTTTATTATCATATAAACCGTCTGTCTGTCATGCCCAGCTTTGGAAAATGCCAGCATACCTATCATAGATAACTTTCCTCCCGTCAGTAAAGCGTAAGTATCTCCGGCTCACCCTCCGTAATCAGGATGGTATTCTCATAATGCGCTGACAAAGAGCCATCCTCTGTCACAACCGTCCAGTCGTCATCCAGCCATTCCACATCCGCCCTGCCCATGTTTATCATCGGCTCAACTGCCAGCGTCATGCCGGGCTGGAGCTTGATTCCCCTTCGTTTCTGAGCAAAGTTGGGAATCTGCGGGTCTTCGTGCAGTTCGGTGCCGATGCCGTGTCCGACCAAATCCCTGACAATGCCGTATCCAAACTGCGATACATAGGCGTCAATGGCATTGGAAATGTCATGCAGATGATTCCCTGCTTTTGCCATCTTTATACCTTCAAAAAAACTCTGCTTTGTCACATCCATCAGCTTCTTAGCTTCTGCACTGACCTCTCCCACCGCATGGGTCCTGGCCGCGTCGGAGTGATAGCCTTTATAAATAAGGCCTGCATCGAGGCTGATAATATCCCCTTCCTGCAAAATCCTGTGCTTATCAGGAATGCCATGCACTACCTCGTCATTGACCGAAGTGCAGATGGAAGCCGGGTATCCGTGATAATCCCTGAAGTTGGGAATGCATCCCAACTCCCTTATCAGCTTATCACCCATAATGTCGATTTCCATGGTTGACATACCCGGCCTTATGGCTTCCTCCAGCGCCTTATGCACCTTGGCAAGCAGCCTGCAGGACTCCCGCATCAATTCAATTTCCCTGGCAGATTTAATTGTCACAGCCATATTGTCTCACCCGATTCTATCCTAAAATTGCAACGATGGCATTGAATACATCCTGCATATCCACTGTCCCGTCCACAGTCTTCAGGATACCCTTTTTTGTATAGAAGTCGATAAGCGGCTGGGTCTGCTCATGATATACATCCAGCCTGTTCTTTACGGTTTCCGCCTTGTCGTCATCACGCAACACCAGCGGCTGCCCGCATTTGTCGCATACGCCTTCCGTCTTGGGCGGAATATGCACGATATGGTACGTAGCGCCGCAGGAAAGGCAGGCGCGTCTTCCCGACATCCTGTTAATGATATTCTCGTCCGGCACATCCACGTTGATGGCATAGTCAATTTTATCGTTAATCTCTGCCAATGCCTTATCCAGCACTTCTGCCTGCGGAATCGTCCTCGGGAAACCGTCCAGGACATAACCGTTTGCACAGTCGGGCTGCGCCACCCTGTCAAGCAGAATCTTTACGGTCAGTTCGTCGGGAACCAGAAGCCCTTTATCCATGTACTGCTTTGCTTCCATACCAAGCTTTGTACCGTTCTTAATGTTTGCCCTGAAAATATCTCCGGTGGAAATGTGGGGAATCTGATATTTGTCTGCTATCATCTTCGCCTGTGTTCCTTTACCTGCGCCCGGTGCGCCCAACATAATAATCTTCATATTTTTCCTCCATTCTCCAATCCTGATAATGCCTAATATTTATATTTTACCGTTATTTTCTCAGGTTTGCAACAACAGAATTGAAAAAGCATCCGGGGAAATTTTCCCCGGATACTTAAGTCCCATACCAGTCATTTAGTCATTTAAAAAGCCTTTGTAATTACGCACCAGCATCTGGGATTCAATCTGTTTCATGGTTTCCAGTATAACACTTACAATAATTATCAGACTGGTTCCCCCAAAGGATACGCTTGCCTTAAATAATCCGTTGAATACATAAGGAAGAATACCTACAATGGTAAGACCTACGGCGCCGATAAAGATAACGTAGTTTAAAACTCTTGTAAGATAATCGCTGGTTGGCTTACCCGGTCTGATACCCGGTATAAATCCACCCTGCTTTTTCATATTGTCCGCTACCATCAAAGGATTGAAGGTAATGGAGGTATAAAAATATGCAAAGAAGATTACCAACAGGATATACACCAGCAGTCCGATGGAATATACCGGCTGCTTCGGATTACACCAGTTAGCGGAATTTAACCCGTTTAACACTTCCCTCCAGAAGCCTGTCCCCTCATACTGCATAAAGGAGCAGATAATAATCGGGAACTGCATAATGGACTGTGCAAAAATAATGGGAATAACCCCCGCCGTATTAATCTTTAAAGGCATATTGGAGGACTGCGCGCCTACCAGCCTTCTTCCCTGCACCTTCTGTGCATACTGCACGGGAATCTTGCGCACACCGCCGTTCAATATGATTACCAGAACCACCATCAGTATGATAATGGCAAGGATAACCACAACCGCCAGCGCTGCCGTGGCAAACGGCTTACCCTTTACAAACTGCTCAAACAAATTGTTCAAGTCTTCCGGAAGACGCGAAATGATATTGATAATCAGGACAATGGAAATACCGTTACCCACACCGTTTTCCGTGATTCTCTCACCAATCCACATGAGGAAAGCGCTTCCTGCCGTCATGGCCGAGATAGCCACGATGACGCTCATTGCGTTATAATGAACCAAAAGGCCCTGCCGACCGAATCCGATAGCCATTGCCGTCGCCTGAATCAGGGCAAGCACAACCGTCACATATCTCGTGATGGACGCAATCTTTTTCCTGCCGTCTTCCCCATCCTTCTGCATTTCTTCCAGCTTCGGAATCGCAATCGTCAAAAGCTGCATGATGATGGATGAGGTAATATACGGGTTGATACCAAGCGCCAAAATGGACATATTGATAAAGGAACCGCCGGTAATTGCGTCAAAGAAACTGAACGCGTTGCCGTTTCCGGCCTGGCTGTTAAACCAGGACTTGAAATATTCCGTATTTACGCCCGGCACAGGCAGTTGTGACCCGATACGAATCACAACCAGCATGGCGAACGTAAATAATAATTTATTTCTGATTTCTTTGATTTTGAATGCATTTTTCAGCGTTGTAAGCATTTACATCACCTCTGCACTTCCACCAAGAGCTTCAATCTTTTCTTTAGCAGATGCACTGAATGCATTCACTTTGACTGTAAGCTTTTTGGTTAACTCTCCATTTCCAAGAACCTTTACGCCATCTTTCGGATTTTTAATAACGCCTGTCTCCAGCAGTGTGTTGATATCCACCACGCTGTCATTTTCAAAACGCTCCAAAGCGCTCACGTTGATAGCGACGATTTCTTTTGTATTCCTGTTGTGGAAACCTCTCTTGGGAATACGTCTGTATAACGGCATCTGTCCACCTTCAAAACCGATTCTGGGAGCTCCTGAACGGGCTTTCTGTCCCTTATGGCCTTTGCCGGCAGTTTTTCCGTTGCCTGAACCGTGTCCGCGGCCTCTTCTAAAATTATCGCTATGCTTGGAGCCTTCCGCAGGTCTTAAATTAGATAATTCCATTCTGACACCTCCTTATCTGCTTATACTTCTACTTCTTCTACTTTGATTAAATGATTAATCTTCCGAATCTGTCCCCTTGTAGCGTCGTTGTCCGGCAGGATAATCGAACTGTTAATCTTCCTAAGGCCCATGGACTCTACAACTGCTCTATTTTTGGGAACAGCGCCGATAGTGGATTTAACCAGAGTAATTTTTAACTTTTTTTCTGCCATTACCTTTCTCTCCTTTCAACCCATTCAGGGAAACAACCCCTCATTAAGCAAAAATTTCTTCTACTGCCTTGCCGCGGTTTTTAGCTACTTCTTCAGGAGCCTTTAACTGCGCTAAACCTGCAATGGTTGCAAGAACTACATTCTGCTTGTTGTTGGAGCCTAAAGACTTTGTACGGATATTTTTGATACCTGCAAGCTCACAAACAATACGCGCAGGACCGCCTGCAATAATACCGGTACCTTCCGGAGCCCTCTTCAAAAGAACATTGGCAGAACCGTATTTGCCGATAAAGTCATGTGTAATACTGTTGTTACCATCCATCGCAACATTTACCAGATGTTTCATGGCGTCTTCTTTCCCTTTGCGGATTGCTTCGGGAATTTCCACAGCCTTGCCCAGGCCGGCGCCAACATGGCCGTTTCCGTCACCGACAACCACCAGGGCTGTGAAACGCATATTACGTCCACCTTTAACGGTTTTGGAAACACGTTTAATAACTACAACTTTATCTGTTAATTCCAGCTGACTTGCATCTATGATTGTATGTTTCATATGTCCTCTTCCTTTCCTAGAATTGTAAGCCAGCTTCTCTGGCTGCATCAGCTAATGCTGCAATTTTACCATGGTATATAAAGCCGCCCCTGTCAAAGACTACTTCCTTGATACCTTTTTCGATTGCCCTCTTGGCAATGACAGTTCCTAAATATGCCGCTGCATCAACGTTATTGGTTTTTTCGAGTTCTGCCTTTATCTCCTTTTCCACGGTAGAGGCAGCAACCAGTGTGTTCCCAACTGTGTCGTCGATAATTTGAGCATACATATGATTATTGCTTCTGAATACAGCTAAACGTGGCCTCTCAGCATTGCCGCTGAAACGGTTACGAATTCTCATGTGCTTTTTCGCACGCACTTCCCGTCTTGATTCTTTTCTAACCATTTTCATACTCTCCTTATCTGTTATTTCTTACCAGTCTTACCAACTTTACGTCTGATTGTTTCATCAGCATATTTAATTCCCTTGCCCTTGTAAGGTTCAGGTCTTCTCTTATCTCTGATTTCAGCAGCGAATTGGCCAACTTTTTCTTTATCAATTCCCTTTACAATAATGACATTCTGTCCTTCCAGCACCGTTTCGATACCTTCGGGGTCAGTCATCTCTACCGGATGGGAGTATCCCAGGGACAAAGTCAGGACTTTGCCGGATTTTGCAGCCCTGTAACCTACGCCGTTCACTTCCAGCTTTTTCTCATATCCCTGTGTAACGCCTACCACCATATTGTTAATCAGTGTTCTGGTCAATCCATGGAGGGATTTCATTTTCTTTAAGTCGTTGGGCCTTGCAACTGTTACTTCTGCGCCCTCTACTTTGATTTCCATCTCCTGGGGAAGCACTCTCTCCAGAGTACCCTTGGGACCTTTTACAGTCACCTTGTTATTTTCTGCAACTTCTACAGTTACGCCTGCAGGAATCGCGATTGGCATTCTACCTATACGTGACATGCCCGTACCTCCTGTTTATTTGTTTAATTTACCTGTTACTGTCAAATTTACCATACAAAAGCCAATACTTCGCCGCCAACCTGCAGTTCCCTTGCCTTTTTGTCGGTGATAACGCCCTGGTTGGTGGAGATAATGGCAACGCCGAGTCCGCCGAGAACCTTGGGCAGCTCATCCCTGCCGGCATAAACACGGAGACCGGGTTTGCTGATTCTCTTAATGCCGGAAATGATTTTTTCATTTTTGTCAGCGCCGTACTTTAAGGTAATGCGGATTGTTTTGAATACGCCGTCCTCAATTACTTCAAATTTTTTAATATAACCTTCATCCAGAAGAATCTGTGCGATGGACAGTTTCATTTTGGAAGAAGGAATATCTACTGTATCATGTTTTGCAGTATTTGCATTACGGATTCTGGTAAGCATATCTGCAATAGGGTCGCTCATTGTCATGATTTAGTATCCTCCTTATCTACCTGACTTGAATCATGCATAAAATAAATTACCAACTGGCTTTTTTTATGCCGGGAATCTGTCCCTTATATGCCAGTTCACGGAAGCAAATTCTGCAGATTCCGTACTTTTTCAAAACAGCATGGGGACGGCCGCAGATTTTACAACGCGTATAAGCTCTCGTGGAGAACTTGGGTTTACGCTGCTGTTTCAGCTTCATAGATGTCTTAGCCATGAATTTACCTCCTTATTTTGCAAAGGGCATGTTGAATAATCTCAATAATTCACGTGCCTCTTCGTCTGTCTTTGCAGTTGTTACGAAAATGATATCCATACCTCTTACTTTATCTACCTTATCATATTCGATTTCAGGGAAGATAATCTGCTCCTTAATGCCAAGTGCATAGTTGCCTCTTCCGTCAAACGCATTGGGATTTACCCCTCTGAAGTCACGTACACGGGGCAATGCCAGATTTACCAGACGGTCCAAAAACTCATACATTTTTTCACCGCGCAGGGTTGTTTTGCATCCGATTGCCATGCCTTCACGGATTTTGAAGTTTGCAATAGAGTTCTTTGCCTTCGTGAGAACCGCTTTCTGACCTGTGATGGTCTCCATGTCTTTCACGGCGCCCTCTAAAACTTTTGCATTCTCTTTTGCTTCGCCAACGCCCATATTGACAACAATCTTGTCAAGCTTGGGAACTTCCATGACATTTTTATATCCAAACTTTTTTGTCATTGCTGCAATGATTTCATCATTGTAAAAATCTCTAAGTCTGCTCACGCTTTATTTCCTCCTTCCCTGCAATTAGTCAATCACTTCACCGGTTGATTTTGCAAAACGGACTTTCTTGCCGTTTTCCACTTTAAACCCGATTCTGGTTGCTTTTCCCTTGTGGACATACATTACATTGGATATATCAAGCGCTGCTTCTTTCTGCAGGATTCCCCCATTGGGATTTGCCTGAGAAGGCTTTACGTGCTTTGTTACCATGTTCACGCCTTCCACTGTTACTTTTAAGTTTTTACGGTCGATGGCAATTACCTTGCCCTCTTTGCCGTTATCTTTACCGGCAATCACCTTTACGGTATCGCCTTTTTTGATTTTTAACATAGACATGGGGTACCTCCTTATAATACTTCGGGAGCGAGGGAAACAATTTTCATAAACTGTTTCTCACGAAGCTCTCTGGCTACCGGCCCAAAAATACGAGTTCCTCTCGGAGTCTTGTCATCTTTGATAATGACAGCAGCATTTTCATCAAATTTGATGTAAGAACCGTCTTTACGGCGCGCGCCCTTAACGGTACGAACGACAACAGCCTTTACCACATCACCTTTTTTTACAACGCCGCCTGGTGTTGCATCTTTAACAGAAGCAACTATGATATCACCAATCTGTGCATATCTTCTTGTAGAGCCGCCCATAACCCTGATGCACAGCAATTCTTTTGCACCTGTGTTATCAGCAACTTTCAGTCTGCTTTCTTGCTGAACCATGATAATTCTCCTTCCAAATAATCATTTATTTAGCTTTTTCAACGATTTCAACAAGTCTCCATCTCTTATCCTTGGATAAAGGTCTTGTTTCCATTACCTTAACTGTATCGCCGATATTGCATTCGTTGTTCTCATCATGTGCTTTGAGTTTATAGGTATCTTTTACAATTTTCTTGTAAAGAGGATGTTTTACATGATTCTCGATGGCAACAACAATGGTCTTATCCATCTTATTGCTTACAACTTTACCGGTACGTGTTTTTCTCAAATTTCTTTCCACGGTTAAATCTCCTTTCTGAAATTCCATCCCTTGAAGCGGGAATATTTTCACTAAATTGAACGGCTTTGATTAAGCGTTTGCTTTCTCAGTCATTACAGTCTGGATGCGGGCAATATTCTTTCTCACTTCTTTGATTCTTGCCGTATTGTCCAACTGGTTGGTTGCGTTCTGGAATCTCAAATTGAAAAGCTCTTTTTTAGCAGCGACTAATTCGTTTGCCAGTTCTGCTTCTGATTTATTTTTCAAATCTTCTACATACTTATTTGTTTTCATTTGACACACCGCCTTCCAAATCTGCTTTAGAAACAATCTTACATTTACAAGGGAGTTTGTGCATTGCAAGACGTAATGCTTCTTTAGCGGACTCCTCGGGAACTCCTGCAATTTCAAACATTACACGTCCAGGTTTCACAACTGCTACCCAGTATTCCAATGTACCTTTACCGGAACCCATACGTGTTTCTGCCGGTTTTGCTGTTACTGGTTTATCCGGGAAAATCTTAATCCAGACTTTACCGGTACGTTTTGTATAACGGGTAAGTGCGATACGGGCTGCTTCAATCTGATTGGACTTAATCCAGCAGGGTTCGGTAGCCACCAGGCCATATTCGCCGAAAGTCAGAGTGTTGCCCCTCATAGCCTTACCGGCCATACTGCCACGGAACTGTTTACGACGTTTTACTCTCTTAGGCATTAACATAACTATTTCTCGCTCCCTTCCTGATTTTTAGTGGGAAGTACTTCGCCTTTGTAAATCCATACCTTAACGCCAACCTTACCGTAAGTAGTGTCAGCCTCAGCGAAGCCATAATCAATATCTGCTCTCAATGTCTGCAGGGGAATGGTTCCCTCATTGTAAAACTCGGTACGTGCCATATCGGCGCCGCCCAGACGTCCGGAGCAGGAAGCCTTGATGCCAAGCGCACCGGCTTTCATGGTTCTGCCCATGCAGGATTTCATGGCGCGTCTGAAAGATACACGGTTTTCAAGCTGCTGTGCAATATTTTCCGCCACAAGCTGTGCATCCTTATCCGGTCTTTTGATTTCCTTGATGTCTACCAGAACCTTCTTGTCAGTCATTTTAGCAAGTTCATTCTTGGTCACTTCAATTTCAGCGCCGCCCTTGCCGATTACCACGCCGGGTTTTGCTGTATAAATAATCACTTTTACCCTGTCGGAAGCTCTTTCAATCTCAATTTTGGAGATACCGGCAGCAAACAATTTTTTCTTTAAGTACGTCCTGATGTTGTAGTCTTCTACTAAATAGTCAGAGAATTCTGCATCAGCGTACCATTTTGAATCCCAATCTTTAATAACGCCGACTCTAAGGCCGTGAGGATTAACTTTCTGTCCCATAACTTTTTCTCCCTTCCTACTTCTTCTCGTCCAGAACGATGGTAATATGGCTCATCTGCTTTTCAATCCTGTAAGCCCTGCCCTGCGCCCTCGGTCTGACCCTCTTCATTGTGGGACCTTTATTTGCAAAACACTCTGCAATATAAAGGTTGTCAGGATTCATGCCATTATTGTTTTCAGCGTTTGCGATAGCTGATTCTAATAACTTCTTAATAACGCTGGATGCATATCTGGGATTATAAGCCAGAACGGCAAGTGCGGTCTGCACATCTTTGCCCCTTATGGCATCCAATACGAAACATGCTTTCTGAACAGAAACCCTTGCGTAAGATAACTTAGCTGAAGGTCTTGTATCTTTCTGCGCATTTCTTTCTCTCTTAATTTGACTTCTATGTCCCTTAGCCATAGAATTGTTCCTCCTTTCAAACTATCTTACTTTAGACTTCTTTTCGTCCTTGCCATGTCCTCTAAAAGTTCTGGTGGCAACAAACTCACCAAGTTTATGTCCAACCATATCTTCCGTTACATATACGGGAACGTGCTTTCTGCCATCGTGAACTGCAATTGTATGTCCCACAAAAGAAGGGAAAATTGTAGAACGACGGGACCAGGTTTTGATAACCTGCTTCTGTCCTGATGCATTTAGGGCATCTACTTTTTTCAGTAAGCTCTGGTCTGCGAACGGTCCTTTTTTCAGTGATCTAGCCATTGTCTTTCCTCCTTAATTATTTGATAGCCTTGCCGTCTCTTCTTCTTACAATCAGCTTGTTGGATTTGTTTTTCTTCTTACGCGTCTTCAAGCCGAGTGCAGGTTTGCCCCAAGGGGTACTGGGTCCGGGACGTCCGATACCGGTCTTTCCTTCACCACCACCGTGAGGATGGTCGTTCGGGTTCATGACGGAACCGCGTACCGTAGGGCGGATGCCCATGTGGCGCTTACGTCCTGCTTTACCGATATTGATAAGGTTGTGGTCGACATTGCCTACAACACCTACGGTTGCCCTGCATAAAAGAGGAACCATTCTCATTTCACCGGAGGGAAGCCTGAGTGTGGCATATTTTCCTTCCTTTGCCATCAGCTGTGCGCTGTTGCCTGCGGAACGAACCAGCTGGCCGCCCCTGCCGGGATATAATTCAATGTTGTGTATCTGTGTACCGACAGGAATCTCAGACAACGGCAGGCAGTTTCCTACTCTCACTTCCGCCTGTGCGCCGTTCATGACTTTCATGCCGTCGGTAAGTCCTTCCGGAGCCAGAATATAAGCCTTCTGACCGTCTTCATAACAGATAAGCGCGATATTTGCCGTCCTGTTAGGGTCGTACTCGATACCAATTACTCTTGCCGGAATACCATCCTTGTTTCTCTTGAAATCAATAATCCTGTATTTCCTTCTGGAACCGCCGCCACGGTGTCTCACCGTAATCTTTCCCTGATTGTTGCGGCCTGCATTCTTTTCCAAAGACACACAGAGGGATTTCTCAGGCGTTTTCTTTGTGATTTCAGAGAAATCGGAACCGGTCATATGCCTTCTGGAAGGTGTATATGGGTTGTATTTCTTAATTCCCATTGTTATATCTCCTTTTCTTTTAGATTCTTTGCGCGGCTCTCTGCGCCGCATACTTTAACCCGACTATTATAATCCAGCGAAGATTTCGATATCCTTGCTGTCAGCGGTAAGCTGTACAATGGCTTTCTTGGTCTTTGCAGTCTTGCCGACTGTCATACCGCGTCTTTTTGTCTTGCCGTCGTAATTCTGGGTATTTACCTTTGCTACTTTGGCTCCCTCGAACATTTTCTCAACGGCTTCCTTAATCTGAGTCTTGTTTGCTTCCGGATGAACCAGGAAAGTATATTTCTTTTCACTCATACCGGCCATGCTCTTTTCTGTAATAACCGGCTTGAGGATTACGTCATAGTATTTGATATCAGCCATTATGCGTATACCTCCTCAATCTTGGAAACGGCATCCTTGGTCAGCACTACCTTGCCTGCCTTCATAACGTCGTATACGTTTAAGGTGCCGATAGAAGTAGTTTCTATTGTGGGGATGTTCCTTGCGGACAAGATAACGTTTTTGTCATTCTCTGCAAGAACAACCAAACCTTTATCCACCTTGAGGTTATCCATCACCGTTTTGAAATTCTTGGTCTTGATTTCGTCAAATTTCAACTCGTCAACCACTACAATCTTTTCATCCATCACTTTGCTTGTAAGCGCTGACTTTAATGCTGCTCTCTTTTCTTTCTTGTTTAATTTGAAGGAATAATCCCTGGGCACGGGAGCAAATACCACTCCGCCGCCTTTCCACTGGGGAGACCTGGTTGAACCCTGTCTTGCGTGACCGGTTCCTTTCTGCCTCCAGGGCTTCCTTCCGCCGCCGGAAACTTCGGAACGTGTTTTTGCTTTCTGTGTTCCCTGACGTTTGTTTGCAAGATGCTGTACCACTGCCATGTGTACAAGATGTTCATTTACTTCGACACCAAACACAGCATCGCTCAAGTCGATTTTACCGACTTCTTTGCCTTCCATATTATAAACAGATACGTTTGCCATTTCTGTTTAAGTCCTCCTTTCATCTGCGCGTCACGAGATGCGCTGTTAAGCTTCAACCTTTACGGTTTCTTTCACTGTCACTAAAGCTTTCTTGGGTCCGGGTACTGCGCCCTTTACTAAAAGCAGGTTCTTTTCCGCATCCACTCTGATGACTTCCAGATTCTGAACCGTTACCTTTACACATCCCATATGTCCGGGCATCCCTTTTCCTTTGAATACGCGGCTGGGAGAAGAGCAGGCGCCATTGGAACCCTGATGACGATGGAATTTGGAACCATGGGCCATAGGTCCTCTGTGCTGTCCGTGTCTCTTGATAGCACCCTGGAAACCTTTACCTTTGGAAATTGCAGATGCATCAATCTTGTCGCCCGCTGCAAAAATATCAGCCTTGATTTCGGAGCCAAGCGTGTACTCTTCTGCATTTTCAAACTTAAATTCTCTCACATACCTCTTGGATGTAACGCCGGCTTTCTTGAAATGTCCCTGCTCGGCTTTTGAAGCGCCGTGCCTGTGGATGATTTCTTTCTTGCCGCTCGCATCCTTGTTTACGGTTTTGTCTTTCTTGTCCACAAAGCCTACCTGTACTGCACTGTAACCGTCATTTTCGACCGTCTTAATCTGTGTAACCACACAGGGACCTGCCTGAAGAACCGTTACGGGAACAAGAACGCCGTCTTCATTGAAGATTTGAGTCATTCCGACTTTTGTTGCCAAAATCGCTTTTTTCATGTTTTCCTCCTGTTTGTTCTACAGCGGGACGCATCCGCGTCCATACTAGTAGGGGATATTATTGGTTTTACTTGTTATTTGGTCTTCATCTTGATATCGATGTAAACGCCCGCAGGCATTTCCAGTCTCTGCAATGCATCAACCGTCTTCTGGGTCGGTGCAATGATATCAATCAGTCTTTTATGGGTTCTCTGCTCAAACTGCTCGCGGGAATCCTTATATTTGTGGACTGCCCTTAAGATGGTTACCACTTCCTTTTTGGTAGGAAGAGGTACCGGTCCGCTTACCTGAGACCCGTTCTTCTTGACTGTTTCGATGATTTTTTTGGCAGACGCATCAACCAGTTGATGATCGTATGCTTTCAGTGTAATTCTCATTACTTGACTTGTTGCCATAAAAAAAGTCGCCTCCTTTTCGCACTTTTGATTGAAGTACGACAAGCGGTGACTGTACACTCTCCCGTGTGTATCCTGTTTAAAAACACATTACTGCTTTACACATCGTTTCTCACGGTTGTTTCTGTCCCTCGACAGACATGAACTTTGTACAGTGACTTGTCGTCAGTTTCCTAACTTGACATTCGCTCCACGGAAAACCTGCTATCAGGCATCGTCCTTCAGCAGCAACCTCGCGCTTCACAGCTATCATGCCACAGCAACACATAGTATACATGGTCTTTTGAGGAAATGCAAGCATTTTTTTAAAAAATCAATCAGGATAAAAATTTCAACCTTTTTTTGAACATTTTTTCACTTTCGGCATATTTACTAATTGGGTAGTGGGTATTTTGTAGAATTTAACTATACAGAATGAAATACAGCAGATATGCTACCCTTACTATACCAGAGTGCGCCCGCCTTGTAAACTCCCTTTTACTGGAATGGGCGCAATTTTAAGGCTGCCACTACTGCCAGCCTCTCAAAGTCGCTATATCTGATATTAAGCCAGCTTTTCCAGCTCTTCTGTGAAAAGCTCCCCAGCAGAACGGTAGCCATGTATCCTGCGTGGGTAGCCGTTTATCCAGCCCTCTATTTTCTCTATTTCCTCGTCGGTCTTATCGTCAAAGTTTGTACCCTTTGGCACTTTACGGCGTACCATTTTATTTGTTACCTCATTCGTGCCACGCTCCCAGCTGCTATATGGGTGGCAGTAATATAAATGTGTCCTCTTTTTCCCCTCTATCAGTATAGAACGCTCTAAGCCGTTCACGTCGGCAAACTCGCTGCCATTGTCTACCGTGATTGTCTTAAATATCTGTCTAAACATATCTGCACCGTATCTGCGCTCTAATCTATCCAGCGCCGCTACTACCGCCTCGTCTGTATGGTCTGGCAGCTTAAATATAATCTCGTCCCGTGTCTTTCTTTCTGTCAGTACCAGCAGCACGTTTTTAGACACTCCCCGCTTTCCTATCACGCTATCCATTTCCCAGTGTCCGAACTCTTCCCGCTGGTCTATCTCTTCTGGGCGCTTTTCTATGCTGTCGCCTGCTGTCGCCCGTGCCTGCTGCTTGCGTACTTTCTTATACCCCCGCTTTTTATTCTTCTTTACTGGCAAATCCTTATTAGTCAGCTTAAGGAAAACGCCCTTATCTATGTAACTGTAAAGAGTGGCTACGCAGACGGTAGTATTAAATTCTTTCTCTCTTCCCTGCGCTTTAAGCTCCCCCAGCACTGCCGCTGGGCTATAATCCTCTTTTACTATTTTGTCCTCTATATAATTTGCATACGCAATATCATTGCCTATTTTAAGCTGTGTGCCTCTTACTTTTAAATTTTCCTCTGCCTTTTCCTGCGCTATGTCTGGGCTGTATCTTTTTTCCGTCGTCCAGTCACTATTACGGTGTTCATACTCTCCCCTTTTCAGTTCATTATATATAGTGCTGCGGTGTACCCCCAGATGCGCCGCTATTTTCGCCTTGCTTAAGCCCTCTTTAAGCAGCGCCTCTATTTTTATCCTATCTGCCCTTGTCAGCTGGTGGCTGCCCTTTTTATTTGCCATTGTTTCTGCCTCTCTTTCGTTGTGGTCTATATACGACGAAAAGCCGCAAACTCTTTTACAAGTCTGCGGCTCTTATTTCATAGCTCATTTACAGCATTTCTTACAAGCTGTGTATTTTTTCTTTGCTTGGCTTAGCGGTATGCCCTTTGGGTTTTTCATTCCAGAACAATTAGGCTTACTATGGTACTTTTTACTGCTGCGGTCTATATATACTATCGTTTCGCCCGCTGTACGCTGGCTACGTTGCTGTTCTTCTACAATAACGTCAAGCTCTATATTACACCCAAACGTCTGTACCCCCCCCCAGAAATTTCCAGTATTTCTGCGGTATAGCGGGCATTAGGATACTTTGCCGCCAAATCTTTTGCCAGTTCTGCCGATAAATACCCCAGTATTTTATTTCCCCATTTCACATATGCGGCAGGCTCTCCGTTGTATGTGGTTTTCTCTATCTCTATTTCCTCGTCGCCCGTCATACGGCTTAATATATCCTGCCTGCTTTCGCCGTCGTCGTTCTGGAAAGTCACGCCCACTACTTTTGTGCGTATGGTTTCCGCAATCCTGCTGCCAGCGGCAGGTGTTCCCGCCGTCCTTGGCGCTGCCTGCTGCCCTGCCGCCTCTCTTGCTGGTTTGCGTGCCAGCAGAAAACATACGGCAGCAATCACTATGCAGCCGATACCGCCCGTAATATTCCCAGACGGCAGTGCCACCACTCCACTTACTGCAAATAACGCAGCCGCCCCATAAAGTACCATTTTCTTTTTACCCATGATAAATAAACCTCACTTTCGTAATTATTTTAACTCTAAAATCTCGTCAGCAGATGCGCCCAGCTCATTACATATTTTTGCCAGTGTTAATGCGCTCGGTGTAAGCTCGTTGTTCTCCCAGCGGCTTATGTCTTTCTGGTAGACTTGCAGGCGTTCTGCAAGTTCTTTCTGCGTCACGCCTGCGCTCTTTCTTACTTTTTTGATATTTGCGCCTAAATTCATGCTTTACCTCTCTTTTCTTTCGCTCTCATTACCAGAGCTACCAGCAGCTTTACCAGCCCTGCGGCTACCAAAAAAATACCTATTTTCAAAAGCATACCCTTTACTCGGCTTTGGGTTTGTGTTATATTCTTAGTAGGCGGCGGGCTTTCGCCCGCCTTTGGCTCTAACCTAATAGCTTGTCTATTATGATTAGTGCCGCCCCTACGATTAAGTCTATCAGTGCATTTGCCGCCAGCTCTTGCCATTTGATAGGCTTTTTCTTTTGTTTCTTTTTACCCAATCTGCCGTTTCTCCTTTCTGCGCCTTGCGCTTTATAGTTTCTTACTGTTCTCCTTTCTATGTCTTAAATTATATACCTTTTTCGGTATATTGTCAATGCGTTTTTCATAAAATTTTCCAAAAAAATAAGAGGGTAAGCAGCACTTAAGCCGCCTGCCCTCATTCTTCTTACGCTAAGCGTGTGGCATAGTCAAGACTTATCCAGCCTGCGCCGCTTTTCAGCCTGCCCCAGCCTGCCGTACTCCCTTTACCCTCTTTCACTTCCACAATGGTAAATACGCCTTTGCCCGTATGCTCTCCCGTCTTTGCGTAGTCCGTCCCTGCGCCCGTCCTTATATTAAGGTCTAATGTATCCACTTTAACCTTGAACGGCACGCCTGCTGCCGCCTGCGGCTTTTCCTGCGGTACTGCTGTCTGCTGCCCGCCTGCATATTTCTTGTAATACGCCTCGCCGTACCCTGCACGCTTTTTCTGTACCGCCTCGCTCTGGTCTGCTGGCTTTTCAAATCCCAGCAGCACGGCATCAGAGGCAGCACGCACGCTCTTTGCGCCCTTTAATGTGCTGATAACGGATTTATAGCCTTGCAGCTCGTCCCACAAAAAGGCAAGCTGCATATCCAGACTGCCGATAGATGCACCCGCCTTTTTCGCATAGTTAAGTAACGCCTGCTTTCTTGTGTGGTACGTCCACTGCGCCAGCCCGTAGCCCGCCTTGTCCTTTACAAAATTGCCGTAGCTGCCATTATCCACGGCAGCCGTATACTGTGCATCTGTCATATTAAGGCTCTTGTTATAGCTGTTTTGCAGATTGCAGGAATTAAGCCCGCTTTCCGCATACAGATTACCCATTAAGCCTGCCACGGCGTATGCGTTTAAGCCTTTGCCCGCCAGATAGTCCCAGATTGCCTTTTCCGTGTTCCCGTTCTGCACCATGCCGCCAGCAGATGCAGTGTCGCTTATCAGCCGCTTAAACTCGTCCCATGTATGCGCCGTGGTGTTATATACATACGGGTTAGGGCAAATCTTCCCCGTAACGTCATAATGCCTTACGACGTGCGACGCAGGCACATTATACTTATCCATTAAGTACCGTGTAAGCTCTGCCGCAGCCTCTACCGTTGCGTCCTCAAAATACCAATCTTTATCGGTAGCGCCCATGCTCGCCGTGCTTTTCTTCCTTACGCACATTTCGATACCGATACTGTTTGCATTTCTGCACTCTGCGTGCTTATAGGACTTAGCGCCGCAGTGCCACGCTACATTTTTATCCTCTACGCTCTGCCAGATTGCCCCGTCATACCCTACAAAGTAATGCGCAGAGGCGTTGCGGTTGCCGCCCGCAAAGTAATTGCAGTTTGCCTTTGCGTCCCCCAGTGCGCCCGTATAGTGAATGACGATATACTTAATTCTTGAAACGCTGCCCGCATTGTGATTGTAGCCGCTTATCAGCTTGTTAATTTTCCTCATGGTCTTTACCGTCCTTTCTGCATGAAACAAGCGCCTGCGGTTTCCCGTAAGCGCCTGCTGCATACTGTCTATGTTTTATTATTTTTCCTGCTGTCTGTGTCCCTCTACGCTGCCCGTGGTGCTGTTTCCGTCCAGCTCGTCCGTGTCTGGCAGCTCGTCCGTGTACTTCCCCAGAAACGCCCGCACCGTCGCCCAGACTTTCTTAACGGGCAGCCCGCAAAGCGCCATATTCTTAAAAATGCTCACTACCTCATAGGCAATATAGAGAAGTGCGAAAAATTCAGCCACGCCCACGCTCGTAAGCCCCAAATGGTTACGTGCTGCCTCTGGGATAAAGCCGATAAGATTAACCTTTATCAGCATATCAATAGCCAGCATGAACACAAGGGAAATAAGCATACCCACTTTACGGATAGCCCCGTCAATCCCTGCGCAGCTGTTAAACCTCTTTTCACGCACCGCCCGCAGCACTCCAAAGATTGTATCGAATACAATCGCAAGCACCACCAGCTCAATTACCTTGTTATTTGCCGCCATGTTGATAAATTCCAAAATCTTCATTTCCATAAATCCTGCCTTTCTGCTTTTGCAAATTTAATGCCCGCTCTTTCAGTTCTGCGCCGTCGTACCCTGCTACGCTTTCCCAGTTTTCCAGCGTGGCTGTCAAATCCACAATAAGCCTGCTTTGCTGTTCAATAATTTTCTGCTGCTCTTGCAGCACTTGTAGCAAATTGTTACCCATGTACTCACTCCTGCGCCTGCTGGTCTATGCCGCCTTTTGTATGGCTGCATCTGCCAGCGTTTTTATTTTCTTCCGTAAGTGGTAGCTGTCGGCGTGTCCTGCGTGTCCCGTCCAGCTCTGTATACTCTTTTGTAGCTGCTCTTTCGTGATTTTCCCGCTCTCGCACTTCTTAATTGTCCTCTTGACACGCTTAATGCTGTCTGGTCTTACTTTTCTGTGCGTTGCCCTGTGCTTGTAGCCTACAAAGTCTACCCCGTTCTTTGCTGCCAGTATCGTAGTTTTAGGGTTAAGCGCAAGCCGCAGCTCGTCCCTTAAAAATTCCTCAATGTCTGCCAGCCAGCGCCGCAGCTCGTCCTTGTCTGGGCTTAAGATTATAAAGTCGTCCATGTACCGTATGTACTGCTTTGCGCCCAGTGTGTGCTTTACGTACTTATCCAGCTTATCCAGATAAATATTAGCGAATAGCTGGCTTGTAAGATTTCCTACGGGTATCCCTACGCCCTCTGGCATATTGCCGTTATGGTCTATGATTTTATCTAGCAGCGCCAGTACCCCAGCGTCCTTAATAACCTTTCGTATTTCAGCCTTAAGTATGCCGTGGTCTATGCTCTGGAAATAGTGGTGTATATCTGCCTTTATAGCATAAAGCGGCTCGTCTGGGTGGAATTTCTGCCAATCATAAAGCCAGCCTTGCAGCGTATCAGATGCAGCGTGCATACCCTTACCTTTTCGGCAGGCGTAAGACTGGGATATAAAGCGCTTGTCAAATATAGGCTCTAGCACGTTGTTTATGGCGTGCTGTACCACTCTGTCATAGAATGGCAGCGCCATTATCTGCCGCTCTTTCGGCTCGAATACCTTAAAATAATGGTACTCGCTTGGCTCATAGGAAAAGTTTAGAATATCGTCCCGCACTTTTTCTAAATTGCCCTCTTTGTCTTTGGTAAATATCAAAACGTCTTTGCGGTATCGCTTGCATTTTCTGGCTTTGTTGTAGGCTTTCTGCACATTCGCATAATCAGCCATAGCCTCTGCAAGCGTCACACGCTCGCCGCTCTGGTTCGTGGTATATCCTACTCGTTTCAAAATAAAAGCTCCTGCCTTTCGCCGCAGCTACTAACCAGCAGCCCTGCTTTTTCTCTTTGCCTCACGGCGGGACAGCCGCTCTGACTATAGAATGTTAAGCATCTGCTTAAATTCCCTTGCTAGTGTTCCGTAGATACGCTAAGCCTATAATGCTCTCACTAAGTCACACGCCCCGCGCCCGCCAATGTTGCTGTTGACGTTCCACGGGTAATTGTTGCAATTCACGGCACGCGCGCCCGCATTAGCGCCATTGTTCCAGTTGCCGCCCGCTATCAGCGCCGCCAAAGGGCTGTAGTAAGCAGCTGCCCCATATTTTTATTACTTCTTTGCTTTTACCTCTTCTATGAGTTCCCCCAGCATAACGCCTATCTCTTTCAGCTTGCGGCTGCTTGTGCCGTAGTGCTGTGCGTTCATAGCGCTATACTTCAAATCGTTTGCCAGCCGTAGCAGCTCCTTACTCTGCTGTAGCGCCGTATCCGCTGCGTATAAATGGCTTTTTGTCGCTGTCTTGTCCCACTTGATTACCTCTTGCAGCATTTCCAGTATTGCGTTTCTGGTCGCTGTTTGCAGGCTGAATTTTTCAAATTTCGGGTACTTGCTTAGCAGCGGATATATGTATAGCAGGAAATCATATATTTTCTGGTGTAGTTGGTCTGTTTTTGCCTGCGCCGTCATTTTGCACCCCCGTAGTAGTCGGCTGGGCTTTCGCCCGCCGTCTACATGGAGTCACACGCCCCGCGCCCGCCAATGTAGCTGTCGACGCTCCACGGGGAATGGTTGCAAGACACGGCACGCGCGCCCGCATTAGCGCCATTGTACCAGTGGCCGCCCGCCAGCGGCGCCGCCAAAGAATATGCGTAATACTGATAGATATTGCCAACGTCGTAATTTTTCTCGCCCGTCTTAAGCGGCGTTTTCTTATCCCAGCCCCACGCTGCTGTAGGGTGGTAATCTGCATTTGTGGCGTGTTCTGCCCTTGTGATAAGGTCGTTAAGCCATTCCCAGACACGCCCCACGGCATCTACGCAGCCTACGGCAGAAACGGCATTAACCACGCTGCCCGTAACGCCCCTGCCCGTGTTCGTGGTCGCCGTCCATGCGTTTGTATTTGCGTTATCCAATCCCTGCGGGCTGCCAAAAGCATAAGCGCAAAACTCGCTATAATCTGGCAGGCGCTTACCGCTCTTTGCCAGACGTTCTACAAAATTGTACCAATTCAGCCCCTCTGTACCCGTGGCGGGTGCGCAGTTGTAAGAGGACTTTAAGCCCTTTGCGCCGTCGTCGCTGTTAAGGTAAATGTCTACCCATGTGCCGCCGCCCAGATATACCATACCCTCTGGGCTGCATTTCGGGCGGTGTCCCAGCGTCCATACGGAACGTGGCACAATTCCGCTGCTTACTGCGCTTTCCCAGCCAGTGCCAAAGATAACGCCGCTGCTGTTCACGGGCTGCAAATTGCCGTCTACCTTACGGCAGCGCCCGTAATGAAAGCCGCCTATTTTTCGGCTGTTGCTTGCGTTCCAGCCGTTAGGGTACGTGGAATTAAGGGAAATGATATACCGCTCGTCTGCCGCATCAATCCTGCTGTCGCAGATATACACGTAGTAGTCGCTACCCACGGCAAAAGCGCTACCTACGTCCAGATTAGCAGCCGTAAGCACTGTGTTTCCCGTCTTAAAGATGCCAGCGCCACCCACTGCGATAACGCAGCCCTCTACTACCGTCAGCTCGTTTGCGCCGCTGGCGTACATATACTCGTTGCTTGGCGCTACAATATCGCTAATCATAGCCATTTTGTTTACGTTCAAAAGCGCCCTTGCGTCGGTCTTTGTCACGTCGTCAACCATTAACCTACTCATACTGTTTTAACACTCCTTTCAATGCTGTAATGTCGTCAGTTGTCATGCCTGCCACGGTTTCTGCCGTTTCCAGCGCAATTACAGCGCAGCCAGCCGCCACCGCCTTAGATAGTGTAAGCGCCGTGCGGTCATTCGCCGCCTCTCCTGCCGCCTGCGCCTCGTCGCTCTGTACGTGCGTCACTGCCTGCACCGTCCCAGATACGCCGCCCGCCGTAAACTTCATGCCTACTGCTGCCTCGTCGCAGTAAATAAGCGTTACGGCTTTCTTTTCTGGCTGCGCCTCTGCTACTGCGCACTGTATGTAGCGCTGCGCCTCTGCGCTCTCAATCTTTGCCAGCAAATCAGCCGCCGCCAGCTCCCCAGCCGCCACCATAGCAAGGCAGTTGTAATAGTCCTCTTTGGTCTTTAATGTCTTTGGAAATCCTTTCATGGTCTGCCACCTTTCCTAAAATGTATTTGCAAGATAGGAATTGCCCGCATAAGCAAGCCCTAATACTGCCGTGTCTACCTCTCTTTCGTAATGCTGGCTCATGTAGGCTGCGCCCATGTAGCAAAGCCCTAATACTGCGTCGTGCTTATAATCAATGCCCCAGCCGCTTTCTATCCTTTTCACCCGCTCTTCCAGCCCCTTAAGCGCCTCTTTTGTTTCTGCCGTTCCTGCTGCTGCCGCCTGCGTAAGCTCCTGCACTGCTGCCGTAAGCCCGTCTATTTCAAGCTGTAGCTGCCCTGCCGCATCTTCCCCCAGCTGCCCCTTGATAGCCTCAAACCATGCGTTAAAATCGTTCTGCGCCTCTGTCTGGAAAAGCTGCATATTTGCCATAAAAGCAGTATAGGCTTTCAAAAGCTCTTCGTCCCAGTTGTTCAATGTGTTCTCAAACGTTGTGTAGCGCTCGTTAAACTGGCTTTCGTACTGCGTAAAAAGGCTTTCTGTCTGGGTTACGTAGCTTTCATATATACCCGCCAGCTCTGTAAGATACTTTTCCATGTTCTGCTTATATACGCTAAACTCGTCCAGCACGGCTGCGCTGTAGGTATTGAAAAAGTCCGTAAACTGCTTTGTGAGTACACTTGCGTCTATTTCCTTTACCGTCCCTACTACAATGCCGCAGACGGCACTATTAAAGCGCTGGTCTGTGATGTTCTGCGTCAGTATCTTTGTTACGCCCTTGCCTACGTAAATGTCTGCAAGCGCCAGCTCCCAGACTTCCGTATTACGGGTTAAGGCTGCTGCCACTGGCTTTGCAGACGGCGTACCCTTAAGCACGTCTATGTAAATGTCCCGCAGCACTAAGTCCCAGCGCACTACCACTCTGTCTACCCTATTCTGCGCCCCCTCTGCCCTATCCAGCATTACGCCCTTGCTTGCTGGGTTTCTAAAAGCGTACCCGTTTATAAAGGCGTATCCCATATTTACCCTTACTTCCATGCCGCTATGTGCCACTACTTGCAGCCCGTCGCTCGGCTTTGGGAATACGCCGCTTGCTAAGAACGTGGCAAAATACCACGCCCAGTCCTCGGCTTTAAATACCCTGTCAAATTCTCCATCTACCTTTATGGCGTTAAACGGTAAACTGTCTGCCATTCCCTCTACCTCACTTTCCTTATCTGGTCTACCAGCGTAGGCAGGCTGTCCCCAAAAGTCGCCTCTATGGTTTCCTCGCCTTTCTGGTACGTTTCTGTCACTTCTGTTATGCGTGCGTCTATCTGTATCCCCCACTTTTCCTCTTTGCAAGTGATACGGTCGCCTAAATCAAAATCGCTCTTGAATTTCAAGTTAGAATTTGTGTTTATGGTACTTACAAAGTTTATGGTTTTCCCGTAGCTTTCCAGCTCTGCGCCGCCCCTCGTCCGCAACATAGCCAGATATGTATTAAGTGGTATTACTACCTCTGTTTCCCCGCTCTGGTACTTCCTTGCTATGTCCGTGGCATCACAAAAAACCTCTTCCAGTTCTAAGCCCGCTGCGCCCTCTCCGTCCACGGTAACTACGGGCTGGCTGCCGTTGTCGTCTGCCGCCCCCTGCACATAGATAAAGTTCCCGCAGTTCTCTATACTGGCTGTGTACTCCTGCTCGTTCACGTTGTCAAAGTCACGGGAAAATATGCAGGGTGTGTTACTGTCATTGTTTGCCGCCGTAAGGTCTTTGCCCTTATACAGATAAAAGCCGTATTTCTTCTCTCTTTCGTTTACCAGAATGTCATAGCCCAGCTTGCCAGCCTGCGCCCTCGCCTTTACTTCCTGCCCCAGCTTTGCGTATACCTCGTTTGCGTACTCAACGCTGCTGCCCGCTATGGTATCCTGCGGCAGCGTGACAAATTGCGGGAAACGCCGCTTTGCGCCCGCCCCGCTGCCGCAGTTCTTTGTTACCATTGTGTTTATAATGCTCTGGTTCGTGGCTGTCGCCACAATCTGCGGACAGATGCAGCGCTTGTTAAGCCAGCGGCTCAACATATAGCCTTGCGCCTCTAACTGCTCTAGCCCGTTCTCGTCTTTGGTTATGTGTACGTAGGTAATCTGCGCCGCCCTGCGCCATATCCCGCCGTCTGCGGTCTGTACTTCCTTTTTACCGTCGTGCTTGGTAAGTATGTTTCCCTCTGCCAGTAGGCGGCTGTTATTGTCCGTAATCGGCGCAAGCAGGCTGAATGTACCCACGTCAAAGTATTTCGTGTGCCATAGCAGGCTTGCCATTTCGTCTATCGCCCCCAGCGGCTCTACCGTCTTGTCAAATACCCTAATCTCCATGCCGTCACACTCCTAAAAATTCCTTGCTGTAGAATATTGTCACTTCCAGCGAATTTACGCCGCCTGCTGCATCATACCGAAAATTATTGTCGCCTATGGCAAGCTGCATAAAGGTACTGTCTACGTCGATATAGCGAAAATAGTCCGTTTCTTTCCCGTCCCGTATCAGCTTAGCGCCCTTGCTGCCGTATTTCGTGTTAATCTCTATTACGTCGCCCGTCTGCATCACTGCATTTACTTGTATAAATTCCTCTGTATCCACGTTTAGCAGTATAGGATTGCTTACCGTCCCCAGCGCCGTAAACCGTATGCGCATACCCGTTGACACGTCGCCCTCGTTATAACAGTCCACTATCACGCTCTCGGCTCTGTACCCAAATATCATGCTCTTGCTGTCGTCTTTGTCAATCACGCAGGGAAAATGCCACGCAGCCACCCAGCTTGCTATATCCTCTTTCGTTTCGTCCTCTTCACGCCAGAACGGGTTAAGGCACTCTAGCTGGAAAGCAAATTCATACAGCACGCTTTTTCTCTCTATCTTCGGCTCTCCAAACGTCCTGCAATTTATCACGCGCTTAAAGCTGCCGTATTCATAAGTCAGAGTGCCGCCCAGCTCTGGGTTAAGTATTTTAAGCATCTGGCGGCGCAGCTGTAATGCCTGCGCCTTGTCCCGTGTATTGATATGCCCTAAAATATCCATGTCCCGTGCCTCTATGCGCTGCCCTACGTATGTGTCGCCGTGCTGCCCCATGCTGTTTGTGCTGTAAATCACATTTGTAACGCCCGCTATGCCGCCTACGTCCTTGCTTATGTTGCAAAAAAATATACTGTCCGTCCCCAGCTCTAGGCTCTCGCCCCGTGAATTTGTAAATATCAGCTTTTCGTTTTCCATGCCCTATACCGTCCTTGCTATCATTCTAAATTGCCTTGCAGCCTCTTTTTGCTGCTTTGCATAATCCGTTGTATTTGCGTAAATGTTCTGTATCACGGTAAAGCCGCCTGCTGCCCCGCCGCCTTTCGGCTTTGGCTTTTTCTGGTTTCCGTCGTCGTCCGTGTCGTATGTAAAATCTTTGTTTACATTGACTTTTGCGCCTACGTCAAACTCCTGCGGTATAGCGTCCTCTATCTGCTTGTTTACGTTCCCCATTTCATCAGAAAAGCCCACGCCTATACCTTGCGCCAGATATACGCCTACTTCGTCACGCATCAGCCTAGACGGGCTATTTATTCCAAAAAGCCCTTTTAAGAAGTCCGTAACATTTCCTACCCATCCGCTTATTTTATTCTTTATCCATTGCGTGCCATTGCTTATGCCGTTCCAGATGCCAGAAACAATATTGCTGCCAATATCTGCCATAGTGCTACCGATACTGCTAAATACGCCCGTTATGCCGCTTATAACATTCCTCATGCCCTCTACCGCTTTATTTTTTACCTCTGTACCCCACTGGGCTACTTTGGATATTGCGGCAGAAATGCTATTATAGATTTTCTGCGGCACTTCTTTTACAATGTTCACAATGCCAGTAACCATGCTATTCATTACCTCTTTGGCTTTGGTTAGCATATTGCTGCCCCATGTAGCCACTTTGGTAACTGCGCCTACTATTGCGTTCCAGATTTTCTGCGGTGTTTCTTTCACAATGGTTACAATGCCAGTAACCATGCTGTTCATTACCTCTTTGGCTTTATTCAGCATATTACTGCCCCACGTAGCCACTTTGGTAACTGCGCCTATGATACAGTTCCAGATTTTAGCGGGCGTTTCTTTCACAATGGTTACAATGCCCGTAAGCATTGTGTTCATTACCTCTTTCGCTTTTGCCACCATGTTTGCGCCCCATGTAGCCACTTTGGTAACTGCGCCTATGATGCAGTTCCAGATTTTAGCGGGCGTTTCTTTCACAATGGTTACAATGTTCGTAAGCATTGTGTTCATTACCTCTTTGGCTTTGGTCTGCATATTCAAGCCCCATGTGGCTACTTTGTTTATGGCATCTACTATGCAGTTCCAGATTTTCTGCGGCGTTTCTTTCACAATGGTTACAACATTTGTAAGCATTGTGTTCATTACCTCTTTGGCTTTTTCCTGCATATTCAAGCCCCATGTGGCTACTCTGGTAACGGCATCTACTATACCGTTCCAGATTTTCTGCGGCAGTTCCTTTACAACGTCTATAACCTTTGTTACAAACTCTGTAATGACTGTGCCGCCTTTTTCTTTCATGCTTGCGCCCCACTCGGCTATTTTTTCTATGCCCGCCGCTATCGCCTGCGGTATCTGTGTCGGCAGCTCCTTTAGCTTGTTTAAAATCGTTGTCACAAGCTGCCCCGCTGCCGCCACAATTTTAGGCAGCCCCGTTATAAGCCCCTCTACAATGGCTACAATAATCTGCGGTACTGCCGCTATAAGCAGCGGAATTGCATCTATAATGCCGTCCACAAGTGCTACTATAATGTCGCCTGCGCTCTCCAAAATAAGCGGTATGCCCTCTACCAGCGCATTTATTATGCTGGTTATAATCTGCGGCAGCCTCTCTATGATGACTGGCAGCGCCGCTATAATCCCGTCTGCAAGCCCCGTTACAAGCTGTAAGGCTGCGTCTATCAGCATAGGCACGTTGTTTATCAGCGTTTCCGTTATGGTAAGCACTGCGTCTATTACGCTTGGTATCAGCTCTGGCAGTGCCTCCCCCAGCCCTTTTGCCAGCCCCGCAATAATCTGTACTGCGCCCTCTGCCAGCGTCGGTATCAGTTCTACAATGCCGTTAATCAGCGTTGCTATTATCTCTGTTGCGCTCTCTGCCAGCGTCGGTATCGCCTCTACAATGCCGTCCGCAAGCCCCGTAATCATTCCTACGCCCGCCTGCACGATTGCTGGCGCACTCTCTACAATGCCGTCCACAAGCCCGCTTACAAGCTCTACGGCAAAGCTGGTAATCTGTGGCAGCATTTCTGCCAGCCCGTTTACCATGTTTCCTAATGCGTCGCCAAAGCTCTGCGCCATTTTCCCCATATCGCCGCCCGCCTCTGCCGCACCCTGCGCCAGTTCGTTTGCAAACTGGCTGAAAATCGGTAGCGCCTGCTCGCCTATCGGCATAATAAAGCTGGTCTGTAGTATCCTGCCTGCGCCCTGCATAGCCTCTGAAAATGTGTCATATTTTACGGCGTTAATCTTCCCCATAGCGTCCGTGGTCTTGCTTATCTGCCCCTCAACGTCCATAAGCGACGTGCAGGCATCAGCGCCCATATCTTCCCACATAGTACCCATTAAGCCCACGCCCGCCGTATACTGTAGGCTCTTGTCGTCGCAGTTCTTAAGCGCCTCGCTTACCTGGCTCATAGCCTCTTTTGCGCTGTCGCCGCCCTTTTGGAATTTCCCTACTACCTCGTCTGCATTAAGCCCCAGACTTGTAAGGTATTCGTTTGCCGTCCCGTCATTCATGCGGATACTAAATTCCTTAAAAGCGTCGCCCATTTTGTCTATGCTCCAAACGCCAGTAGCAGCGCCGTTTGCGATAGAGTTAAACATATCCTCTGCGCTTAGCCCCGCCTGCGAATACTGGTTACTGTATTCGTTGATAACGTCCAGCAAATCCCCGTTCTTGTTAAGCCCGTTCTGTGCGCCCTGCGCAATAAGGTTATACGCCTCGTCAGAGGATAAGCCGAATTTCTGCATAAGCTGTGTGGCGGCTCTGGTGCTTTCCGCTACGTCAAAGTCAAACGTATCCCGCAGCGCTAATGCGTTGGTCGTCATTTTTTCCAGCTCGTCTGCCCCCAAGTCGCCCGCCTGCTGCCGTACCTCTGCCATAGCCGCCGCTATGTCCTCAAAGCCCTCGCCAAAATTTGCGTTGTAGATATTCTCCATGACTTGCTTGTACTGCCCTGCGTCGTCCGTAGCCGTCCCCGTGGCTGCGCAGAAATCATTTAAAGCGCCCTTTGCCTCGTCCGCTTGGCTTACGGCATAGCCCAGCCCTGCCACTACTGCCGTGCCGATTGCAGCCGCAGCCGCCCCCACTGCCGCTATGCCTTTTGCCATAATGCCGCCCAGATTTCCCATAGCAGATGCAAGCCCGTTATGCCCCTGCTCGGTTTCTGCAAGCTGGTTTTCCACGTCGTATAGGGCGGCTCTTTCGTTGTGCAGCTGCGTTTCAAGCTCTTTAGCCTCGCTGCTGGTTTCCCCATACTGGCGCACCATGCTTTCATAGGCTCTTTCCGTTTCCGCTACCTTTTTTGCCTGCTCGTCATATGTCCTTTTAAGGACTTCCTGCTTTTCAGCCACGGCTTTTGCGCTGTCCGCATTGTTTTTATACTTTGCGTTTACTTCCTGCAATTCTGCGCCCAAAAGGGATAAGTTTTTATCTATCCCCTGACAAGCCGCCTCATACTGGCGCTGCGCCTGCACGCCCTCTGATAGTTCGTTTTCTACAGCCTGCAAAGCTGCGTCCGTATCAAAAAGCGCTGCCTCCGCATAGTTCAAATCTCTTTGCAGCCTTTGTGTTGCCTCGCTGTTCTCGCCCGTCTGCTGGGCGCATCTCTCTAACGCCTTGCGTGCCTCTTCTACTTTCTTTGCCTGCTCTGCATATTTTTCAGATAAAACGCCCTGCTTTGCCTTTAATGCCTCTATGCTGTTTTCGTTTCCTTTGTATTCTGCGGTTACTCGGCGCATTTCAGCATTAAGGTTTTTCAGATTATTGTTTATATCTTTGCAGGCTGCCTTGTATTCTGCCTCGCCGTCAAAGCTAAGCCTTGTTTTTATATTTTCCGTCTTATCAGCCATTCGCTACAGTCCCCCTAATGCTATGTCAATGTCGTCCAGTTCCTCTGCCGCCTGCGGTACTGCTGCCCGTTCCTGCCTAAAAATGTGCGGGTTATATTCCTTGTGGTATCTGAATAGGGTTACAATCTGGTACGGCGTTTTTCTCCATGCCTCACGCTCCCTATACCCCAGCAGCACCATAGCGATATACAAAAGCCGTGCAGTGTCTAGCTTTCCTGCACGGCTTTCATTTCCCCCGCCTCTTCGTCGTCCTCTGCTTCGGTATCTCTGCTGCTCTCTCCGTCGCCTGCTGTGCCTGCTGCAAACGACGCAAAAATAGCCCGCTGTACCTCTGCCAGATTTCCCATATGTATCAGCCTGCCTATCTGCTGCTCTGTGAAAAGCTGGGCGTCCTCGTCCTCTTCTAAAAGCCCCTCATTGATAAGCATTGTAAGCAGCCATTTTGTATCCTTTACCCAGTCTGGGTTACTCTGGTTAAAAGCCTCGCCCAGCTTGTCATAGCCGCCGAATTTCGTTTGAATTTCGTCCAGTGCGTTAAGGGTAAAAAGAAGTCTGTACTCTTTCCCTTTCAGCGTTACTGTATAGCCACCGTCTTTTATTGCGCTCATATCAACAATTAAGGCGCAGCTATGCGCTGCGCCTTTTCTCCTTTCCCTTTATTCTGTTTTTATGCCTCTGGTATTGTTGCCGCTGGCTCTGGCACTGCCGTAAACCATGTTTTGGCTGCGTCGCTGTTCTCTGTGCCTACAAAGTCGGCTTTCCAGCGTCCGTCTTTTTTTCTTGCGGTAAAATCCGCCTCAATGTCTGGCGTGTTAAACTTGATGCTTTCGCCCTTTGTTTCGTACTTTTCAGACGGTACTTTAAACTTAGCCTTAAGCAGCCAGACGTAGCGGAAACGCCCGCCCGTTTTCTTTGCCCTAAAACCGATAGCCACATACGGCGGCTCGTCGTCTTTTCCAGCCCATACTACGTTATTCTGGTCTACTTCCTGCCCCAGTACCTCTGCCAGCACTTCTGGCGTAAGGTCTTTTACGCCCAGCTTAAGCGTGCCGCTGGCAAACTCGGATACGCTTTCACTCAACGTATCATCTGCGTATAAGCTACCGTCTGCCGTCTTTACGGATAAGTCAGCCGTCATAGCCTCTGCCATTTTCTTAGGCGTTCCGTAGGTTTCTGCGCCGTCTGCCTCTGTGCATACTGCATAAAATAAATCTCTTAATCCCAGTGTCATTGTCTTGTCACTCCTTTAATATTTCGATTGTGATAGGCACTAACCAGTACCCCGTTTCTGTTTCGTAGTTCTCTGTATCAACGCTGTTAATATAAACGTCTGCCGCCCGCAGCACTTCCAGAGTTTTGTTAAGCTGCGCCTCATAGTCGCCTTTATGGAAAAGCGTTACCCTATACATTTCCTTGCTTTCGCTCTCTGTGTCGTCTGCATTTACGGCAGCGCCGCCATTTAGCCGCAGGAAAGTATAATAGGCTTTCGGCTTGCATCTGCCAGTATATACGCCCCGCTGTGCTGGCAGCCCTGCGCTCTCTAAAATCTCTTTTATGCTGCTCATTGTCCCTGCTCACGCTCCCATACTTCCATTTGTGCATCAACTACTTTTTCGTGTGCTTTCGCATTTGCTACCGTCATATAAGGGCGGGCTGCTTTTTTACTTGTGCCGTATTCGTTTATAAATCCTATCGTTGCATATCTTACTTTGCTTTTATCGCCCTTTCTGTCATTTCCGTGCTTTGCCCTGCCCTGCGGGTATACATCAATATGTTTTTCCCTGTCGCCGCCCTGCACTTTTGTAGGCTTTATTGCTTTGATAAAGCCAGCGGTTTCCTCAATCCCCATAGCTTTTGCCGCTTCCCTTTGCGCCTCTACCAGCACTGCTGCCCCTGCTTGCAGCATTTTAGGCACTGCCCTTGTTGCTGCCTGCTCTCTCCTGCTAAATGCCTCTATTACCTCTTCCAGCCCCACCGTAGTAAACTCTGACATTTTATTTGCCCCCTTTCTGTTGATTTTCATTCGACATTGTTCTATAATTTTCTTAAAAACGATAGAAAGGTTGTGTTTTATATGAAAAAGAAAACTATAGTCTTTTCCTGCCTTGCCGCTCTATTCCTTTTATCCTCTTTTAGCGGATTTGCAGGCGGTCTTGTTTCTGGTGGCGTTGGCTGCCTTGTTATCTGCGGCGTTTTTGCATTTCTGGCTTTCCGTTCTGCTAAGCCGGTAGCAGAAACAAGCAGCGAAGTGTCACAAACTCCTAACAGTTTTACCACACCACCAAACAAAAGTTCTTTTTCTCAATCCCTGCATGATAATACAGTAAATACCGATACGACAAAAGCTCCCGCCGCAGCGCCAGTACCCAGCGCTCCTGCACAACGTCAATCAAAATACATATTTGCGCCTATAAAAGTCACTGGTGTAACTTTTAATAATGACGACGGCTCTTCACGCCAACTTATTTTGCGCAAACTTCATTTTCACGATAGCCCGTTTAATGAATATGCCGACGTTGAAATAAAGCAATATGAGTATAAAGGGCAGCCCGCTTACGGTGTCTATGTCAACAATATGCAGATAGGAAACATACCCGCTGATTTGATACCTTTTATACAGGACAATATAGAACGCATTGAAAGTATAAGTTATATTGATGTATACGGCGGCGGTCAAAAAGACGGTAAACCTATTTCTTACGGCTGTAAAATCACATTACGCTTTTTAAAAGACAATCCACCTATCAATGTTCCAGATACTCTGAAAATAAATGATTAACATTTCCTGCGGCGGTATCCCCGCCGCTTTTATGTTCCCTCGTCCTTATGTCGCAAGTCCGTAAGCGTAAGCTCTATGGTATCGTCGTCTATGTCGTAGGTCTTAAGCACGAAAAAGCGCCGCCCGTCCATTTCTACGGTGTCCTCGCCCTCATAGTCCGCCTTATGTACCTCGCATTTCGCCTCTACCACCTTGCCCGTCTGCTGGCTCTTAAAATATTCGCTGTATCCTACGGATTTTTTATTGCAGAAAACAGTACGGGCGCTCTCCTGCGGCTCATTCTCAAAGCCCCCAGCGTTTACCCGCTCGTCTGGCGGCTGCTGGCTGATTATTGTAAGCTCGTCTGCCCATGCTGCCATATCACGCCCCGCTTTCTGCGCCCTCGGTGTCCGTTTCGGACACGGGCGGCGCTGTATTGTACTCCTGCGACAAAGCAAGCCGCATTTTCAGCGTGTCGTATGACTGCCTAAACTTCTCCGCTTTGTCGTTATAGCCAAATTCTGCCTTGCAGTAAAGGGTAACTGCCCTTATAATCAGTGCGTCGCCCTCGTCAATGGCTTTTACCCCGTCGTTTGCAAGGTCAGCTTTGCAGGCGGCTATACAGTCCTCTATTTCTGCCGTTATTTTCTCGCTGGTGCTGCTGATACGCAGCGCCGCCCGCATTTTCTCTGTTAATGTTGTGGCATCTGCCGCCATGCGCTGCACCCTCTTTCTGGTTATCCCACAATCTCTGCCACGCCTGCTGCCGCCAGCTCTGCCGCACGCTCCCTGCTTACGCTGTAAGCCTCTCCTGCGTCCTTAATCTGGTTAAGCTGCTTGTCTAAGAACCTTGTAACGGCTTTTACCTTTACCAGCCCTGCTGCCTTTCCTGCCTCTTCCTGCGGCTTTTTGGCATCTTTGGTATTTTCCTCTGCTGCGCCCTCTTCCGTCGTTTCCTGCCCCGTCTGCGGCTCTCCTGCGGTGTCCTCTGCCTCTTCCACTGTCTGCCCGCCTGCTGCCCGTTCCTCTTCCTGCCGTGCCGCCTCTTCCTCAAAAAGCGCCTTTTCCTCTTCTGTAAGCTCTCCCTCTGGTACGTCCACCTCTACTGCTACAATTCTGGCTATAATATCCTCTGCCTTTCCAGCAGCGCTTACGCCCATATCCTTTGCCAAAGCCTGCAAGCTCTTATAATCCATGCTTTTCAGCTGCTCTGCGTCTAAATGTCCTTTCATGCCCTTTACCTCATTTCTGGCAGCCAGCGCAGGCACGCCAGCCGCCGTATTTTTTCCTTATGCCGCCGCAATCTTCTTGACTGTTACCAGACTGTTTTTATCAACTACCTTGCCGTCTGCCAGCATGATACCCTTTGTAATCTGGTCGTCTGTGTCGTTGTCCTCATACTTCTTAACGCCCATAGCATAGTTGGTATTAAGCACATAGTCCTTGAAATTGAAAAGAAATGCAAATACCGTGCCAGCCGCCAGCGTCTTTGTGTATGCCGCCACATAATCACAAAGCACTACTTCCCTGCCTAAAAGCGTGCGCTCTGGCTTTCCTGCTATGCCGTGGTTTACTCTGGCTATCGGCTGCCCGTTGCTGTCCGTAATCCCCACATACGCCATAAAGGTTTTTTTGCTCATGCACCACTTAGCGCCGTTCTCATAAGCCAGCGGTAACGCCGCCTCTGCCGCAATCAAATCATTGTAGGACGGTGCGGCGCTCTCCACTTTCTGCCCCTCTACTGGCGTTTCCGCTAAAATGCCTTTCGGTTTCCCGCTGCCGTCGCCGTCAATGATAGCCTGCTCTAACGCCTTTGTCATAGCCTCTACAATGTTGTTGATAAGCAGGCTTTCAAAAGCACTGATAGCCATTGTGTCAACTTCCAGAGATACGGCTACTGCGCAGCGCAGCTTATGGTATGCAAAGGTAATCATGCCGTCTTTCTTGATGTCCTTATTCTGCTTGTCGCTGCCCTTGCCCTCATTTACCCATGTTGCAGTAGGCTTTACGGTGGATACGGGGATAGATACGCCGCCCTTGTACGCCGTTCTGGTTACAAGCGCTAAAATCATGCCCGTGCTTTCCAGCTTTTCTACAATCTGGTTAAGTACCGTGGTAGGGATAACCGCCCCTACATCTGTTGTCTTGCTTACTGCGTCGGCTCTGTACTCTTTCGGCAGCGCCTCGCCCCTGCACACATACTGCATAAATGCTTTGCGGTACTCCATGCTGCCGTACTTGTCGCCGTTGTCCTGCCCCTCTCCTGCTGCCCCTGCAAAGTTTCTAAGCACCGTAGGTGCTGCGCCGTTCCCGTCGCCTGCCTCGTCGCCTACGGTTTCGCCCGCCGCAATTCTGGCAAGTAAGCTATTGCGCCGTTCAGCCGCCGCAATAATCGCCGCCCGCTCTTCCTGCAAGGCTGTTACCTCGCTTTCCAGCGCCGCTATTTCCTCGTCTTTCAGTTCTGCCGCCCTCGTGGTTAATTCCCCTCTAATCTGGGCTAATCTGGTTTCGATTTCCTTTAATCTCATTGTCTGTGTTCTCCTTTTCTTTGTTTGATTTTCTTATAAGCTCGTCCTAATCTTTAGTAAGTTTATACGCCTCTGTAGCAACTCCTGCCGCTCCTGCTCATAACTCCTATCAGCAAAAGCACGGGCGCTTATTTCCGTACCGCTGTTTGCTGGTATGCTCACTGCGGATACGTCATAAACCTTTTTAATTCTTAAGATAGTCCTTGTGTGCGTCTGTCTGTCGTAGTTTTCCTCTGCCACTGTAAAGCCCCATGACATTTTATTTATCATGCCTGCCTCTATGTCTTGGTAAAGCCCACGGGCTAAATCCGTCCTGCCTAAATCGGCAGCAACTAAAAGCCCCTTGTGGTCTGGGACTAATATAAGCGTTTTGTTTGACTGGCGGGCAAACACCCTGCCTGCATGGTCGTACTGCATGATAACGTCGCTCATGTCTGCGCCGTCCAGTGCGTGTGCGTCTATTCTTTCGTAAATCTTTGTGCCGTCCTCAAACTCATACAGCAGATATGGCGCATCAAATGTAGTAGCGTAGCCCTCTACGTAAAAATCCGTCTGTATCCTCTTTGCTGCGGCTTGTGCGGTCAGAGGCGCAGCCAGCGCCCTATATTCCCGTTCTTTCTTAATCGGCATCTTTTACACCCTCTTTCTTTCCGCTGCCGTCCTGCGGCGGTTCTGGCGGCTCTGGCGGCGTTTCCTGCTGCTGTCCGTCCTTTGCTGGCTCTGCTGCCTGCTGCCCCGCCTGCGGCGCTTGCTGTATGATTATCTGCGGCTTTTCCCTGCTGTTCTTCAGCTCGCTTATCTCCGTGTATTCCTTGCGGATATAATACTTGTCGCCGCCCTCTACGTGCGGCATATTCCAGATATCCATAACGCCGTCACGGTTTAATAATGCACGGTCAAAAAGCTGTGTGCTTACTTGCAGCTTTGTTGCGTTGCTGGCATATTGCAGGCGGTTAGCGGAAAACATGATAGCATTACCGCACGCCCTCTCACGCTCCGTAAAGCTCATGTTTGACATTACAAGCGATAGCTGTATCGCAAACGGCTCTATCTTCCCCTCATAGTAGGCGTTCCACGTTTCCTCGTTAAATTTGTTTTGCAGAATATCCATGTTTGTACCAAAATGCGTGCATACATTCTCTTGTATGTTCTGCATCTGCAATGCGTTTGGCGTGTACGGCTTGCTCTCCACCTGCTTAAGCTCGCTGAATTTGTTGTCATAGATAATCATGCCGCTGTCATTCTCTGCGCTTAAGTTTTCCTCTGTGAACCGCTGCCGCTCTTTCTTTATGTCCTCTGGTTTCAGCATATTTGCCACCTTTGCCAGAAAACGGATATTTGCAGAATTTTTGACGGCGTTTATAATGCCCTCATTCTGCGTATGTATCAGCTGCATTGTCGGCTTAAGCGTGCGGTTATCCTCTCCGAAAAGGTCGTCTGTATATTCAAAGTCCGTCATAATCCCCACACGCTCAAACTCGATAGCGCCGTGTTCCCCGTTCCCAAAAAGATACCGTAAGTACACTTGCCCCGCCGCCTCTACTACCTCGCAGCGCTGCGCCCGCAGGGGATACCAGCCAATAAGCGTGCCGTATCTGTCCTCTACTGGCACAATAAAAGCGGTGTGTTCCACCGCTACATAGGTCGCCAGCCTCTTTATGAATTTTGTCGTATCCATGAAATAGTTAGGTTTTTGCTGTAGCGTCTTTTCCAGCCGCTTTAGTGCGCTGCCCTCTATCTCTGGCTTTAGCTTGCTGCAATGCGTGGCAAAGCTGTTTACTGCCGTTCTGGTCAAGTCCATTTCATATACGCCGCCGCTGTAGCTGGTAAACGTCGGGCTGTACCCGTTCAGCATCTTAAAATAGCTGTCAATATAGCGCAGCTCTTTACCATGAAAAAGATAGTCTAAGAATTTGATACCGTCCACTCTCCTTTCTATGCGGCGTTTTTAAGCAGCTCGCCGCACTCTTCCCAGTATTTCTGCCTTACCGTCATAGCGTCTATGACGGATACAAAGCCGTCGATATGCGCCCGCTGCTCTATCTTTATCGGTCTGAATTTCCTTGTTTCCATGTTGTGCTTAAGCGCAACATTCAAGAAATGTGTCTTTAGTAAATTGTTGTCTGCAATCTTGAAATTGCCGTCCTTTATGATACCCTCAAACTCCCGTATGACTGGCGTTAAGTTCTCCCCTTGATGCACGTCGTCTGTCTGGAAACCGTAGTCTTTCAATTCCTCAATCAGATATTTTGCCATGTATCGGTCATACCCTATTTTGAGTATGTAAATGCCGTATTTTTCCACCAGCCCCGTAAACCATGCGTATACGTCGTGGTAGTCTACGTAGTTGTCGCCGCTTAAGGTTATCAGCCCCTTTTTAACAAAAATGTCATACGGCACGCCGTCCGTAGCCTGCAAGGTTTCCACCCTGCCCCGTGGCATAAAGAATTGAGTGAACGCATAAAGCACGCCGTCCCTTTCAATTACCACGCTGGCTGCGGTCAAGTCCGTTGTCTGGCTTAAGTCTATGCCGCCCACGGCGTAGCAGTCCCTAAAGTCCTCTAAGGTCTTTTCAATGCCTGCGCCGTCCACCGTCGCATATTCCAGCCATGCAATAGAGCTGTTCTGCTTGATATTGCAATATTTTGTTAAAAACTCTGCCCGCTTGCTTAAGCTGTTTTCTGCTACCGCTATCTCGTCCATGAAAAAGCTCTCTGGTACAGATACCCCCATGTTAGGGTTAGCTTTCTTAAGCTCTTCTATATCGTTCCACTTTTCCACGTCGTCTATCATGTATAAGAACGGCAAAAGCCGCCTTTCCTTGCTGTTACCCTTTAAAAAGCTGGTGCTGCGTTTCATCAGCTCGTCGTATATGCTGTCGTTTATGTAGCCTGCGGTACTGATAGACAAAATCATAGGCTGGCGGCGTGCGCCTAAAGCAGACTTCATAACCTCATACTGTTTTAGCCCTGCGTCGCCGCTCCATGCCGCCATTTCGTCACATACCACCAGCTGCGGGTTAAAGCCGTCAGACTTCTTGGCGTTAAATGCGATAGGCTTTACAAAGCTGTTTGTTTCCTCATAGTAAATATCGCTGCGCCGCTTTTTCGCCAGCTCGTTTAGCTCGTCCTCTGCCTGCACCATTTTATAAAAACCGTCATATACAAGCGTTGCTTGGTCTAATTTCGGCGCTAAGCAATAGATTTCCTGCCCGTACTCTGGCTCTAGGTATACCATGTATGCAATAATCGCAGATGCAAACAAGCTCTTTCCGTTTTTCCTGCCAATTACTATAAAAATCTCACGAAAAATACGTGTTTTTTCTTCGTCTTGTATGCCAAAAATGATAGAAACTATGGCTTTCTGCCATAGTTCCAGTTTGATTAAATCATTACGCCCCTTGCTGTGGTGGCAGAAATTTTCTATAAACTTTATAGCTTTGTTTGCCGCCTTTGCATTAAAAAAATACTCCTGCTTTTCCAGCCCGCCTACAATGATTTTATAGATTTCCTTTATCCATTTTCCCGCTACAATTTCGCCGCTTGTAATCTTAGCGTGGTACTCATAGATATAGTTTCTATACGGCATCTGCGCCTACTCGTCCCGCAGCGCCTCTAGCCTGCTTTTCTTTCGTTTCGCAGCTGGTACTAAGTCGGTCAGCTGCTTAATGACTGCTGCGTAATTCTTGCTTAACGCTATGTACGTGTCTGCCTCTGGGCTTTTCTTTGTCCCGTACTGGTTCTCGCCGTTCTTGTACTCGCTCGTCCAGCCGTCCTGCTCTATGATTTCCTGCAAGTCGTCAAGCTCCACGCTCATAAATGCAGCCTTTTCTATCAGCGGCGTTACTAAGTTTTTCTTATTCTCGTCTAAGTCCTTGAAAATTTTCTTAAGTCTGCTTTTCTCGGACTTAATTCTCTGCTCTTTTGTCTTTTCCGTCTTTGTCGCCATTCCTTTTACCCCGCTTTCCTCTCCTGCGCCCCACCACACCCCCTACACCACGTATGCGCACGCCCGTAGGGTAATTTTAGGGTATCCCCCTCGGTATCTTCCCCCTTTAATTATTTTTCTGAATAGGGGGGACTATGCGCCCGTCTGCATCAAAACCGTACCGCAGTTGCGGCGTGCGCTTATGATGCTCTTTGTTGTGGCAGTCTTGGCACAGCGCCTCTAGGTTATCCCAGTTAAGCGTTATGTTCGTGTCGTTAATGTTCGCTCTGGTTATGTAGCGCTTGTGGTGCGCCACCTTTGCAGGCTCGCCGCAGCGCTCGCATATATAATCTTGTGACATTAAGTAAGCGGCTCTGGTATTCTCCCATGCCGCCGATAGATAGAAACTCTTAGCCCATGCTTTCATACTTTCCCCGCTCCTTTCTCTTTGTATTCCCAGCGCCCTAGATTTCATGCGCTGGGTAGAGGCTAAAGAATGAAAACAAAAAAGAGTAGGCTACTGCTGCCGCCTGCTGCGGTTTAAGCTATCGCCTACTCTTTTCATGTTACCATTATACAGCTTTCAAATTCCCATGTAAACACCACGTTTTTACCACGGTATTACCACGCCTGCTGCCAGCCTGCTATTTTAGCTTATCCTCGTCTATGCCCCATAACAGTACCGACAACTCATTGATTATGCCAGTTACCCAGCGCCTCGGCGTGTTCTTCCCCGTCCCCAGTTTCTCTGCTATTGCCTCATAGTCCCAGCCCTGCATAAAGTACAGTTCAAAAGCGTTATACTCTATTTCCCTGCCAGCCATTCTGCGCCTATGCTCTATCTCTTCTACCGCCTTGTCTATGTGCGCTGTCATAATCAGAGTTTTAAAGCGGCTGCGCCTCACGCTCTCTAAGTACGTCCTCTGCTGCTCGTCGGTCATTCCCTTAAGCTCTAACTGCTCGCCGTCGCTTATGGCGTTCTCGATATGGAAAGCGGCATCACGGTAGCATTTCATAAGCGTAAAAGTATTGTGGTACTTATCACGCTTGCGCTCTTTTTCTTCCTGCCGCTTATACTCGGCTACTGCTGCCTTTGCCGCTTTCTGTATCAGCTGCTCTACTTCTGGCGTTACTTCAATCGTTATTTCCTGCATTTTCTTTGTCCTGCCTTTCATTCATTTTCTTAAGCTGCCCGTAAATATCCACCAGCAGCAAAATTGCAATAATCAATAAAATATTAGTCATGCCCGCCCTCTCCTTTCTGGCACGGTGGAAACGGACATTGCCTACAGTCCCGCTTTTCGCAAGTCCCCTTGTAGCTCTCTGCGTATCTCCGTTTATCTTCTGCACTCCAAAACACTACCCTTGTTTTTATCCCCGCATCTTTCAGACGCTCTTGTATCCCTCTAAGCTCCCGTCTATAAAAATCTTCTCTATGGCTCATACCCCGCCTTGTGTAATCTAATGGCGCTGCCTCTGTATCCAGCAATTCTTTTAAAATCATTGCTGTTGTTTCCCCGTACCGTCTGAAATGTCCCAAAACTATAAAGCTCTTTTGCCATGTAAATAACTTAAATCCTAATGCCGCCTCAATACGCTTAAATAATTCCTCGTATTCTGGGTAAGGATTTACATAAATCCAGTCGTTGCCTTTTTCGCTCATTTTAGCACCCCGCTTTCATACGCCGTAATGACTGCTGCCCGTAAGCCGTCTGCTGCATCATTCCTGCGCTGTATCCTATCTGGGCTTGTCTGCCTTATATGCTCTAAGTGGTCGCTCTCTAATATCTCCGCTATCTTTTCTGCTGCCTTTTGGCTATATGTAACGGCTCTAAGCTCGTCAGCGCCGCCCAGTGCGTTTATCTCATACACTGCATAAAGACCACTGCCGTACTCTTTTACTTGCCAGCTGAATACACGCCCCTTAATCTCTATCGGCTGCACATTATCCGCAGCATTCCTGCATACCGTCCCTGCCGTATCAAAAGCCCCGCCAAGCCCCCGCATAACAGATGCAAAAGCGTTTGTAAATGCCTCTGCCGCTCTTGTGGCTATAGATGCAAAGTCTATGCTGCTTATATTCTTAATTGCCTTTTTCGCAAACCTGCGCTGCTTGCGCTTATCCAGTTCTAAAGGCGGGTTTACTCCATGCAGTTTTTTATAATTCTTTTTCCACTGCCTATACTTCATGCTGTTTTACCTCGCTTTCCTGCTTAATCTCAATACGCCTGCTGCCCCGCTGCTGTATAATTGCCTCAACGTGCAGATAGGCAGGCAGCACTACTACGCTGCCCGCTCTAAGCTGGTACTCTATACTGTTTTTCATTTTTCGGTAGTCCTCTGCTCTGGCTACCATTTCGCAGCCTATGAAAATTGTTATTTCCTGCTGCTTACTCTTCTTTTTCCGCTGCCGTCTGTTCATTTCCTGCCTGCCCGCCTTTCTGGTAGTCCTCAATGCTCATTTGTCCCGCTATCTGCTCTGCCCCCCCCCCTGTGTCCGTTTCGGACACCATTCCGCTAAACGCTTTCACATCAATTCCCAGAATACAATAACCCTCTTCCAGCCCTGCGTAATCTTCCAGCATATAAATAATATCCGCATCAATTATGCGCCCCGTGTGCTTTCCGTCCTCAAATTCCAGCATTTTAAGCGTATCGCCCACTTTGTAGCCTCTATCATTTTTCCGCAGTTCAAAGCGTTTCCTGCCGCTTGTAACGTCGTCATAGTAAGACGCTGCTATTTTTATCTCATGCACTTTATCCGCTGCTTTTCCAGCACTCGGCAGATTTTCCATTTTTTCCTTGTCTGCCCGTTCCTGCAATTTCTTTCTGGTCTGCTTGTCTATTCTGTCCTGCTCTTCGTTATACCGCTGTTCTTCTGTCTTTTCTGCCTCTGCTTTGTTTATGTACTGGTCGCACTTTTCGCAAGTTCCAGTTTTTACGTTGCAGTCTTTGTATCGCTGGCATGAATAGCACAAAGACGTTATACTCTCTGGGTGCGGCGTTTCGTAATTGTCGCCCGCCTTTTTCTCTGCCACCTTTGCAGCTATTTCTTTTGCCCTTATGTCCTCGCCCGCTGCCACTTTGTCTGCTATGGCTTTCTGCTCTTCTGGCGGCAGCTTTGCAGCCTCATACGCAGCAGTGATACCCATATTGCCGCTCTTAAGCTGCTCTTTAACCTCTGGCGTGGCGTTATTGTTTATGCTCTCCATTCTGGCTACGTTGGTGCTGCTCTCATTCAGCATAGCGGCTATCAAATCCCGCATTTTGCCTTGTATCTCTAGCCCGTCCTCTTTTTTTGCCCGGATCAGCGCCGCTTTGGTGCGCTCTACTAACCTTGTTTTCTCATATGCCGTAAGCGGCTGCGTGTATCCATTGCCAGCCAGCAGCCGCAGCTCATACATAGCCTCGCTCATATCCATATAGCGGTAAAGGACTTTTTCATACTCCTTATGTCCCCGCTCCAAATTCAGAATATTAGCGGCGTTGCGTCTGTGTCCGTCGATTATGAAATACTCGCCCTTTATCCTCGCTAAAACCGTTGGCTGCTCTTGCCCTACGTGTAAAAAGCTGTCTGCCAGTTCCTCTATGTTCTCTAAGCTCTGGTGTGTGTTCTCCTGCGCCGCCTTTACCTCATACGGGCTTAAATAAATCTCTTTGTATCCCTCTGCCGCTGTTGGCGCTCCCGCTGCCTTTGTCTTTGCGTTCAAAATGTCATTTATACCAAACTTTGCCATATTCTTTACCTCGCTTTCTGCCTCTCTATCTCAATCTTTTGTTTGCACTTTCCCATTACTCCGTTGCACATTTCGCAAGTTCTCCAATGCTCGCAAGCGTCGCTTTGCGGGCAGGCACGCCCAGCAAATTTGCCGCCCCAGTTCCAGCACGTAGTACCGCCGTTTCTGCTGCAATGCCAATAAGCGCAATAGCTCTCTTTATGTGCCATGCCTTACCTCGCTTTCCCCGTATATGCCGTTACAAATTTCTTGTACCCCTGCGCCGCCCCGCAGCACGGGCTGTACTCATAAATAGGCTTTTGCAGAAAAGAGCTTTCCGCTACTTTCTTGGAATACCTTACAATCCCCAGAATGTTATATACTCCCTGCTCTTGTAACCATTCCACACCTGCGCTCTCCCCGTCCGTGTTCTGGTATGACGTAATCAGAACGCCCGCCAGCTTAATTGCTGGGTTATACTTTTTTACGTCCTCTATCTGCTCTGCCACAATGTCCAGCCCTTCTAAAGCGTAATTATCCAGCTTTACGGGTACTATAACCTCGTCCGTTATTGCCAACGCATTTGTCACGTTAAGCCCTATGTCTGGCGGGTTATCTATGATGCAGTAATCATAGTGCCATAACTTGCAGGCGCTATACCGCTCCGTCTGGTTCTCGTTTTCCTCTTTGGTTAAATTCCATGTAGCGCCGAAAAGTGACATATTCGCCGTGATAATGTCTATGCCCTCATACTCCGTATGCTGTATTATTTCCTCTGGGTTTTTCCATTTCCCGCTAAGCAGCTTTGTTATCGGCGCTACGCTCTCTGCGTCGTATCTGCCGTATGCCTTGCTTAAGTTACCCTGCTTGTCATTATCCAGCAGCAGGACTTTATAGCCCCTGCGGTAAAGCTCATACGCCATGTTTGCCGCTGTAAAGGTCTTTGCCACGCCGCCCTTTAAGTTCAAAATGCTTATTGTTTTCATTCTTTGCCTCTCTTTCTGCGCCGCCTCTAGCGCATTGTAATTGTTTTCTGCTCTTGTGTAAGCTCTTCTGGGCGCAGTAAATACCGCTCTATCAGTTCTGCTGCCAGCTGCCAGCTATAGCACACTGCCGTATAATATCCCTGCTGCCGCAGATACTCTAACCAGCGTTTCTGATTGTCCGTTGTGGTATTCTTTCCAGCCTTAAGCTCTATGTATAGTCCGTGGTATCCTGCCCGTACTGCTGGCAGCACAACGTCTGGCACTCCCGCTTTAACGCCCTGCCTCTTAAGCGCCGTAGCTGTCGCCTTGTCCCTTTTGCCGCCGTTTGGTACATGATGCAGATACTCTAACTCTGGCATACGTCCCAGCTGATATGCAGCCCAGCTAAATAGCGCCTCTTGATGCCCGCTTTCGTCGTCCAGCCTAAAGTTTCTCATTCTCCCGCTCTCTCCTTTCCGTGCATATTTTTTCAGTATGCGGCGCTGTATCTGCCGCTCTCTTTCTGGCACTGTTTTTATGGCTATTCCTCTGCCGTCTGGCAGCCTCGCTTTATATGTCTGCCGCTCCTGCTCTATCTGTCCGCTGCATATGCTGAAATACTCACACCATAGACAGCAGTGCTTACAGTTCTTGCCTCTCTGGAATAGCCAATACTTAAGCCTCTGCCTCATTCCCTTATACCCCTCTGTCGTCGTTATCGTTCCAGCGCTCCCAGTTCCTCATATCCTCGCTGGCGTGCTGTATGGCTACTGCCAGTGCGCCTGCTGCCGCCAGTCCTGCACTCAAAAGCCCTGCCCCTATGACTGCTGCCGCAATCCTTATAACCTTTACTGCCTGCATCTTATCCCCCCTCTCCTGCCAGTTTTACAAGCGTGTATCTGAAATACCCATAGCCGTAATACTCTGGGCTGTGTACCCCCTTGCTTACGCTGTCCTTGTCTACGTAGTAGCCCTTTATCGGTCTTGCCTCTGCCTTAAACCATTCACGGCTTGAAATTATCCGTATCTCTGGCTCTGGTCTTACTAAATTCCTGCTACAGTTCCAGCGCTTGCCTTGTAGCGCCCCGTCCTCTGCCTTTCTGTGCGTGTCTGTGTATTTAATCAAATATGCTGCCAGCTCCGCATAGTTCCCGCTGTCGTCCAGAGGAAACACTTTTATTCTGTTATGCCCCTCATACGCCTTATACCAGCAGCGCTGCAATATCTCTGTATCAATCTTGTTTATGACTAAGTGATGATGCCTTGCACCTTTCTTGCCTATCTCCATTACGTGTATGTATTTAAACTCTAGCCCAGCCTTTTTATACTCTTTCCTGCACTCCCTTAGAAATATATCCATGTCCTGCCGCATCTGCTCTCTGGTTCTCTCTGGCTCTCCCTTTTTCCGTATGTAGTCCAGCACTAAATGATAGTCGCCATAGCCGTAGTTGGCATTTATCAAAATACGCAGCTTTCTTTCTGCCTGCCTTGTGTTTATTTTCTCCTGCTGCTCTGTGGTGGGCTTTACCTTGTCCCCCCTCTTTATCCCCTGCTTTTTATATCTGCTCGTAAAATAACGCTCTATCTCTATCGTTTTACCCGCCCTTGTAATCCTCTCAACGTATGGCATATTTTTTCTCCTTTTCTGGGTAGCCTTGTCCTAAAGCTAATAGTTTTATCAAGTGTTAAAGCAGGCTCGCAGCCCGCATTTTCCTTGATTTTTTCGCCATACAGTGATATACTGGGTTTAGGTTGTAAAAGCTGTATAGCTTAGCCCTCTAAGGTATTCCCGTACCGTAGAGGGCTTTTTTCTTTATCCACTTGTAAAATGTTTCTCTGCATACTTGTAAGCCTCTCTGTATGGCTGCTGGCAGCGGTAGCTTGTGCAAGTATGTAGCCTGCTGCCATGCCTGCCGCCCGTTCCTCTGGCTTGTCCTCGTTTAAGCACTGCGTCATATATAAATGTGGCGTAATCGGCGCTAATCCCGCCTCTATCGCCTGCTTTGTAAGCGCCTGCGCATAATCTATGTTTCTATCCAGCTGGGCGCTGTCAGCTGCCCTATACGGGCTGCATATGTATACTGTCCTCACTCTATTCCTCTCCTTTCAGTGCCGCCGCAATCGCCTTATACTCCCGCTCCCTTTCCCTTATCTCCATTTCCAGCTTGTCAAGCCGCTTATACAGCTTGTTTACCGTGCTGTCTGGCAGCCTCTCCCCGCCACGCACTAAAGCCTTGATTATTTCCAGGCTGTCTATGTCGTTCAGCTCTGCAAGTATCTGTATCTGCTGCGCCTTATGGCGTGCGGCATGGTAACTGCGGCAGATTTCACGGTCTGTCATGCGCCGCCTTTTTCAAATCGTTCTATAAATTCCTGCTCTGTCTGCCACGCAAGCGGGTTTTCTACTTCCCGCTCTTCCCAGCACTCGCCTACCGCCTCGTCCTCGTCAAAAACAAAGCGTAAATAGGCGTGCGGGCTTTCCTCGTCCTCGTCTGGTATCAGCGCACTTAAGCTGTAAAACGCTGGCACGTCCTTAAAGCTGTATGTTTGCGGGCTTTCCTCTGTCGCCAGCCTCATAATGCCGTATGCGTTGCTTTCCAGAATAGCGCCACGCTCTACTACTTGCTGCTTTGTCAGCGTGCAGGCAGCATTGCCGCAAAATTCACACATTAGCCGCCCGCTCCTTTCTGTTAATCAGCTGTACCGATATTTCATAAGCCGTGCGCCGCTCCCTGCTGCCGCTGTCTGTATCAATAACCTTTTCATACTGGCGGCTCTGGTATCTCCCCAGCAGTTCTACCGTGTCGCCCTGCTGCCAGCCCGCTACCTCGTCTGCCTGCTCTTGCCAGCAGATGCAGGGAATAAAGCACTTGTTACCCGTCAGCTCGTTTTTTACCATTACGGAAATATCCGTAATACGCTTGCCTCTCGGTGTCGTCCTATATACTGGCTCATGCGCAATAACGCCACGTAGCGCTACGTCGTCCTGCATCATAGGATTTTTAACCATTGCCAGAAAGTCTGCCAGAATGAATACCAGCACTTTACCGCTCTCAAAGTCCTTAAGCGTCTGTACCTTGCCAGATACTAAAACCTTGCTGCCTGCTGTCATAAACTCTTTAAGCGGTCGCCCGTCCCTCTGCTGCCCTACGTCTACTTTTCCGTCCGTAAAGGCTACTATAACCTCGTCCAGCGTTCCCCGTGGGCGTGGCGTTTCAATTTTTGCCAGATAGCCGTTAAAACGCAGCCCGCAAAGCTCCGTAACCTCTTCAATCTCTTTCAGCTCCCCTGCCAGTCCTGCTGCATTGTCCTTGATGCCGCCTGCTGTCAAATCTTCCATAATCCCCGTGTTAATGTCCCGTAAAAAGTCTGGCTTTTTATCCTGCTCTTTTTTCATGCTTTACTGTTTCCTTTCCGCTGTAATTTTCCAGCATTTCTATTGCCCGCTGGTAGCAGGCTATTTCTGTATCCTCTTTCACTTTGCAGATACAACGCCCTTTTCTTTCGCCCTTATACTCCCAGATTTCAATAAGGTTATTGCCGTATATATCAAAATGGCTATGTTCCCTTAATCCGCAGCTCTTCTGTATCGGTCTGTAAATCTGGTAGAATTTGTGTATAAGCTCCCTGCGCTGCTCGTCGTTCTCTTCCATGTGCTGCCCTCGCTTTCGCAAAAGTATTGCTTAATCCTGAATAGGTATTACTTTTTAGACGCCAGCTCGTCACACTTTAGCCGTACATACTCTGCCGCCATGTTCCGCACTTTGTCAGAAAAGCTGCGCCCCGCTACAGCCTCTATGATTTCCAGTGTTTCAGCGTCAATTTTTATGCTCTTCTGAATGTTTGCGCCTACGTGCTGATAGTTCCCGTTTTTCCATGTGTACATATTTCCACTCGCTTTCTTTATGAGAAAAAAGCAGCTGGTATAAGCTCGTAGCCGTCAATGAGGGTTTATAATGTCGCCTGCGCTACGTCGGCTGTATATGTCAGCTTATCCGTGCCGCTGCGCTCAATTTCTTTATAAATCGTATCTCTGTGTGTTCCTACTGCTGCCGCAATCTCTACTATGCTGTCGCCTGCCTTAAGCATCTTTTCTATTGTCCGTCTGTCCTCATAGCGCAATCTCTTGTATCTCCTTGCCATTGTTTCCCGCTCCTTTCTATGTGGGCGGCTTTCGCCGCCCTTTGTCTTATTTTGTTACTGCCTCTATGCAAAGAGGCTTACAAAGAATGTGCATACATAAAAGCCCTTTTATCGCTGTCGGCAAATCATACGGTATAACCTTTTCTACGTTGCACTGGTCGCACATTGCATTTATGCCCGCTATCTGCCATTCCTCTATATCGTTCTCTCTATTCCTTAAAAACTCTGCTGCGTCCCGTGCCTCTCTCATGCAGTCTTTCATTACCCTTGCGTTATTATCGTGGGCGCTTACTCTAAATTGCAGCTTGTCTGGCTCTTCTTTGCACTGCCTCTCAAACTCTGCCGCCTCTCTTTTCTCTGCGTCCTCTTCCTTAAGCATTTCATCAGCAAACCAGTAAACCAGCTTATACATTCTCTTAATTGCTTTCTGGCGGCTCTCGCTAAGCTCTTCCTTTTCCTCATGTGCTGGCTTATTCTCTACCTTGTCAACATACAAGCGGCTTTTGCTGTGTTCCGTACTCCAAAACTCTGTTACGCCGTTCTCTGTCCTCTCATAAAATACCCCGCTGCCGTCCTTACACACATACTGCTTATGAATTACGTTATTTTCCATTTCAGAATTTTCTTTATACTCTTTTCCGTACAATACTGCTGCCTTTGCTGCCTCATACTCTTTTAATGTCACTCTTTCCATTCTGTTTACCTCTCTTTCGTTGCAAAAAAATAAGCGTGTCAGAGTTTCTACACTCTGCACGCTCTTCTTTTTTCTCTGCTATTTCAATAAAAAAGAAATCCGGCAGAGGTTTAAAACCTCTTGTCGAATTTCATTCTAAAACTTATCAAAAATCAATCAGGAAAATCAATTATGCCAAGGAACGCTGTCATATACCGTAAATCCGAGGATTTTAATAACCCACCCATCCAAGTACGGTTCTTCATCGTCCTCGCCAAAATTGAGACAATGCACATCCTTAACGCTGTACAAAATAGCCTTGTATTCCACCGTTCCCCCATCCTTATACAGCAGCTTTACGGGAAACAGCAGTATAACCGCAAGGACGATGCATAGGAAGACAATCACTTTCTTTTTCATATAACTCCCTCTTTTCCTTTTATTTCTGTTTTTTCTCCATAATTTCATAAACCAGCTTCACGCCGTTGTCCAGTTCATACACGCCGTGGCCTACCGTTTTATACCCCCTGTTTTCATAAAAGAATACCGCCGGAAGGGAAGCGTCCAGAACAGACGCATCATGTTTTTTCCTGATTTCCTCTTCCAAACAGTCCATAATCCGTGAACCGCAGCCTTGTTTCTGGTAATCCGGCAGCACATACACCCCTGTGATATGGTTTCCGGCAAAACAGCCTGTTCCCAAGATGACATCACCGTCCGTCAGAACCCCCATATTTTGAGACGCTATCCCTTCCAGGACATGCTCCTTGCTATGATGACGGCAGAAGAAATCCACCACTTCCTTCGGATAATATTTTGGATATACTGTCTCAATGGTTGTATGTAAAATATTGTATATGGCGTCCGCCATTTCAGGAACTGCCGTTATATATTCCATGCCTCTTCTCCCGCTAAAACTATTTTTGCAGACATTCCAGAATCGGTTCAATGTACTTTTCATCCGATATATCATAAGAATGGGAAATCATTTCTATCATTTCCTGTTCTTCTTTGGTTTTGTCCTTTTTTGCCTTCAGCGCCTTAATAAACATTTTCATCATCAGTTTTGACGAAGCTGACATTTTTTCATAGCAAAACCCGCCCGGGCAGTAAAATACGCTGACTTTTTCCCATTCTGATTCCTTAAAATTCTTTCTCAGGCCTGTCTCAATTTCCGGATTTTCTATCGGACTTCCGCCGACACAGAATACAATCAGCTTCTTACCTGCCCATTTCTCCATATTGCTTTTAAACCAGCTTATTTTGCTGATGCCGCCCGCGCACGCCCATCCCCCGAAAATAATGGCTTCATATTCATCCAGGTTTTTCTTTTTGGCATCTGCCAATGCATAACAGTCCGCTTCCGCTGCTTTTGCTATCCATTCCGCATATCTCTTTGTAAAACCTGTCTGTGAATTATAAATGACTATTGTTTTCATATGCTTCCTCCTTACAGGCAGCTTGTTTTGTTATTAAAAGATGAATGGAAAAGTTTATAAACGATAAAACAGAATATACCAACAGAAGAATAAATTCATAATCTTCAAATCACAATCTGTAATCATATTTGAAGGCAAAGATGAAATTTCGAGAAAAGGCAGAAAGAATCTATCTCATTTCTATCTGTTAATTTTTATCATTTTCCTTATAATTGACTGCCAATACATTCTATCCTTTAATACGCGGATAACAGTAACCGTATAACCTTCAATAACAAAGAAAATTAAATATGTATTATATGGTTTAAAAAAAATCTCCAATCCCTCTATAACGCAGCCTGTACTTTCATAACCTGTCGGAAATATAATTAATTCCTTTATTGCTTTTTTAATTTTTTCGGAAAAATTTTCTGCATATTCCCGATATTTAAATGTAGTAAGAATATAATCTTTTGTTTCTTTAATATCTTTAAGGGCGTCTTTTGATAAAAGAACCTTGTATTTAATCGGTTTCTGCATAGACATTAAATTTTATCAAGTTCCTCCCATGCTTCTTCGACAGTGTATACTTCTCCATTCTTCATGCTTTGAATGCCCTTTTCAAGTTCAGCATATAAAGCTTGGATGGCATCCTGCTCAGAATAACTACTATTTATGACATTACTTTTTATAATTGCTTGTGCTTCCGGTGCCATAATACCACTTCCTTTTGTTTGATGATTGTATTATACATGAAGTATATACATTTTACAATATTTCTATCCCTTGATTTCTCGCTGCTTTAATACAGTTTCCTGTTTTCAGCATCATTATCAGGATACTCCAACTTGGCAAAACAAATTGAATTGAATAAAATCCTATGATATCATGATATAATCAAACTTATTAATTAGGAAATCTGAAGAATTAATGTGAAAACGCCGAAAAACCGGTATCTGATGAGGTAATAGATTAAAATGAGAAATCCGTGGGAAGAAATTCCGTTAACTGATTATGAAAATCATATGATGCTTGATTCTGTCATGCAGCTACAGGCTCTGAATGAAATGATGAAAACTCAATTTGTTTCTTATCCTGTTTCCAGTATTATGATATTGGGTATTGCAGGTGGTAACGGTCTTGAACACATTCAAAAAGATAAATTTAAAAGAATATATGGAGTTGATGTCAATTCTTCTTATTTGCAGGCAGTTATTCAAAGATATCCTGAATTGGACGGTCTTTTGGAATGCTTATGTATCAATTTAACAGACGAAACAAAGAAATTACCAAAAGCAGACATGGTTATTGCAAATCTGTTGATTGAGTATATTGGGTACGAGTGTTTTCAGAAAACAATCCAACAGGTAACCCCGAAATATATTTCATGTATTATTCAAATCGATCCGGAAGATAGCTGGGTGTCAGATTCCCCCTATCTGCATATGTTTGACAAACTGGAACAGGTGCATCATCAAATAGAAACTCATGTATTGGAGAGAAAAATGCTTGAAATCGGGTATCATGCAATCAGAACATCTGAACACATGCTGCCTAATGGAAAAAAACTGGTGCAGACAGATTTTGCTGAATTATGCTGAAGGCCGGATATAAGAAATTCATGTCCCTTGCGCCGACTCCCAACTTGATGTATATTTACTATATTATAATATAGAAGAAAAGGAACTTATTCTTATGTGGATTGCAGATAATTGGCGTGATTATGAAGTATTGGACACTTCTTCGGGGGAAAAGCTGGAGCGCTGGGGCGAATATATCCTTGTACGCCCGGACCCTCAGGTCATCTGGGGCACTCCCCACATGCATCCTGCATGGAAAAAGAAAAACGCCCACTACCACCGCAGCAGCAAAGGCGGCGGGGAATGGGAATTTATCAGCCTCCCCGACGAATGGGAAATCGGATACCGCAATTTAACCTTCCGCCTGAAACCGTTCAGCTTTAAGCATACGGGGCTGTTTCCCGAACAGGCGGTGAACTGGGACTGGTTTTCCGGCATTATACGCAGTGCAGGCCGGCCTGTCAAGGTTCTGAATCTTTTTGCCTATACCGGCGGCGCCACCCTTGCGGCGGCAGCGGCAGGCGCACAGGTCACGCATGTGGACGCCTCAAAAGGGATGGTTGCCTGGGCAAAGGAAAACGCGGTGGCTTCCGGACTGGAAAAGGCGCCCATCCGGTGGCTTGTGGATGACTGTGTGAAATTCGTGGAACGGGAAATCCGCCGCGGCAATAAATATGATGGGATTATCATGGACCCGCCTTCTTATGGCAGGGGTCCCAAGGGGGAAATCTGGAAAATAGAAGACAGCATCTGGCCGTTTTTGGAATTGACTGCACAGATACTGTCTGAAAATGCATTATTCTTTTTGATAAATTCCTACACCACGGGGCTGCAGCCCGCGGTGCTTTCCTACATGCTGAACATGGCTGTGGGAAAACGCTTTGGCGGCAGGGTCCGGGCCGACGAAGTCGGGCTTCCCGTAAGCGGAAACGGGCTGGTACTGCCCTGCGGCGCTTCCGGGCGATGGGAAAAATAAATACCTTCAGGTATCAAATTCTTTAAACCTTTCATAGATACTGTCATACTGGTTGATGATTTCCATATATCTATCCATGGTTTCGTCGCGCTCTTTTTCGTAATTATGTATGATGCTTTCAAAATTGCTGATGGCAACCTGTACCACCTGATTGCAGATTTTGCCATTGTCTGCGTCCGATTGCAGTATGCCTTTAATTTTTTCAGGCGGAAAAGAATCCTTGTAACTCCTCTTCCCGTACAATGCGCTCAGGATGTCGGCTACCGCCGTTATCCTTTCCAGAACGGACAAATCCTCTGCCTTCAGGCCCAGGGGATATCCCGTGCCATCCAGTTTTTCATGATGCCGCACTGCCACATCCACGATTCTGTCATCCATAATGCCCCTGAGTATCCTGTCCGTAATAATCACATGCGCCTTCATGATACGCATCTCTTCATCATTCAGTCTCCTTGGCGCCTCCAAAATGGAAAGCGGAATCACGATTTTACCTATATCATGCAGTAACGCGCCATAGTACAAAACCTGCAAATCCATCGCCGGCATCCGCATCAGCCTTCCGATTTCCAGGGCAAACATCTTTGTGGACATGGTGTGGATTACCGTCTGCTGGCTTCTGAAATCAATGGCATACACAAGCATCTCCAAAAAACCTTTTTTCTGCTTTTCGGAAAAATTCACCTTATCAAACAATTCCAGCATTTCCTGCTGATACTCGTCCGTCTTAAGCTTTTCCAGAAAGTGGAATTTGGCCTGCGCCGCATTGAATACCTCAAGGGCTTTTGCCGAAAAATTGACATTGGCAGACTTTGCAAAATAGTCTTTTTCCATGCCGTGTCCTTCCAGCCGCATAAATACATCCATCTTGTCCGCAAGCGTCAGATATTCCGTCACTTTCAGATAGTTGCTCTTGATTTTGGCGTGCAGATATTGCGGCAGATGATGATACAGCACCACCTCCGCTTTATCGCCTACCGGGGAAAGGTATTTTAAAAAAAGATACCCGTATACGGAGTGCGCCCACACATTTGTGGTTTCACACTTCACAACCCCGTCCTTATAACCTGTCTTTATCATTCCCAAATCATGAAGCATACCGATAAGCGCATATTCTGCAAGTTCCATATTGTTGCAGATGCCTTCATATTTGAGCATGTTATAGAAAATATATCCCGTAATTTCTCCATGCTGGAGAATCGTACCGTCCATGAAACCGAGCGCCCGCCGCATAACATTGTAGACGTCCCTGGTATTTACAAGTTCCTGTCCCATTTTACTCCCCAAGCCTTTCCAACCGACATGCTATTATTGTAACACGTTTTTGGGACAAATAAAATACTCAGTTTTTTTATCCTTCGCTTTAGCCTTGACTTGTGTTTCACGCTGTTGCCTCTTCAAACTGGGAATTGTAGAGCGAAGCATAGAAACCGTCCTTTGCAAGCAGTTCTTCGTGGCTGCCCTGTTCTACAATATCCCCGTCTTTCATGACCAGTATCACATCTGCGTCTTTGATAGTGGACAGCCTGTGGGCAATGACAAAGCTGGTCCTGCCCTTCATCAGGTTGTTCATTGCTTTCTGGATGCGCGCCTCGGTCCTGGTATCCACCGAGCTGGTGGCTTCATCCAGAATCAAAACGGGATTGTCTGCCAGAATGGCCCTTGCAATGGTGAGAAGCTGTTTCTGGCCCTGGGACACGTTGCTGGCGTCCTCGTTTAATTCCATCTGGTAACCGCCGGGCAGCGTCTGGATGAAGTGATGGGCATGGGCTGCCTTTGCCGCCGCAATGACTTCCTCATCCGTGGCCTCAAGCCTGCCATAGCGGATATTCTCCATAATCGTTCCCTTAAACAGCCAGGTATCCTGCAATACCATACCAAAGTTTTCCCTCAGGCTGCTGCGGTTAAAGTCTTTCAGATTGTGGCCATCCACCAGGATAGCGCCGCTGTTCACATCATAAAAACGCATAAGCAGTTTTACCATGGTCGTTTTTCCGGCGCCGGTAGGGCCGACAATCGCCACCATCTGCCCGGGTTTTACCTGACAGCTGAAATCCCGGATTACTATTTTATCCGGATTGTATCCAAACTGCACATGGTCAAAGGTAACTTCCCCTTTCATTTCCGTAAGCGCCACCGGATTTTCGGCAAATACATCCTCCTCCGGCTCATTCAGAAATTCAAAGACGCGTTCCGCGGAAGCCGCCGTGGACTGAAAAAGGTTGGATACCTGCGCAAGCTGGGTAATGGGCTGGGTAAAACTCTTCACATACTGGATAAAGGCCTGTATTTCGCCCACGTCAATTACCCCGCGGATGGCAAGGACGCTGCCGCTTATGGCGACTGCCACATACCCCAGATTGCCCACAAATCCCATGATGGGCTGCATCATGCCGGAGATAAACTGGGATTTCCATGCCGATTTGTATAACTCTTCATTGGTTTCGGCAAATTCCTGCAGGGAAGCTTCTTCACGGTTAAACGCTTTGATGATATTATGTCCCCCGTAGGTTTCCTCTATCTGTCCGTTGATTTTTCCCAGATAAGACTGCTGCGCCACAAAATATTTCTGCGAAAATTTCACCACAATGCCGATTAGAACGCTGGATATCGGCAGGATGACCAGCGCAATCAAAGTCATCAGCGGACTGATGGACAGCATCATGACAAGCACGCCGATAAGCATGGTAACCGAAGTAATCAGCGTGGTAATGCTCTGACTTAAGCTCTGCCCCAGGGTATCTACGTCATTGGTAATGCGGGAAAGCACTTCCCCCACTGTTTTGGATTCAAAATAAGCAAAAGGCATCCTGTTGATTTTCTCGGAAATTTCCCGTCTGAACCGGTAACAGAGCTTCTGGGAAACGCTCGTCATGATAAAGCCCTGTATAAAGGATAAAATCGAACTGATGGCATACAGGCAAAGGAGAAACAAAAGGATTTGCGCAATTTTTCCGAAATCTATACCTCCGGTTCCGCCGATTTTTGCCATCAGCCCGTTAAACAGTTCCGTCGTCGCCCTGCTTAATACCTTAGGACCGATAATATTGAAAGCCGTACCTCCGACTGCAAATATCATCACCAGCAGAATGGCAAATTTATAGTTACCCATGTAAGACAATAATTTTTTCAATGTACCCTTAAAATCTTTTGCTTTTTCTCCCGGCATCATGCCTGCCGGTCCGTGTCCCATGGGTCCCCGTCTGGGCGGTCTGTTTTTACTTTCTTTATGCTCGCTCATGCCTGTTTTCCTCCTTTCAGTTCCGCCTCCGACAACTGGGATTTTGCAATTTCCCTGTAGGTTTCACAATTTTCAAGAAGTTCGCCGTGTGTGCCCATTCCTACGATAGTACCGTTATCCAGCACAATAATCCGGTCGGCATGCAATATTGTGCTGATACGCTGCGCCACGATGATAACCGCGGCCTGTTCCGTTTTTTCATGCAGCGCTTTCCTGAGGGCCACATCCGTCTTATAATCCAACGCCGAAAAACTGTCGTCAAACAAAAATACTTTGGGGCTCTTTGCAATGGCGCGGGCAATGGACAGTCTCTGTTTCTGCCCTCCCGAAACATTGGTGCCGCCCTGAGATATGGGACTTTCGTATCCGTCGGGCTTACTGTCTATAAATTCAACAGCCTGTGCGATTGCTGCCGCTTCCTTCATTTCATCATCACTGATTTCGTCGCCGCCGAATTTGATGTTGGAGGCTATGTCCCCGGAAAACAAAACCCCTTTTTGCGGCACAAATCCCAATACACTCCGCAGCTTTTTCTGGGAAATATCCCGGATGTCCACGCCGTCCAATGTGATGCGGCCTCCCGTCACATCATAAAAACGGGGAATCAGATGCAGCAACGTGGATTTACCGCACCCGGTACTGCCTATCACCGCCGTGGTCTGCCCCGGACTTGCGGTAAATGACAAATGATGCAGGGCGTCCTCCTCTGCACCCGGATACCTGAAACAGACGTCCTCAAATGCAATTTCTCCTTTTACGTCCGACAGGCTGTCATCCCGAACCGTTTCCCTGTCATGGATGGTCACTTCGGTCCCCAGCACTTCTTCAATACGGTTGGCCGCCACCCCGGCGCGGGGCAGCATCACGGAAACCATGGTAATCATCAGAAATGCCATGACTATCTGCATGGTGTATGTAATGAACGCCAGCATTTCCCCCACCTGCATATTTCCGGCGTCAATCCCTTTCCCGCCGAACCACACAATCATGATGGAAATGCCATTCATAATGAGCATCATGGCAGGCATCATAAAATTCATAACCCGGCCGGTAAAAAGCTGGGTTCCCATCAAATCCTTATTGGCCTTGTCAAACCGCTCTTCTTCAAACTTTTCCCTGCTGAAAGCCCTGATAACCGGTATCCCTGTAAGGATTTCCCGGGAAACCAGATTGACACGGTCAACAAGCGTCTGCATTATCTTAAATTTAGGCATGGCAACCGCCACCAGCACCAATACCAGCGCAGAGATAAGTCCGACTGCCACACCGATAATCCATCCCATGCCCGTACCCGTGTTGACCACTTTCATAATACCGCCGATACCGATAATCGGCGCATACAGTACCATGCGAAGCAGCATCACCACGACCATCTGCACCTGCTGGATATCATTGGTGCTTCTGGTAATCAGAGAGGCTGTAGAAAACTTATCCATCTCCGCACTGGAAAATGCAACTACTTTATTGTATACCCGGCTGCGCAGATTGCGCCCTGTCCTCGCCGCTGTCCGGGACGCCAGAAGCCCCGTCAGGATGGCTGCCGCCATCATCAACACCGACAGGCCAAGCATTTTAAAACCTGTCTGCCAAAGGTAATCCGTCTGGATTTTTCCGATATCCATACCCAGCGCCCCGTATTCTTCCTGCACAAACTGCACGGCCCTTGCGGATATGACGGATTCACTCATATCCCCCATGCCGGCGAGCGCCTGCTCCTTTACGGCAGTTATTTCTTCGTCTGAAATCATGCCGTTTTCCCGCATAAGCCGCAGGCTGTCCGCGTCATAGCCCGTATCGCCGCTTTCCAGCGCACCCAGAAGCACCATGGGGAGTCCCATACACGCGTCAATCTGCGCCAGGGTGTCACTGTCCTTTGCCGCCAAAACATAACAGCCCGCGCCATCCTTTTGGTACGCAGCGTCACATACCGCCTTTTCTTCCTGCGTCATGAACAGCATCAGGTTTTCATAGGTTTCTTCCCTCATTTTTTCCGGGGCTGCATAAGCGATGCCTCCCCTGCCGATTCCCACATCCACAATATTGGAAGTATACTCGGGCAACTGCAAATCACAGTAAGCCTGTGCAATAAGGAGCGCTATGATTGCCAGCACCGCCGGCCAGGATTCCTTCAGATACTTGAAAATTTTTCCCATGGGATACACCTTTCCTTTTCTTTATCCACCAAATTACTGTTTCTAATTGTATTTATTTTCCAGCTTTAAGTCAATTAAGAAAGTATAAAGAAACTGTAAACACAAGGGTATAAATCAGTAGACTTTTTATATCCCGATTGATATAATAAATAATAATGCACACATTTTTTCCGCATTATTAAAAGCTTTTCATTCCTTATAGAAAGCATGGTACAGGATATGAGCCATAGTGATTCCAAAACGAAAATAAAAGAACTGCGTTTTCCCATGATGGAAAATGCCGAATACCTGAGAGCGCAGAACCAGGAAATCAAGCTCGGCAAAGAAGAGGGGCTGGATGTCTCCATTTACTCCAATCCCGAGTTTAACTGGCTGCAGATGGAGCAGATACGTATGGGGCTGAAAGACAAGGTAGACGCCTCAATATATGCCAATCCCGCTTACAATTATGAAACCATGAGGCAAATCAGGCTTTCCTTATATTCTGCCATAGACTTGATTCCCTATCTGAAAAGGGGGTTTACGGATGATTCCCTGGAGCAGATACGGCTTGCCCTGCTGGATAAGCTGCCGATTGACAACTGGCTGCAGGACAACATGTGCGCACCGCAGATTCACGAAGTCCGAATCGGCTTATGCGAGCAATTGGATATTTCCGCTTATACCGATTCCCGTTTAAACTGGATGCAGATGCAGGAAATCCGCCTCGGGCTGGAAAAAAAGCTGAATGTATCCCTTTATGCAAATTATCTGTTCAGTCATTCCCAAATGAAAGAAATCCGTCTCGGACTGGAAGCCGGTCTTGACGTATCCTCTTATTGTTCTTTGGTATTTTCCGCAACGGACATGAAAGAAAAACGGCTGGGCCTTATCGAAAGAAAAATGAAAAAAACGCCTGAACCCAAAGGCAGTGAAACCGTTTTTGACCCCTTCAGAAAATGTGAATTTGCCATTTCCATAGAAGAAAACGGTAACAAAGCCTATGCCTATATACCATGGGTGCCCGGCAATATGGTAACAAAAGATGATATTTACCAGGACCTGCAAAGAAGGGAAATCATTTTCGGAATCAATCATCAGGCAATTTCCGACTTAATCGACATGAGAAGAATGAACGAAAAAATCCTGATTGCCGAAGGCGTCCCCGCACACAAGGGGAAGGACGGCTGGTTTGAGTTTTTTGTAAGGCTGGATATGCCCCGCATCCCGGCGCCCCTTCCCGACGGCGGCGTGGACTATGTAAATATAGAAGCCTTTGAAATGGTAGACGAAGGAGAAAAAATTGCTGTCTACCACCGCGCTGAAAAGGGAACGGACGGCACAAACATCTACGGCGAAACCATACATGCCGAAAACGGGCTGGAAAAAAAGCCGTTAAGGGGGGAAGGCTTTAAGATTGCGCCGGATGGCGTAACCTATATATCCCGGTTAAACGGCAAATTTGAATATATTAACGGAAGGATAATCATCTCCAACATGCTGGTTGTGCGCGAGGATGTGACCGCCGTCACCGGCAAACTGGAAGTGGATGGCTCCGTCTACGTTATCGGCAGCATTTATTCCGGCGGATATATCAGGGCAACCGGGGACATTATTATCGAGCACAATGTCGAAACGGCAAGGCTGATTGCCGGCGGGAACGTGATGATAAAAAAGGGAAGCTGTTCCAGACATGACTGCTTTATTGACGCCGGAGGAGAAGTTTCAGGCAGTTTCTTTGAAGCCGCCAACATCAATGCCCGGGGTAATGTCAAAGCCAATTACATTATGAACAGCAACATCAATACCATGGGCAGGGTGATTGTATCCGGAAGCAAGGGCGTTCTTTTAGGGGGCAGAATCTGTGCCGTCAGGGGCGTGGATACTTTTAATCTCGGAAACAGTTCCCATCTTCCGACATATCTTGACATCGGAAGGAACGAACTCTATGAAAAAGAACAGGCCGTCCGCGCAGAAAAACGGACCCAGCTGTTAAACGAACTGACTGCTTTGGAGGCGGGATGGAGCAAAATACTGCAGCTGCTGACCAGTAAAAAAGGAGGGGTATCGGAGGATACTGTTCGTAAAGTCCATGCCACAATGGTAGTCAAGAGCAAGGAACTGGCCGAATTGGACGCAGAGATATCAAAGCTGGCCAACATTACCGACCAGAGCATGAATGCTCCCGTATGCATCAGGGGAAATGCTTTTGGAGGCAGCGTCATCGTCATTAACAAGATAAAATATATGTTATCATCGGAAGTAAGCCGCGTTATTTTCAAACTCCGCAACAAACGTATTGCAATCATAACTTTATAAATAAAGAAAGAATGGGAAAATCATGAAACAGGACACAATTTTAATCTTTGAAGACAACACCATAGAACGGGAAATATTAGTTGAATTATTCCGTTCCGATTATAAAATACTGGAGGCGGCTGACGGCAAAGAAGGAATCGACCTATTAAACAAAAATTTTCCTTCCATTGCAGTCGTTTTATTGGATTACATGATGCCGGTCATGGATGGTTTTCAGGTACTGGAATACCTTAAGGAAAAAAAGGTTTTAAATAAAATCCCTTTTATCATGGTTACAGGTCAGGATTCCGCGGAATATGAGAAAAAAGGATATGAATACGGCATTGTGAGTTACATTAAAAAGCCCTACCAGCCCGATGTCATAAAACAGGTAGTCAGCAATGCAATAGGCTGGTTCCAGTATAAATTGCAGTTGGAAGTGGTTGTAAAAAGGCAGAATGAAAGCATCAAAAAGCAGAACGAAGTCCTGAGGCAGCAGGCCGAGCAGCTGGCCCAGATAAATGAAATGCTGATTGATTCCCTGAGCAATATCGTGGAATTCAGAAATCTTGAATCCAGACAGCATATAAAACGAGTTCGCGAGTTTTCTCTGTGCCTGGGAAAAAGCGTCATGGAATTATATCCCGAATATGGGCTTACGGAAGAAAAGCTGGAGCAGATTGGCTGGGCATCCTCCCTCCACGATATCGGAAAAATCACCATTCCCGACAATATTATTTTGAAATCCAGCAAACTGACACCGGACGAGTTTGAACTTATAAAATCCCATACCACCAAGGGCGCTGAAATCATATCCCAGACCATCCGCCTGAACAATAAGGCAATCTTCGATTATGCATATGACATTGCCAGGCATCACCATGAAAAATACGACGGAAAAGGATATCCTGACGGCCTTAAGGGGGATGAAATTAGTATTGCGGCACAGATTGTTTCCCTGGTGGATATTTATGACGCGCTCACTTCAAAACGTGTCTACAAAGTAGCCTATGAGCCGGAAAAAGCTTACCAGATGATTATCAACGGGCACAGCGGCGCTTTTTCGCCCAAACTGCTGCAGGCCTTTACAGAAGTAAAAGCAGAATTTGAAAACCTGCTTGCGCTGTACCGTGATGAAGATTAAAGGAGACAAAATGATAAATATTAAAGACTATCCCAATTTGTACCGCATGTACAGCAAGTGCATAAACAAGTTCCGGCTCCCGTTTTTCATATGTCTGGCGCTTTTTATCCTTGCCTTTGCCACTTTTTTAATTGACGGTTTTCCTTTCACCCTGACTCTTATCATGATGGGTATGGTTTTTCCGGCAATTATGTATGGCATTCTTTGGCCCTTTTTCGCTGTAAGGGCTAAAAAATTTATAAAAGCCTTTTACCCGCAGCAGTTGTCCGCCATAAATGCTGAAATCCCCTCTGCCGTCGTTTGTGAAGGCCTTCTTGTCACAAGTCAGGCTGTCATCTGCAAAAAGATGGGGCTTACGCTGATACCTATGGCAAATGTGCTTTGGGTATACCCCGAAATTACCGTTGTAAAACTGAACGGCGTTGTTCCCATACGTAAATATACCATGCTGCATTTTGCCGGCAGGGACAAAAAGAGATATGCATTCAACATAAAAAACAACCAACAGGCCTATATCTTTATGCAGTCGGAACTATTGCGCTACCGAAAGGACATTGTATTTGGCACGGAATACGGCATGGACGAGATTTACAAGAACGACATTAACCGCATGATAGCTTTCAGCCTGGAATGCGCCGCCAAACGGCAGTAAGGAGAAATTTATTATGGATACGCAATATCTGGATTCTTTACCGGCAATTAAAAACAAATATAAAGTGGAATTGCAGCCCGGCGAAAAAGTGGTATTTGCAGCAAAACCATGGGGCTTTACTTCCGAATCAGGAACGCTTCTCGGTTATGATACTTCCACCGTTACCATGACAAACCAAAGGATTATCGCTGATAACGGGCAGGGTATCTGGTTTACGGATATTGCCGACGATGTGGTGGATATGAGGAAAGTGGAAACCGGCAGGTTTCTGTCCAAACAGACCTATATTCTGGTAACGCTTAACAAAGAAGTAACCTACGGTATCGGCATTCAAAAACTTACCGGCTACCGGTTCCACTTTCACAAAAAAGATATGGCTATATTTGAAGATATTATCCGGCATTGTATATTTCATTAATCCTGTCCTTCAGGTTCAGGGTGTCGTAATTGTATTTGTCCGCCTCCGAAATCTTTTCCGTCCTCACTTCCCCTTCCTGGGAGCTGAGTATCAGATGACTGTTCTCCAACCACGGCGTCATGCCTGCAATCCATTCCCTAAACAGCTCGTCATCATATAGGATGGAAGAATTTTCCGTGAAATCAAAATCAAAACCGGAACCGGCAATCTGTCTGATTCCGCCTTCTGCGTCCAGCCTGTACACCCAGTAGCTGTATCCTCCGAAATCCCATCTGTCTTCCACATCCACATTCATGATAAAAGCGCCTTCCTCTGTTTCACCCAGATAGATATTACCCCATCCTGCCCTTGCCACATGGACATCCTGTGTGAAAAGAAGCCTTCCTTCCTCATCCTTGAACAGCACCATACCGCTGTCGCCGTCCCCCATATTACCCGTATAGATTTCTACGGTTTCAAGCCCTTCACAGTCTGCAATATCCAGCTTTTCCGTACTGTCAAGCGTATAATACCTGTCCAGTCCGGCTTCTCCCTCCTCTTCCATCAAAAACTCATACAAATAGGAACCGGGCGAAAACCTGCTGAAATAAATACCGTAATTTACCCACGCGCTTTCGAGGACAGCCTCCACCACCAATCCATCCTGAAAGGTCAGGATACAAGGCTTATTCATCCAGTTCGGACCTTCCCCTATCAAATCTGCAAATTCATCATAAGAAATCTCCCTCAAATCAATCCCATCCATGCTGTAATTGGCTTTAAAAACGCAGTCTTCTGCAAGGGCAAGCGGCTCCCCGCCGTCATAGGAATTATCCCAGGCCGTCATATAGGCGTCAATGACCCGGGCGCTTCTTGCTACGCTCCTGACGCTTACCCGCCAGCTTCCCTCCCCCGTTATCTTTCCTTCCTGCAGCCCCCCCAGCCCCTCAAGGGAATCCTTAATTCCTCCCTGCATGGACGATAATTCATCCTGCCGGGTTGATACCTCCTCCTGTAAAGCACGTATCTGCTCTGCCAAAACTTCGTCCTGCAAAGCGCGTATCTCCTCTTCGGAAATATTTCCGTCCAGCCCCGGTTCAAACCGGATATGGTATCCAAATCCCGCAAAAACACTCTGTAACTGGTTTGCCGATAATTCTATCGTCAGAACCTTCACTCCGTCCCTCTCACCCACTGCAAGGATGGGCGATACTGCAATCAATCTGGAATTTTCACTTTCCGGCACCACGGGAAGGTATGCCCAGTTCTCCTCAGCGCCTTCCTCCCAGTAAATGGACAACGCTTCCCCTATCTCCACACGGGAAACCTCCGGCACAACGCCGCCGGGAAAAGTAAAATAAAACCTGTTGTTTCCGATACTTTCCAAAGCACAAGATTCCCACAGCACCACGATGCTCTCCGCACTCTCTGAAAATCGGGCCGGATAAGACTCCTGTATGGCAACCTCTTTTCCCTGCGGAAAAGTGATTACCACCATATCACCCGGTATAAGCCCCTGTTCCTCCCGCTCAAAATAGGGATAAACTGATTCTGCCGCCGGAATGTCCACCTCCCCGATTCCCGGAATCACTAAAAGCCTGCGGGTATCCCCCTCTATATTGACGTCCGCCACCACCCCGTAATACCGGACGGCTTCCCCTGTCTGCGCCTCTTTTTCTTTTCCCGGATTTGCCAGCAGGAAAACTGTTAACACAGCGCATGCAGCAGCCGCGATTCCCACGCCGATAGCTGCCGGCTTTTTATAGCGGAGAACATTTTTTATGCGGCTTCCGGTGTCCCCCTCCCCAAATGCCAACGGAACGCCGCTTACAATATGTCTGCCCGTTGCCATACTCAGAAGGGAAGTGGAATATTCTTTTTTTACACTGCTGCCAATTTTACGGATAACTGCTTCATCGCAGGACATTTCCATGTCCTTCCCGCTTAAGAAAAAAGCCGCCCACACAAGTGGGTTGAACCAATGCAGGCAAAGTGCAATAAACGCTGCATTTTTGATAATATGGTCCTTTCTTTTCAGATGAATCTGCTCATGCAGCAGGACATAGCCTCTTTCTTCCTCATCCAATATGGCGGGAAGATAAATTCTGGGTTTCCATATCCCGATAACAAAAGGGGTTGCCACTTTAGTTGTCACATACAGATTATCCTTTTCCCTGACCGCCGTCTTTAGCCTCCGTTTCAGCCTTACCAGCGATACAAGACTGTAAGCCGCCATGACAGCCACACCTGCAAGCCATATCCCGCATCCTGCTTTCACCGCAGATTCCATCCGGCTTCCCGTACCGCTTTGTGCCGGTGCAGGTTCTCCACCGTCAGAAAGAACATTCCCTTCCGGCTTTTCCGGCGCTGCCGCCTGCTATTCATTCCAGCCAATCTGCATGATATCCTCCGGAATGTATTCCATCCTCCCATGGGAAACGGCAGGCGCCTTTAAAACGCCAAAGGGAGAAAATCCCGCAGAAAAGGACACCGGACACAAAAGTCTGAAAAGCACCACTGCCCATAAACAATATGAAAAAATCTTTGGCATTCTTCTCAGCAAAAGACGCATTACCAGAACCATCAGAATTACAAAACTGCCGGTAAGGCTCATATTCAATATCCTGATAAAAATCTGCTCAGCCATGGTTCCCCTCCTCATAGGTATCAATCAATTTTTTCAGTTCCGTGATTTCCCCGCTGCTCAGTTTTTTCCTTCTGGAAAAAGCCGCAAGGAACTGCGGCAGCGAACCGTCAAACGCTTCATTGATAAACTGCTCTCCCCGGGCAGCCCGAAACTCTTCCCTTGTCATAAGAACTGTCACCAGTCCGTCCTTATTCACAAACAGCTTTCTGTCGCAAAGTCTTTTTAACATGGTGTAGGTGGTGGTCCTCTTCCATGCAAATGCGCTCTCACATAGCTTTGCCAGTTCCCCGGAGCCTATCGGGGCTTTTTCCCAAATCAAATCCGCAAATTTCTGCTCCATTTCTCCCAACTTAAACTGTTCCATAAGTCACCATGCCTTCCTTTTTCTTGTCTAACGCTTTTAGACATTTTTAGTCTAACACTTTTAGACAGAGTTGTCAATAGCAAAGAACATGACTTCGCAGCTGACATGATTCCAGAGGGGGCGGGCGGACATATTTGTTCCAACAGGACGCGTTCTCACTCGAGTAAAAACACAGCGGCACGTAGGATGCTAAAGTACAGCATCCCATGCCTTGGTACAAGGCATTGTCCGGCTGTTTTTACACGGTCCTTTTTGGAATCAAATATGTCCGCCCGCCCCCTTGCCCCCTCCGGAATCATAGGAACCCTGCAGATATATATTGGTGCAAACGAATTGTTACTATAAACTATTTTTGTACTTCCCTATGATTTCCTCCATTTCCTTCCACTTGGCTTCCATGTCTGCTGCCAGTTTGAACTGGGTTCTTGCACGGTCAAGATTGTGTTCCGGTCTGTGGATTTTGTAGTAAACATCTCCTTCCAGATAATCTGCAAGGAAACGGATGCCGCATTCAAAGGTCATCATCCATGCCCCCATGGGGAGCATTTCCACTTCCTTTGGCGTAAGGCTTCCCCCGCAGCCTTCCAGATAACCGGCGCAGAAGGCTTCAAACAGGGTTAAGTCCAAGGCGACTTTGGTAAGGTCTTTTTCGTCCTCGGCTCCGGTGCTTGCTCCGAAACGGATGGCGTCACCGAAATCATAGAGGGAAAGGCCCGGCATCACAGTGTCCAAATCGATGACGCACAGCGCTTTTTTTGTCTCTTTGTCAAACAATATATTGTTCAGTTTGGTATCATTGTGGGTGACGCGCAGGGGCAGTTTTCCTTCGCCGAGAAGATTGGTCAGCACAGACGTTTTTTCTTTTCGGGAAAGTGCAAATGCAATTTCTTCCCTGCACGACGATGCCCGCCCCAGCTTATCCTGCGCCACTGCCTTTTCAAAGGCGCCAAACCGTGCAGGGGTATTGTGAAAGCCGGGAATGGTTTCATACAGTTTTTGGGCGGGATAATCCGCAAGCATCCGCTGGAAGCCGCCAAAAGCCCTGCCGCTGTCGCGGAAATCTTCTGCGCTTTCAACTTTTTCCAGACAGAGCGTATTTTCGATATATAAAAACATTCTCCAGAAATCATGACATTCATCCTCAAAGCAGGGCGCCCCGCTTTTTGTTTTCACCACGTTCAAGGTTTCCCTTTCGGGGTTGCCGCCCGAGGAAGCTATTCTGTCCTGCAGGTATTCCGTCACATTGACGATGTTTTCCATAAGCCGTGTGGGATTCGGAAAAACAGTATGGTTCATTCTCTGCAGAATATACTTTTTTTCCGTTCCCCCCGGCGCTTCATAGGTGAGCAAAAAGGTGTCGTTGATATGGCCGTTTCCGAAAGGCTGCTTTTGCAGCAGCCTGCCCTCCGCGGCAAACCCGGCGGCTGCCCTGTCTATTTTGTTTAAAGACATGTTTTCTGCACTCATACGTCCTCCCCGTAATCAATCCACCGCATTTCCATGGGAGCCAGTTCAAGGCGCTCCCTGATTTGGCCTTCTATATACAAATCTGTCTGCCTTGCCTCTTTGGAATTGTTGATGACTGCAATTTTACCGGTCTCTTCAAATACTGCAAGCTCCGTATCCACATGGGAAACATAATACTTTTTCAGTTCTTCTTCCCTGTGGGCCGCATAATAAACGGCGCGGAGCAGGATACGGCAGTTCTGCGGCGAGTAAGGAAGTCCCGTAAAATAAACGCTCCTTCCCTTCCCATACTCATTTACTACCAGGCGGCTGTATCCGCCGTCCATATTCAGTATCTGATAATGCTCTCCCTGGGCATAGATACGGCTTTTTCCTTCCCCGAAATCTATTTCCCCTTCAATATCTTCCAGAATAAAATGTTTGTTATCCATTTCATTGTATTTGTCAGTACTCATGGAAAATCCCATCTCCCTGTCTGCGCCAAGCACATCGGAAAGCTGGAAATAACGTCCCTGGTACTGGCATGCACTGGGTTCTCCCACTCCGATAAATCCGCCGCCCCCGTCCACAAACCGGCGGATGGCGCACACTACTTTTTCATCCGTCCAGTTTTCGGCGCCGCTCCACGAAGTATAAGCGTCCCCGGCGTTGATAATCACCTTGATATCTTCGTCAATGCCCGCCTTTAACTCCTCAAAGGTTATAAACTCCACCTCTAAAGGCATACCGCTTAAACACTCTATAACGCCTACATAGGAATAAATTTCCCTGTACCAGAGGGCATGATGCACCTGATTTGCCATCCATCTTCTCAGGTTTCCCCAGCAGTTCAAAATCCCCACCTTAAAAGGCGCCGTGTAAGCCTTTGTCCCCTGCATGTTTTCATGAATCTGGCGAAATTCGGTGACTACCTTATCAACCTGCCCGATAAAGCCCGGCCATTCGGACGCCAGTTTCAGGTAACCGCCATATCCGATTCTGTCCAAAGGAGAGCGCAGTATCGCCCTTCTGGCTTTCATCCAGTTATCCTGAGCTTCCCCGATAGGGTCTCCGCCCTCTGTAAACACATCAGGAAAAAAGTAAGGGAGCAGGCGTCCTTCGGTGTATTTTACACCCTTAATATCTGAAATCATCCTAAGGGTAACGCCGTCGCCCACAGAACCAACCACGGCGTCCAGACCAATATCCGCAAAATATTTGCCAAACGGCTCCGTTCCAATCCAATGGTCTCCCAGAAACATCATGGCTTCCTTGCCGTAGCTATGTACAATGTCAACCAGTTCTTTTGCCAGCTTGCAGACTTCTATCTGTTGAAACTCAATAAAGTCCCTGAATTCTTTGGACGGAACCCTGAAGATGGAATTGTGGTAACCTTCGTCCACAATAAACTCCGGGCGGAACTTATAGCCTGCCCACTTTTCAAATTTCTCCAATATATAGGGACTGACACTGGCGCTGTATCCGAACCATTCCACAAACTTTTCCCTCTTTTTATCGTCAAAGGTCAAAGTGAACTGGTGGAAAAAGGTAGTAAAACGCACCACATCCACATGGGGATTTTCCTCACACCATCTCTTCAGTTTTTCTTTCACATAAGCCTGTGTTTTGGGCTGCCGCACGTCATACGTCAGCTGATGGGGCGCGTCCTTCCAGTCATTGGTAATATAATTATACATATGTACCGGGTCCCAAATCAAAAACGCAAGAAAACTCACCGTATACTGATGATAGGGAACAGAACTGATAACGACTTCTCCCGTCGCTTCCTCGTACTCCCATTCGGCCGCAGGAACCACTTCGCCCGTTGTCCTGTCCACTACCTCCCACCACCTTTTGGGGGAGTCTATGGTATTGACCTTTAACTGCTCCGTGTGAAACCCTTTCATAAGCTTTATGCGCACACTGTTTCCCCTTGCCGTAACGCGCTCGCTTATGAGATACTCCTGCTGTATCTCCTCCGGGTGATGAAGCGCCCATTCATTGTCTTTTCTGGTCGTGTAATAAGTGGCATATATTTTGGCATTCTGTTTCAGAAGTTCTTCCGGCATGGTTGTGCCGTCACAATCCCTCAGTGCGTCTGCGCCCAAAAGCTCCTTCAGACGGATGGTTTCCTCGACCATATCCACATCCGTGGGCAATGTCAGCCTGCCCGCAATTTCTGTTCTCATTTTACCTCGCAATCTGCCGCTTCGGCGGCCCTGTAACCGGGAGAAAGCCGCGCCTGCTCCCAAATCTGCCTGTTAACGAAATTTTCTGTTATATAAATAAAGAAGCAGCAAAATACCGGCCAGACCAATTAACATCACCAAAAGTCCCAGGGGGCCAATCCGGCGCTGTCCCATTACCACAAATGCCATACTGGCAATAAATACAAGCAAATACAGGAATCTGACAATCCATTTCATAACCGTCCCTCCTTAACCCTTCAATCCGCCAAGGCTCATGCCCTGGGTAAGCTTTTTCTGCACCATAATATACAAAATCAGAGTCGGCAGCATGACGATGACAAGACCGGCATAAAGCTGTCCGTAATTGGCTGCCGCCTTTTGCGCCTGCATCAGCTGCATCAGGCCTACCGGAAGCGTTTTGGCGTCTTTGGTAAGCAAGGTCATGGAAATAATATACTCATTCCAGAAGGATAAAAAGTTAAACAGAATCACCGTAATGATGCTGGGCATCGCCATGGGCATCATTATCCTTACCATGGTCCTGAAATAGCCGCTGCCGTCCACATAAGCAGCTTCCTCATAATCCCTCGGTATCGTCACGAAAAATCCGGATAGCAGGTAAATGGTAAACGGAAGCGCGGTTGACGCGTACACCAGAGCCACAATAAAAAGGTTGTTTAGGAAAAATCCTTCCCCACCCAGATTTTTTATCCATTTGTCCGCGTCCACAAACATCAGGAATATGGGAACAACAATATAGTTTACATTGATAAACAGTCCGCCCATAAACAGGACATTGATTAACTTACTTCCCCTGAAGCGGTATCTTGCCAGCACATAAGCCGCCGGAAGCGCCACTATCAAAAGAATGGCAAGCGCCAGGGCAGTGACCAGAACGGAATTTAAGAAATATTCTCCCATCCTCGCCTTTTGGAACGCGTCGATGAAGTTCTGGAAATAAAGGCCCTTTGGCATCGCCCAAGGATTGCCGTAAAATTCCGAGTTCTCTTTTACGGATGCCAGAAACACCCATCCAACCGGCACAACAATGCTGATGGCAAGCGTAATCAGGGCCACATAGATAAAAAGCTTATACAGGGTATTAAAACTCATTTCTTTCTTCTTCATATGCGCCCCTCCTTAAAATTCCAAAGGTTCTCTTTTGGTGGCAAAGTTCACGATAGCCGACAGACCAAATGAGAATATGAAAACCACTACGCCGATTGCCATACCATATCCGTAAGAGGAATTGGTGTAGGCCTGCTTATACATATAACTCAGGAACACTTCCGTGGAACCGTCCGGTCCGCCGCTTGTCAACGACTTAACAAACAGGAAGCTTAAGTTGATGGAACTGATTACAAAGAAAGTCAGGGTGGTCCTCACGTTGGTCCAGATAAGGGGCAGGGTAATGGAAAAGAACTGCCGCATCCTTCCCGCGCCCTCCAGATTGGCGGATTCATAAAGGCTTTCCGGTACGCTCGCCATGCTGGCCATATACATAACCATGTAATAGCCGATTGCCTGCCATATCATGGCAATAACCAGACTGTATATAACCAGCTTCTGGTCGCCCAGCCAGAGGATGGGCGGCTTTCCTTCTCCCCTGAAAATACCGATAATGCTGTTTAACAGTCCGTTATTCGGGTCATAAATTGCGGAAAAGATTGCGGAAATAACCACTACCGATAAAATATTCGGTATGTAAAATACGATTCTGAAGAAATTCTGCCCTTTTATTTTTTCACGGGAAAGGATGGCTGCAAAAATCAGGGCAAAAGCCATTGTGACAATGGTTACGCATACAATCAACAGTACCGTGTTCTGGAAAGAACGGAAAAAATTCGTATCTTCCATTAGTATTTTAAAGTTATTCAAGCCTACAAATTCTTTGGTATTGGAATACCCGCCCCATTTGTAAAGCGACATTTTAAACACGTTAAAGGTGGGAATCAGCATGAAGATAACAAACAAAATCACTGCAGGCGCCACGCATACCCCGATAAAAACGCTTCTTGCTCTGCCCTTTTTCACATCCATACCTCCTTTTCTGTTAAAAAAAGGGCTCCAAAGGCGGAAACCTCTGGAGCACCCCTTGAAATCTTATTCCATAGCCGCTCTTAACTTATCACTTGCTTCTTCCACGGCTGCCTGCCATTCTGCTACTGTCTTGTCACCGCTTACAATACTGTTTACGGTACCGCACAGGGTATCCAGCATATTCACGCCTTCAACCGGGGCTGTAGCGGCAAACCCTCCCATAACTGCGGTTGCGCCATTATCATAGATGCTGTAGAACATCTTGTTGTCGCCTTCCAGATAGTTGCTGACGCCAACGATGGGCTGGATGGCTGTTGATTTTGCAAAAATCTTTGCCGCTTCGTCAGAGTACATATATGCCACAAATTCTTTTGCCAGTTCTTTATTCTCTGCTGCCGCCGGAATCCACATCTGCTCAAACCAGCAGAAAGAACATCCAGCACCGCCTTCGTTTACTGCCGGGATAGGCATGAAGCCCCATTCAAAACCGTCAGCCCTGGGCGCGTCTTTCATTTCTCCGGGCAGCCATGTGCCGTTCGGACAGAAGATTGCTTTATTGTCAAGAATCAGCTGCTGATTCTTTGTAAAGTTGTCGTTGTTTGCATTGGCAACCGTTGTGCCTTCCGTATACTCAGCCAGTTTTCCAATCAGGTTAAACACTTTGGAAGCGTCTTCACTTTCCCAGATGCCGTCTTCATATGTCATGCAGCTGTTAAAGAAATCCGAACCGCCTGCTGAAGATAATGCCGCATAAGTGAATGCGTCAAAGTATCCGGTCGTGGGATAAGTAAACAATGCAATGCCTTCTGCCTCCGCCTTATCGCCAAGCGCCCACATTTCTTCCCATGTGGCAGGTACTTCCCAGCCTTTTTCCTTAAACAGTCCTGCATTGTAGAACAATCCGCAAGGGCTGTAGAACATGGGTGCATAGTAGGTTACGCCGTCGCCGTAAGGGTTGGTTGCCAGTGTGTCAAGGAATCCGGGAACGATTTTATCCTTAACCTTTACATCTTCGCCCGGTACCGTCATTTCCAGGACATCAGTTAAAGGAAGAAGTGCATTTTCCTTTGTCAGTGTTTCTGTCAGGGCTGCTTCACGTCCTGTTGCCAGATGCACTACATCGGGATAGTCACCGGCTTTCATGCCGGGGCTGATAACGTCTTCAATCTTCTTGTCAACTGTCAGTTCCACGGTAACTCCGGGATGGGAAGCTTCAAATGCGTCCACCACTTCCTGCCACATTTCCGCACCGTAACCGCCCTCAAAAGCCGCTACCTTCAATACCTGTGAACCGCCGCCGTTATTGCCGGCCGTTTTGTCGTCGCCACCGCATCCTGCCAGCAGGGTTGCTGTCATGGCTGCCACAAGCAACAAGGAAAAAACTTTCTTTGTTTTCATAATAAATACCCTCCTTAAATTGATTTTGAACAGTTATCGCAAATCAACTTTTACTACCGTTACTTAATGTGATTTAAGTATATATAATATATTGCTTTTCTTCAATCCTATTGTTGCTTCATATTTTATATATATTGCTTTTATAGCCATTTTTTTAAAATTGCTATTTTGAATTGTGTATATATTACATATATTTTATATATTGTATATTCTTTTTGTGCAATTCAACGTTATTTATTCTTTTTTTCATAATATATTGGACTTGTTTTCATATGTATTTTCTTTCCAGTTTGCATGATTTATATTCCTATTTTATATTTTTTTCTTTTATAAATGCATATTGAACAAAATATATAAACTGTGCTATAATACCTTTATTAAAAAAGGAATTATTATACAATATCTAAAGCAGGAGGAAGGAACAGCATGGGAAACACAAGACACCGCATTGAAAACAGCACGGCATCTTCTTTTGAAAGTTCAAGGCTTCTGTATGTTTCCACTTCAAAATATGAAGGGGACTGGCAGAGCATCCCGCATTCCCATCCATTCAGCGAACTATTCTACGTGGTGAGCGGCAGCGGTTCCTTTGTGGCGGAAAAAACAGAATTTCCCGTAAGCAAAAATGACATGGTGATTATCAATCCCCATGTCCAGCACACGGAAAAGTCACTGCACACTACCCCCCTTGAATATATCGTGCTGGGAATTGACGGTCTTTTCTTCTCTTTTGAAAATATTCTTTCTGCCAAAGAAGGAATTTCCGTACAGACTTCCATGGGCGCGGTATATAAATACAATATGCAGAGTTCAAACGTTTATGCCTATCTGAATATCATGCTGGAGGAAATCTCCCAAAAGCAGGAAAATTATGAAGCCGTCTGCCAAAACCTTCTGGAAGTGCTGTTAACCTGTATGCTCAGGAACAATAACCTGTCTGTCGTGCAGGACAGCAACACCCTTGCAAACAGAGAATGCGCCCAGATAAAAAATTATCTGGACGCAAACTATTCGGAAAACATCACACTGGACACTTTAGCTTCCCTTACCCATATGAACAAATATTACATGGCGCATGCCTTTACCCGATATACGGGGCTTTCCCCCATCAACTACCTTCTCCAGAAAAGGATTCAGGAGGGAAAATCCCTCCTGGAGTCCACAACCTTCTCTATTGCCCAGATTTCCGCCATGCTGGGTTTTTCCTCCCAGTCCTATTTCTCACAGGCTTTCAAGAAAGCCACCGGGAAAACTCCCATTTCACACAGGAACGAATTTCGGGGTAAAGATAAAAAACTTTCTTCCTCAGTCAATCTTTAAAATCAGTTCCAGCACACGTTTTGCGCACCTTTCCAAGTCCGCGCGGGATAATGCGCCTTTTTCCATGGCTTCCTGCACACGGTCCGTAAAACCGCACGCCATCTTTACATCGTTGCCGGCCTTGATTTCCTTGTAATGCTCGCCCCTGGTCCACCAGTCGGAGGTTACCATGCCTTTAAATCCCCATTCGCCGCGCAGGATATCTTCCAGCAATTCATGATTTTCTGACGCACGGTGTCCGTTGATGACATTATAAGCGGACATAATTACCCAAGGGTCTGCTTCCTTCACAATGATTTCAAATCCTTTCAGGTAGATTTCCCTGAGCGCACGCTCTGAAACCCTGGAATCACTGTGCTTGCGGTTGGTTTCCTTATTGTTGCAGGCAAAATGCTTGACTGCGGCAGCGATATGCTGGGACTGAATGCCCCTTACCATTGCAGCACCCATCTTACCTGTCAGGTAAGGGTCTTCCGAATAATATTCAAAATTCCGCCCGCAAAGGGGATTTCTGTGGATATTCACGGCAGGGGTCAGCCATACCGCTATATTGTTTTCTTTTACTTCCTCTGCACCGGCCTTTCCGACCTGTTCAATAAGCCCGGTATTCCATGTGGAAGCCAGCAGCGTGGCGCAGGGCCATGCCGTCGTGCATACGCCGCATTCCGCGCCGATTCTCAAGCCCGCAGGGCCGTCCGCCGTCATGATATTGGGAACGCCGTATTCAGGCAGGTTCCCATAGCCAAAGGTATTGGCAACCGAGGTATTGGGCTGTCCACCTAAAAGGTTAATCAGGTTTTCATCACTCAGCTGGGCGATAAATTCGTCCATCGTCATCCGGCCCTCTGCCACTTCGATAAACGGTCTTGCGCCTTCGGCAAACGGCTTCATCATCAGATAGATGTCGCGTTTTCTCACAGCCGGAATAAGCGCTTCTTCCGTACCGCCCTCCATCTTTACCAGCACGCACTCGTTGGGGTCGTTGGGTTCGGACATGGACAGTTCCTCCATGCTTCCGTCAGAAAGCATACGCTCCTTTAAGCTTGTGGGCGCCGCCTTTGCGCTTAACTGCTCCACGACCTCATCTTCTGCGATTGTAACGGAAAAATCCAGCTTATTTACATCCCTCACCGAATTTCCCACATAAAATTCATAGGTTCCTTTCTCCAAAACATATGCGGACCTTGCAATTTTTCCTAAATCATCGTAGGATGCCATGGCGTTTCTTGCAAATTCCAACACCACTGCCTGGGACTCGCCGGGCAGAAGGCTTCTGGTCTTTGCAAAAGCGCCAAGCTGTCTTGCCGGCTTCATGAGTAATCCCTGCGGCGCGCTGTAATATGCCTGCACCACTTCTTTGCCTTCCATGTCTCCGGTATTGGTAACCTTTGCCAGTATCTTCACCATGCCGTCTTCCATCCATGCCTTTTTGGGTACGATGGAAAACTGCGTGTAAGACAGCCCGAAGCCAAAAGGATAACACACTTTTGCAGCCGCGCCGGGTATGGTCTCAAAATAACGGTATCCTACATAAATGTCTTCCGTGTAATCCACATAATGGGGGGATTCATGGAAACGCTCCGTAGAAGGATAATCCTCCACACGCGCTGCAAAGGTATCCGGCAGCTTACCGGACGGCGTTTTCTTTCCGCAGAGGATTTCCGCTGCCGCCAGTCCGCCCTCCATGCCGCCCTGCCATGCAATCAGCACGGAAGAAAGCTTATCGTCCTCCTTCACCCATGAGGTGTCAATAATACCGCCGATATTCAGCACCACAATAATATTCTCAAAATTCTTCTCCACTTTGGCAAGCATGGCTTTCTCAGCCCCGGTCAGGTAGAAATCTCCATCCTCAAAAATCTTTCCTGCAATCTGGGGCATACTGGTTTCCGTTTCCCACGGATTGTACTCCCCGTTATATTCCACGCTGGAACGGTCCCAGCCCTCTCCCGAAAAACGGCTGATTGCCACAATGGCCGTGTCCGTAAAAGCCCTTGCGCCTTTCACCAGTTCGTCCGCCAGTTCCGGCTCCACCGTCATGCCGGGCGCGGCGCCGTTTTCATACTGTGCCTTAACTTCCCCGCGGTAAAAGTCGGAAAGCGGCTCATAAAGGGAAACACCCTCCTGCATTTTTAACCCGTCGTAAAGATTGTGCACATAGGCAACCGTCACATCGCCGCTTCCGCCGCCTCCCTTTACATAGTCAAAGCTTCCCTTCCCGAAAAGCGCCACCCTACTTCCCTCACACAGAGGCAGCAGACGCTTTTCATTTTTTAACAGCACCATGCCCTCGCACGCTGCTTCTTTGGAAAGCGCAATATGCTCCTTTGACGCCGTCACATAGCCGCTTTCCTTTAACGGCCTGTTCGGCTGATACAAAACCCTCGTCCATTTTTTCATGGTGTAACCCTCCAATCTGCATTCCACTGACTTTTATTTCATGGGTAGTTGCAAAACTGTATGGTACGGGGGTGTCATTGTGTACGCTGCGTATTCCAACGCAGGAACGCTTTCGCTTTAAAAAAACGCAAGGGTACTAAGCTCGAAAATACCTCGCAAAGTACCCGCGTTTTTCTAAATCCTGCTTTCGGAATACGCAGCGTACACAATTCGAAGCCGACTGATTCAGTTTCGCAATCTCCACATTGATGCTTTATGTTTCTATTATACCTGCTTCTTCACTTACATGCTATACTTATTCTTGTTTCAAATATGGGTTAATCTTGACATTTGTGCCTTTCAATTATATATTTATCTTAATATTATAGGAACATATTGATTTCCTGGAGGTTTTCCTATGAGTCTTTCCCATGAAACAATCAGAGATGACAAACAGACCCAGCTTTATTTTTCCGTTGTGGATGCCGCAAACGCCCTGCTGCCTGCGCACTGGCACAGCCATCTGGAAATCATTTCCTTGACGGATGGGCAGATGACTGCATACATCAACGAAATTTCTTACGAATTATACCCCGGCGACATCCTGATTGTCAATCCCAAGGATATCCATTATACCCATGCGCACGGGAACTGCCGGTATTACCTTTTGCAGATTCCGCCGGTGCATTTGGAGCGCGTAAGTGCGGAATGGCAGATGCTGCATTTTTGCGAGTTTATTCCATTTGCAGCCGACGAAAAAACTTTAAGCTTCCAATTGACAGGCATCATGAAGGAAATCCTGCGGCTGCATGTGCAAAAGGAAAAAGGCCACCATCTCTTGCTCCTGATTCAGTTATACCGGCTTCTCTATCTCTTGTACACGGAGGACGCCACGATTTTAAGCGAGCAGATAAAAAGCCGCACGGAACGGGACTTTTTGCGGATGGAACAGAGTATGCGCTATGTGAAAGAGCATTTCCGGGAACAGATTACGCTTGCCCAGGCAGCCGAACATCTGTCCCTTACTCCGGAATATTTCTGCCGGCTGTTTAAAAAGTATACCGGCCAGACCTTTTTTACCTATGTGGCGCAAATCAGGCTTTTGCAGTTTTATCAGGACCTGCTTCAGACGGATGAGAGCATTACCTTTTTGCTGGAAAAAAACGGGATTACCAACTACAGGCAGTTTATGCGTATGTTTAAAGAAGCCTATGGGACAACGCCCCACAGGCTCCGTAAGGAAACTCTTCTTCATGCGCAAAAGCCGCAATAACAGAGTTTTTATTTATTTTGGACTGAAGGAATCCTTTTCCACCACCAGATAAATATCCCTGCCCGTTTTTTCTTCAAAGTACTTTTTTAATGCCAGATTGCCGTCCCATTTCTCCTGCGGATAAGCGCCATATCTGCGTTTTACGTCTGCCATCCGCTCTTCTATGTCCAGCACGCCCTCTGCGCCCGACAGCGCATCACACAACTGAATCAGCCTGTCATAGTCATCCATGACAACTGTTTTCAACGCTTCCCGAATCATGTCCAGTTCTTCTTCGGTGGTATCAAACTTACCGATGTATACGTCGATTGACTGATTATGAAAGGAATGGGTCAGGCAGATTTGCGCCGCCTCTTCAAAGCCCAATGACTTCATATAGGAATAGCCGTCCGATACATGTCCCAGATGCCTTACCCCGAATTTCCTTCCGATATCATGCAGCAGTCCGAGTATGTATGCCTTGTCCGCATCCATGCCGGGACATTCCATGGCAATCTTTTCCGCACAATGGGCAACTGTGCGGCTGTGGTTCCCCCACGGCCCCGGATTGCACGTTTCCGCTTCCCTTAGCAGTTCTTCTGCCTGCTCTCTTGATGGCAGCATCCCGATTCCTCCTTTGCGCTTTTGCAAAATATATCAGTGATTACAGGTTCTCCCCGTTCGACAAAATAACGTTCCGATACCAGTACGCGGAATCCTTTAGGATTCTTTGCTGCGTCCGGTAATCCACGTAAACAAGGCCAAACCGCATGTCATACCCTGACGCCCATTCAAAATTGTCCATGAAGGACCAGTGGATATAGCCAATCACCGGTATGCCCTCTTCTGCCGCCCGTTTCAATCCCCTCAGATAACGGTGCGTATAGTCTATCCTGTTCGGGTCATGCACACAGCCGTCCAATGATACCAAATCATAAGCGGCCAGCCCGTTTTCCGTAACCAGTATCGGCTTTTTATATCTTTCATAATAAAACCTTGCAGCCCAATACAGCACATCCGGCGTAATGTTCCACCCTGTGGCGGTTTTGGGGCTTCCCTGATAGGAATAACGGTCATACGCGTAGGGATTGGGCGGAACGAGATTGCCGCCGCCCGCATAGCAGTTAAATCCGAAGAAATCCAGCGGCTGTGTCACCAACGCCCATTCTTCTTCCGTCAACTGCGGGACATTCTCACCAAAGGCTTCTTTGTTTTCCTTGGAAAATTCCCCTAAAAAGACAGCGTCCATCCACCAGCTTATACCTCCGCCGATGCCGCCCTTATTGGCTTCAAAGCTCATTCTCCTTGCTTCTTCTATATCTTCTTCTGTTTCTGATTTGGGTATGACGCAGCCCGAGGAGGGCGCCATGCCGATTTTAATATCCTTCGGCCCCGCGGAGCGCAAAACCGCCACGGCACGCCCGTGTGCCAGCAGGACATTGCGCGTTATGGCAGAAATCACCGAAGGTTCATTCTTTTCAAACGGGGCGTGGATGCCCAGACGGTAGCCCAGCCCGACAAAGACCTGCGGCTCGTTGAAGGTGATGTAGTACCTGACTTTCCCCTGAAACATTTCTGCCACGGCCTTTGCGTATCCTGCAAACCATTCCACGCTTTCCGGGTTCTTCCACCCTCCCTTTTCATAAAGCGTATATGGCAAATCCCAATGGTATAAAGTCACTACCGGTTCAATCCCCGCGTCAAGAAGCAGCTCGACAAGCTCCTGATAGAAACGGACTCCCTTTTCATTGACGCGTCCGTCTCCTTCCGGCAGGATACGGGGCCAGCTTACGGAAAAGCGGTAACACGTAAGCCCCATTTCTTTCATCAGCGCCACATCCTCTTTATATAAATGGTAGTGCTCACATGCCGTATTCCCGTTTTCTCCCCATGCGACATGTCCCGCTTCCTTCGTCAGGCTGTCCCAAATGCTCATCCCTCGTCCGTCTTCCTGATACGCTCCTTCTATCTGGTATGCGGCAGTGGCCGCTCCCCACAGAAAATCTTTCCGAAAACCCATTTGATGCCTCCCGTCTGTTTTAATCCTGCATTCCTTTTCTCTCATTTGCTATTTCGTGCACTATTTCCGAAAATTCTTCCGACTTTGATTCAAGCAAACCATGGGTGGTATTCTCCATGATAAACAGCCTTTTAAAAGGAGCGTCCACACTGTCAAAATATGCTTCTGCCAGTTTATAGTTTGTCTGGTAGTCCATATCGCCATTGATGTTGTAATAAGGAACTTCATAGGCCAATCTTCCTTTTAACGAGAATGCTTCAAATTCTTCTGATTGGAAAAATGCCAGATATACGCCCATGTCCCTTGAAAAATAATTTATCCAGTCTGTAATCGAATAATTGGGATTGAAAATAATTGCCGCAACGAGGTTATAATCAGAACCGTCCTTCATCATGCCGTAACCGAACTTATCCATCAGGGCATTCCTTGCCAAAATATGTTCCATGGTTATATGCTCCGGCGTCAACTCTCCCACAAGTTTTAATGCCTCTTCGTCACCCTCTGACCAGGAAAGAGCCTCTTCCCAAAACGACTTCTCATTTTCTACTGAATCCACCAACTGTCCCGTACCTATGAAGCATTCATAATATTGCGGATATTCCAGCACAAGGTTTGCTCCGTAAATCGAGCCCCATGAATGACCGAGTATGGTTATCCTGTCTACCGATAAATACTCACATAGAAACTCAGTCATTTCCTTTCCGTCTTCCAGAAACAATTCCCGCGTCAATACAATGTCATTCTGCCCGGCGTCATAACTCTTTCCGCAATTTCTCTGGTCCCAGGTTACCACTGTATAGACATCGGCCCATTTTCTGGTAATCACATAATCAAATTCACTTGTCGAAGAACCCGGCCCTCCATGCAGGTACAGTAAAACCGGATTATGCAGGTCCTCCCCATAAATATTAATCCATTGCTCCGTCCCGTTTATTTCCACATACATGGACTGATTGATACCGCCTTTAGGCGTCCTTCTGTTGATGCTTACCCCGATTGCCCTTACCATAAAGAACACGGCAAAAACAACAAGGATTCCCAGGCCGATGACCTTTAACGCTCTGCCAATTTTTCTTTTCAATTCTTTTTCCCTTCATATTCCATTTCGAGATACTCTGCAATGCCGTCTTCCTCATTGCTGCCGATTACCATATCCGCCTTTTGCTTCACCAAAGCTATGGCATTCCCCATGGCGATTCCTTTGCCGCACAACTGCAACATTCCGATGTCTGCGTAATCATCGCCAAACGCGGTGATGTCCTCTGTTGAAATTTTACATGCGGCACATATTTCCATAACCGCCCTTTCTTTTGTGGCTTCCTTTGGAGTAAATTTGTACCAATATCCGTCTGAAAAACGCACACAATCACATTCAGGAAACAGTTCCTGTAACTGTTTTGCCTGACATTCTTCAAAGATTTCAACGCATATCTTTAATGAACTTTCCTGGAAATCCCGAAAATCTGTATAAATACTGTCTCCCCAGCTTTTATCCTGCTTTTTGGGGTCAACTTTGTAATTCCAATAATGGGCGTCTACCGTGTCAACCGTGATTTCACAATCCGCGCCGCACACTTTGCGGGCAGTTTCTATCATCCGCTCTGTGTCTTCCCTTGAAAACCCACTTCTGTAAATATACCTGTCCCGATGCTTTACAAGGGCGCCGCCGCTTGTAATCAATATATCCGGCTTCAGTTCCTCCACAAAGGACAGCGCGTTCTGTTCACTTCTGGAGGTGGATATTCCGAGAAGTATGCCCTTTTTCCGGCATTCCCATAATGCCTTCAGCGTCCTCTGTGAGATGGTTTTATCATCCCGAAGCAACGTTCCATCCAAATCGAACAAGAGCAGTCTGCTATTTTCCAAAACAAGCCTCCTAATTTAAAGCCACCGGATAAACGCTGTTTTATCCGTGCTGTTGTATCCTGCATTTCTATAAAAATCCAGCGTTTTTTCCTCCCTGCTCCCCGTAAGCAGCATCATTTTATAGCAATTGGCGGACTGTGCCGTCTGCCTGGCGTATTCCAGACACGCCGTTGCCAGCCCCCTTCCGCGGTAGTCTGCATGGGTTACCACATTTTCAACAAAAGCGTACGGGCGCACATTTCTTGTAAGGTTGGGAATAATGACGCATACGCAGGAAGAGACAATCCTCCCATCCACCTCATTCAAAATCAGGTGGTGGTTTCCGTCCTGTATTATCTGTTCCCATGTATGCGACAGATAGTCGCTCTGTTCCGGGACAGAATCTTCATGCAGGAATAAATACAGCTCCAATACTTCCTTTAAATCTTCCTTTCGGGCTTCTCGTACCATGGAAGGCCTCCGCTATTTGGAAGCCTTATTTACTTTGGCTTCCATTTCCTGAAATTCCTTCTCTGAGAGCATCCTGCCGCCTGCCGTGTCAATGCCTGGATTTCTCTGCAGCAAAATTTCCTGAATCTGCTTCACTGTGTTTTCCTTTGCCGTTGCATACATATAGGTATTATGGTTGGAAAAAACTGCAATGCTGGTCGTGTATGCCGTTTTTGTTTTGCCGTTTATATTGACCTGATAGGAAGTTTCTACCAGATAGGCCCCTGTGACATCTTCTATTTTGATAACACAGGGCGACAGAAGATTGGCGATACTGATGTAATCCCTCGTCAAAGTTCCCTCAAGTGAATCCAATCGCAGACGCAGGCTTTGGTCTTCCAATACCTGATTGCCAAAATCCCGGATAATGCTTTCAGGATAATCGCTGGCATCCACAAACTTTTTAATCCAATCCGTTTCGTTAGATTTCATTCGGCGAATCCCAAAACGAATGACAAAGATGCCCGGAACCAGAAATACCAAGCCGATAATGCCTATAACAATGATTTCACTTATGGATTCAGAAGGCTCGCCTGCCGAAAAAAATGCCGCTTCCAGCGAAAGTATGCCCAGTCCCATCAAAGCAAGAACCAGACCGCAGATAATAAGGGCAACGCCTCCCCCTCTTGCATTTTTTGCCACCGCAGCAAAATATCCGTTGGGATAATGCTTCTCCCGATACGCCCTGTCCATCAAAACCACTTTGTCTGCCATAATGATATCTCCTTTCTTATTTAAAAAATTACATTGTGTTCGCATATATTTTACCATACCGGCTATTTTTTCGGCAATACACAGTTAACATACTCCCGCACTATTCCACTGCTTTTTCCATCAACGTCTCCGAAAAACGCAGTAGATATCCGTCAGGGTCCTGCAGCAATACATCTTTTTCTATGTAACACATCCCGTCACATTGGTACTTACTGGTAAAGATATCCTGAAACAACGGCACCCCCTGCGCTTTCACTTTCTGCACAAATCCTTCTACGTCCTCTATATCAATCTGAAAATTTATGCCATTTCCAAAACCTTCGTATAAAATTCCTTCGATTGTCTGATATCGGTAACGGTCAGTTCCGGTATCAATTTGTTAAATTTCATATGATGTCTTTTCCCTTCCTATCAATGGGCTGCTATTTCTTTGTTTTAAGAATATACCCTTGCAATTCCAGTGCCTTTCCGGAATCTGTGGTTAATTTCTCAAACCCCTGCTCAATAATTTCATATTGATTTTCAAATTTATGCAATAGCTTCGTGCTGGCTATATTGCGGATATCTGCTTCATAAAAAAAGGAAAGTTTGTCATATTTTGCGCGGACATAATTAAGGACTTCTTTCAAAGCTTCATACGCATAGCCTTTGTTCTGCTCCGATTCCACTATCCAGACACCCAATTCAGGGGACTCTTCAGTAAGTCCGTGAACCTCAACACTTCCTAGAAACGTATCATTCTTTGAAAGAATGGAAAACAACAATGTTTCTTCTCTTTCCATTTCATTCAGAAACTCCTGCAGCATGTCTTTTGCATTATCGATACTTTCAAATGGATTGGGCCACTGGAATTTTGTTATTTCATGATTGAATCCGTGATAATAGTCCGACAGATATTTCATTTCAAACGGTACAATATTTATTCTTTCCGTATGTATCATACTCAATGCTCCTTCCCATTTATATATTTAATTATAGAATATTTGCCTATCACACGAAATGCAGAATGCAGAAACTCCGACTCTCTTGTATCTATTGCGAAATGCAGATTTATGGGATAGAATTAAATTTACGAAAGGAGTTTACCATGGATACATATACTATCATTCCGATGACTCGAAAACATGCATATGAAATTTCAAAATGGCAATACGATGATATTTATTCTTTTTACAATCGTCCCGTTGCCGACAAACCCACCACCGATGCAGATACGCCTATCGATAACTTTTTTGTTGTATGCGATAATAACCAAACCCTCATCGGCCATTTTCATTTTGGTCCGGAGGGTCAAATCCCCACCATCGAGAATTTCGATTATACCCGTGATTATCTGGACATTGGGCTGGGGCTTCGCCCGGAACTCTGTGGGCAGGGATACGGGACTCAATTCGCCGCTCTGGGTATTGAATTTGCCAGAAAGCATTATGGCGCCAAGAAATTCCGTTTATCGGTGGCAGCCTTTAACGAGCGGGCTCAAAAAGTATACGAAAAGATAGGATTTCAGAAAACAAGCGAAGTAACCAACTCCTACTTCAAAAACAAATTCTACATTATGGCATTAGAATAGTCCCTCTAATCAAAAAACTTGCCTTTGAAAAAGTTCTCGTTGTCCAAAGGCTTCGCTGTAATCCTGAACAGAACGCAACCGTCCGGACACATTACCACCTTACTGTATTTACTGTCCCCGCCTATATTTTCCAAATCTCCGCCGCTCCTTACGGCTTCCATGACAGGGTACATCATCATCATGACTTTTGAGCAGATACCCTGTCCCTGTGCATTTACCGGGCAGCCATATGTACATGTATATTTATCTCCAATTTCTTCACCGTTCCGGCAAAATCTCTCCGTTTCTTCATTGTCTTTGTTAAATCCAATCACTTCTATTTCCCACTCATATTCTTCATCATACCATTTTTTCATAACGATTCCTCTTCACTCTTCAAATTTCATAACAATATTTTGAAAACATCTTTTGAACCCTAATTTTTCATATAAAAATGCAGAGTGACCACACGCGCTAAGCGTCACAATCTCTGCACCATTATTCAGCAAGTCATTGATTGCGTAAGAACATAACATGATTGCCCCTTTTTTTCTTCGGTAAGGTTCCAGAGTTGACACAAATTCTAATGAAGCCGCATTTTCATTTTGAATTGTCGCACATGTTGAAACGGCAAGTCCGTTTATTTCAGCCAGATAAATATTGATATTATTGCTTTCCACCCATGAAAAATAATGGTCTGCGTCAATCATATCCCAACCATGCAATGCTGTATTTACCACATCTATCCATAATTTGAAATCTTTTTTTGTACTTATTTTTCGGCAGGTGATATGGCTGTTTTTTTCTGCACAAGGAATAAAGTCATTTTTATGTAACAACATTGCCGGCTCCGGTTCAGACGCATCTTCTGCCAGATTTTTAAATCCGTTTTCCTTCATTATATCAATAATATTTTCAGGCGTTGCGTCTGGCGTGACATGCCATATATGCGGCACCTTACCCTCCCGGATACCTTGGATAAATGCCTTCAATTCCGTTTCAGTGTTTTCTTCATTCAAATGGATACAAAAAGCAATGGACGGTCCTTTTTCTCCATTACATGGAATTATCCAGCTTACAGAACCCTCATAAAGCTTCATGATTTCAGCCTGCGCAAATATTTTATAATAATAGTAATAATTTTGGATGATTATTTGGAACATCCTTGTTTCACCCCTCTAAATTCACATACTTTTGCATGATATCATTTGGTATTTCTATCTCATACTCACAAGTCAAATCTCCATTCAAAACCGAACGAACTACTTTGCCTTCCAGTTCCCTTCCCATAAAAGCTTCCGTAAAATTCATTACGTGGCCTAAACTACAATTACATAAGGCAGATGACACAACGTTTTCTGATAAGATGGATTCCTTAGCAAAAGGGCAATGACAAGCATGATATCGTTTCATTTTTTCATCGGTAGCATTTAAATACTCTTTCATGTTATAAGGAAATGCCATACAGTACAGTTTGTTTCCCTCCCGAACAGGTGCTAACATTTTCGGATTTTCTTTTATAAACGCCAATACTTCGTCTGAAATTTCCTGTCCGTAAAAGTCCTTTTTTTCACTATTCAGCTCAACAAAATGATTCCATTCATCATTTAAATTCTTTTTCAGAAAATCATCTAAATTACCTATTTCCATAAACTCTTTATGCGCCCACTCACATTGCGATGGATGCAATCCATGCCTCACTCTGTAAAATATTTTTTTCAAGGTTTCTTCATCTGTCATTTCCTCAATCCGTTTCATAAACAGATACATATTATGGCATTGACATTTACACTCGGAGTCTATGTCAGGTAACTCAATATCTTTAACAAGTTCATTCCAAAAAGATTCTCCTAATTCTGCACAGATTTCTCTTTTAAAAGCAGACATTCCAAATTTCTCATCATATACTATTTTAGTATCTCCCATATTTCCTCCTAAAGTTCAATCTATACGTCTGATTTATGATTTCATTATATCACCAAGAGCAGTTATAAGGAACTGCTTTCATAATCATACATGCAAATAATATACTGAAAAATTTGACTAACGGTTTCTTCATATAACCTGATATTTTTAATATCTTTTGTTTCAATGAAATCTTTATCACATTTCATTACACAAACAATAAAAAGTCAACAATCATCTGTTTCTCCTGTTCTGTCAGACTGTTCATATGTCCCCTGTCCTTCAGCAGATAAACAGTCACATTTTCCATTATCTCTTTGGCTCTCGCTAATACTCCTTTCGCAGGAAACAAACAGTCCTTTTCCGCTGCCATTACCAGCACATTTGCTTTACATTGCCTTATGAGTCTTTCGGCAGCGTCACTTGGCATTCCTGTCTTTACTTTTGCATATCTGATACTCAGTTTTGCGGTTTCATAGATATCTTCCGTTATATTTTCTTCCGATACCGCCATTGGAAGCATACACTTTTTCAGCCATTTATCTTTTTGTGTAATCCAATACATCAACATGGGAAGCATCATACCCATACTGCGGATTGCCGGTGCATTTTTGATGCCTGACGGAACATACAATACTGCGCGTTTTACTTTCTCCGGCGCGGCACACATGGTTTTACAGATGATTCCTGCGCCGAATGAACCGCCAAAACAACAAATATTCCGTTGTCCGATGGCATCTATTACTTCGCCCGCCCACTTTCCATAGTCATAATTCCTTGCTGACAGACTTACTTCTGCGCTCTTGCCCGGATGGCCTATTGTGTCAACCGCATAAATATGAAACCCTTCCATCAGGAAATCACATGCGAGCAGATTATATGCAGTCGTTGCATTTCCCCCATGAAAAACAAGCAATGGAATCCCTGACAAATTTCCGGTTTCAATAAGGTGGGTTTCCCCAAAAGATGTTGAAACCCACCTGTCAGAATACGGGACTGCCAGACGCTTCAATTGCTTATCATACAGCGCCAATATTTCCTTTTTACCTTTTTCTGATTTATAGATGGTCATTGTTTGCCGCTTTCCGGGGAACCTCCCTATATTTTAAAACTCTCCGTTTTTAAATTGCAATAATACCTGCCGCTTTCCGCAGTAAATTTCAACACGCAATAGTCGGAATCTGTAACCCCCTCTTTATAATATATGGTGTCTCCCCTTCTCCAAAGCATATCCTTTGTATTCTGGTCCGTCAACACTTCCATTTTGCCTGTCAGCATAACGCCGGTATACTTTATAAGCCCCTTGCAGTAAAAATAGATACTGGCTTTTGGATTCTTTTGAAACTGCTTTACCCTGAGCGATGAGGTATTTGTAGAAAAATAAAATTCCCTTATCCCTATCATTTTTCCGGGTTTTAACATTGCTTTTACATTTGGATACCCGCTTTCATCAACAGAGCATATGAAACTGACCTTCTGCTTTTTTATAAAACGCTCTAATTTATCTGCATTCATTTATCATTCCCCATCATGCTTCTTAATCAGAAAATACATTTCTGCAATATCAATCAATAGCTTTTATCCCGATTTCAGACAGCTTTTTGAGGTTTTCTAACATATTATTCAGCAATTCCGGGGTATGTCCTTCCCATTTGGTCACCTCCGCCACTATTTTCAACGGTTCCTTTGACCTATATGATTTTGTCGGATTTCCGGGAAATTTCTTATCCGTAAGATTGGGGTCGTCTTCAAATTCTCCTGTTGGTTCGACTACATATATTCTTTCTTTCCCATCTCCTTCTGCCAATTCTGCTCCCCAGACTGCGGCGTCCAAAGTCCCTGCAAAATATACATATTCCGATTTTCTATTGTCCTTATAATTCTTTTTCTTTCCTGTGATTATGAAATCTCCTATGTTCAAATCTGCTTTTGTTCCATGAAAAAAAGAGCCTCGACTAAATTCTATTTTTTCACTCATCTGATTTTCTCCTTTACATTTTAAACAAAGTTTCAAAACCTTCCTATAAGAGACATATCCTTAACGTTCTAACTGTACATATACCATTCTTTTCTCCAATTTCTTTCATTTTCTTAAAGGAAAGCTTCTTTATAACCTTCTAATGGGAAAAAACATATAATTCTTTCCTGTCTGCGGACAGGTAAAATCATGGACTGCACCGGCTAATGGAATATTGTTGTCCTTCATGTACTCTATTACCTTTGGAAATATATCATCATTTTCGCATTCTACGTATATAAATTCATAACCGGGAATAATCCACTTTGTCCAGCCGCGGGGAGCTTCTGCGTCGTCAACGCATTCCACTCCTGCAAGATAGAGTCCCCTGTTAAAATCCTCCCACGGATTAAAAGAACGGGAAAAATCAGACATTGCCCCCCATATTCCGACTATATTTCCGTTTTCGTCTTTCTTTGCCAGATGCTCCACTTCTTCAAAATGGGAATTTGCGTCATCCCATAACTTTTGTATAAAAAGTTCACCGTCTAATGTGGAACCTTCTTTGCCGATTACTGCAAAAGAATCTTTCACACACTTATTCATTTTCAACATAATACCTCCTCGATTCCGCTCTGTGGAATCTCCATACGATACTTTCTTAATACACACAAAGCCCTGTCAATATCATTTTCGTCGGGATTCACTATTTCCGCCCGATTTGACAATCCGCAGATACGGCGGGGCTCATCACCAAAGAAAACCCTTCGATTATTGGGGCACTTGCATAATCTTTCAGGAAACTGATTTTTAAACCATAGGAATAAATCGCGGTCTTCCTCATATAATCTTTTTGCAAACTCATTAATATTCTGAAAATGATTGAAATAAATGCACAGCATGAAATATGCATTGTCCGCGTAGAAGCCGCATATGTTTTTTCCCTTGTAAGCATATTCAACTTTCCACTTGAAATCTGAAACAATGCCCCTCAGCGGTTTTATCTTGGCTTTGACCTTCATTCCTGACAAATTGTCTTCTAACTTTTTCACGGTTTCAGCGCTTCTGACGGGTAATGTCTTGCATATGTCATTTACTGTCGGAATTGGCGAATACGCATTCTTAAAATCAAGACGAACAAAATTCATCCACTTGTATTTACTGTCGGGGGCTTTACATAAATACACCATCCCCTCCATTGCCCGTTTATATGTTGTATGAGAAATATAAACAGAATTACCTTTTTCATATATCTGAATACCGTGTTTTGTTAATACTTCATATCTCTCAGCATTATATTTTGATTCATGAATGCGGTTCATCTGGTTTAAAACATCATCATAATCTTCTTTCAGGATAATCAGTGTGCCTGACTGCCCGTCAATGGCTTTACTCTTCAAACCTATTTTATAAAAGTACAATGCATAAAACTGTATGGCTTGTTGAAAAGTATTTCTGAGTGTACTTTCTTTGGAATCATTTATATGCGCCTTGTTTGGCATTTTTTGTGTTTTCCGCTTTGCCGCGTATTCCTCATAAGGCTTCGAGAACACCATGAACTTCTCCGGTTCCTTATACATTTCCTGATAAAGCGAAACCATAAAATTATAAAATTGCACTTGTCCATCTTCTTTTTGTTGATTTTGCATTTCAAAAGGGGCAATCATATCAAGACAATGCTTAATGGAACGCTGCACACAAGTTTCCATGTTCCTGTTTCTCCTTCGCGATTATGACTCTGCACTTCCATCCAAAACTCACCTTAATTCGCGGTCATAAATCCCCATTGCACGCCAAATTTGTCAATGAAATTGCCAGCCAGCCTGCTGTAAGGCAATTCCTCAAAAGGGTCTATGACTGTACACTTATCTTTAAAATATTCAAAGCATGAAAGAAGTTCTTCAACATTTTCAAAGATGACAACCAAATGAACCGCACAATTAAGCGATTTTTCTTTGTTACCGAACCGGTCATTCAAAAAAACCTGTTGTCCATGAATATACATGACAGCATGAACGATTCCTTTATCATTTGGGGAATCATCCGACGCATCGGCCTGATTTCGTATAATGGTTTCGGCTTTTGTATGAAACGCCTTTTCATATAGCGTTATGGCTTCTTCACAATCTCCACAAAAGTGCAAATGCGGTATAATCATATTTTTCCTCATTCCTGCGCTGCTTTTATTGCGCAAAGCCATACGGCTTTCGAGTTTGTGCAAGCAGCGCGCAGGCACAAATCTCGTGATTGAATATTTTAATTTTCAATATTTTATCTCCTCAATCTGTCGTTTCGTTATCTGTCATAAAACTTCTTAAATATATAACATTCCCATCAGGGTCATAAAAACTCATGTTTACAGCGCCCCACGGACGTCTGGTTGGTATTTCAATTATTTCTGCCCCTAATGCCAGAACTTTTTGATATTCTTTTTCCATGTTATCCACAGTAAACGCTATGCACATATTTTGATTGCTGTTATTTTTTATGGAACCGTCATTGTAAATTGTCAACATTGTTTCTTCGGCAATAATTGTCTGATGCACTTCATCATTACTGTCATTGTTGATTTCAAGCAGAGCTTTATAAAAATCCGCTAATTTGACAACATCATTTGTTAATAAACCGACTTCTCCTAATCGCATATACATCTTCACCTTTCTTGCGTCGTTCAAGCTTACACACTCAAAACCGAATCACTTACGGCTTGTGCGTAAAAGAATCCGTTGCATTTGTTTTACCTCAAATCCTTTTATTCATAATCTTCCTCTTCATCCCACTCAGGATATTGTTCTATAGAGCCTTTTTCCTTAATCACATTAGGAATAATCTTTTCTGCCGTATCCGCTATTTTCTGTACTATAATGGTAAACATCCAATCATCCCCAAAATCGTAATGAAGAGAAAATTTTTGTTTTATCTCCAGACCCATTTTATCAAGCTTTATTCTTGTTGAAGGTTCCCCATCTTCCGGGTCCGACTGATAACTATAGTTGCTATACATTCTGTTATCCATACAAAACTCATACAGATGCTCGTCAATAAAGTCAAACGCCAACAAAATTGCTTTACACAAATCATCCAGTGAATGTTCGCCTGATATTTCAATTACCCGATAAACCTCTTTTCCTGCTCCTGCCGGAAATACTTTCAACGTATACTTTTTCTTCATAATATTCTCCTTTATTCTTTCGTTTTGAGAAACTTCATTTCTTATTTTATTATAATTATTATAACATTCATCTCACGGCAGTCAGGCAAACATTTTTTCCAGATAATTTCTTTCTGTTCCATAGCATATATTAAAATTTTGCACAGGTACTCGACGGAATCCTGACTCATTAATTCAAAATATTTACGTTTATACTCCTTCAATACATTCCAATTGTCTGCTTGTCTTTCGTTATGTTTTAAGCATAACATATCTGGCTGAACATAGCAATTAAATGCAATATTACCTTTTCACTATTTTAAAACACAATCCATTTTCAATGAATTTCCGGCAGGTAACTTTTCCTTTTATTCGCTATTATTTTTAGACATTAAGAAACCGCAACCCCTTGATTTCTCAAAGGATTGCGGTGCTTATTTTCGTCGATTTTATATGGTCTGTTTGTAAAATGTATTTCTGGTTAATTCATTCAACATATGGCGGTATTTATTATCTTTCATATAATTGCTTATAAGTTCCAATACATTTTCCTCCCTATTCAGCCTTAAATGTTCCACTCCATTTTTCCTTGATTCCTTCATTCAAATAAAAATAAGCCGAATAGAAACTACCCGGCTTAACATTTTAACTAAATTCAGCTTTATTTCTTTTAAAAAACTATAACATTTCCATATTTCAAAGCAAACTCACAATCAATTCTCCGTAAAAAATTTAAAACCACCCTTGAATCCAAACTCATTGAACAAAGTCATCCGTTTCGAAAGTTGTTCATATGATTCTTTGTATATTCTTTTCAGATAGGGAATATGTAGCAGCGAGTGTTTTTACCAAAACTCAACTTTTATGCTTTACGCATATATGTTCTTCACCACTTTAATCAACTGAACTTGCTATTTTCCATTCATTCCAAAACTCAGTAAATGTTAAATAACGTTCACTTTTATTAATGCTTACCGCCTTGGTTGCAACTCGATAACTCTCTTCACTTAATTGCCAATTAGGTAATGTGCAAGGAATAAATTGATTGTTACAATATCTTTGATAGATTTCTTCATCAGAAAATCTTCCAAAAAATTCAAAAATTAATGCACCTAAAGTAAAAATATTCGTCTGCTCATCAATCGCGCAACCCTTTATATATTCCTCTGGAGCTTTCAGTCTCTTTGTTCCAACCCAATCTACACCTTTATCGTTGATAACTGGAGCTTTTTTAAAAAAGTCAATATCACAAATTGTAATTACATCTGTTGAAAAATCATACATAATGCTTCCATCATAAAAATCGACAGCAACATATCCCTTTTGGTTTACATTTTGCAAAAAAGAATTTAAAACCTCTATTGTTTTCAGCTTTTTACTAACTGGTAATTCTTTAAACTTTTCTTTAGGACTTTTAATACTTATATCTTTTTGGTATGTTTCAAAATTCCAATGGTCAAATAAACATTCTCCATCTGCCCATTCAAAAACCACAACATAAAATTGGTTATAATCATATTCCTCAATAATTTTAATCAAATTGGGATGTGCTAAATCGTAATATAGATGAACAGCTTCTTTTAGGATTTTCACAGATTCTTCTGGCGAGACTTCTGCTTCAACTGTATTTACTCCTGCAATTTTACAAAAATACTTTCTTTCGGCATCCTCCATCCCAATACAAATACATCCTGAGCCAGTTTCATCTACAACCCAAAAAGCAGTACCATATTTCTTTAACCAAGTAAAATCATGCAATTCTTTAAGTCTAAATTCGATAGAATCAAGTTTATTAATTATCATTGTTCCTCCTAATTTTATGAAGGGTTACAATATTTTTTCCCTTCGCTTTTTTGTTAAACGGCAGATACTTCTATTTTTCATTTACAATCATCTCCTTTGCTATTTAATATCTATGTAAACTCTATTAGAGAACTTAAAAATCATAAACAAATTCTGGTTTTTTCATTTAATTATATCACTTCCATTCCTCATTTACCACAAAATTATAGGGCACAGCCATCGCCACGTCCCACATTTCTTATCGCTCCAACGACTTCTCAATCTTCCACTTCTGCCCCTTTAATTCATACTGCTTTTCATACAGATTATTGCGCTCTTTGCAGAGTTCTTTCAGCCTGTACGACTCGCCCTTGATGTTGAACACGGTACAATGATGCAGAATCCGGTTCAGAATGGCGGAGGCAATGGTGACATCGGCAAATACCTTATTTCATAGGGAAAAGGTCTTATTGGAGGTAAAGACTGTGGATGCCTTCTCATACCGCCTTGCGATGAGCTGATGGCAGTTGATGTAGTAGGTGAAGAACCGATATTTTGCAGCCACAAGCCCAAGGGCTGAGACAAGATGGGTTTTGCCCACACCCGGCGACCCAAGGAAGACTACATTTTCCCCGTTTTCAAGGAAACACATGGTCACCAGTTCATTAATCTGGCGTTTATCAATAGAGGGCTGAAAGGAAAAATCAAATTCATTCAGGGTTTTCTTAATGGGAAAATCGAAGAGTGTAAATTATTTTGTGTAAACCTCTTAGATTCATGAAAAAATATCTGAATAGTGGAAATAGGGGAATCGAACCCCTGATACTGTGATTTTTACACAATAAGGGGGTGTCGCAAAATTATCAAATTAGATGATTGAGCGGCACCCTCGTTCTATGTGCAGTAAATCCGGAAAGTATCTTTTGGTGTTTGGGAGATTTCCCTGATTTTTGGCGTACTTTAATAATGCTTCTGTTTTTCTATGATTTATGCGGTCTCTTTGACTGGAAAGAAATAACTCCCTGTACGGTCTTTTTGTATCTTTCCATGTAGTTTATTGATGTTATAGCCCATGCACAGCAAAAGGATTTCTAGTTTTACCTTTGTTTTTCCCCGGAGCAGAAATCTTTGGAATTCATAGTCATTTTTCAGAACGCCAAAAGCTCCTTCTACTTGAATAGAACGATTCATCCGATATTTGATTCCCGTTTCACTCAGGATATTTTCGTAGGATTCCTGCCGCTTCTCCAGAAAACTTTTGGAAATATATAGCCGTTTACTGCCTTTTGATTTGGTACATTTTTCTTTATATGGACAGCCCGTACAATCTTCACATTCATAAACAGTTACTTCCGATTCATAGCCGCTCTTACTTTTCTGCTTTTTGATAAAAAGAGGGGACAATGATTTCCCGGCATGGCAAGTATAGATGTCAGTTTTTTCATCATATTCCATGTTTTCACGTCTGCTGATATCTTTTTTAAAGCTGCGCTTTTTCCATTTCTCATAAGTCTGGGGTTTGATATAAGGTTTCTGGCGGTTTTCCCTTAAAAAGCTGTAACCTTCTTCGCTTTCGTAGCCTGAATCCGCTGTTACACTTGGATATCGGAACCCCAGTTTTTCTTCCATCGTTTTCAGGAATGGAACCAATGTCCATACATCGTTTCTGTCCTGAAAAATATCAGCTGCTACGATATATTCACTGTCCACGGCGATCTGTACATTATATCCCGATTTTAACTGGGCATTCCTCATATGGTCATCCTTCATGTGCATAAAGGTGGCATCCGGATCAGTCTTACAATAATTGTTCCTGCCCTGAAAACTTGCCATATGCCAGTCGTAGTTCCTCTGGCGTTCCAGAAACCTGCGGAACAGTTCCAGATACCTCTGGTTCCTGCTCTTCCTTTTTCCACGTCCTCGGACAAAGACTGTCCCCTCTGTCTGGCACCGTTCCTCCAGAAACTGGCATATCTTCTGCAGTTCCTGCGTCCTTGTTTCTTCGCCTACTGAAAAATCCTGTATGTATTCATGATTCAGAAGCTGTACTGCTTTCTGTATCTTCTGGAATATCTTTTCTTCCCATTTCCCAACAGACTTTTTCCACACAAAGGTATACTTGTTGGCATCGGCTTCTAACTTTGTTCCATCAATGAACACGGTCTCCTTTGACAGTTCATCCGCTTCTTCCAGCTTTTTTACCATCTGATAGAAAAGACTCTCACAGGCGTCTAAAAGAAATCCTGTACGGAAACGGGCAATGGTGCTGTGGTCCGGCGCTTTCTGTCCGGCTAACAGCCACATAAAGTTGATGTCGCGCCTGCAGGCGGTCTCGATTTTTCTTGAAGAATAGATGTTTTGTGAATAAGCATAGGTCAGTATCTTGAACATGGTTTTTGGGTCTACTGCCGGATTTCTGCCTTTGGCAGAGTAAGCCTTATACAGCAGGCTGTAATCTAATCCCTCCAGTTCGTGGCTCAGCAGTCGGACAGAATCATCTTCAGGAACCAGACCTTCCAAACTTAATGGCAAAACCAGTTGATAAGGCTCGCCAAATTCGGTATAATTTTTATGGTATTTTAATTTACTTGACATATCTTATTATACCACGGGTGGCAGGTTCTTCGGAGCCTGCTTTTCTGTTTTTAGATACAAAAACGGAGCTGTTGCTCCGGTAGATTATTCATCTACTTTTGCAACAGCCCCTTTACTATGTTTTGCTGCTCTATTCGATGTCTGCCGGGCTGATCCTGTCCTCAAAATAGATGCAAAGCTGGTCTAAGGTTTGTCCCCAGTTCCAACCGGCTCCCGTCCATTTTTCTGTGATGTCACACATTGCCAGATAAAGGATTTTAAACAGGGCATCGTCTGTCGGAAAGATGGTCTTGGATTTTGTCACCTTTCGCAGCTGACGGTTGAAATTCTCAATGGAATTCGTTGTATATATGATTTTCCGTATCTCCTGCGGATACTTGAAATACGTAGACAACTGCGGCCAGTTGTTACGCCATGATGCTACAGAAGAAGGATATTTCCTGCCCCATTTTTCCTCCAGTTGATTGAGATTCTCTAAAGCCAGTTCCTTGGTTGTTGCTTGATACACTTCTTTTAAATCCTTTACAAATGGTTTCAAATCCTTATAGTTTACAAACTTGGTGGAATAACGCACCTGGTGAACGATACATCTTTGGATTTCCGCTTTAGGGAATACTGCACCGATTGCATCAACAAATCCGGTCAGGCCATCCACAGATACAATCATGATATCTTCGACACCACGGTTCTTGATTTCATTTAGAACACCTAACCAGTATTTCGCACTTTCATTGCCTCCAATCCACATGCCAAGTACTTCCTTGCGTCCGTTTAGTTTAATGCCGATGGCAACATAGACCGCTTTTTTAACGGTCTGGTTATCCTGTCTTACATGGAAATGTACGGCATCCATGAAAACCACGGCATACTTCTTCTCCAGCGGGCGACTCTGCCATTCCTTTGCAACAGGAAGAATACGGTCTGTCATGTGGGATATCATTTCAGCGGAAGCATCCACACCATAAACATTTTTCAGATGGGCAGAAATATCACGGGTAGTCATGCCTTTGGCATACATGGACAAAATCTGGTCCTCGATATTTGAAATATCGGTCTGGTTCTTTTTTACGATTTGTGGCGCAAACTCTCCTTTACGGTCTCTTGGAATATCAAGGTCAATATCGCCAAGGGACGAGGTCACAGTCTTCTTACTGTAGCCATTTCGGCTGTCATCTGTTAACTTGTTTTGATAGTCATACTTAGAATAGCCTAATTTCTGATCCATTTCAGCTTTCAGCATGCCCTGAAGGGTATCCCCAAGTAAGTCCTTGAGCATTTCTTGGACATCGTTAGCATCCGTGGGCTGGTAGTGTTCCAGTAAACTGTTGATGAGTGCTTTGCGTTCCGGTGAAAGTTTTCTTTGTCGTGCCATAAAAATATCCTCCTGGTTTGTATTTATTTTAACATCAATCCAAGAGGATATATACTGCATATCTAGTTTACACAAAATTTTTTTATCATACTGTTATCACATCCTACCACTCTCTCCAAACATCGAAAAAAAGACTTTACAAGAAACCTTGGAAAGTTCCATAAACTCAATAAAATTATCCATAACACCCCTCCTAATAGTTGCACTGCATCTGGCACATGGATTTAGAAATAAACTTCAATGGTTTCGGGTATAATTGAGGTGGTACTTTAGTATGCTCTCATTGGTAGTGTATCATTTATCTGCATATTGTCAAATTTAAAAATCAAGCTACCATCTCGTTTCACATTAATTAACACTATACTTCCAACATCTTAATAACATTCCAAATCATACTATATATACATCATTTCTTATTCTAAACAACGTGTTACCACACAACTTTTAATATACCCCAAATACTACCAATAACACCAAGAACCGCAAATGAAATCTGTAATATCCTATAAGATTTTTTATGGCTTATTTGCCTAAAAAAAATTTTCTTTTCTTTTTTAGCTTTATTTGTTTCTTCAATTTCATTTGTAAATATTTTTAAACTGTTAATATATCCTTTGTCATGTGAAAAACTATATGTACTTTCTATCGAAACCATTGCTTTTTCAGCATGTTTAACTAAAAACATTGTTCTCTCATCAATTTTATAAAATGCAAATGAAACAATGATTTGAACAATTCCTATAACAATGGGCGCAAATAACAAATTATTATTTGTTCCTAACACGGTATACTGAAACACCATAAGAGTGCTTGAAAAAACAATAAAAAAATTTATGTGCGTTAAACGTTGATTTCCATGATGCTCAAAATATTTCCATATTAATTCCAAAACATCTTTATCCGAGATTTGGCTACAAAAATTATCTATATTCATCGTTTCCTCCAAAATAAATTGCTAATATACCATTATCCGTCTCGCCTCATTTTCACAAAGTTATAATGTAGCAAATAACTACCAAACCAACTTAAAGTGTTAAATTTCCAATTTAGGTAAACTAACAAACATTCATAGTTTTTTCAATATATTTATTTACATGATTTTCCTTATATGGATATTTACTCCACAATTCTTCAATATTTGATTTATTAATATTTCCTATTACATCAATACACCGATCTTTAGTCCAGACAGGCGATGCAACCATCTCTCCATCAGGATGAATAAGAATTGCATGTCCCTCTCTAATTTTATTCCAATCAGTCATTACAACCTTTGTATGTATACCAAACAGTTCTTTTACTTCTTTTAATTTTTGAAATATTAAATTAACCTCTGTATCTTCCAAGCGTTCGTCTACTATAGAAACTCCTTTACCTTTGGGAATTGGACTAAGTACTTTTAATTTCTCTGCACCAAAAGTATCCGCGATAGTCAAAACATAGTCCATGACATCTTTATTCTTTTTAAACAAAACAGTTACAATCGAAAAAGATCCTCCTGCATTTTTTAAATTAATAATACCTTTAATAATTTCATCAAAATGACCTCGTATACTATTATGTATTTTACGAGGACCATCAATAGTTATATCAAAATAATCCACATATTTTACAATCTGCTTAGCCATCTCTTCCGATAACAAAACAGCATTAGTTGCCATTGCAACCACTTCAAAACGCTCTCTACAAGCCTTTAAGATAGGGATTAAATCCTTGTGCAAAAGTGGCTCTCCGCCACTAATAATAATACGCTTTACACCTTTTAACTTATCCAAAATTTCTACTGCATTACCATATGACAAATCTTCTAAACGCTCATACTCGCTACAATAAATACAATTCAAATTGCAATTTCTGTTAATCTGTAGCGTTACAGTGAGAGGATAATCCGGAATATCTGGATTATCTCCATCAAAGAAAAAATGTTGTCTTCCATAATCAAATTTAAACATATTTTTTTCTCCTTTCAGCTTTTTTAACCAATTTACATCATTTATTGAATCAGGAGATTCAATAATAAAAGTAAAATTATCATATCCTCTATCCTTAAGTACATCTAATAGTGAAAGCATAGATGGTGCAAGTATTTTTGCGCTTTGATGCTTCTTTTCATTTCCATTTTCATAGAGCACACTCCCACCATGAAAATAATCTGGACGCACCCAACAATTACTTTCGAACCTTTGCAATATTAAGTTGAAGTTCTTATATCCATTTGCATCTAATCCATCGGAGCGGGCATAAAGATGCGACCAATCAATAATAGGAACAACTTGCGGATTATTTAGTAAATTAATTATTTCTATTATTTCATCAACTGTACCAATTGCCTTTTGTTTTCCTGTAGTTTCTATTCCTATCCTTCCTTTCTTTAAAGGAATTTCATTAAAAACTTTATCAAAACAACTTAAGATATTTTTTTTAACATCACTAAAACAGTTATTTCCATAAAAACCCAGATGAAATACCACTGTGGTCTCCAGCAATTCTGCCATTCTAAAACCATCAACTAAATACCCTATATTCTTTTCTGTGCTATTTAAGTTACCCAAATTGATCCAAAACGGCAAATGACCACTTAATGCTAAATTATGCTGTTTTGCCACTTGAATAGCCTCATAAGAAATTGCTTCTGGTACTCCATAAGCAAATCCTATTTCATATGCATCAATATTTTGTTGAGCAAGTTTTTCAATATATTTAGATATGTCTTTGCCATATTTTCTAGCCACACCAAATCTTATCATCAAAATCCTCGCATTCTAGAATCAATGAGACAAACTATTTTTTGTACATTATTTTCAAAATCACTTTTATTATTATTATACAGATTCATAATCTCCCCAAACCCATTAGCTCTATATATAGAAATAGCTTGCTTATAAAGAATCTCTGTTTCCTGGAAAGAATACATTTTTTCCATTCTAGCCAGATGTTCTCTCTCACTCATACGTTTCGAAACTTCCATTTCGTCAGCTAATATAAAAACACTTAAATCAGGTGAAATAGCATTTGCATTTATTTGCTGTATAAATTCCAATGGGACACCATCAAGCTGTTGGCATACATAGCTTGATGCAACATATCTGTCGGAAATTACAATATTCCCTTGCTCCAATGCCGGTATTATTTCATTTTCAATGTGGTAAAGTCTATCTGCGGCAATTAAATCCCCCAAAATATAACCTTTAAAATCATTTTCTCGAATCAAAGTACCAATTGGTCCAAAAGTTGGTTCCTTTGTTATATATACTTTATAATTCATATCTTTCAGCCGCATAGCAACTTCATTTACAATTGTTGTTTTGCCCGTTCCATCCTGCCCATCAATAACAATAAAAAATCCTTTTTGCATATATATTTCTCTCATTCAATTCATTAATAATCTCAAATCATACTTTTTGTATATTTTATTACTACCACATATTTAAAAACCGTTACAAAAATATTTCAATAATATGATAATACAAATTCTTATGATTTTCAACAATTCCAACGAAAAATTTAGTAATCGCAGAAGAAATTGTCTAACATATACATTCGCAATCCCCTTTTTATCTGCTAGTCTTCATTTTCAAATTCTTTTCAATTTGTTCATTATTGTACCTATTTTTTATTGATTAATCAATTTCCACTGCTGTATTAGTATCTTTTTCTATCACATTTTATTAATGATAATACATTTTCAATTTAAATACATACTTTTTCTATATTTAAATAATCTTTTGATATTATTTTCATCTTTTTACTTCACCCTATAATGATATAATCTCTCATACCACTTTTAATTTATCTTTGCATTTCTAAGATAAACATATAGATTACTATCCTAGCATTTTATACAATTGATATTGTTGCTAATATTGCTGAAAATATTTAATAGAATTATCCCTACCCGAAATTATTAGGTAAGAACAATGCGCTAGAATATGCAGAGACACTTCTACTACCTGTAACGAGTACGCCAGTCGGAAATCCTATAAGGAAAAGTTATTCAGCCATCCGATTCATACGGAATTTACTAAATCATACAACAGACTGTATGCCCGTATCCGCAGAGGAAAACTCCCTGTTGATACGCCGCTTATGGATCAGCTTAAGGCGCTCCATGACGAATAAACCGAAAAATATGAGAACACACACCAGAAAGACCGAGAAGCTATATGGAAAGAATATATAGAAAGAAATAAGGAACTGCTCAATTAGCGAACTTTTGTTATCATTCTGTTATCACGGCTTATCAATCCCACCAAACATCGAAAAAAGGACTTTCCGAGAAACCTCGGAAAGTCCCATAAATTCAATGTTTTTTCAATTACTCAATGATAGTAGCCACACGACCAGAACCTACAGTCCTGCCACCCTCACGGATAGCAAACGTAAGACCCTGCTCCATAGCGATGGGATGAATCAGTTCGATGGTCATCTCTACGTTGTCGCCAGGCATACACATTTCGGTACCTGCAGGAAGTGCGCAAACGCCGGTTACGTCGGTTGTTCTGAAGTAGAACTGAGGACGATAGTTGTTGAAGAAAGGAGTATGACGTCCACCTTCGTCCTTGGTCAGTACGTAAACCTGAGCGGTGAATTTCTTGTGGCAGGTAACGCTGCCGGGTTTTGAAAGAACCTGTCCTCTTTCGATTTCAGTTCTCTGAACACCACGGAGCAGTGCGCCGATGTTGTCACCAGCCTGTGCCTCGTCAAGCATCTTACGGAACATTTCGATACCGGTTACAACGGTCTTCTTGGTATCTTCCTTGATACCAATGATTTCTACTTCATCATTCAGTTTCAGGGTACCACGCTCAACCCTACCGGTTGCAACAGTACCACGGCCGGTGATGGTGAATACGTCCTCGACAGGCATCAGGAAAGGCTTGTCGGTATCACGCTGAGGGTCAGGAATGTACTCATCTACAGTGCTCATGAGTTCCATAACCTTGTCGCCCCACTCGCCGTTGGGGTCTTCCAGAGCCTTGAGAGCAGAACCCTTGATGATAGGGCAGTCTGTGAAATCATACTCTTCCAGCTGCTCGGTAATTTCCATCTCTACCAGTTCAAGCAGTTCAGGGTCGTCTACCATATCACACTTGTTCATGAAAACAACGATATAAGGAACGCCTACCTGACGGGACAGAAGGATGTGCTCCTTGGTCTGAGCCATAACGCCATCGGTTGCAGCAACAACCAGGATAGCGCCGTCCATCTGTGCAGCACCGGTAATCATGTTCTTAACGTAGTCAGCATGGCCCGGGCAGTCAACGTGTGCGTAATGTCTCTTCTCAGTCTGATACTCTACGTGTGCGGTAGAAATGGTAATACCACGCTCTCTCTCTTCGGGAGCCTTATCGATATTCTCGAAATCTACCTTTTCATTTCCGGAAACCCTCTCAGCCAGAACCTTGGTGATTGCTGCTGTAAGAGTGGTTTTACCATGGTCAACGTGACCAATGGTACCAATGTTACAATGGGGCTTATTTCTTTCAAATTTAGCTTTAGCCATTTTTATAGTCCTCCTTAAAATTGTTGAATCAATCTGTTGATTTTTCTTATTACTCGGCTAGTTCTAATTATATTAAAAACAGCCGGCTTTTTCAAGCATTATTTTGTACACGGGCTAATTTGTCCCGATGTGTTATTTTGCTTTGGCTGCAAGTACCTTTTCCTGTACGCTCTTGGGCACCGGTTCGTATTTCTCAAAGAACATGGAATAGTTTCCGCGTCCCTGGGTCTTACTTCTGAGGTCGGTTGCATATCCGAACATTTCAGCCAGAGGAACAAACGCCCTTACCATCTTGCCGCCGCCGATATCATCCATGCCTTCGATACGTCCGCGGCGTGAATTGATATCACCGATAACATCGCCCATGTAATCCTCGGGCATGGTTACCTCAACCTTCATAATCGGCTCAAGCAGCACGGGAGCGGCTTTCTTCATAGCCTCCTTAAACGCCATGGAACCGGCAATATGGAATGCCATTTCAGAAGAGTCCACCTCATGATAGGAACCGTCGTAAACATTTGCATAGACGCCTACCACAGGGAATCCGCCAAGCACACCGGCCTTTGTTGCTTCTTCGATACCCTCGCCGACAGCAGGGATGTATTCTTTCGGAATCGCACCACCCACAACGGAGGATTCAAACTTAAACAACTGCTCGCCGTTTGCATCCATGGGCTCAAATTTAACTTTACAATGTCCGTACTGTCCACGACCGCCGGACTGCTTTGCATACTTGTATTCCTGGTCCACAGACTTCGTAAAGGTTTCCTTGTAAGCAACCTGGGGAGCGCCTACATTTGCCTCCACTTTAAATTCGCGGAGCAGACGGTCTACAATAATCTCAAGATGAAGTTCACCCATACCTGCAATAATCGTCTGTCCGGTTTCCTGATTGGTGTGTGCCCGGAAAGTAGGGTCTTCTTCTGCAAGCTTAGCCAACGCCTCGCCCATCTTGCCCTGACCTGCTTTGGTCTTAGGCTCGATAGCCAGTTCGATAACGGGCTCGGGGAACTCCATGGACTCCAGAATCACGGGATGCTGGTCGTCACAGATGGTATCGCCTGTGGTGGTAAACTTAAAGCCTACTGCCGCTGCAATATCACCGGAATAAACCTTATCCAGTTCCGCCCTCTTGTTTGCATGCATCTGCAGGATACGTCCCACACGCTCTTTCTTGTCCTTTGTTGCATTCAGCACATAGGAACCGGAGTTCATGGTACCGGAATACACCCTGAAGAATGCCAGCTTTCCGACAAACGGGTCAGCCATAATCTTAAATGCCAGAGCGGAAAAAGGCTCGTCATCAGAAGCATGTCTTTCCACTTCATTGCCTTCCAAATCCACACCCTTGATTGCAGGGATATCGGTAGGAGCAGGCATAAATTCCAGAACAGCGTCCAAAAGCTTCTGCACGCCCTTATTGCGGTAAGCAGAGCCACAGCAGACAGGTATCGCCGTACATTCGCAGGTTGCTTTTCTGAGCACTCTCTTTAAATCTTCTGTGGAAGGCTCTTCCCCTTCCAGATACATCATCATCAAATCGTCATCCAGTTCACAGATTTTCTCAACCAGTTCGGAACGATACAATTCCGCATCTTCCTTCATATCGCCGAGGTCATCCGTAACTGTGATGTCATCGCCCTTATCATCATTGTAGATGTAGGCTTTCATTTCAAACAAATCAATGATTCCCTTGAAATCATCTTCCTTGCCGATAGGCAGCTGCAGGCAGATGGCATTCTTGCCAAGCCTTGTCTTAATCTGCTCTACCGCACCGTAGAAGTTTGCGCCCAAAATGTCCATTTTGTTGATAAACGCCATACGGGGAACGCTATAGGTATCCGCCTGACGCCAAACATTTTCGGACTGGGGCTCTACACCACCCTTTGCACAGAAAACACCGACTGCACCGTCAAGGACACGAAGGGAACGCTCCACTTCTACAGTGAAGTCAACGTGACCCGGTGTATCAATAATATTGATACGGTGCTCCAGTGCCCCCGGCATGGGCTTTGTCTCTTTTTCCAGAGTCCAGTGGCAGGTAGTAGCAGCAGATGTGATGGTAATACCTCTTTCCTGTTCCTGCTCCATCCAGTCCATGGTCGCAGTGCCTTCGTGGGTATCACCAATCTTATAATTAACACCGGTATAATACAGAATACGCTCTGTCAACGTAGTCTTACCTGCGTCGATATGAGCCATAATACCGATGTTTCTGGTTCTATCCAATGGATATTCTCTTCCAGCCAAGGTTTTTTCCTCCTTATATTAATTGATAGCGGGCAAACAAAACCGCAGGCTTTTGCCTTAGAATCTGTAATGTGCAAATGCTTTGTTTGCTTCTGCCATCTTGTGCATGTCTTCTTTTCTCTTCACAGCAGAACCCGTATTGTTTGCTGCGTCAAGAATCTCGTTTGCCAGTCTGTCCTCCATGGTCTTTTCGCCTCTCTTGCGAGAAAACATAACCAGCCAGCGGAGTCCCAGCGCCTGACGGCGGTCAGGCCTTACTTCGATGGGTACCTGATAGGTAGCGCCGCCGATACGCCTTGCCTTAACTTCCAGAACAGGCATTACATTGTTCATAGCCTCTTCAAAAACTTCAAGGGCAGGCTTTCCTGACTTTTCTTCTACTTTGGCAAATGCGCCGTATACAATCTTCTGTGCTACACCTTTTTTACCGTCTAACATAATGTTATTGATAAGTTTGGTTACCACTTTGTTATTGTATAAGGGGTCTGCCAATACATCTCTTTTTTGAATATGTCCTTTACGTGGCACGGTTCTTCCCTCCTTAATAATGGTAACACCTTGAATCTGCCTGTGGCCCATGCAAGGCGTTAATCAATTAAATCATCGGTACTCACAAATGTTTCCCTAGTGTTCGTGCGGTATATCTGTATGCAAGCCAGAATTCCAACACTCAAATAGTTCCGTTATGTGAATCCAGTTTCGTCATCCTGCCTGCTGCCAAAAGCTTTCCCTTCCGGCCTGCCGGCACAACTGACTATTTAGAAGCCTTAGGTCTCTTCGCGCCATATTTGGAACGAGCCTGTTTCCTGTTGGCAACCCCTGCGGTATCCAGCGTACCCCTGATAATGTGGTATCTGGTACCGGGCAAGTCTTTCACCCTGCCGCCTCTTATCAGAACAACACTATGCTCCTGTAAGTTATGGCCTTCTCCGGGAATGTAGCTTGTCACTTCGATTCCGTTTGAAAGACGTACCCTGGCAATCTTTCTGAGTGCAGAGTTAGGTTTTTTAGGAGTAGCAGTCTTAACCGCGGTGCAAACACCCCTCTTCTGAGGAGAAGAAGTATTGGTGGTTTTCTTATGCAGGGAGTTAAATCCTTTCTGCAAAGCAGGCGCTGTAGACTTTTTCTGGGTTGTCTGACGTCCTTTTCTTACTAACTGGTTAAATGTTGGCATTCTGTTTCACCTCTTTCTACTTATGAATAATAGTTTCCGCATGCCGCACAAATATACATTTTCCCCGAATATGCAAATTGCATACTTTGCTTGCATCAAAAAAGAACAATGCATTTGCGTGCACACTATGATAGTATAAGTGTTCGCAAATGCATTGTCAATATCTTTTTAATATGGATTTTCCGCATTTTGCATTACGGCTGCCGGAGCGTGCATTTGTTCCAACAGGACGCGCTTCCGCTCGGGTAAAAACGCAGCGGCACATAAGAGGTTAAAGGACAACCTCTAAGGGCCGGCGTTTTTACACGGTCCTTTATGGAATCAAATGCACGCCCCGGCAGCCGTAATGCAAAATGCGGAAATTTGAACTTATCTGATAAAAATATTGGTGTTCCGTTATTGTACGGTCCGGAGCGCTTTGAGATACCTTTGCAGCGCGTCCTGCCAGGACGGCAGTCTTTCAAATCCGTTTTCCGTAAGCTTATCCTGATTCATGCGGCTGTTTTCCGGCCGCTTTGCTTTTGCCGGGAACTCTGCCGAGGAAACAGGAACGGTTTCAATATCTATGCCTGCCTGCTTAAATATTTCACATGCAAATTCATACCACGTGCAAATCCCGTCGTTGGCTGCATGGTAGATGCCGTATTTATCGGTCACCACCATGTCCGCCAGCAGTTTTGCCAAATCAAACGTAAAAGTGGGAGAACCGAACTGGTCGTTGACTACATTGATGCGGGTATTGGTTTCTGCCAGCCTAAGCATGGTTTTTACGAAATTTTTGCCGTTTACGCCGTACACCCACTGTATGCGCACGATGAAATACTTGTCCAGCGCGCTTTGCACTGCCAATTCCCCTTCATATTTGGTCTGCCCGTATATATTCAGGGGATGTCTCTCATCATCAGGCTCCCACGGTCTTGTGCCTTTTCCGTCAAACACATAATCCGTACTGATATATATCATTTTGATATCCAATTCTTTGCAGACATTGGCAATATTGCGCGTGCCATCCGCATTGACCTTACGGCAGATTTCTTCATTGTCCTCAGCGGCATCCACAGCAGTATATGCGGCGCAATGAATAACTGCATCCGGCGCCGCTTCGGTGATGACCCTGCATACAGCCGCTGCGTCCGTGATATCCATTTCTTCAATGTCCACGCCAACTGCCTCGATTCCCCTGCCCCTCAGTTCATTTACCACATCGAACCCAAGCTGTCCTTTTACACCCGTCACAAAAACTTTCATGTTTATCCTCATTTCTGCCCCTAATCCCGGGGCTCAATTGTTGTTACAATATTATAGTTTGTCGTATAAGTGACAAAATACAACTGTGCATTTTCATTATTCCAGTCTACACTTTTGTTTTCATCATACATCTTCCCGCTATCCGGTGTAAATCCCAGACTGTCCGGAATATAAAAATTCATCCATCCGTGCCCGGTATCCTCCCCGATTCCGCTGTATACGGTAAACATGGCAGGATGTTCCTCCGTGCTTATCCCGGGAAGCCCCGAATCTCCTTTTTCTTTGCCAAATATGATTTCTGCTGGCACTGTCGCGGCATTTTCAATCTGCGCCATATCCTCCCGAATCTTTGCGCGCTGCCCGGATATGTCTTCACTGACAGGCATCATGACGCTCACCAGAATGCCAATAAGGGAAATCACAACCGCACACGCCACCGCAACAGCCGATTTTCTTCCTATAAAAACTGCCGCTGCGCAGCATACCGCCATCAACGCCGCACCGGCTATACTGACCGTTATCAGTTCCCCATACCACTTATCATAAGCCTCCAAAACAGCATACGGAGATTGCGCCCCATCCAATAGCTTCTCCAACGCCTCCGGCCTTAAAGCATATTGAAAAACCAGCGCCGCCGATAACAATCCAAAAATAGGTATCAATATCGCAGGAATCACTTTTTTAAAAAATTCATCGGGACGCTTCATCATCATCCCCACTGTCTGTATTGTCAGCATCCCGTTCAAATCAAAAACCTCCGTTTTTCTTTATAAGGAAATCCGCATTTATATGATATACTTATTTCAGATAAAAAGCAACACATCCTCATCCTGAACTTTCCTATTTTGCACGCCGGGGATGCCGCGCCATACAAAACAGGAAACCCACACAACTTATCTCCTTTTCTTCTTTCCTTTTTCCCTTTCCTACCTTATAATATAAAGCATGAAAAAGCAAATGAGATTCTTATCCTTAATTTCATATGCGTTTTGTCTGCTATTTCTGGCCGGATGCAGCAGCGGGACTTCTCCTGCCCCGCCTCCGCCGGAATCCATACAGTCGGGGGGAGCAGGAACTGATGATACGAACGGGGATATCCTGTCCATTGATGAGGAGCCTTCCCCTTCTTCCGGCAGTACGCCGCACCGGGACAATACCCCGCATTGCCTTGTGCCCGAAGCCGACGGGTCTGCCGAAATACACAACGAGTTTGCCGCCATTGATTATTCCCATTCGCAGGACGGTTACATCATGGCGCGCTACACCGGTTCCTGTCAAAAAGTAAAGATGCAGATAACAGGGACGGATAACGTCACTTACACTTATGACCTGCAAGGCGACGGTTTTGAAGTATTTCCCCTTTCTGCCGGGGACGGCGGTTATCAGGTTTCCATTCTGGAAAACCTTGCCGATACGGATTACCTTGTCTGCCTGACTGCCAATATCCAGGTCAGTCTGACGGACGAGTTTGGTCCCTGCCTGTATCCGAACCAGTACTGCTGGTTTGACGCTTCCGCCAAGGCCGTGGAAAAGGCTGCCGAACTGGCAAAAGAAGCGGACTCCGATTTGGAAGTCGTGGAAAACATATACAATTTCATCATAAGTTCCATCACTTATGACTTTGACAAGGCACAGTCTGTCCCGAGCGGCTATATTCCCAACGTGGACGACACCCTGTTAAGCGGTACGGGCATCTGCCTTGATTATGCCGCCGCAATGACCGCCATGCTCAGAAGCCAGCGGATACCCACCCGCCTCGAGGTCGGTTACGTAGGAGAAGCTTATCACGCATGGATAAGCACCTATATTACCGATGTGGGCTGGGTAAACGGCATTGTGGAGTTTGACGGGAAAAGCTGGAAACTGATGGACCCCACCTATGCTGCCAGCAATGGGGAAAAAGAATTAAAGAAATTTATCGGGGACGGCAGCGGCTACCTCGTAAAATATATCTACTAGAGGAGACTCAAAGATTGAAAATTAAAATTTTCAATCGCGAGATTTGTGCCTGCGCGCTGCTTGCACAAACTCGTTATGCGCAATAAAGCAGCGCAGGAATGAGGAAAAACATGCATCAGAAAAGATTAACCAATCAGGAAATTGCTTCCTTCTGCAATCAGACAGCCATGCTGTTTGCTGCCGGCATTACCCCCACGGAAAGCATGAATATCCTGTTAAACGACAGCAAGACCACGGAGGGAAAAGAAATCATCCGCGACATTCTGGGGACATGCAGGCACGGCGAATCCTTTACAAATGCCCTGAAGTCTGCCGGCGTATTTCCCGATTATGTGCTTCACATGATACATCTGGGCGAAGAATCAGGCAATCTGGACGATGTGATGCAGTCCCTTGCAGACTATTACGAACGCGAAGACGCCATCTCCGACAGCATTCGGAATGCCGTCAGTTACCCCTTTGTCATGATAGGAATTATGGTGCTTGTCATATTTGTCCTTCTGGGAAAAGTCATGCCCATTTTCAATCAGGTGTTTATCCAGCTCGGCAGTGAAATGAGCGGTATTTCCGCCACCCTGCTGCATTTTGGCAATTCCCTGAACCGTTATTCCCTTGTCCTGATAATTACGCTTGCCGTACTCGTCCTACTCTATTTCTTTTCCACCAGAACCCGCCGCGGACGCGCCTTGACAAAGCGTTTTCTCTCTGTATTTCCGCTAACCCGGGGTTTTTATGAAAAACTGGCTGCAGGGCGTTTTGCAAGCGGCATGGCGCTGGCCATCAGCAGCGGCATGGATACCTTTGCCAGCCTCGATATGGTTTCCGAATTGACAGAGCACAAAAACATGCAGAAAAAAATCGCCGCATGCAAAAAGGCTATTGAGGACGGCTCCAACCTATCCGAAGCCCTGACTTCTTCGGGCATCTTTTCCAATTTATATGCCCGTATGGTTGCCGTAGGTTTCCGCACCGGCTCCATAGACGCTGTCATGCACAAAATTGCCGACAACTATGAGCGTGAATCGGAGCAGAAAATCAAGTCCGTTATTTCCATTTTAGAGCCTACCCTTGTGATTGTCCTGTCCGTCATTGTCGGACTGATACTTTTGTCCGTAATCTTCCCGCTGATGGGAATCATGTCCAGCATTGGCTGATATTAAGTATAAACGGAGGTACCAATGAAACTCTACCGCAACCGATTTGAGCGAAACAGGCGGCTTCCCTTTGCCGGTTTTATCATCTGGCTTCCCCTTGCCGCATTTATTGCGCTCTTTGTATTATTTTACGGAGGCGTCCGGTCCGTGTCCGAAACCGGCGCCGAAAAGCAAAAAGAAAGCCTGGAGACGGCTCTGGAACGCAGTATTGTCCAGTGTTATGCCGTGGAAGGCGCCTATCCGCCCAGCCTGCAATATCTGAAGGACGCTTACGGGCTTACCTACGACGAAAGTCTTTTTTTCGTTGACTACCAGCCCATCGGTTCCAATATTTACCCGGATGTCACTGTGCTGATGAAAAAAGGAGGAAAACCATGAAGCAAAAACAAGGGGAATCCGGCCGCCATATAGTGGACATCCTGTTTGTCCTTGCGCTTTTCGGCGTCTTTGCCGCCTCCGCCCTGATGCTGGTGACGCTTGGAGCCAATGTATACAAACAGACTGTCGCGGATATGACGGACAATTTTGCAGAAAGAACCGCTTATTCCTATATTACGGAAAAAATCCGCCAGAACGACACTGCGGATACAGTGGAAATCGGAGAGTTAAACGGCGTTCCCGCACTCATCTTTACAGAGCAGTCCGGGAAAGAAACCTTTTGCACCTACCTTTATCTCTATGACGGCTATTTAAAAGAACTCTATACCAGAAAAAATGCCTTTGCCGGAACCGATATTCTCCCTGCCGGACAAAATATTCTTCCTTTGAACGCTTTTTCCCTGGAAGAATGCCAAGACGGCCTGATAAAGCTTACACTGGAGCCGGAAAGCGGCAGTCCCGTCACGATTTATGCCGCTATCCGTTCAGACTTATAATTACCTGCCAACATCCTGATTCAACTAAAAGGAGCTACCATGAAATCATCCCACTCCAGCCTGTTTTTAATGGAACTGATTATTTCCATATTGTTTTTTTCCCTTGCAGGCGCCGCCTGTATCCAGTTATTTGTAAAAGCGCATGTCCTGGGACAGAATACCCGGGAGCAGAATCAGGCGGTCATCTGGTCGCAGAACCTTTCCGGTTTATGGCTTGCATGCGACGACAATGCCTCTTCACAGGAACGTATATCCTTCCTGTACCGACAGCTTACGCAGGACAATGGCGGGTATGACGGCTCCGTTCAGATGGAAACTGACGATGACGGCGTATGCCTGACCCTGTTTTTTGACAAAGACTGGCAGCCATGTGCAGACAGGGATACTGCCTACCGCATTGTTTTTTCAGATTACGGATACGATGCAGGCTCCCGGCTTCTCCACGCAGAAATTACCTGTATAAAAGAAGAAGCCCCTTTTTATTCCCTGCCGCTTGTCCATCATCCCGCAGCAGAAAGGGGGGCTTCTCATGAATAAGAACACGACCCGTACCTCTTCTTTATCCTTCAACGGAGGCATCGGCTCTTCTTCCATCCTGGTTATCTTTGTTATTTTATGCCTTGTTTCCTTCGCAGCGCTTTCGATTGTCAGCGCCAATGCAGATTATAAACTCAGCACAAAGGTGCTGGAACGCACCACGGCTTACTGCCTTGCGTCCAATCAGGCGGAGACCATGCTTGCACAGCTGGACCTTACCCTGCAATCCATCTATGAGAACAGCTCTTCCGAGGAAGAATATTTTGAGCAGGCCGGACACAGCAAGTCTTTTGCCGTGCCCTTGTCCGAGCTGCAGTCGCTGGAAATCAGCGTTGTCATTGAATATCCCCTCAAAGACGGAGACACCTTTTATCGTCTTACCTCATGGCAGGTGGTTACCACGGGTGAGCTGGAATATAAAGGTACTTTAAATGTGATAAAATAATCTTAATAATATTTTTCTATCATTTCGCCGCTGACGCCTCCATAAGAAGGGTCACCGCTCCGGTTTCCCTTTGCATCATCATGTATCATTCCTTTATTGTGGTGCGCATTAATCCAAAGTTCTATGCCATAATAATCTACATCGCTTTTATAGGCATATTCCCGTACATCATAAAATCTTTCAATATACATGATGCCATCCACAACCACATACTTTAGCGTCAGCTCCTGAAACGGCTTTTCCTCCTGCCATGCAAAATTATCCCCTACATAGTATTCCAGCGTAACAGTCTTGTTTTCCTCATCCATGGCCAGAAATCTGATTTCTTCATGCAACACGAAATCCGATGTGTAAGTCACGCCGACCAAGGGAGAAAAATCCATTTCTACATTATCCTCCGTCACATCCAGCAAATTCCATTTTTCATCAAAAAACTCAAAATATGCCGTTACCGACGCACTTTTAATACAGGTTTCATAAGTAGAAACAGCGTCAAATTTAAGGCACACCCTTCCGTCTTCCAGCACCGTTTGTTCCGTCAGCGTCATCTCTGCCTCATCCCAGTACTTTTCATCCTTGATTTCCGCAATTGCTTCTTCCAGGTTCAAATCGCTTAACGAAGCATCCGTGGAATCCGTTTCCTCTTTGGCGTCATCCTGTTCCGGAACCATCCCGTTTTCCACTGTATCCTTTCGCTCCGGAACAGTATCCCTTGCCGCCGGCGCCTTCCCGCTTCCGCATCCTGCCATCAAAAATGCCACCCCCAAAAGACAACCTGTTAAAAAATACTTTCCCGTTCCTTTCATAAAATCCTCTCCCTTCTTTTTACGCTTTTTCTTTCTCTATTCTCAGCTTTGCGTCCTCCACCTTGGGATGCCCGCTGCCGTAAAACTGTTCCAAGACAGGAACCGCCTTTTTCAGATACTCAAGTTCTTTCTCCCTGTCACCTAACATCCGCCACGTTCTGGAAAAATTATTGTTCAGTTCCGCTTCCGTCAATCCTCCCATTTCCTTTCCTGCCGGTTCCGCTTTGGTAAGGCAGTCAAGCGCTTCTTCCGGTTTTTCCCAATCCAGATACATAACGCTCATATTGATTAAAATTCGGCATTTTTGAAAGTCAAACCCTGGAATCATTTCAAAAATGGCAAGAGCTTTTTTGTAATATACTTCTGCCTCCTCCCTTTTTCCCACCTTGTTGCAGGCCATGGCCAGTTCCTGGATGCTGGCCGCATAGATATCGTCTTCCCTTCCTGCAAAAAGGGACTCCGCAAGCGAATACGCTTCAAACAAACTTTGCACCCCTCCTCCTTCATCCTCTCTGTACATGGAAAGGCTGCCCCTGTAAAACAGGATTTTCCAACGCAGAAAATAAGTTCTATCCCCATCTAACAGGGCCTCTTTTTCTTTCAGGATGTCTTCTGCTTCCTCAAACTTTCGCATGGCAAGGTACAAACCGCACAGGCTGCCGGTCAGTTCTTCTATTTCATTGCTCTTTTCCCTGCCGCTTTCTTTTCCGATTTCAATCCCTCTTTTCAACCACTCCTCATAACCGGGAAAATCCCCTTTATTTACGGCAAGGTCAGCCTTTATATAACAGGCCTTAATATGAAGCGTCGGTTCTGCGTTCTTTTCCCATATATAATTTGCCATTTCTTCCGCCCGTTCAAAATCACCCAGATGGCCGTACCGCTCGCCCAGTTCCCCGGCATACGCGCACTTTACTCCTTCGGGTATTTCAGGATTGGCCAATTGTATCCTGTATTCCTCCTCCAGTTCCCTAATATCTTCATATCCGTAACTGCAAAGCATCCTGTACAGATACACCTTTGTGCAGGCGGAAATGCCCTTACATCTTGTTTTCAATGAAACCAGAAAATGCAGGTTTTCCATGGAAGAACCGTAGAAAAGATACTCCGCTTCCAGCGCAAACAACAACAGCTGTAAGGTTCTGTCCCGGAAGCTGCCTTTCAGCTTTTTTGCTGCCGAAAGCGCCAGTAAAGTGGCCTTTATCTGTTCCTTTTCCGTTTCCTTCCAGTCATCATACAACCTGTCAAACAGTCTCCTTGCATCACCTAAATCAAATTCCATACTGCCGTCTGTCCAGGACAGGATGACGCTTTCCAAAAAGGGGGCAAACTCCGTTTCTCCCGGCCTTTTTGCCAAAACACACTCAGCGATAAACGGATGAAGGGAATATCCGTCATCCTTTTTCTCCAGCCAGCCGCTCTTCCACAAGTGCATCAGGCTCTGCTCCGGTTCTATGCCTTCCCCCATAAAGCCCTGCATGTATTTTCGGGCAAAATCCACACTATAACTCTCATAAGGCAGCAGGGCAAACGCCTGCAGCACTTTATTCACATCCCTTTTTAATCCTGAAACCGCATACATTCTGCGATAAAGCTGCCTCAGGCTTTCATATCCGGCCTCTCCCTTAAGGGAAACCGGCTTTTCACCCTTCTGAAGCCTTTCCAACAGTTCCGGCACGCTCCATCCCCTTGTTCCTGCCACGCAGCCTAAAAGCCGGAGCGTCAGGGTATGCTGCCAGATATCCCTGCTTAAAATAATATCCAGGGCCGCTTTATCCTCCTCTGTCAGTTGTTTTCCGTAATTGTCCCTGAATACCAGACGACATGCGTCCTTTTTGAGCGGATTTATCTCAAAAGTCTCAAATCCGGACAATTCCCTGTGCCGTGAAGTAATGAAAATATCCGCTTCAAGCCCGCACAGCCTGTCCAATTCCTGTTCATCCTGAAGGCTGGTAACCATATTATCAATAACAATCAGTACTTTTTCCCTTGCATGAAGGCGGATTCTCGCCAGTGCCTCCTTAAAATTGCCCTCCCTGTCCGACCCCCGGATTTCCGGAAAAGCCTTTATCAGACTGTCAACCAGACTGTTTTCATATTGGATGACACAAATGTAGTCCACTAATTTCTCTTCTTCGCAGCATTTTAACAACTGGCGCATCAGTTCTGTCTTGCCGATTCCGCCGATGCCGCTCACAACATACTTTCCTCCCTTTACCAACATCTGGCGCAGCTCAAACAACTCTGTTTCCCGTCCGAAGAAATGCCCGGAAGTAAGCGGATTGGAGCAAAGCTCCGTATTTTTTGCGGTAAGAAATACGACTTTTTTCTGCTCTTTCCGATACTCCTGCAAATATTGCTTTTTCAGTTCCTCTATGGAAAAGCCCTGATTTTTCCGAAGCTTTCCGAGTATGGTTTCCCCTTCCCCGTTTCCCATAATGGCATGAAGCATAAGAAAAGTCAGCAGATACCCGCAGAAAAAGGCCCGTCCTCCATTTCCCTGACCCTCAAAACTTTTTCTTTTTTCATATTCCTTTTCAAAAAACGCATGTGCATCCTTTGAGAAAAAAACATCATTATTTGCTGCATACTCTATATATGCCGGCAGTTTCTGTATAAATGCATCGTAATTAAACTGTCTTTCCAGCAAAAAACTCATAAACTGCCTTATCTGCCGAAGAATTGTTTCCGGCTTTAAGGCGCCGTAAATCTCCTCCGCATACTCCCTGTAAAAAGTAATCCTTTCGCTTCTGTTGCAAATATCGGAAACAAAACGGTTGCGCCCGCCCGCCTCACGCCAAATCAGCTTACCGCATTTTTGGTTGCGGAAGTCAATTAATATCATTTCTCTCCAAAATTTTGTGAGGGTAAGCCCTTTGTGGTTATTCTTTGTGATAATTCCCGGACAAAAAACGGGGTAGTCGCTGATGACAAGAAATTGATATAGGCTTTTCAAAGAAAGAATGTCCTTTTTCATAGTTACCTTCTCTACCGTTTATCTTTTTATCAATTATAGCATTCCCATAAAAGCGTAACAAGGCAGCATTGTATTCTCGACAATTTTGTTCATAAAATATTCCTTTTTGTTCATTTCCCTGTTTATCCGGCAAAAAAAGGCTCCGGAATTAAAAACCGAAGCCTTTTACTGATTTTGTCACTATTCTATTATTCTTCTGTCGTCCATTCTTCTGTTTCCGCATCGGACATTTCAGAAACGTCTGCCGATGTCTCCTCTCCAAAATCGATGTCGTCATCAAAAGAAATCTCATTGACGTCATCCGTACTGAGGTGGGTGGAACGATATCTCTTCATACCCGTACCCACAGGAATCAGCTTACCGATAATTACATTTTCCTTCAGACCGATGAGCGGGTCTACCTTACCCTTGATGGCAGCCTCCGTCAACACCTTCGTGGTTTCCTGGAAAGATGCGGCGGACAGGAAGGAATTGGTGGCAAGGGCTGCCTTAGTGATACCTAACATCACCTGTTTGCCTTCTGCCGGTTCTTTTCCTTCTGCAACAAGCTGCTCATTCATTTCCTCAAAGTCCAGTACATCCACTAACGTGCCGGGCAAAAACTCTGTATCCCCGTTATTTTCCACACGGATTTTCTTTAACATCTGGCGGACAATCACTTCAATGTGCTTGTCGGCGATATCAACACCCTGTAAGCGGTACACCCTCTGTACTTCACGGAGCATATAATCCTGCACGGCGCGGATTCCCTTGATTTTCAGCAAGTCATGCGGGTTGACGCTTCCTTCCGTCAACTCGTCACCGGCTTCAATTACCTGACCTTCCACCACCTTGATACGGGAACCGTAAGGAATCAGATATGCCTTGCCCTCGCCGGTTTCTTCATTGAGAACCACGACTTCACGCTTCTTCTTGGTGTCACGGATTTCCACCTTGCCGCCAAATTCAGCGATAATGGCAAGTCCTTTGGGCTTTCTTGCCTCAAAAAGCTCTTCAACACGGGGAAGACCCTGTGTAATGTCATCACCGGCAACGCCGCCTGTATGGAAGGTTCTCATGGTAAGCTGTGTACCCGGCTCACCAATCGACTGTGCGGCTATAATGCCGACAGCTTCACCCACCTGAACGGACTCGCCTGTCGCCATGTTTGCACCGTAGCATTTTGCACAGATGCCGTTATGGCAGCGGCAGGTAAGGATGGTACGAATCTTGACTTCCTCAATCGGCTCACCCTTTTCATTTACGCCGACGCTTAAAATCTTCGCAGCACGGCTGGGCGTAATCATATGATTGTGCTTTACAATCATGGCGCCGTCCTTGTCATAAATATCTTCACAGGCAAAACGTCCTGTAATCCTGTCTTTCAGTCCTTCGATGGTTTCCTTTCCGTCCATAAATGCTTTTACATTGATGCCGGGGATATCCTCCCTGCCTTCACTGCAATCCATTTCCCGGATGGAAAGTTCCTGGGATACGTCCACCATACGCCTTGTCAGGTATCCGGAATCGGCCGTACGAAGCGCGGTATCGGACAAACCTTTACGCGCACCGTGTGCGGACATAAAATACTCCAGTACGTCAAGCCCTTCACGGAAATTGGACCTGATAGGCAATTCAATGGTACGGCCCGTTGTATCCGCCATCAGTCCACGCATACCGGCAAGCTGCTTAATCTGCTGGTTGGAACCACGCGCACCGGAATCCGACATCATGAAGATGTTGTTGTATTTATCCAGTCCGCTAATCAGCTTATCGGTCAGCTCCTTATCGGTTTCATTCCAGGTTTCCACTACCGCACGGTATCTTTCTTCCTCGGTAATCAGACCACGCCTGTAATTTGTGGAAATCTTGTCAACCGTCGCCTGCGCCTGCGCCAGCAGTTCCGGTTTCTCGGCGGGAACGGTCATATCGGAAATGGATACGGTCATGGCGGCCTTTGTGGAATACTTATAGCCCATCGCCTTGATATAGTCCAACACTTCCGCATTCTTGAATGCGCCGTGGGTATTGATAACCTTCTCCAGAATCTGTTTCAGTTCCTTTTTCTTTACAAGGAAATCTACTTCCAGCTTCAGGAAGTTCTCAGGGTCGGTTCTGTCCACAAATCCCAAATCCTGGGGAATCACTTCGTTGAAAATAAACCTGCCCAGCGTGGACTCCACATTGCCTGTCACCACTTCCCCGTTTTCCTTCGTCTTGGAAACCCTCACCTTGATGTGGGACTGCAGGGTAATGGCCTGGTTTTCATATGCCAGAATGGCTTCATTTACATTTTTGAAAAACTTGCCTTCTCCTTTGGCGCCTTCCCTTTCCTGCGTCAGATAATAAATACCAAGCACCATATCCTGTGTGGGAACCGCAACGGGTCCGCCGTCGGAGGGCTTTAACAGGTTGTTCGGGGAAAGCAGCAGGAAACGACACTCTGCCTGCGCTTCCACGGACAAAGGAAGATGAACCGCCATCTGGTCGCCGTCGAAATCCGCATTGAAAGCAGTACATACCAGCGGATGCAGCTTAATCGCCTTACCTTCTACCAGAATGGGTTCAAATGCCTGAATACCAAGTCTGTGGAGGGTAGGGGCACGGTTCAGCATAACGGGATGCTCCTTAATCACTTCCTCCAGCACATCCCATACGCTGGTATCCAGCCTTTCCACCAGTTTCTTTGCATTTTTGATATTCTGGCTGATGCCCCTTGCCACCAGTTCTTTCATCACAAAGGGTTTGAACAGCTCGATAGCCATTTCTTTCGGCAGACCGCACTGGTAAATTTTCAATTCGGGACCTACCACAATAACGGAACGGCCTGAATAGTCTACACGCTTACCCAGCAGATTCTGACGGAAACGGCCTGATTTACCTTTCAACATATCCGACAGGGACTTCAACGCCCTGTTTCCAGGTCCGGTAACGGGACGTCCCCTTCTGCCGTTGTCAATCAGGGCATCCACTGCTTCCTGCAGCATTCTCTTTTCATTGCGCACAATGATATCGGGAGCGCCCAGCTCCAGCAGTCTTTTCAGACGGTTATTTCTATTGATAATCCTCCTGTACAAATCATTTAAATCGGAGGTTGCAAAACGTCCGCCGTCAAGCTGTACCATGGGACGCAAATCGGGCGGAATCACGGGAATCACGTCCATAATCATCCATTCCGGCTGATTGCCTGAACCCCTGAAAGCCTCCACCACTTCCAGCCTCTTGATAATGCGGGCGCGCTTCTGTCCGGTGGAATCACGCAGTCCTGCCTTTAATTCCTCCGCCTCTTTCTCCAAATCAATAGCCTGCAAAAGCTCTTTAATCGCTTCCGCACCCATGCCCACGCGGAATTTGGTTCCCCATGTCTCCCTGGCATCCTGATACTCCTTTTCGGAAAGTATCTGTTTATATTCCAGATTGGAGTCCCCTGCGTCCAGTACAATGTAGGATGCAAAGTAAAGAACCTTTTCCAGCACTCTGGGGGATAAGTCCAGAATCAGCCCCATACGGCTGGGAATCCCTTTAAAATACCAGATATGGGAAACCGGGGCCGCAAGTTCGATATGTCCCATACGTTCCCTTCGCACGCTGGCTTTGGTAACCTCCACGCCGCATCTGTCACAGACAACGCCCTTATATCTGATTTTTTTATACTTCCCGCAATGACATTCCCAATCCTTACTGGGACCAAAAATCCTCTCACAGAACAAACCGTCCCTTTCAGGCTTTAAAGTTCTGTAATTGATGGTCTCCGGCTTTAATACCTCTCCTCTGGACCACTCCCGGATTTTATCCGGTGAAGCCAGACCGATTTTGATGGCATCAAACGTCATGGGCTGATACACTTCATTTTTTGTTTCTGACATTTATGGCACTCCCTTCCATGCTAAAGTCTTTTTAGAATTCGTCCATTTCTTCTACAAGAACTTCTTCTTCCTCAAAATCCTCATCAAAATCGTCCTCGTCTGTGCTTATCAGTTCGCCGTCCTCATCAAATTCCTGCTGCTGATAACCCAGTTCACCCAGAGAATCCTTTTCGTAATCATTATAGTCTTTTCTGTCACCCTCTATTTCATAGCGGTAATCGGTGTCGCCGTAGTCTACGGTTTCCATGATTTCCACTTCTGTCTGGTCGTCACGAAGCACACGCACGTCAAGACCAAGGGCCTGCAGTTCCTTGAGCAATACCTTGAAGGATTCCGGTATGCCGGGCTCCGGTATATTGTCGCCCTTGATAATGGCTTCGTACGTTTTTACACGACCGACCACATCGTCGGATTTCACGGTCAAAATTTCCTGCAAAGTGTAGGATGCGCCGTAAGCCTCGAGGGCCCAAACTTCCATTTCACCGAAACGCTGTCCGCCAAACTGTGCCTTACCGCCTAAGGGCTGCTGGGTCACAAGGGAGTACGGGCCGGTGGAACGCGCATGGATTTTATCATCTACAAGATGATGCAGTTTCAGATAATGCATATGGCCGATGGTAACAGGTCCGTCAAAATACTCGCCTGTCCGTCCGTCACGAAGTCTTACTTTTCCGTCACGGGAAATCGGCACACCCTTCCAAAGCTTTCTGTTCTCCCTGTTATCGGAAAGGTACTGAAGCACCTCAGGAAGCAGTTCCTTTCCATGCTTCTTTTCAAACTCTTCCCATTCCAGATTCACGTAGTCGTTTGCCAAATCCAGGGTATCCATGATGTCCTGCTCGTTGGCGCCGTCAAATACCGGGGTTGCCACATTAAAGCCCAGCGCTTTTGCAGCCAGGGAAAGGTGGATTTCCAGTACCTGTCCAATGTTCATACGGGACGGCACGCCCAAAGGATTGAGTACGATATCCAGGGGACGTCCGTTCGGCAGGTAAGGCATATCTTCTACGGGAAGCACACGGGATACCACACCCTTGTTACCGTGGCGGCCTGCCATCTTGTCACCCACGGAAATCTTTCTCTTCTGCGCAATGTAAATGCGGACAGCCTGATTTACGCCGGGAGACAACTCATCGCTGTTTTCCCTTGTAAACACTTTGGCATCCACTACAATACCATATTCGCCATGGGGCACTTTCAGGGAAGTATCACGCACCTCCCTTGCCTTTTCACCGAAGATGGCACGCAGAAGCCTTTCCTCCGCAGTCAGTTCGGTTTCTCCCTTTGGCGTAACCTTACCTACAAGGATATCGCCTGCACGGACTTCCGCACCGATGCGGATGATTCCCCTGTCATCCAAATCTTTTAAGGCATCATCGCCCACACCGGGTACATCGCGGGTAATCTCCTCGGGTCCCAGCTTGGTATCACGGGCCTCTGCCTCATATTCCTCAATGTGCACGGAGGTATAAACGTCATCCTGCACCAGTCTTTCACTTAAGAGAACAGCGTCCTCATAATTGTAGCCTTCCCATGTCATAAAGCCAATCAGCGGGTTTTTGCCCAGCGCCAACTCTCCCTGAGAAGTGGAAGGGCCGTCCGCAATCACCTGTCCTGCCGCCACCCTGTCGCCTTTGAAGACAATCGGCTTCTGGTTATAAGAGTTGGACTGGTTGCTTCTTGTAAATTTGGTCAGGTGGAACTCTTCTTTTTCCCCGTCGTCATAAGTAATGCGAATCAAATCGGAAGACACATAGTCCACCGTCCCCGCCTTCTTTGACAGCATACATACGCCGGAGTCAACCGCTACCTTGGTCTCCATACCGGTGCCTACCACAGGCGCCTCCGTTAAAAGCAGTGGAACTGCCTGACGCTGCATGTTGGAACCCATCAGCGCACGGTTTGCATCGTCATTTTCCAGGAACGGAATCAGCGCCGTCGCAACGGAAAATACCATCTTGGGGGACACATCCATGTAATCAAACATGGCCTTGGGATATTCCTGCGTCTCGTCACGGTAACGTCCGGATACGGAATTTCTGATAAAATGCCCTTCCTCGTCCAGCATTTCGTTTGCCTGCGCCACATGGTAATTATCTTCCTCGTCGGCCGTCATATAGATAACTTCATCGGTTACGCGGGGATTTGCCGCATCGCTTTTGTCAATTTTGCGATAGGGCGCTTCCACAAATCCATATTCATTAATCCTTGCATAGCTTGCAAGGGAGTTAATCAGACCAATGTTAGGACCTTCAGGCGTTTCAATGGGACACATTCTTCCATAGTGGGAATAATGCACGTCGCGCACCTCGAATCCGGCACGGTCTCTCGAAAGACCTCCGGGGCCCAGTGCGGAAAGACGCCTTTTGTGGGTAAGCTCACCCAACGGGTTATTCTGGTCCATAAACTGGGAAAGCTGTGAAGAACCGAAAAACTCCTTCACGGCCGCCGTCACCGGCTTAATATTAATCAAAGACTGCGGGGAAATATCCTCCGCGTCATGCGTCGTCATTCTTTCCCTGACAACCCTCTCCATCCTGGACAGACCGATACGGTACTGGTTCTGTAACAGTTCTCCTACCGCACGGATACGCCTGTTGCCCAGATGGTCGATATCATCATCATTGCCGAGGGCGTATTCCAGATGCATGTTATAATTGATGGAAGCAAAAATATCTTCTTTGGTAATATGCTTGGGAACCAGTTCATGCACATTTTTCCTGATGGCTTCCGCAAGCGCTTCCGCATCCTCGGAAAACTCTTCCAGAATCTGTGCAAGAACAGGATAATACACCAGTTCCGTCACGCCGAGTTCCCTGGGATTGCAGTCCACAAAGTGACGGATATCCACCATCATATTGGAAAGAACTTTTACATTCTTCTCCTCTGTCTGGATGTACACGAAACGAACCGCAGCATTCTGGATTTCATCCGCCAGTTCCGCAGTCACTTTCGTTCCGGCCTCCGCAAGCACTTCGCCTGTGGAAGGGTCCACCACATCCGCTGCCAGGATTTGATGCCTGATTCTGTTTCTAAACGCCAGCTTTTTGTTAAATTTATATCTTCCGACTTTTGCCAAATCATATCTTCTGGGGTCAAAGAACATGGCGTTGATGAGGCTTTCCGCACTCTCCACGCTTAAGGGCTCACCGGGACGGATTTTTTTGTATAACTCTAACAGACCCTCCTGATAATTTTCAGCAGTGTCCTTTGCAAAGCTCGCTTCTATCTTGGGCTCATCCCCAAAAACTTCGCGGATTTCTTCGTTGGTGCCAATGCCAAGCGCCCTGATAAGAACCGTGATGGGGACTTTTCTGGTACGGTCCACCCGTACATAAAACACGTCGTTGGAATCGGTTTCATACTCCAGCCATGCGCCGCGGTTGGGAATTACGGTACAGGAAAACAGCCTTTTTCCGATTTTATCGTGTCCGATTGCATAATAAATGCCCGGTGAACGAACCAACTGGCTGACGATAACACGCTCTGCGCCGTTGATAATAAACGTTCCGGTCGCCGTCATCAGGGGAAGGTCTCCCATGAAAATCTCATGTTCGCTGATTTCTTCCTTTTCTTTGTTGTACAGACGAACCTTGACTTTGAGGGGCGCCGCATAATTGGCATCCCTTTCCTTGCATTCTTCAATAGAATACTTTACGTCTTTTTCACACAATTCAAAGTCCACGAATTCCAGACTCAGGGAACCGCTGTAATCCGCAATCGGAGAGATGTCGTCAAAAACCTCTTTCAAGCCTTCTTTCAAAAACCACTGATAGGAATCCTTCTGGACTTCAATCAGGTTGGGCATCTCCAAAACCTCTTTTTGTCGTGAATAACTCATACGTATGTTCTTGCCGGCGGCAATTGGACGTATTCTGTTCTTTTCCATTGACATTTCACCCCGTTCATTATGATATTGACCCTATTTTGTCGGTGTTTTCATACTCAAATAGACATAACTCACCACAATAGTGCATCGTCTATGATACTACAAATTGGAAAACCAGTCAAGGAAAATTTTAGAATATTTGCAATAAATGAAAAAGCATGCATGACATTTCAAATGCCATGCATGCTTCAGAACCTGTATAAAGTATGCTTTACCGATTACTTCAAGGTAACCTTTGCGCCAACCTCTTCCAGTTTCTTCTTAATCTCTTCAGCTTCTTCCTTAGTTGCTGCTTCCTTCACCATCTTAGGTGCGCCGTCAACAAGGTCTTTTGCTTCTTTCAGGCCAAGGCCGGTGATTTCACGAACAACCTTAATAACCTTAACTTTCTCAGCGCCTACTTCAGAAAGTTCAACGTCGAACTCTGTCTTCTCCTCTGCTGCTTCTGCTGCGCCTGCGCCTGCTGCTGCAACTACAACGCCTGCTGCTGCGGATACGCCGAATTCTTCTTCACATGCTTTTACTAAGTCGTTTAATTCCAATACTGTTAACTCTTTGATTGCATCAATGAGTTCCTGAGCTGTTAATTTAGCCATTTTTATTACCTCCATTATTCGTTACGTTTCGTTTGATTGGTTTCTTTTTTCAGATTCCGGAACTGTCTTATTCCTGTGCGGGAGCTTCTTCAGCTGCTGCTTCTGCAGACGCTTCTTCTGCTGCCGCGGGCGCTTCTTCTGCCGTCACTGCTGCGGGTGTCTCTTCTGCTGCTGCCTCTGCGGGCGCTTCACAAGCGGACGCGCCGCCTTTTTCTGCCAGCTGGTTCATGACACGGGCAAAATTGGTAATCGGGGACTGCAGGCTTCCAAGCAGTTTGGAAATCAACTCTTCCCTGGAAGGAATGCTTGCAATGTTTGCAATACCGGCTGCGTCATAAACGGTTCCTTCTACAACACCACCTTTGATTTCCAGCTTAGGGGCCTTCTTCGCAAACTTGGCCAGAGCCCTTGCCGGAGCTGTTGCGTCTTCGGTGGACACCGCCATGGCGCTGGGGCCTTCCAGATACTGGGCCAGTTCTTCACACGCTGTTCCCTTGAACGCAAAGTTCATCATGGTGTTCTTATATACCTTATAAGTCACACCGGCTTCCCTCAGTTCACGGCGCAGCTGTGTATCCTGCTCTACAGTAAGTCCTCTGTGGTCAACCAGCACAACGGACTGCGCGTCTTTGATACGCTCAGATATTTCCTGTACAACAGGCTGTTTCAGTTCAACCTTTGCCATTTTATTTACCTCCTTATAGAATATTGTGGGAATTTCTTCCCTGCCGAAAGGAGTTTTCCATATAAAAAAGCCTCCCCAAAGACAGGAAGGCAAAAAAGTCTTATGACAAACTCTTTCCTCGGTAGGCGTTTTATACTTACCCCATAAGGGACCTACTGTCTTCGGCACGTTGTTTAGCATATCACAGGATGGGCTGCCTGTCAAGCGCTGACTGCATAGAGTTTCCGCATTTTGCACTGCGGCAGCCCATCCCACCTATTTCAATTAATATTTAGCAACACTGACTTTCACGCCAGGACCCATGGTAGATGTAAGGGTAATGCTTCTCAGGTACTGTCCTTTCAATGCTGAAGGCCTTGCTTTTACAATGGCTTCCATCAGGGCATTGAAATTCTCAACAAGCTTTTCTTCCGTAAAGGATGTCTTACCCACAGGAACGTGGATAATATTGGATTTGTCCAGCCTGTATTCAATTTTACCGGCCTTGATGTCGTTAACCGCTTTGGTTACATCCATGGTTACGGTACCTGCCTTGGGGTTCGGCATCAGGCCTTTCGGTCCGAGCACCTTACCAAGACGTCCTACAACTCCCATCATGTCGGGGGTTGCAACAACCACATCAAAATCAAGCCAGCCGTCATTCTGAATCTTCGGAATCAGTTCGTCGCCGCCTACATAATCAGCGCCTGCCGCTTCTGCTTCCGCAAGCTTATCACCCTTTGCAAAAACCAGCACCTTAACTGTTTTGCCGGTTCCGTTGGGAAGAACAACAGCGCCTCGAATCTGCTGCTCCGCATGACGTCCGTCGCATCCTGTCCGGATGTGTACTTCCACGGTTTCATCAAACTTTGCGGATGCAATCTTCTTTACCAGCGCGATTGCTTCCGGCGCTTCATAAAATGTTGTGCGGTCCACTGATTTAGCAGCCTCGTTATATTTTTTTCCATGCTTCATGTTAAAATCCTCCTATGGTTCCAACGACAGTTGCCTGTCTCCCAATTTGTCTGTAATTAATCTTCTACTACAATACCCATGCTTCTTGCTGTTCCTGCAATCATGCTCATAGCCGCTTCCAGGCTGGCAGCATTTAAATCCGGCATCTTCATCTCGGCAATTTCCTGTACCTTTGCTTTGGAAATGGTGGCCACCTTTGTCTTGTTCGGCACGCCTGAACCGGACTTGATATTACATGCTTTCTTTAACAGTACTGCAGCAGGCGGAGTTTTTGTCACAAAACTGAAACTTCTGTCTGCATATACGGTAATTACGACAGGAATGATTACATCACCCTTGTCTGCTGTTCTTGCGTTGAACTGTTTTGTAAATTCAACAATGTTTACGCCATGCTGTCCAAGTGCAGGACCAACAGGCGGAGCCGGGGTTGCTTTGCCGGCAGGAATCTGTAACTTAATGTATCCTTCTACTTTCTTTGCCATAATGGCACCTCCTATAATGTGGTATTCTGGCGTTTGCAGTCTCATTATCCTGTCTGCAAACTCCCACGGGCTTATCCGAAGATTCGCCTTTTGTTGCCTATATCATCCGCACGGCCCGGTATCCCGGAGACTATGCGGAAAATACCAAAATAAAAAATATTAAAGTCTTCTGACTTCCGCAAAACTGATTTCAACAGGTGTTTCCCTGCCAAACAGTTCCACATTGATGGTAGCGGTCTGCTTACCAAAATCCAATTTCTGTACAACGCCTACGGTATCCTTCCATACGCCGGCCACAACTGCAATACTGTCACCCTCGCCAAAATCAATGGTAACATTTTCCGTTTTGATGCCAAGAGGTTTCATTTCCGCTTCCGTAAGCGGTACCGGCTTGCTTCCCGGTCCTACAAACCCCGTTACGCCCCTTGTGTTGCGGACAACATACCATGTATCGTCATTCATCACCATATTAATCAGAACATAGCCGGGAAACATTTTTTTCTGAACCGTCTTTTTAGCGCCGTTCTTAATCTCCACAACATCCTGCATGGGTACCCTGACCTCCAGAATTTCTTCTGCAAGATGCTTGTTGTTTTCAATGGTCTTTTCAATATTGGCTTTGACTTTGTTTTCGTATCCGGAGTACGTATGCACTACATACCAATTTGCCTCTGCCATGCAATCACCCTCGCTCTATAATGATGTTAAGAAATTCACGCCAAACTTAGCCGCATAATCTATCATGGCAATGATAACTCCTGCGACAATCGAAATTGCAACTACCGCAACCGACTGTTTGAACATGCTCTTCCTGTCCGGCCACGAAACTTTTTTGAACTCTGTCTGAACGTTTTTAAAGAAACCCTGCTTCTTTGTTTTTTCTGCTGAATCTGCCATCGCTTCTCCTTTCAGACCAAATGCTATTTGGTTTCTTTGTGCATCGTGTGAGTCTTGCAGAACCTGCAATATTTCTTGATTTCCATTCTGTCGGGATGAGTCTTCTTATCCTTCGTAGTGTTGTAATTACGCTGCTTGCACTCTGTACATGCCAATGTTATTTTTGTACGCATTTTTCCACCTCCGCGTGCTTTTTTGTCCTGAATAAAAATATGCATAAAAAAAAGACCTAAATCTTATCTCGCTTAGATACTATACCACACACAAGGCTTTCAGTCAATGTATTTCTGTTAAATTTATCAGAACGGCGCAATTTGAAACATATTGCTGTTTTTTGTCATATATTAATAGCAGATATAAAAAATAAAGGAACAAAAATGATGAAAAACACGGATTGGAACGAACAGTTTAACATCGGCGTGGATTCCATAGATAAAGCCCATCGGAAACTTTTTTCGATTGTACGCAGGCTGATTTACCTCAGTGACAATGAAAATCACGGAAAATGGGCATGCGCAGAAGGAATCAAATATTTTAAAAACTATGCCGTAAGACATTTTGCGCAGGAAGAAGCATACATGCTTTCCATCGGTTACAACGGATATGAAATGCACAAGCGCCTGCATGATAACCTGCGCTATCAGACTCTTCCCGCCCTCGAAAAAGATTTAACTGCATCAGATTATTCAGAAGAGTCCATACACCACTTTATAGGCATCTGCCTTGGATGGCTGACTGCACATATTATGATTGAAGACCGGGCCATCACAGGGAAAATTTCAAATAAATGGAAAAAAGACCCTGCCGGAAAAGATATGAAAGCGCTGGAAGACGCGATAGCCTGTACCATGGAAGAAATCTTTAAATTACAAATTGATATTGTCAGCCAGCACTACAGCGGGGAAAACTTTGGAGAAAACCTGATTATCCGTCTGACTTACCTCACCCCGGAAGGGCAGAGCGTCCGGGTCTTTCTGGTTCTTGAAGAAAGTCTTGTCCTTCATACCGTAAGTTCCATGCTGGATATGCAGTTAATGAAAGTGGACCGGCTTGTGGTGAATGCCGCCAAAGAACTTTCCGGACAACTTACCGGGGAAATCGGCACATATTTTCCGTCTTCCTCCCAATTTAAACCGGCGGGATGCCATATCATTACAATGGAACAGCTTCAGCAGGAATTTGAAGACGGATATCCATTTTACAGCCTGCTGTTTGACACGGGAAAAGGATATTTTGCGTTCTGCATCAAAAAATAAATTTCGGAATTTACATAACGGCTGCCGTCATGTAAATTCTGGCAAAAAGCATATTGCCTAACGCAGGAAAAAATGCTACAATAAAAGCATAAAAGTCGGTCATTATGCCCATGTGGGGCATATTATATAATATCAGGTCCTTTAAGTATATGCAGAAAGGAGGAATCCAGTGTGAACAGCGCTTTGACAGCAAATGTCTATAATCATTATCTTACCGCTTACGCACCCAAAAGCATCACACGTTACGACACACACAAAAAAAGTGAGCTGCGAAGCATTTACAATTCCATTGTAAAACTGAATAAAGATTCCCCCTGGTATCTTGAAACAAAGGGCCGGGCAACACAGGAATATGCCATCAGCATTAAAGAAAACGCACGGCTTCTGCACAACTCCATTGCCTCCCTCGGAGGACTGGATGCCGGTCAGGCGCTGGCGAAAAAAGCGGCATACTCCTCAGATTCGGATATTGCTTCTGTTTCTTATGTAGGAAGCGGAAGGGAAGAAGGTCCTTCCCCATCCTTTACGCTTACCGTAAACAGCCTTGCCGTTTCCCAGGAAAACATGGGTGCATTTCTGCCGGATGAACCTGTATCACTGCCGGCGGATACTTATTCATTTGACGTCACCATCAACGACTTAAACTATGAATTTCAATTTAATATAAATCAAGGCGACACCAACAAAGATATACAGGAACGACTGATTCGCCTTGTAAACAACGCCGATATCGGGATTCACGCCCGTCTGGATGAGGGCAATGCCCGCAGTTCCATCCGGCTGACTTCCGCAGCTACCGGCGTGCCGGAAGGAAAAAGTGAAATATTTAAAATTTCGGATACCCATACCAGCAAGCAATCCGGCACCGTAGACTACTTTGGACTGAATTTCGTTTCCAGGCCGCCTGCCAACTCTTCCCTGCTCATAAACGGGGAGCCCCGCAGCACAACTTCCAATACCTTTACGGTAGGTAAGCTGTTTGAAGTGGAAATCAAAGGTGTAAGCGACCCTGAAACCCCTGTTTCCATTGGTCTGAAAACAGACGTGGAGTCCTTGACTGACAATGTCAATTCCCTGATTGGCAGTTACAATACCTTTATTGCCAACACCGGCGTTTATCAGCAAAAGCAGTCCTTAAGCGGCAAACTGATAAAAGAAATGAACACCATTGCCCTGCATTATCAGGCGGAAATGAAGCAGATGGGCATCAGCCTGCAGTCAGATAACACGATTTCCATAGATGAAAATGTCCTGCAGGAATCCGCTTCTTCTGCCGACGGCTCTTTCTCTTTCGATACCTTTAAAAATTTTGCCGGCGCCCTGATGCAAAAGACCACGCAGGTTGCCCTTGACCCGATGCAATATGTTGACCGCACCATCGTGGCATACAAAAACCCGAAACACAATTTTGCCACCCCTTACATCACCAGCGCATACAGCGGCATGATGTTCAGCAGTTACTGTTAATATAAAAACAATACACCGCACCCTGCCCATATCGGCATAGTGCGGTATTTTTATGCGCGCCCTTATCCTGAATGCAGCATTTTGTATGGCGGCGGGCGGGGCGTGCATTTGATTCCATAAAGGACCGTGTAAAAACGCCGGCATTTGGAGGTTG